>Ga0066903_100000934_pt1 | contig 20112 bp, 16 predicted proteins | sample PanSoiMetaGPlot1_FD_67491 | JGI IMG/M metagenome (GOLD analysis project Ga0066903, IMG submission 67491) | Tropical forest soil microbial communities from Panama analyzed to predict greenhouse gas emissions - Panama Soil - Plot 1 (version 2) | ecosystem: Environmental > Terrestrial > Soil >... | reverse complement strand
CGCGAAAGAACGCGGCGGCGTGGCGATTCGCCGATCCCGCCGTCAGGACGAGCGGCGGCGCGCCGGCGTCAAGAAACCGATCGAGGTCCGCTGTCTCGACGCCTGCAGGCGCCACCGACGAGTCGCTCAGTGCGAAGCCCACGAGCCGGAGCTGCGGCGGCCAGTCGGGCTGTACATCGGCGAACCATTCCGGAAAGAGACCAATGACCAGCTGAGGGGAGTGCATCCATTCACGGAAGACGCGCGACACCGGCGGAAGTCCGAGCTCGGCGCGCCAGGCATTCAGCGGGGGCGCGATGAGCGGATCGAGCGCGAACCGATCGACCGACCACCAGAGCGCGCGCTTCGCCCATCTGGGCCACCAGGAGATGTCCGCACCATTGGGCAGCGCCGGCTGATGAAAATCGGATCTGAAGATGCCCGGAGCGAGATGCACGGTCGCGGCGGGCGCGTGGCGCGTCTCTTCGAGCACGCGTGTGAAGAACGACAGCGCGTGTCCGACCAGCATCGTCTTCCCCGGCTCGTACAGCGCCGCAATCGCGTCGTAGGAGCGGCGCAGACCGGCGGCGACTTCGCCGAGGACGATCTCGAGGCCGCGGCGCGAGTGCCAGAGATCGGGATTGTTCGCCACGCGCTCGTAATCCTCCGTCGTCGCGAGCGAGAGGAATTCGAGGCCCGCCGCGGCGGCGATCGGCGCGAACGGCTCGCTGCCCGTCAGCGTGACGCGGTGGCCGCGGCGCCGGAGCTCCCGTCCGAGGATCACGAACGGATTCACGTCGCCTGCGGATCCAACCGGCGTGAGAATCGCGTGCATCCAGCGCCCATGCTATCGCGCGGCAAGGCCCCGCCGGCGTTACACTTTGCCGGGAGACTCTGCCATGCGACTCGCCTCCACGGCTTCCGTTCTCTGCCTCTGCGCCGCGACGCTGGCCTGCCCTCCGTTCGTCGAAGGGGCCGCGCAGGTCCGCGATCCCAGCCACGAAACCACGACAACCGATTTCCCCGGCCTGACCGCGGAGTCGAGCGCGTGCCCGTTGTCGACGGATCCGACCTACGGCCTGACGAAAGAGAACCCGATCAAGACGGGCGGCGGCGACATGTACATGGCGTCGCGCCAGGTGAAATTCCTGACCGCGCTTCGCGGACCGGCCGGCGAGGGTCTGCACTTCAAGCGAACCGGCACTGTGGAGGCCGCAGACGGGTTCATCCTCGACATCTACACGCTCGACATCAAGGGAGATCGCAAGACGACGCTCTACGTGGACGGCTACCACTGGGCGGATCCGGTCGCGCCGAAGGGATTCCTGTGCGGCGCGGCGATGAACCTGGCGCCTCCCGGGCCCGATCCGTTCGAGACGACGCGCCAGCTCAATGCGATCGCCGTGACGCTCGGCCCCGCGGAGACGAGTCCGATTTCGATCGACGCCGATGGATCGAAGCTGCACGGCGTGGTGTATGACCACGTGCGGTTGATCGCGGTCGCGGCGCGCGCGGCCGCGGCATCCGGAGCGCCGCTCGACCCGAACCGGCTGCCGCAGCCGGTCGCGACCCCGCATCTCGTCGTCATCGCAGGGCCAATCGCGTGCGGCGATGAGACGATCGCCCCCGAATCCGTCCGGCTGACCGACAGCCGCGGGACCGAGCCGCGCGCCATCGGGTCCGCGAGCGGCGCGAAGATCGCGGAGCTGTCGCCGGGCCTGGCGGGCCCGGCCGAGGCGATCGCGATTGCGTACGCCGTCCCGGCTGTGATCGTCGGCGCGCGCACGACCATCCACTATGCGAAGCCGTGCGACGGGAAACAGGACATTGTGTTTCCGGTGACCATCACCGGCCCGCGCGTCGTGTCGCAAGCGCCTGCGCCGCCTCCGCCCGGCAAAACCGTGCCGCCGGAGGGCGCGAAGGTCGTCATGCAGATTTTCGTCGGCGCCGACGGTTCGGCGTTGAACCCGGCCTTCGTGAGCGGCGCCTACGAATTCACCGCCGCGGCGGTGGAGTCCTTGAAGGGCTGGAAGTTCGAACCGACGCGCGTGAACACGGCGCCCGCTTACAAAGCCGAACAGGTGATGGTGGTCATCAAGTGATCACGTCATGCGCAACGCGCGTATCGGATCGACTTTCATGGCGCGCCGCGCCGGAAAACAGCACGCCGCAACCGCGACGGCCGTCAGCAACAGCGACACGGCCGTGAACGTCACCGGATCGTGGGCGGTCACGCCAAACAGCAGACTTGAGCCCGCGTCCCCGAGCCACATGGCTCCCACGAGCCCGAACGCGGCGCCGGTCAGGCTCAGCGTCAACCCCTCGCGGATCATCATCCGAAAGATGTGGCGGGGCTGTGCGCCGATGGCCATCCGCAGGCCGATCTCCTGCGTACGCGTCGCGACGGAGTACTGAATCAGTCCGTAGATTCCGATAGCGGCCATCAGGAGCGCGACCAGCGAGAAGCCGATCAGGAGCGACATCTGGAAGCGGCGCTGGGCGAGGTACGTTCCCAGTTGTTGTTCCAGCGGCGCGACCCGAGCGATCGCCGCATTCGTTTCCACGCGACGCACAGCCGCCCGAACGGCGCCGGCCATCGCCAGCGGTTCGTTCGACGATGCTCGGATGAAGAGACCCACCTTCCGGGACGGAGGATTCTGCGCGAACGGCACGAAGATCTGCGGCAGCGCGTCGCGTTCCAGCCCCTGCCGCCGCATATTTCGGACGACGCCCACCACCGTGAACCAGGATGCGTCGGAATCGCTGGGGCCCAGCTTGAACCGCCTGCCCACCGGATCGTGGCCCGGCCACGACCGGCCGGCCATCGCCTCGTTGACGATCGCGACCCGCAGAGCCTCGGGGCGATCGCCGATCGACAACGCACGGCCGCGCAGCAACGGCGTTCCGAGGGTTGGGAAGAAATCGGCGCTGACTTCGTCTCTCGTGAGCCGCACGCGATCGGACACCGTTCCGTCTTCCCGCTCGACGGTGAGGACCTGTTCCTTCGGGTTCTCCGTGAAGAGATCGCCGATGATGCCCGCGCGCTCGACGCCGGGAACCGCCCGGACTTCCTCGAGGACGTGTTCGTACAGGTCGGCCCGCTGCGCGGCGGGCCTCGAGGCCGGCACCGACACTTCCATCGCCAGCACGCGCTCGGGCACGAATCCCGGATCGACACTGGTCACGTTCGACCAGCTGCGGATCAGGAGACCGGCGCCCGCGAGCAGCACGATCGCGAGCGCGAATTCCGCCACCATGAGGGCGCGGCGGATGCGACGGCTGGGCGGGCGCAGGTTGCGGCGCACCGTCGTGATCGCCGGCGCGAGTCCGACCAGGGTTCCCGCCAGAAGTGAAAGCGCGAGCGCCCAGCCGAGAACGCGGAGATCGAGGCTCACCTCCTGCAGACGCGGAAGGTTGCCGGGGCCGTACGCGCGGATGACCCGAACGCCTCCTGCGGCGAGCAGCGTGCCGATCAGTCCGGAGACGCCGGCGAGCAGAAGATTCTCGGTGAGCAGCTGCCGCACGATCCGGCCCGTGTTCGCCCCAAGGGCGGCGCGAACCGCCATCTCGCGTGCGCGAGCGGTGGCGCGCGCGAGCGAAAGACTCGTGACGTTGGCAGCCGCGATGAGGAAGACGCAGAAGACGGCGCCGCCGAGCATCCACAGCGCCAGACGCGGCCGCGGTCCGACCACATACAGAGCCATCGGGACGACGGTGATGCCACGGTTCCGGTCGACGGCGGGCAACGGTTCGTTGACACGCCGGGCCACGGCGCTCATCTCTGCCTGCGCCTGATCGACGGTCACGCCGGGCCGAAGTCTCCCGATGACGAACCATGTCTGTCCGCCGCGCACAGTGGTGTGAGTGGTGTGGGGCTCCCACACGTCTGCCTCGACGTTCGCGACCCGGAAATCGACGGGAAGAATCCCGATAATCTGCGTCGGAAGGCCGTTGACCACGAGCGTCGCGCCGAGCGCGTCGGGGGAGCCTCCGAATCGCGCGCGCCACAAGCGATGGCTGATCATGACGACGCGCGAATCTCGCTCGGCGTCTTCGACGGTAAAGCTGCGGCCCAGGAACGGCTGGACGCCGAGGACTGGCAGGAGGTTGGGCGAGGTGCTCATGCCGACGATCGGCTCGGCGCCGTCGGCGTCGGTCACCACCGTCGATATCGTGTCGAACGTGGCCATGTCGGCGAACGTCTGACTCTGGCGCCGCCACTGTTCGACGTCCCATACCGCCGATCGCCCCTCGCGAAGGCTCTGGGCCGGATCTTCGGTCCACAGCATCGCCAGCTGTCCAGGCGACCGGTACGGAAGCGGCCGGAACAGCACCGCATTCAGGACGCTGAACATGGCGGTGTTCGCGCCAATCGCCAGCGCCAGCGTCGCGGCCGCCGTCACGGTAAACGCTGGACTCCTGCGGAGGGTGCGGACCGCGTACCGCGCGTCACGCAAAGATTCTTCCGGCCACGTGAACGACCGCACGCGCGGATAGTACTCCGAAACTCATGCGTCGCGTCCACCAACACACGCTGGCACAGCCGTTGCGGGCAGCGCCCGTCCATGGATGACGCTCCTGCACGATCACGACCTCGCCGCGGATCAGCGCAAGCGCCCGAAGAGCACGCGCCGGCTGCCCATCGTCGGCGCCGGTGGCCACGACCTGGATGAGGGCCACGACATGGATCTGGAAGCGACCGCGTGACGTATGCGGTCGTTTCCGGTTGAACTCCGGTTGAACAACGACCTCGAATCGCATCACGTGCACACAAGTCGACACCGATCAACTGACGACCGATTCGTTCACCGCTTGCGCGCCGTGATCAGGTAGTAGCCAAAGTAGGGGCGGCCGACGCCGATCCAAGGGGCGATCAAGCACGCGAGTACGTGTGCCCAGCGCACCTTGGTGAGCTTGCTGCGCCGGACGAGCAGTTCCCGGGCAAGGAAGGCGAGAGTCACCCTCGGCACGTGCATGACGCTGGGGGCGATGCGCCAGGAGATGTCCTCCGCAGCCAGCAGCTCGAAGCCGCAGCGTTCGAGGGCTGTGCGAAATGCGTCGAGATCGGCGAAGCGCTCGACCGCCCAGCTCCGGGTCATGTAGCCGAGCAGCGCCGCGTACCAGCGCGGCAGACCGACGGAACGCTTCATGAAACCGTCGGCGATCACGAGTCTGGCCCCTGGCTGCAGCAGGCGCGCGCACTCCCGTAGGAACGGCTCCTTGCTCGCACCGGGGGCGTGACACGAGGCCTCGATCGAGAATGCCGCCTGGTACGCGCCCCCAGGCAGGTCCAGCTCCGTGAAGTCGCCGAGCACCCACTCCACGCGGCCACTCCGCTCGGCGGTGGCCGCGTCGCTGAGTGCTCGTGCCTTGGCGATCTGCCAGTCCACGATGGTGACCGCCGTGACCGCGACCGCGTGTTCTGCGGTCAGGGTGCGCGCCGGTGCACCGAGCCCGCAACCGAGGTCGAGCACCTTCATGCCGGCGGCGAGATCGAGACGCGTGAAGACCTGCCGACTGAGCTCCTCGAGCATCGCCTCGAGTGCAAGCGGATTCGCGGGCCACCGGTAGTACCCGAAGTGCATGTTGAAATTGCGGCTCCAGGCCCGGTAGTCCATCCCCACGTTGGTGTAGTAGGTCTCGACGTCGACTGGTGGCTTGACGGCCGTCGTCACGCGGGCGCTGGCGGGATCACGACCGACGCTGGTTTCCATGCGTGGGGTTATACCGCACCTCTCGTGAGGATCGCGATGGATGACAGAGACGGCTGCCTGCCGACTGCACCAAATCGCGACGCGCGACTCCGACCGTCGTCGCGCGGCTCAACGAGCGCGCCGCCGCATTCGAACGTGAACACGACCAGCGAAAGTCGCCATTGTCGTGGTTCGCTCGCTCGACGGCCACACGATCGAGGAGGCCGTCGTCAAGCTGTTTCAGATGTGGGAGATCGTCGGCCTACGAACCGTACACGACCGACGATTTCGAGCAGTAACCGGTCACGATACGCGGGCTGCGGTAGAAGTAGCAGAGGACGTAGTCGCCGGGCGCAACGTAAACCTGGCAGCAGTCCGCGGTAGACGTGCAGGCGCCTCCTTGCGCGACGCAGCCGCCGAAGATCCGTGCGACCGCATCCTCCTCGAGCGGCCGATGGCGGCGCGGCAAGTCCGTCCCGACGTCTATGACGAGTGGTCGCGGCATAAACCCTCCTGAAACCGGCGCAGCAGCCGGACGATTCGCTCGAACAGCGCCGTCGACGTGATCAGCACGTGATGCTCTTCGACCGTGAGTGTCCGCTCGCCGCGGACGAGCCCCTGCCTGAGGCGCTCCATGACGGCGGTGCGGTCGCCCGTCAACTGACCGAGCAGCTCGATGTCGATCGCATCCGCCTCGCGAACGGCGTCAACCGCTGTCAGCAGGATGGCGTGGAGCGCCTCCGCGATTGTGGAGCTGAGCGCCGCGACTTCGCCCGCTGTCCCGGCGCGTCCGATGACCTCCGTCAGTTCTCGCACCGCGTCGCTGAGCAATCGCAGTAACTGACTGCGCTCGGCCAGCTCGGTCGCACGCGCGCGCTGCGGCGGCGATCCGCTATCGGCGACCGCCGTGAGATGGCGATCGACCTGTTCCAGCGCCTGCACCGTCCTGCGATGCAGCGCGGCCGCTGGAGCGGAGGCGGCCGCCCGCGTCTCTTCGCGCACCTCGTCGAGGTAGGCCGGCAGCCTCCCGGCCACGTTCGTCAGCTCGCGCGCCGCCAGATCGAGCGCGGTCGCCGGGTCGATGGCCGGCGCCGACCTGCCGAACACCGACTGCAACCACGACCGCCCGGACCCCGCTGCCATCGAACTCCTCACAGACTCAGCTGCTGCGTGCTGATGTAGTAGTAGAGCCCGCGCTTCGCCATCAGCTCGTCGTGCGTGCCCTGTTCGACGATGGCGCCGCGATCGAGAACGACGATCAGATCGGCGTGGCGGATCGTCGACAGCCGATGCGCAATCGTGAGCATCGTCCGGCCGGCGAACGCCGTCCCGAGATTCTGCGTGACGCGCTGCTCCGACTCGGTGTCGAGCGCGGACGTGGCTTCGTCGAGCAGGACGATGCGCGGCCGCTGCAGGATCGCGCGCGCGATGGCGATCCGCTGGCGCTGGCCGCCGCTCACGTTCTTCCCCTCCTCCTCGACCATCGTCTGGTAGCCGTCGGGCATGCGGGTGATGAAGTCGTGGGCGTACGCCGTGGCGGCAGCCCGTTCCACCTCGGACGCCGGAGCATCGGGCTGCGCCTGCGCGATGTTGTCGCGCACGCTGCCATGGAAGAGGAACGGGCTCTGCGGCACGACGGCGAACTGACGACGCAGCGACGGCAGCCACACGTCGGTCAGGTCGAACCCGTCGACGAGGATGCGGCCGGTGGTCGGGCGATACAGGCCGAGCAGCAGCTTGATCAGCGTCGACTTGCCCGAGCCGCTGCGCCCGACGAACGCGACGCGCTGGCCGCTGAGGATCTCGAGGTCCACGTTCTGCAGCGCGTTCTTTCCCTCGGGGTCGTAGCGGAACGTCACGTCGTCGAAGCGGATGTGTCCGCTGAGCGGCGGCAGCACGATGAGGTCGTCGCCCGGCTGCTCCGGCGCCTCCGGCGCGCTCTCGTAGACGTCGTTGAGGCGCTCGACGGCGTTCAGCGTCTCCTGCAGGAGGTCCCACGCGCCCACGAGCTTGGTGACCGGCGCCAGCGCGCCGTTGACGAGCACGGTGAAGGCGACGAGACCGCCGATCGAGAGCCGGCCGTCGAGGACGAACCGCGCGCCGATGAACAGCACCGCAACGGTGGCGAACGCGTTGACCGCCTGACTGGCTGCGGAAGAGGCAATCCCGTACTTGAGCGTGCCGAAGTAGGTGTTGGTCGATCGAGCGAAGAGGTTCTCCCACGCCGCGCGAACGGTGTGCTCGACACCGAGCGTGCGGATCGTCCGCAGCCCCTGCAGCGACTCGATGGTGTGGCTCTCGAGCTCGGCGTAGCGCTCGAACGCCTCGCGGAAGCCCTGCTGCAGCCTCGGCGTCAGCACGTAGACGTTGACGACGTGCAGGACGAAGCTCAACGCCGCGACGCCGGTGAGCCAGCGGTTGTACGAGAACATCAACGCGAAGTAGAGAACCGCGGTCACCGTGTCGATGAAGACCTCGACGCCGGTCGTCGTGAAGAACGCCGTGATGCGCGCGTTCTCCTCCAGCCGGCTGACGACGTCGCCGACGCGGCGGCGCTCGAAGAACGGCAGCGGCAGCCGGAGCACGTGCGCGAAGAAGTCGGCCATGAGCCGGAGGTTCACGCGGTACGAGACGAACATCAGCAGCCGCTGCCGCGCCCACGACACGGCCCACTGCAGGATGACGGCGGCAGCGATCCCGCCCAGGGCGGGCCAGAGCCAGCGTCCACGCTGCGGCACGATGACCTCGTCGACCACGAACTTCGAGAACATCGGCAACAGGAGCGCGAGGATCTGGATGGTCATCGACGCCAGCGCGATCTCCACGATCGTGCGGCGATGAGAGGCCACGTACGGCGCGAACTGCGCCAGCGTGGGACGCGATTCCTCGACGGCGGCGAATGCCGGCGTCGGCCGCATGAAGATCGTGTAGCGCGTCCACCCTTTCGAGAACTCCTCGGGCGTCATCGTCAACACTCCGGCGCCGGGGTCGGCGACGACGACGCGGCGATCGTCCACGGCGTGGACGACAACCCAGTGGTACCCGCGCCAGTTGACGAGCGCCGGCAGGCGGCTGCCGCGAAGGTGCTCCAGCGTCGACAGGATCGGGTGCGCCTCGAAGCCGAGCGCGCGCGCCGCGTGCATGATGTGCAGCATCGACGCGCCGGCCGTCCCGACGCGGCTCAACTCGCGCAGGCGGTTCAGGCTGATGCGCTTGCCGTAATGCAGGCAGATCGTCGCGAGGCACGCGGCGCCGCAGTCCATCGCGCTCTGCTGGCGGACGGCGGCACGCCGGCGAAACAGCCGGCCGAACCGTCGCGGCGGCGGCTGGTACTCGGGCAGCTTCCAGCGCAGGAGCGCACCGGCATCGTCGGCCGGCTCGTCGCGTGACGCGCGCGGCGCGTCGTGCCGCGCGGGCAGCAACGCCGAGAGCGTCGGTCCGGTTCGCTCTCCGTCGATCAACGCACGGAACGCGTCCACGGGAATCGCGAGCACGCGGCACTCGGTTTCCGCTATCAGGCTGGCGTCGCGCGCGAGCGCGGCGACCAGGCCGGTTTCCTCCACGACGTCGCCGGCCTGCACGAAGCCGAGCGCGTCGCCGCCGCCCCGCGTCACGCGCAGGCGGCCTTCGCTGACGACGAACACGGCGCTCGCGGGGCGTCCCTCCGTCACCAGCGCCTCGCCCGGCGCGACTCGCTGCTCGCGCGCCGCCGCGGCCGCTGTCTCGATGCCTGTGGCATCGAGCACGCCGGCCAGCATCGATCGCTCGAGCAGTTCGCGCTGCTCGTGACGGCGCGCAGAGTCGCGCACCTCGCGGAGCAGCGCCGGCCGCGCCGACAGCCAGTCGTCGAACACGGCGCGCGCGATCAACAGCACCGTGCAGTCGGTCGTCGCGTAGACGCGGTAGGGATACGGCGCGCTCGAGAACAGCGACTCGTGGGCGAACACCCCGCCGGCGCCGAGCGCGGCGATCTCGACGGGACGTCCGCGTTCGTCGATCACGCGCGCGTCGCCTGCGAGGATGACGCCGGCGCCCGACCACCGGGTGTCGGGGACGAGCGGCGCGCCTGTGCGCGCCATGCGCAGCTGGCCGCGTGCGGCGAGCGACTCGAGATGATCGCGAGCCACGCCGGCCAGTGCCGGCACGCCGCGCAACAGATCGGCGGCGCCTGGTGGTGTGTCGGCGATCATTGCCCGGCGGCGGCGCCGCCGGCACGCCCGTGCAGCAGCACGTCGAGCAGCCGCTGGCGGCCGGTCACGAGGTCGGCCTGCACGGTAAGGCCGGGAAACAGACGGTGCTCGCTGCCGTCGATGGTCAGCGCCTGATCGAGCAAGTCGAGCTGGACCACGAACGACGAGCTCGTGCCGGCGGCCGGCAGCACCTTCACCACCTGCGCCCGTGCAGTACCGAACTGCTGGTAGGGGAACGCGTCCACCTTGATCCGCGCGGTCACGCCGGGACGGACGAAGCCGATGTCCCTGTTGGACACGCTCGTCTCGACCATGAGCGACGCGCCGCCCGGCGCGATCGTCCCCCTGGTTTCGACGACGGTCTGCACGCGGCCGAAGTACAGGATGGCGACGGTGATCAGGAGGACCGCGATCACCAGGTAGATCACGCCGCGTTCGATCAGGGGCGGCACGCCGCCGATGAGCGCCGTCTGCTCGTCCGCCCGCCGGCTCCGCTCCGCAAATGCCTCGAGGTTCTGGTAGTCCATGGCCTGCCGTCAGCCCGCTGCCGTGGCGAGATGGTGATACAGCCCCTGCGCCGCCATCAATTGCGCATGCGTCCCGTCTTCGACGACGCGTCCCTCGTCCAGGACGAGGATCCGGTCGGCGTTGCGGACCGTGCTGAGGCGGTGCGCGATCACGAAGCTGGTCTTGCCCGACATGATCGTGTCGAGGTTGCGCTGAATGACCTGCTCCGACTCGGTGTCGAGCGCGGCGGTCGCCTCATCGAGCACCAGCATGCGGGGGTTGGCGAGCAGCGCGCGGGCGATGATCAGGCGCTGCTGCTGGCCGCCGCTGAGCGTCATGCCGCGCTCGCCGATCTGCGTGTCGTAGGCGAGCGGCAGCTGCTGCACGAACTCGTGCGCGCCTGCGAGCGTCGCGGCGGCGACGACCGTCTCGAAGCCGGCCGTCGGATCGGCGCGCGCGATGTTCTCGCGAATCGTGCCGCTGAACAACTGCGGCTGCTGCTCGACGTAGCCGATCTGGCGGCGCAGCGTCGGCTTGTGCATCGTGGTGATGTCCACCTGGTCCACCAGGATCCGCCCGGCCGTCGGCGGATACAGATTGAGCAGCAGGCCGGCCAGCGTCGTCTTGCCGGAGCCGCTGCGGCCGACGAGTGCGATCTTCTGCCCCGCGCGTACCGAGATCGAGACGTCGCGCAGCGCCGGCGTGTCGTGTTCGCCATAGCGGAACGTCACGTTCTCGAGCGTGACGTCGCCCCGGATGGCGAAGCCGACGGCGTGCTTCGGATTGCGTTCGCGGTCGAGGCGCAGCACGTCGGCGGTCCGCTCGAAACTGATGCGCACTTCCTTGATGTCGTCCCAGACGCCGACGAGCGCCGTGAGCGGCGCCAGCGTGGCGCCGAGCAGCGCGTTGAAGGCGATGAGCTGTCCCACCGTGATCCGGCCGTCGAGCGCGAGGGAGGCGCCCCAGCCGAGCACGACCACGACGGCGAACTGGTTGAGGAGCGACGCGATCTGCCCGATGGTGAAGGCCAGCTGTGCCGACTCGAACTCGCGGCGTTTCAGACGATCGAAGAACCGGAGGCCGCTGTCGTACGCCTGCCGCTCGAGCGCCAGCGCCTTGATCGTCTGGATGCCGCCGATCGACTCGATCACGTGCGACTCGGACTGCGAGCGCGCCGCGAAGGCGCGGCGGCTGGCTTCGCGCAGGCGCGGCGACGACAACGCCATCAGCGTCCCGTAGGCCCCGACGAAGAGCAGCGCGACCGGCGCGAGGACCGGGCTCAGCGTGAAGAGCAGCACGGCGTTGATCCCGATCGCCGCGCTGCCGAGGATCGCCTGGAGCGCGCTCGTCGACACCAGCCGCAGCAGTTTCTCGTTCTCGCGCAGGCGGACGATGAGATCGCCGACGCGCCAGCCGGCAATCGTCCGCACCGGGAGCGCGAGGATGTGATCGAAGAACCGGAGCTGGACCGCGAAGGTCATGCGCTGCATCACGTGCGCCATCAGGTACTCGCGAAGCGCGCTGGCCGCGAGCTGGAACAGCGTGACGGTCAGCATGCCGATGAGCAGCAGGCCGAGGAGCCCGCGGTCGAGCGTGACGAGGACGCGATCGATGATCACCTGATTGAAGAGCGGCGCGGCGACCGACGTCAGCTGCACCACGACCGAGAGCGCGAGAATCGTGGCCAGCGCCGCCTGGTGCGGCCGCGCGAACGGCAGGAACTGCCGCATCACCGTGTCGGCGCGGGTGTTCGTGACGTCTGCCGCAGGCACATGCGTCAGGCAGAGCGCGCGGCCGTCCCACCCGGCGTCGAACTCGCGCCGCGGGATCACACGTACCCCGTCGCGCGGACTGGCGATGACGGTCCGGTCGCCGCCGACCGCGAAGAGCACGGAGAACTGCCCGGGCTCGGGTTCGAGGATGGCAGGCAACGGAAGATCGCGGAGCTGAGCGGTGCTCACCTTCACCGGCCGCGTCAGATACCCGAGATCTTCGGCCGTCCGTACCAGGCTCTCCATCGTGTCGGGACGCGCGTCGGCCAGCCGGCGATCGACATCCGCCTGCGCGAGGCCGCTCTTGCGATGTGCGGCCTCGAGCATCGCGAGGCAGGCCAGACCCGAGAGCGCGGGCTCGCCCGAGCGCACGACGGGCCACGCGCGGGCAGACCAGCCGCCGGCTGCCGTGATCCACTGGACCTCGAACGAGGCGCGCGCCGTGGGCGCGGCGGTGTCGTCGCTCACGAACGACTGGAGCTGCAACAGCCGATTGGTGACCTCGATCATCGCGGTCCGCTTGTCGCGATCGGAAACGATCTCGTCGAACGCCTGGCGCGACAGCGCGAGGACGACGGCCGGCGTGGCGGCGGCCGCGGTCACCAGGCGCGGGAGCCCGCACAGCAGACCCATCTCGCCGACGAGCTCACCCGGACGCGCGACACCGACCTGCCGCGGACGGCCGTCGATGCTGCGGGTCAGGCGCAGCCGCCCCTCGCGGACGATGTAGGCGGTGTCACCGTCGGCGCCTTCGGCGAACAGCTCGTCGTTCGGCCCGAGCTCGATGCGCGCGAGCTCGCCGCGCAGGCGGGTGAGCTGCGGACGCTTCAACGACGCAAAGAGACCCAGCCGCGAGAGAAACGCGAGCTCGACGCCGTGCTGCACGCGGCGCGCGAACGCGTCGTGGAACGCCGGATACGTCGCGGCCAGGCGGCGGAAGTCACGCTCGTCGAGGCGCAGCACGATCAGATCGCTCGCGGCCCGCACGGCGTACGCACCGGGAGCGCCCCTCTGATCGACGAGCGCGTGCTCGCCGAACGTCTCCCCCTGTCCGAGCACCGCGAGGGTCACCGGCTCCGCGCCCGCGTGCTCCTCCACGAGCCTGGCACGCCCGGCGTAGACGAGCCCCAGCGCGCGATCGGGATTGCCGGCGTTGACGACGACGTCGCCGAGACGATACACGGCGAGCGTGAACCGCCCGGCGAGCGCGCTCAGCTCGGACGGCGGCAGCACACGGAAGGCATCGTGGGCCGCGAGAACGCTGTCGAGATCGGCGATCTCCACGACGTCACCCGGCGAAACGCCGCGCCCCTCGAGGTGGCTCGGGGCGCGCGATCGCGTCGGCGAACTGGCGCACGCGCGTCAGGTACGTCTCCGGCATCTCGCCAACCCATTTGTTCATGACGCGGCCGTCCTCGACGAGCGCGGCGGTCGGATACGCGTTGACCATGAGCGAGACGAGCGACTGCGGCATGAACGTCACCGGGAACGTGATCAGGTGCTCGGCCAGGAATCCCTTCCGCTCCTCGTCGTCGAGCGACATGATCGCGACGACCGACGGCAGGTCGGGCTGCACCTCGATGACATTCAGCAACGGGACCCACCGCTTGCAGTAGGGACAGTCGCGGCTCAAGAAGACGACCAAGTGCGCGCCCTGCGTCACATCGCGTGCGTAGTGCTTCAGCCAGCTGCGGCGCCAGGCGCGGCCGACGCGGAGCAGCCCGAGATCGACGAGCGGCGCGCGCAGCGACCGCCACGACGCGATGAGGGCCGCCGCGAACGTGGCGGCGACCACCAGCCACCCTAGCGCGCCAGTCGCGCCGGGATCACCGGGGGCCAGGTACCACGCCACGGCCAGAAGGGCGACGTAGACGCCGTCGAGTGCGAGGCTCTGGGCGGGCGTCAGCATGACGAGCCCGCCGTAGCACCCGCAGTCCTCCACGCGCCCTGTCGACGTCGCCCAGGCCGTGAGCGCCGCGAACGCGACGAGCATCAGCGCAGCCGCCGGCAGGAGCCAGAGCGACAGGCCGAGCACCAGCGCCGTTCCGAGTGCGCACTCGACCGCGATGAAGAGGAGCGCCGCCGGCAGCGCCAGCGCCGGCGGAAGCAGCCGATAGCGCCGCAGTTGTCCAAAGAACCGGACCGAGTCGAGCGCCTTCAGCGTCCCCGTCCCCAGGAACACGAGGCCGACAAGACCCGACGCGGCGTGCCAGATCATGAATGCGTGATCAGGCCGTGGCGGCGGTCTCTTCTTCTTGAGCGAGGACCGGATACGTGATCGCCGCGTCCTTGATCAGCTTCGCGATCAGCCGATCCATCAGCTCGACGCGGATACGGGACTCGGACTCCGCCAGCGTGGGTCTGTAGATCCTGGTGACCTTGAAGAGATTCCAGCCGTGCTCCGTCTTGATCGGACCGATGACCCCGGGTGGCCGGCTGGCGAAGACGGCGGCTTCGATTTCCCCCGTCACCTTCGCCCGGGTGAGGCGTCCGACGTATCCACCGAGGTGGCGGCTCTGCACATCGGTGGAGTGCTCCATGGCGAGCGCGTGGAAGTTGGCGCTGTCATCGGTGATTTGCGAGTGCAGCTCGCTGGCCTTGGCCTGGCTCTCGACGCGAATGCTGTAGAGATCGGCGGCCTCGAACTCGAGCTTGTGCTCGGCGTAATGGGCCGCGACCTCCGCATCCGGAATCGCCCGGCGCACCTTGTTGTAGAGCAGCATCAGATCCACGGCGTGCTGCAGCGACAAGAGGGTCTGATGGGTCTCGCGCAGCCACTGCCGGCCGGCCTCGGCCGATGCGAGTCCGCGGCCGTAGCGCACTTCATCCACCGCGAGCTGGAGTTCGGCGTCGGTGTTCGAGATGCCCGTCTTCTCCGCGTATTGCCGGATCAGCTCGCTCGCGACGGCATCCGCGAGAAACGATTCGCCGTGAAAAAACGAATGGCGAAGGGCCGTCGCGACCTCGATCGGCTCGCCGTTGACCGTGGCAAGTAGCGGCATGGATGACCGTTTCGGAGAATCAGTAGCAGACCGGGACGAAGAACATGACCCAACAATCACGTTTGCAGCACTCCGAGTCCCGGAAGCTCCAGCAGGTATCGTTCGAGCAACCGCCGAAGACATTCGAGAGCGCCTCGGGCGAGAGGGCTTCGGGGCGAGGCGGGAGTTCGTTCATCCGGACAACGAGGGTTCGCTTCATGGAGGTTTATTGTACAGCTAGCGCCGGATACTCGATGCGGGCCTTGGCCCGCAGCTTCGCGATCAGGTGGTCCATCAGCGTCACGCGGATGGCGCCCGCGGACTCCTCGAGCGTTGCCTTGCGAATCTTCGTCACCTTGAAGAGGTTCCAGCCGTGGTCGGTCTTGACGGGCCCGATGACGCTGACCGGCCGGCTCGAGAAGACGGCGGCGGCGACGACGCCGGTCATCGCGCTCCGTGTCAGGTTGCCGACGAATCCGCCGAGATGACGAGACTCGTCGTCTTTCGAATGTGCCATCGCCAGCACGTGGAAGTTCGCCCCTTCGTCGTTCATCTGCGCGAGCAGTTCCTTCGCGAGGGTTTCCTGGTCGACGCGGATGCTGTACAACTCCGCGGTCTCGAACTCGACGGCGTGATCCGCGTAGTACGCCTTGACCTCGTCGTCGGGGATGGCGTTGCGGATCTTGTTGCGCAGCAGCATCAGGTCGATGCCGTCCTGGAACGAGAGCAGGTCCTGATGGTGCTCGCGTAACCACTGGCGCAACGTCTCGGCTGCTTCCTGCCCGCGCGCATAGCGAAGTTCGTCGGCCGCCAGCTGCAGCTCCGCGTCGGTGTTGGCGATGCCGCGCTCGGTCGCGTACTGGCGCAGGAGCACGTTGACGATCGCATCGTCGAGGAACGTCCCGCCCTCGAAGGTCGAGAGCCGGACGGCGGACAGGACATCGAGGTCTTCACCGTTCACGGTCGCCAATACGGGCATGCGCGCACTCCTCCGTTTCGAAAGCTCTCGCCAGGGCAAAGCGGGGCGTCTGAGATTGATCGCGGCGGCCTGAGCATGGTATCAGAGCGCCGCGTCGGCGCGCGCCTCTTTGTCTCTCGTCCAGAACGGCGAAACACTCTGCCTCAAATCGTCATTCCCCCAGAGCGGGTGCGTACCGTCTCAGGAAGCCAACATGGAGGCGGGTAGGAGGACAACGATGCGTGCCAACGCACGGGGTGTTCGAATCGACCTCACGCGAGACCTGCCGCATCGGGCGCAGCCGCTTGCGCCGGACGCGCTGAGTGCGGTGTTCGGCGGCTGCAAAGGTGAATGGGTCACGTGCAGCGCGAACGCTGAGTGCTGCACGTTCAAGTGCTATAGGATGTGGTGGCATTCAGCCGAGCGCTATTGGGAATACCAGTGCGTGCCGGCGTCGACGCCGGGATAGGGCCGCGTTCACGATGAGGATGAAACGACCGTCACACTCGCTCCGGAGACGACGATGAACTCGAACGCACGGCCCGCGCGCATCAACCTCACGCACGACCTGCCCGCCCGGGCGCAGCGACTGGCGCCGGAGTCGGTGGCGCAGGTTTTCGGGGGATGCATCGGGGAATGGCAGGTCTGCAGCAACAACTGGGACTGCTGCAGCAACAAGTGTCTGTACCACGAGTGGCTCGCGCAGGAGAGACGGTACGTCTGGAAGTGTCTGCCCAGCTGGGCGACCTAGCCTGACGACAATGAACTCGACAGCACGGTTGGTCCGAATCGACCTGACACGCGATCTGCCATCCCGACCCCGGCCGCTCACACCGGACGCGGTGGCGCAGATATTCGGCGGATGCGTCGGGGAATGGCAGATCTGCAACGACAACTGGGAGTGCTGCAGCACCAAGTGCCTGCACAAGACGTGGCTGCCGGCGCAAAACCGGTACGAATGGCGCTGCCTGCCCGGCTGGGCCACCTAGATTCCTCAAGCCACATCGCGCGCGTCCTCGTGACGGAGAATTTCCGCCGGATCGATCCGCGTCGCGCGGCCACGACCTGCGCCTGAGTCAGGTCAGATAGCCCTAGACAACTAGGCCTGCACGGTATTACCCTAGCGATCAAGGTATGAGCAAGAACTCGCCGTCGCTGCCCTACGGGACCCTCGATCTGCTCGTGCTGCGGACGCTCGCCGCGGGCCCCCGGCACGGCTACGGCATCCTGCTGCAGATTCACGAGGCCTCCAACAACCTGCTGCGCATCGAGGAAGGGTCGCTGTACCCGGCGCTGCATCGCCTCGAGACGAGCGGGCTGCTGAAGGCCGAGTGGACGACGTCCGAGACCAACCGCCGCGCGAAGTACTACGGCCTGACCGCCAGGGGCCGGCGGCAGCTCGCGGAAGAGGAACGCAACTGGGAGCGCGTCGCCGAAGGCGTGTCGCGCGTGCTGCGGTTCGCGTAGGAGGCCATCCGTGACGTCCTGGATGCGGCGCCTCGTCAACACACTCCGGCGGCGATCGCTCGATCGCGCGATCGACGACGAGCTGCAGTTCCACGTGGAGTCGCGGGCCGCGGACCTCGAACGCGGCGGCATGCCGGCCGGGGACGCGCGCCGCGAGGCCCGGCGGCGGCTGGGCAATGACGCGTCGCTGCGCGACCGCACGCGCGACGCAGACGTGTGGGTGGGACTCGAGACGGCGTTCCAGGACGTGCGCTACGCCGTTCGTACGCTGTGGCGCACGCCGCTCTTCACCAGCGCGGCGGCGTTGACCCTCGCGATCGGCATCGGCGTCAACACGGCGATGTTCGCGGTGGTCTTCGGTGTCCTGATCCGGCCGCTCCCCTACGCCGGCGCCGATCGCCTCTACGTCCTGTTCCAGACGAACAACCGCGCCGGACGCACGCGCGTCACCCCGCTCGATTACGTCGACCTGCAGGCGCGCGTGCGTTCGATGCGCGTCGCGGCGATCGTGGGCAACGGATTCACCTTCACGGGCCGCGGGGATCCCGAGCTCGCGATCGGACACCTGGTCAGCGCCGAGTTCTTCGACCTGCTCGGCTCGAAGCCGGCGCTCGGTCGCACCTTCGGAACGGCGGATGAAGGCAACAACGATCTGATCGTGCTGAGCCACGCGTTCTGGCAGCGGCGCTTCGCCGGCGACCCCGGCATCGTCGGCCGGACCGTGACCGCGAACAACCGGCCGTTCACGGTGATGGGCGTCATGAAACCGGACTTCTCCTATCAGGGCGAGCGCTATCAATTCTGGGTCCCGCTGCCGCTGCGCGGCCCGAATCCCGACAAGCTGCCGATCAACCGCAACGCGCGGTTCGTGCAGGTGCTCGCGAAGCTGAATCCCGGCGTGCCCCGCGAAACCGCCGAGGCGGAACTCCGGTCGGCGGCGGCGTCGTTCGCGCAGGCGTCCCCCGACACGAACAGGAATACGTCGTTCGTCCTCTCGTCGCTCGGCGAAGAAACCGTGGGCGGCGTCCGCGACGCGCTGAACCTGCTCTTTGCCGCCGTCCTGCTCGTGCTCCTGATCGCGTGCAGCAACGTCACCAGTCTCCTGCTCGCTCGTTTCACCATGCGCCGGCCCGAAGTTCTCGTGCGTGCGGCGCTCGGCGCCAGCCGCGGACGCCTGATCCGCCAGTTCGTCGTCGAGACCCTCGTGCTCTATGCGGCCGGAACGATCGCGGGAGTGCTGCTGGCGGCCTTGCTGCTGGATCTGCTGCGCACGATGGGACCCGGAGTTCTTCCCCGCCTGACGGACGTCGGGCTCGCCGGGCCCGTGCTGGCGTTTTCCTGTGTGACGTCGCTCGTCGCTGCGCTCGTGTTCGGCATCCTGCCGGCGCTGCAGGCCACGCGCGCGTCGAGTTCGGGCATCGGGACGCGCACCGCGACCGCCGACCGCTCTCACCAGCGCGTTCGCGCCGCGATCGTCGTCGCGCAGGTCGCCGTGGCGCTCTGTCTGCTCGCCGGCGCGAGCCTCGTGGCGCGCAGCCTGCTCAATCTCGAACGCGTCGACAAGGGCTTCGATCCCGACAAGCGGCTCACCTTCAACGTCGTCCTGACCCCGACGCGCTTTCCCGACGCGCCGGCAATGCATGCCTTCTACGCGCGCCTCCTCGACGCGATGGCCGCGCGTCCGGAGTTCACCGACGTCGGGACGACGACGGCGTTTCCGCTGAGCGGGCAGGACCTGGAGAACGGTTTCGCCGTCGACGGGTACGCCGCCTCGTCGCCCGACCAGCAGCCAGTCGCGGCGCTGCGCGGCGTCAGTCCCGGATACACGTCCGCGATGGGGATCCCGATTCGTGCCGGACGTGCGCTGACGCCGGCCGACGATCAACGCGGCGCTCCAGTCGCGCTCGTCAACGAAACGTTCGTCAGGCGATTCTTCGGCGGCCGCAGCGCGATCGGGGGCCGCATCTCGGTCGGCGGTCCCGACGGTCCGTGGCGGACGGTCGTCGGCGTCGTCGCCGACGTCAGGCATCGTGCGCTCGGGACCGACGCGCGGCCCGAGGTGCTGCTGCCGTGGGTGCAGCTGGACGCCGGCTTTCTGACCGCCTGGGCGCGCGGCCTCAGCTTCGTGGTCCGCAGCGATCTCGAGCCAACGGCGGCCGCGGGCCTGATCCGTGCTCAGGTGCGCGACCTGGATGCGAGCACGCCCGTCATCGAGCTGCAGCCGGTCTCCGCGTTGGTCGAACGGTCCGTCGCCGAACCGCGGTTCAGGACGTGGCTCCTGTCCTCGTTCGCGCTGACGTCGGTCTGTCTCGCGGCCGTGGGCATCTTCGGCGTCCTCTCGTACATCGTCTCCGAACGCACGCGCGAGATCGGCATTCGCATGGCGCTCGGCGCGCATCCGCGCACGATCTTTCGCGACGTCCTGGCGCTGGGGGGATCGCTCGTCGGCATCGGCAGCGTGCTCGGGCTCGCCGGCGGCGTCGTGCTGACGCGCTGGATTCGCGGGCTGCTGTTCCAGGTCAGCCCGTCGGATCCGTTGATGCTTGCGGCTGCGACGCTCGTGCT
>Ga0066903_100000933_pt1 | contig 20146 bp, 14 predicted proteins | sample PanSoiMetaGPlot1_FD_67491 | JGI IMG/M metagenome (GOLD analysis project Ga0066903, IMG submission 67491) | Tropical forest soil microbial communities from Panama analyzed to predict greenhouse gas emissions - Panama Soil - Plot 1 (version 2) | ecosystem: Environmental > Terrestrial > Soil >... | reverse complement strand
TCTTCGTCTTCTTCTTCCTCTTCCTCGTCCTCTTCCTCGGTGTCGACGTTCAGCTCCTCGCGCATCTCTTCGAGCACGTCAAGCAACGCCTGCGACGAGGCGACCCGGTAATCGCCGACCGTCACGCGGCCTTCGAATTCGACCGGCACGTAGATCTCGGCGCCCAGATCGTGGGCGTCCAGCCGGTCGAGGAACTCCATCAGCGCCTCTTCCGAGAGCCGTGCGGCGATCGTGTGCGAGGCGTGCTCGTCCGCCTTCTCGAACGCCGGCGCGCCAGCCTCCGACAGCAACCGGCCCAGGGTCTTCACCTCCTCCTCGTCGAGGCGGTGCGACAGCGGAGCCAGCTCTATCTCGGCCATGGGCGATAACGTGCTACACGCACCGGCTGCGGTCAAACGACGAAGTGCGGTTCGGGCTTCGCCTGACTCGTGCCGCTTGAACGCGGCCGTTCTGGTAATGTCTTTTCCGACAGATGGCCGACGGAGTCGCCCAGCAATTCGCCGCCGCCCGGGAACGGGCCGCCGCGGCAGCCCGCGCCGGCGGGATCGTCCCGGGCACGAACGTCGGCATCGAGGCGGCGCGCAAGTTGTCGGCGGACGTCGACGAGATCATCATCGACGAGGCCGGCCGCGAGGTCGCGAAGTGCAAGACGCCGGTGGCGATCTTCGCGACGGGCGGTTTCGGCCGGTCCGAGCTGGCGCCCTTCTCGGACCTCGACCTGCTGGTGTTGTGCGCGAAGACGCCAGGCAATGACGTCCAGAAGTTGGCGGAGGCGATCCTCTACCCGCTCTGGGACGCCAAGGTCGACGCGGGACACGCGGTGCGGGCCTACGACCAGGCGCTGGCGTTGCCGGCCAACGACCTCGCGGCCGCGACCGCGCTGCTGGACGCGCGGTTCCTGACCGGCGATACGGCGCTGGCCAACAAGTTCCTGGCCGCCTTCCGGGCGCGCGTCGAGAAGACGGCCGCCGAGGACTTCGTGGCGCGCCTGCGCGCCGAGCAGAAGGAGCGCCACAGCCGCTTCGGCGACACGATCTTCCTGCTCGAGCCCGACCTGAAGAACGGCCCGGGCGGTCTGCGCGATCTGTGCGTCGGGCGCTGGGCAGCGATGGCGCGCTTCGGCACCTCCGATCCGAAGGAGCTGTTGGCCCAGGGCGTGATGACCGGCCGGCTCGCGCAGGCGTTCACGGCCGCGACCGAATGGCTGATGCGGGTGCGCATCCTGATGCACGCGACGGCGGGCCGGCGGCAAGATCACCTGCGCTTCGCGCTGCAGGAGGCGATCGCGCCGACGCTGTACCCCGAAGCGCGCGATCGCGGCGGCGTCATCCGACCGGCGGTGCACCCTGCCGTCGAGGCGCTGATGCACCAGTATCACGCCCACGCCAAGCTGATCCGCAACGAGACGGAGCGCCTGCTGCAGCGGGCGACCGTGCGCGAGGACAAGCGGCGCAAGACCAAGCCGGTGTTCATGCTGGCGGGGGGCAAGTCCGCCGATCCGAACTTCGTCGTCCGCGACGGCGCGCTGGAGCCGCTGGAGCCGACCATCTTCGAGAAGAAGCCGTCGGAGATGATCCGGATCTTCCAGGTCGCGATCGGTCTCGACGTCCCGCTGGCGCTGCGCACGCGCGAGCAGCTGGGCGAGCTGGCGGCGTCGCATCCGGAGCTGTTGCGCGAGGACGTCGAGGCGGGGCGGCGCTTCGTCGAGCTCGTGTGCGATGCGCGCGATCGCGCGAACCCGTCGCGGCTCGAGCAGATGCAGGACCTCGGCCTGCTGGCGGCGCTGATGCCCGAGTGGGAGCCGTCGACCGGCCGCGTGCAGCACGACATCTACCACGTCTACACCGTCGACCAGCACGCGCTGTACGCGGTCGGACGGCTGCACGCGCTCCAGCGCGGTGATCACGCCTCGGTCTTTCCGATCCCGAGCGAGACCGTCCGCGAGGTGACCCGCCCGGTCGCGCTGGCGGTCGGGACGCTGCTACACGACGTCGGCAAGCCGTACGGCAGTCCGCACAGCGAGATCGGCGCCGGGCTGGCCGTCGCGATCTGCCAGCGCCTCGACATCGACGAGGAGGACACCAAGCGGGTCGAGTTCCTGGTGCGCCAGCACCTGGTGATGGGCCAGATGTCGCAGCGGCGCGATCTCGAGGATCTCGGCATGATCTCCGACTTCGCGGCGCTGTGCGAGAACGAGGAGAACCTGCGCGAGCTGTACCTGCTGACGTTCTGCGACCTGGCGTCGGTGGCACCGGACGCGATGTCCAGCTGGAAGGAGACGCTGCTCGCCGAGCTGTACACGCGCACGATGGCGTTCCTGAGGCGCGGGCCGGACCTGCTCTCCGCCGAGCGCGCGGAGATCGTTGCCGAGCGGCAGAAGGGCGCGGCCCGCCTCCTGGGCGAGCCCGAGCCCGAGGTGGGCGATGCGCCGCTCGGCCGTCTGTTCGCCGGCTTCCCGAGCCGCTACTTCGCCGAGAACACGGAGGCGCGCATCGCCGCGCACGTCAGTCTGATCCGCTCGCGGCGCGAGCAGGGCAAGAGCTCGGTCATCGACGTGTCGCACGACGCGCGCCTCGGCATCACCGAGATGGTGCTGGCGGCGGCCGACACGCCGGGCCTGCTGGCCGACGTCGCCGGCGTGCTGTACGCGAACCGGATCGAGGTCGTGGACGCGGCGATCTATTCGCGGCATCCCACCGATGCGAGCGAATCGCCGGAGGCGCTCGACGTCTTCCGCGTGCGCGACAGCATGGGCCGGCCCGTGACGGCCGAGGCGCGCTGGACGAAGGTGCGCGAGGATCTGGAGGCCGTCGTCTCCGGCCGAATCAAGGCGGAGGTGTTGACCGCGGCGCGCCCGCGCACCGAGTCGGTGGCGGCCTGGAAGACGCCGGTCGTGCCGACGGAGTGCAAGCTCGACAACAACGTCAGCCGCGACTTCACGGTCGTCGAGGTGATCACCGAAGATCGCCCGGGCGTCCTGTACGCGATCGCGCGGGCGCTGTTCGTCGCCGAGCTGGACATCCACCGCTCGAAGATCGCGACGGAGGCGAACCGCGCCATCGACGTGTTTTACGTGCGCGACAAGGCGACGATGGAGAAGATCACCGACCCGGACCGGCAGACCAACCTGCGCGAGACGCTGCTGTCGCTGCTGGCCGGGGCGGAGACGCCGAAGCTGGCGGGCAGCGCATGACCACGGGAGGGCGACGACGATGCCGATGACGATGCTGATGCTCGTGGTGCTGTCGCTGGCCGAGGGCGGCGGGGCGGCGCCGCTGCTGGAGAAGGGCGAGCGGCTGTTCAAGCAGAATGACATCGCAGGCGCGATCGCCGCGTTCGACGAGGCGGCCAAGGTCGATCCCAAGGACGCGCGCCCGCACTACCTCAAGGGCGTCGCGCTGGAGAAGAAGGGCGACAACCCCGGCGCGGTGACCGCCTACAAGGCCGCGATCGCGCGCAAGGCCGACTTCGCCGAGGCCCACAACAACCTGGGGGCGCTGCTGCTGGCGCGCAACGATCTGCCGGGCGCGGCCGCCGAGCTGGAGGCGGCGGTGAAGGTGAAGCCCGCCTACGCCGAGGCCCAGTACAACCTGGGCGTCGCGCGCGACGGCCTCGGCAAGAAGCAGGAGGCGGTCCTCGCCTACAAGGAGGCGGTGCGGCTGAAGCCGGAGGACGCTGTCTACCGGATGAACCTGGGCGCGGCCTTGCGGCGCACCGGCGACGTACCGGGCGCGCTGGTCGCGCTGAAAGAGGCGACGCGCCTGGCGCCGCGCGACGCGACCGCGTGGGCCGACTACGGCATGGTGCTCTCCGACAACAAGAGCTACGACGACGCGGGCGTGGCGCTCGAGAAGGCGACCAAGCTGAAGCCCGACTTCGCCCTGGCCTGGAACCGGCTGGGGCGGGTGGCGCTCAAGCGCGGCCAGCCGGCAGCAGCGGTGACGGCGCAGGAGAAGGCCCGCAAGCTCGAGCCGAAGAACGGCGCCTTCGCGGCGGATCTGTGCCGCGCGCTGATCGAGCAGAAGGAGGCGGGCCGCGCCGTCCCGGAATGCCGCGCCGCAGTCGACCTCGACCCCAAGAACCCGCTCGGGCACTACGAGCTGATGAAGGCGCTGGTCGCGAAAGGCGACTGCGCGGGGGCGAAGACCACGAACGCGACCTTCAAGTCCCTGCCGGTCAAGCCCGAGGCGAAGCAGCAGGCGGACGCGATCCTGGCCACCTGCAAGAAGTAAGCACAGCCGCCTTGCCGGTTGCGGTGGCGCTCTGCTAGTGTCCCGAGATGCTGCCGGACGGTCATCTTCGGGAAGCGCTCACCTTCGACGACGTCCTGCTGGTTCCGGCCGAAAGTGACGTCGTTCCCAAGGACGTCGAGGTCCGGACGCAGCTGACGCCGGGCATCCGGCTGGCGATCCCGATCGTGTCGTCGGCGATGGACACCGTCACCGAGGCGGCGACGGCGATCGCGATGGCGCGCGAGGGCGGCATCGGCATCGTCCACAAGAACCTGACCATCGCCGAGCAGGCGCTGGAGGTGACCAAGGTCAAGAAGGCGGAGACGGGCGTCGTCGTCAACCCGGTCACGGTCGCGCCCGAGCAGAGGCTGGCCGCCGCCGTCGAGCTGATGCGGCGGCACGAGATCTCCGGGCTGCCGGTGGTCGCCGCCGACGGGCGGCCGGTCGGCATCCTCACCAACCGCGACATCCGCTTCGAGCGCAACCTGGACCAGCCGGTCAGCGCGATGATGACGAAGAAGCTGATCACGATCGGCGAGGGGACGACGCTGGAGGCGGCCAAGGAGCTGCTGCACAAGAACCGGATCGAGAAGCTCCTGGTCATCGACACCGCCGGCCTGCTCAAGGGCCTGGTGACGATCAAGGACATCGAGAAGGCGCAGCAGCACCCATACGCGGCGAAGGACGACTTCGGCCGCCTGCGCGTCGGGGGCGCGGTGGGCGTCGGGCCGGATCGCGACGAACGCGTCGACGCCTTGCTGAAGGCGGGATGCGACGTCATCTGCATCGACACGGCACACGGGCACGCGCGCGGCGTCGTGCAGTCTGTCGCGGACGTGCGCCGCAACTTCCCGAAGGCCCAGATCATCGCCGGCAACGTGGCGACGGGGGAGGGCGCGCTGGCGCTATCGAAGGCGGGCGCCGACGCGGTCAAGGTCGGCATCGGCCCGGGGTCGATCTGCACCACCCGCGTCGTGGCGGGCGTCGGCGTCCCGCAGATCACGGCGATCGGCGACTGCGCGAAGGCGCTGGCGTCGACGAGCACCAACATCATCGCCGACGGCGGCATCAAGTACTCGGGCGACGTCGCCAAGGCGATCGCCGCGGGCGCGCACGTGGTGATGATCGGCAGCCTGTTCGCCGGCACCGACGAGGCGCCGGGCGAGATCATCCTCTACCAGGGCCGCAGCTACAAAGTGTACCGGGGCATGGGATCGATCGGCGCGATGCGGGCCGGCAGCCGGGATCGTTATTTCCAGGCCGAGGTGACCAGCGACGCCAAGCTGGTCCCCGAGGGGATCGAGGGGCGCGTGCCGTACCGCGGGTCGCTGTCCCAGTCGATCTACCAGCTGATCGGGGGCCTCAAGTCGGGCATGGGCTACACGGGATGCCGCACGATCGACGACCTGCGCACGAAGGCGCGCTTCATGCGCGCGACGGCGATGGGGTTGCGCGAATCGCACGTGCACGACGTCATCATCACCAAAGAGGCGCCCAACTACCGCGTCGAGCAATGACAACGTGACGGCCAGACGCGACCTGATCCTGATCCTCGACTTCGGCGGGCAGTACACGCAGCTGATCGCGCGCCGCGTGCGCGAGCAGAAGGTCTACTCGGAGATTCATCCGTTCAACCTTCCGCTCGCGAAGATCCGCGAGCTGGCGCCGCGCGGGATCATCCTGTCGGGCGGTCCGGCCTCCTGTTACGCGGAGGGGGCCCCCAAGATCTCGACCGAGATCTACGAGCTGGGCGTCCCGATCCTGGGGATCTGCTACGGCACGCAGCTGACCGCGCTGACGTTCGGCGGCAAGGTGATCCCGGCCGAGCGGCGCGAGTACGGCCGGGCGACCGTGCGCGTGAAGAGCGCGGGCGATCTGTTCCACGGCTTCGCGGCGGGCGAGGAGATCCCGGTCTGGATGTCGCACGGCGATCGCGTCGAGTCGCTGCCCGCCGGCTTCGAGGTCGTCGGCGAGAGCGCCAACTGCCCGGCGGCGGCGGTGGCGGCGCAGGCGCGCAAGTTCTGGGGCGTGCAGTTCCATCCCGAGGTCGCGCACACGCCACGCGGGGGCGAGATCCTGGCGAACTTCCTCTTCCGCATTTGCGGCTGCGAGCCGAGCTGGACGATGGCCGGCTTCGTGGGCGAGGCGGTCGCCGCCATCACGGCCAAGGTCGGGACGCACGGGCGCGCGGTCTGTGGGCTGTCGGGCGGCGTCGACTCGTCGGTGGCGGCGGCGCTGGTGCTCAAGGCGATGGGATCGCGCCTGACCTGCATCTTCGTCGATACGGGTCTGCAGCGCGCGAACGAGGCGACGCAGGTTGAATCGCTGTTCCGCGACGCGTTCAAGGCCGACCTGCGCGTCGTCGACGCGAGCGAAAGATTTTTGGGCAAGCTGGCCGGGGTCAAGGATCCGGAGCAGAAGCGCAAGATCATCGGGCGCGAGTTCATCGCCGTCTTCGAGGAAGAGGCGAAGAAGGTGGGCGACGCGGAGTTCCTGGTCCAGGGGACGCTGTATCCGGACGTCATCGAGTCGGTGTCGTTCAAGGGGCCGTCGGCGACGATCAAGTCGCACCACAACGTCGGCGGTCTGCCCGAGCGGATGCACCTCAAGCTGATCGAACCGCTGCGCGAGCTGTTCAAGGACGAGGTGCGCGCTCTCGGCGCCGAGATCGGGTTGCCCCGCCACGTGCTCTGGCGCCAGCCGTTCCCGGGTCCGGGCCTGGCGGTGCGCGTGCTGGGCGAGGTGACGCGCGCGCGCTGCGACGTGCTGCGCGCGGCCGACGTGATCATCGAGGAAGAGATCCGCGCCGCGGGCCTCTACGAATCGATCTGGCAGTCGTTCGGCGTGCTGCTGCCGGTGCAGTCGGTCGGCGTGATGGGCGATGAGCGGACCTACGCCGACGCGCTCGCGCTGCGCGCCGTGCACTCCAAGGACGGCATGACCGCCGACTGGGTGCCGCTGCCCTACGATCTACTGGCGACGATCTCGTCGCGCATCGTCAACGAGGTCAAGGGCATCAATCGCGTGGTCTATGACATCTCGTCGAAGCCCCCCGCCACGATCGAGTGGGAGTAGCGGGGCCCGGATCGCGCTGGCGCTGCTGGTGGGCGCCGCGCTCCACGCCCCTTCCGCCCGCGCCGATCACGCCGTCGCCGCGCTGAAAGAGACGCGCGCCGGCGCCGAGATCGACTGGGCGGCGGGGACGATCACCGCGTCGGCGGGCGCGGCCGCCGATCTCCACATGCCCAGCGTCGACCTGGCGCGCCCGGGCGCGCAGCGGCGCGCCGAGGCGGGCGCCGCCGCCAAGCTGCGCGCCGCGCTCGCGGAGCTGCCCCTCGGTTCGGGAAACAAGCTGACCGCGCCCGAGATCGACCGCGCCCTCGGACGGGCCCGCGCGGTCGATGTCCAGTACCAGTCGAACGGCGGCGCCGTCGTTCGCAAGCAGCTGCGCTTCGGTGACTGGGTCGAACCCGCCGCTTCCGAGGTCTGCCTGTCGGTTGCGGTGCCGAGCATGCACCTCGGCGCGGCGCCGGCGGCGCGGGTCGGCAAGCGCGACGTGCGTCTCGGCGCCGCCACGTACGTGATGAAGGACGGCAAGGTGACCAAGAACGTGGCCGACGCCCGCCTCGACAAGGACGGGCGGCTTCTGCTGGAGGGCGACAACCAGCTGGCCGACAAGCTCGCGCGCTGCGCGGTCCTGATCTACGTTGCCAAGGTGCAGCGATGAAGTGCGCGCTCGCCGCGGCGGCTCTCCTTCTGCTCGGCGCATCGGCGTTCGCCCAGGCGCCGGCACCGCCTGCGGGCGCGCCGGCGCCTCCGCCGGCCGACGTTCCGTCCACGCCCGGAGCGTACGTCGTGACCGGACAGGCGCCCGTCGTCGGCGGCAACGCCGCAGGGGCCCGCGAGCGCGCGCTCGACGACGCGATCAAGCAGGCGGTCGACCAGGCGCTCGCCACGCTGGTCGACGCGCAGGCGCGCGCGGCGCAGGCGAAGACGATGAAGGCGATCGAGGCGAAGGCGCGCAGCTTCGTCCCTCGCTATCGCACGCTGGAGGAGGGGGAGACGAACGGCGTCTACGCCATCCGCCTGGAAGCGGAGGTCGACGAGATCGCGCTCCGGCGCCGGCTGGAACGCGGGACCACCTCCACGGCGCCGCCGCTGGTGACGCCCGGCAGGACCGGCGCGCCCGGGGTGCTGGTCGCGGCCGGCGACAAGGGCGAGGGGAGCGCCGCCTTCGTGGCCGGCCTGGTCGCGGCCCTGTCGTCGGCCGGCGTGCGCGCGCGGGCGGGCGACGCGGGCGAGACGAGCAGCGCCGCCGCCGCGCAGGCTGCGGCCCGCGCGTCGCTCGAACAGGCGGCGCTGGTGACGGCGGAGAGCGTCCCGGAGGGGATGGTGCGGGGGACGGGGCGCGTCGCCGTATCCTGCCGGGCGAACGTGCGCCTGCTGGCCGCCCCCGCGGGCAACACGGTGGCGGAGCGGGCCGCGACGGCGCGGGTGTTCGTGGAGGCCGAGAAGGCCGCCGACGGCCCGTCGCAATGCCGCGCGCAGCTCGGCGCCGACCTGGCGGGCCGCCTCGCCGGCGCCACGTCGACGGGCGGCGCGGGCGCGGCCGCCGCCGGCGATCTCCGGACGGTCAGCGTCGACGCCGACGTCGTGGAACCGGCCGCGATCCCCGAGCTGGTCAAGAGCCTGCGCGGCGTCGGCGCGGTGTCGGCCGCGGAGCTGACGCGGGTCTCCGCCGGGCGCGCGGAGATCAAGGTGCGCACGCGCGCGGCCCCCGCCGCGCTGGCAGCCGCCCTCTCGCGCGCCGCGGGCGGCATGATCACATTGACCGACGTGCAGACTTCGGGCGATACGATCCGCGCGCGCGTCCGCTTGAAGGCGGCAAGCGCGTCCGGAATGCCCGGAGGGAATCCATGAAGCTCGGCGGCGCACGCCGGTTGCTGATCGCGGTCGCCCTGTTCGCGGCCGCCGCGGCGTCCTGCGCGCACGGCCTGGCCGAGAACGCGATCGCCTTCCGCGTCGAATGCAACGTGCCCGACGCGACCGTCTGGGTGGACGACGTGCTGGTCGGAAAGGTCTCGGACTGGAAGGGCGACGGCCGCCACATCCGCGCCGGCTTCCACCGGATCGAGATCCGCCACCCGAACTACTATTCGTTCTTTCAGGAAGTCGAGCTGCCCGGCGGCAGCCAGGTCGTCGTCAACGCGAAGCTGCGCGAGCTGATCGAATAAGGAACCCCTCACCAACCTCTCCCCGCTGCGCGGGGCGAGGGTTTATCGATCTTGGGCGCTCGTTAGATCACTTCGCAGAATTCGATCTGGCGCGGGACCTTGTAGGGCGCCAGGTTGCGCGCGCAGTGATCGATGATGTCCTCGGCGCGGCACATGCTGGCGCGGACGACGCGGGCCACCACCATCGGGCCGCCCAGGTCATCGGTGATGACGCGCGCCTGCGCCGCCTTGATCTTCGGGAAGGACTCGAGGCACCCCTCGACCTCGCCCAGCGCCACCCGCTTGCCGTCGACCTTGACCAGGTCGTCCTCGCGGCCGGTGATGGTCAGCCGACCGTTCTTGTCGATCTGACCCAGGTCGCCGGTCCGGTACCAGCCGTCCGTGCCGATGCTGCCGATCGGAACCCCGTCGTCGCGCTTGGGCAGATGGATCTTCGGGACGGACAGCATCGACAGCGTCCTCGACCGCGCCCAGATCGGGCCGATCTCGCCCGCCGGCAGCTTGTCGCCCTTCGCGCCCGCCACGCGCAGCTCGACGCCCTCGAACGCGCGCCCCACCGTCTCCGGGTCCTTGCCCGTTCGATCGATCGCCAGCGGCCCGGCCTGGGTGCCGTGATAGCAGGAGAGCAGGCGCACGCCGAATCGTTCGTGAAAGCTCTCCGCGATGGGGGCGGGCAGCGCCGACCCCGAGCTCAGGAACCGGGCGCCCGCGGTCTTGAGCGGCTTGATGGTCGGCACGCGGACCAGCGCGCCGTAAAGGGCAGGGTTGCCGGCGAAGAAATCGACGCTCTGCTCGCGCAGCAGCTTCGCGATCCGCTTGGGCGACACTTCGTCTTCCAGGAACAGCGTGGTCCCGTTGGCGAGGGCGACGAGCAGGCCGAAGTCGAAGCCGTAGCTCGTGTGGAGCGGCATCGTGCAGAGGACGCGGTCCTCGTGCTTCACACCCAGCGTCTTGCCGATCGCCTGCGCGGCCGCGGCCAGGTTGGCGGCGGTCTTCACCACGCCCTTCGGGTCGCCGCCGACCGACGCCGTGAACTGCACGACCGCGGGCGCGTCGCGCCCCTCGTCGATCAGGTTGGCGAGCGGCGCGCGCTTGTACAGGTTGCAGGACAGCAAGGTCCCCTGCAGCCGGCGGCGAATCTCGGGCGCGAACTTCGACGGGGGACCGGCGGGCGGCCGCGCCACGGGCGGGGCGGCGTAGTAAGGCAGCCCGGCGGCCGCCTGGACGCCCTCGCCGCCGCGCGGGCGCGTCACCAGCGCGCGCAGCGGCGCCGCTTCGAGGATCATCTCGAGCTCGCGGTTCCCGGTCGTCGGATCCAGCGGAACGACGACCCCTTCGACCTTGGAGACGGCGAGCGTCAGGATGACGAAGTCAGGAACGTTGCCGAGCATGAGGCCGACCCACGAGCCGGGGCCGATCCCCATCGCGTGCAGCTCCTGGGCGCGTCGGTCGACGCGATGAAGCAGTCCGCGCCACGACAGGTATGTATCGCGGTAAACGAGCGCTTTGGCGCTGCCGCGATCATCCGCGACGCTGGAGAGCCATTGGTAAAGCTGCATGCTGCGGACTTCTCACACCTTCCGAGGCGCCCGACAGTCTATATCTCGACGGGCGGCGGCTACAAGATCGGATGAGGCACCCGATTATTTCGGGCCCCGAGGACCTATTTGGACGCCAGCAGGTGGGGCGCCGACGGTTTCGCCGCCAGGTACTCCGACACGATGTGGCGGCCGACGTAGGTCGCCTTGATCCGCCAGTTCGGGTGGTTGCCGAGGACGACGGCGAACGCGATGGTCGGGTGATCCGCGGGCGCGTAACCGACGAACCAGCTGTAGCCAACGTATCCGTGGTCGGTCTCGGCCGACAGCGTCCCGGTCTTGCCGGCGACCTCGACGGGCAGCAGGCGCCGGCCCCGGCGGTCGCGGAAAGTCCCCTTCGCCGTGCCGATGCGCGTGGTCAGCTCCATCATCCGTCCCACCTCGCGGGCGGCGGCCGCGTCGGCGACGTGGCGAGGGGCCGCCACCGGCTGCGTCAGCAACCGCCCGTCGCGATCGCGCGCCCGCTCGATCAACATCGGCGCCGGCATGTCGCCGCGGTTCGCGATGGTGGCCGCCAGCAGCGCGCCGTGCATGGGCGACAGCGTCGAATGCCAGAAGCCGGCCGCGGTCCGGGCGAATTCGAGATCGTCGCCCGGAACGTCCAGGTGCGACGGCTGGATCGGCAGCTCGAACGGGATCGCCTCCTCGAAACCGAAGCTGTGGCCGACGCGGGCGAGCTCGCCGGCCGTCAGGTGCCGCGTGGCGAGCTTGGCGATGATCGCGTTTTGCGACTTGCCGAGCCCGAACGCCAGCGTCTCGCAGCGCCGGTCGATGGCGGGCAGATCGACGAGGTTGTCGGGGACGATTGACGAGACGCCGCCGTGGTAGCAGGTGCGGGTGTTGCCCATGACGCCGTTCTCGACCAGCGCGGTCGCGGAGATGACCTTGAATACCGACGCGGCGGGCGCCCAGGCGCGCAGCGCCAGCTCGGACGGCCCAAGGCGCGGGTCCGCGGACGACTGACCGACCAGGGCCAGCACGCGCCCATCCGGGACGGAGACGACCACGGCGGCGCCGAACGGGATCTGGAAGTTGCGCAGGACGCCTTCGGTGCTCTGTTGCAGGCGCGGGTCGAGGGTCAGCTCGGCGCGGCCACCGTCGGTCAGGTCGGCGACGTAGCGGCGGCCGGTGAAGCGGATCGTCTCCGCTCGCAGCGCCGGCGCCGCTGTTTCGGGGGAACCCGCGCCCGGGGAGGGCGTTTCAGCGAGCGCGATGGGTCCAAGAAAGGTCGCTGCCAGGAAGCCGACGACAACACCGGAGGTATGTGGCATAATGACACCGTCATACATGTAGGTATAGGTGTCAAATTATCCTCCCCTTGATGCATCGCTGGGTTTGACCTAGCCTGCTTTGCCCGGAACCCCAAGTGGCGCGCACCCCTCGTGACCCGAACGACACCTCCGAATCGGACCATGTCCGGGCGAAGACGGTCGTCACGAGCATCAGCCGGCTGACCGACAAACCGTCGGGCAAGGAAGCTTGCCTCGTCGTCATCTACGGCCTGGAGCTGGGCAAAAAGTACAATCTGAATTCCGCGTCGCTGGTGGTGGGGCGCTCGTCGAAATGCGACATCCAGATCGATCAGGAATCGATCTCGCGCAATCACTCGAAGATCGTGAACACGGGGAAGTCGATCCTGATCCGCGATCTGGGATCGACGAACGGAACGTACGTCAACGACGAGCCCGTCGACGAGTACGTGCTGCGCGACGGCGACTTGATCAAGATCGGCCGGACGATCTTCAAGTTCCTGACCGGCGGAAACATCGAGAACGCCTACCACGAAGAGATTTACCGGCTGACCACGGTCGACGGGCTCACGCAGATCTTCAACAAGCGCTACTTCATGGACACGCTGGAGCGCGAGATCGCGCGCTCGCACCGGTACCGCCGATCGCTGTCGCTGGTCATGTTCGACATCGATCATTTCAAGAAGGTCAACGACGGGTTCGGACACCTGGCGGGCGATTACGTGCTCAAGCACCTGGCGCAGACCGTGCGCGCGAAGATCCGGCGCGAGGACTGCTTCTCCCGTTACGGCGGCGAGGAGTTTGCGATCGTGCTGCCCGAGATCGACGGCGCGAACGCCGTCCCGTTCGCGGAGAAGATCCGCCAGATCGTCGAGAAGACGGAGTTCAAGTTCGAGAACACGCGCATTCCGGTCACGATCTCGATGGGCGTCGCCGCGATCGACGCCGAGCTGACGGAGGCCGCGGCGCTGATCAAGCGCGCCGACGAGCGGCTCTACGAAGCCAAGGCCTCCGGCCGAAACCGCGTCTGCGCGTAGCTACGGGCGCCAGCCGCGAAGCTACGGGCGGTTGAAGGACGGTTCGAGCGTGCCGTCCTCGTCGTCGTTGTGCGTGGGCGGCTTCTCGACCGGCGGCGCCTTCTTCTTCGGGGGCTGCTGCGGGGGCGTCGGGTTCGCGTTCCGGTGCCCGATCGGCGTCGGCGGCGGGGTCTGCGCCTTTTCGGGCGGCGGGGCCTCGACCTTGTGGAGGGTCGCGAACAGCGGCGAGGGCAGGTTGGGGACGACGTAGACCGTCTTCTTATCGAAGCCGACCTTGCGGAACTGGAACTCGACCGCCGAGTCGCTGTACGGCACCTCGATCGATAGCGGCGTCAGGCCCAGCGTCTTGCCGTCGCTGCGCACGACGATCGCGCCGTCGGGGTCCGAGTTGAAGTTGATGCGCACCGAGCTCGGGTGGAGCGCGGTGGGCGCTACCGGCAGCGATTGCCTGTTGTTCCCGCTGCGGGGCCCGAAGGTGATGATCAAGGCGCCAGCCAGCGCGATGCCGCCCGCGTAGAAGAAAAGCACGCCGCTCTTCTTCCTCGGGATCAGCCGGTCGATGATCTCGCCCCGCCCCTCCCGGAACGTCGACGGGATTCCGCCCGGCGGCCGGTCCACGTCCATGCCCCCGGAGCTGTAGAGCTTCGAGCGCGCGTCCATCTCGGCGCGCGCCATGGGCGATGCGGCGCGCGCCACGCCCGACAGGTCCTCGGGGATGCCGATGACGGGCGCGGTGCTGGCGTAACGCTTGGGATCCGACAGCGCCTCCTCGAACTCGGCCATCGTCTGGAAGCGCTGATCGCGGTCCTTGGCCAGCGCCCGATAGAGGATCAGGTCCATCTCTTCGGGCAGGTCCGGGTTGATGCTGCGCACCGAGGGCGGCGGCATCGTCACGTGCTTCACGATGATCTCGCCGTAACCGTCGCCGCCGAACGGGACCTTGCCGGTCAGCATCTCGAACAGCAGGACGCCGAGCGAATAGATGTCGGCGCGGTGATCGATCTCGATCTTCCCCTCGCACTGCTCCGGGGACATGTAATAGGGCGTCCCCATCACCGAACCGGTGCGGGTCTTATGGGTGACCTTCTGGTCGTGCAGGGTCAGCTTGGCGAGGCCGAAGTCCAGCACCTTGACGAAGTCGCGACCCGCCCCGCGGTTGACGCAGAGGAAGATGTTCTCGGGCTTGAGATCGCGGTGGATGATTCCCTGTTCGTGCGACGCGTTGAGCGCATCTGCGATCTGTCCGGTTATCGAGAGCGCGGACGGGGCATCCAGGCGGTTCTCGCGACGCAGGCGATCCGAGAGCGACTCGCCCTGCAGATACTCCATCACGAAATAGAATTCGCCCTCGGGCGTGTTGCCGAAGTCGGCGATGTCGACGATGTGCTCGTGCCCGATCTGGTTGACCGCCTTGGCCTCGGTCACGAAGCGCGACACCACATCGGAGTTCTTGGAGAGCTCCGGGTGGATGGCCTTCATCGCCACCTTCTTGCCGATGACCGGGTGCTCGGCCAGATACACCACACCCATTCCCCCCTCTCCCAACTTGGCGGTGATCTTGTAATTGCCGATCGTGTGGCCGATATCGATCATGAAGATGGCCGCCGTCGGCCCCTGTTTATAGCCGAATTACCGAGCGACGCACCTATATAACGTAAGGCAGACAGAGTATTTCAGCCGAAGAGAATCGACCTTCGTTGCGCCAAGAGGTCGGCGATCATTCCGTCGATTGTACTCCGAACTGTCTCGGCCACGCGCGGGGTCGCTTCGTCGTCGCCCGACCGTGGCGGCGGCGCGATCGGCGCGCCGACCTGGATCGTCCACTTCGTCGGCACCGGTAGGAGGCCGAGCGGGCCCAGCCACGGAAAGGTAGGAGTTATCGGTATATATGGAATGCCGAGCGGCTCGGCGAAACGTGTGATCTTGCCGACGACCGGGTGAATCTCCTCGGCGCCGACAATCGCGACCGGCAGCAGCGGCACCTGGGCTTCGCGGGCGAGGCGGACGAAACCGCCGCGGCCGAAGCGGGCGAGGCGATAACGCTCGCGATACATCTTGCCGACGCCGCGCAGACCTTCAGGAAACACTGCGACCAGCTCGCCCCGCGCCAGCATCGGCAACGCGGTCTCCATCGAGGCGCGCACGCAACCAACGCGCGCCACGACATTGGCCATCCAGCCCGAACGAAAGGCGAAGTTTGCGACCAGCGGGCGGACATGTCTGTGACGCGGATGATTGCGGCGGATGCCGTGAAGCAACATTGCGCCGTCGTACGGGATCCCACCCGAATGGTTTCCCACCAGCAGCGCGGCGCCGTCGTCCGGGATGTTTTCTATGCCCAACAGGCGCACGCGGAAGTAACGCGTCCAGAGAAACTCCAGCAGCGGCGCGGTGCGCTCGACGAAGCCCGGGTCGTATCCGGAGTCCGGCCCGTCCTGGACGCGTTCCGCGCGCTCGCCGTAGCCGGAGCGGATCGCCTCCACGATCGCGGCCAGCGCCGCCCGGATGCCTCCTTCAGAGGTCGCCAAGCTTGCCTCCCCGGGATTCGAAGACGGCGACGAAGTCCGACGGGGCGGGCGCGGTCCATTTCAGCGTCACGCCCGTGACGGGATGGGTGAAGCCGAGCGTCGCCGCGTGCAGCATCAGCCGCGGCGCGGGGATCGGGGTGCGTCCGGTGCGGAGCAAGTCGCGAATGTAGACCGTTTCGCCGAGGATGGGGTGGCCGCGTTCCGAAAGGTGGATCCGGATCTGGTGGGTCCGCCCGGTCTCGAGCCGGACGCGGCAGAGGGTCGCGTCAGGGAGGCGACGCAACGGCTCGACGTGCGTGACCGCGCGCTGGCCCTGATCGATATGACGGGTGGAGCCGCGGATGCCGTCGCCCCGATCGGCGATGAGGTGGGATTCGATGCGCATCGCGGGTACGTCGCCCGCCGCGACGGTCAGGTAGGTGCGCTCGGCGGTGTGGCGCTGAAACACCTGGTGCAGCGCGCGCTCGGCGAGGCGCGTCTTGGCGAAGCAGAGCAGGCCGGAGGTGTCCTTGTCGATCCGGTGAACGATGTAGAGCGGCGTGGCGGTCGCGCGCTTTCCCTTCCGCCGCCAGACGGCGCGGATCAGATCCATCGCCGTGCCGGTCTCCTTGCGGTCGTAGGGGACGCTGGAGATTCCGGACGGCTTGTCGACGACGATCAGGTGCGCGTCCTCGAACACGACGCGGAAGCCTGCGGGTGTCGGGTCGGGGCGGGGCGCCGCGCGATGGAGCGACACGCGCTGGCCCGCGCGGACGCGGCGCGCGGGATCGAGCGTGCGCTCGTCGTCGACGAACACCTTGCCGGTCGTGCACAGCTTGCGGACCTGCGCCCAGCTTTCGCCGTGCAGCTGGCGGCGCAGCGCCGCGGCGACCGTCGCACCTTCGTCCGGGGCGCCGATCATGAACGAGACGCCGCGCTCAGCCACGAACCAGTTCGAAGACGCGGGCGAGGGCGGCGTCGAGGTGCTGCGGCTCCGAGCCGCCCCCCTGCGCCATGTCGGCGCGACCGCCGCCCTTGCCGCCGACCGCCTTCGCCACCTCGCCGACGATCCTGCCGGCGTTGTACTTGGCGACGAGATCCGGCGTCACCATCGACACGAGCGCGATCTTGTCGCCCTCCACGCCAGCCAGCACGATCACGCACGAGCGCAGCTTGTCGCGCAGCTGGTCGGCGACCTCGCGCAGCGCCTTCGGATCGGCCACGTCCGCGCGCGTGGCGAGCACGCGCACGCCGCCGACGTCGCGCGCCTCGGAGGCGAGATCGCGCCCGCCGCCGCCCGACGCCAGCTTGCGGCGCAGCTTCTCGATCTCCTTTTCCTGATCCTTCTGTTCCGCCTGCAGCTTCGCGACGCGCGCGGCGACCTCGAAGCTACCGGCCTTGAGCAGCCGCCCGCTCTCGCCCAGCTCGCCCTCCAGGCGGCGCACGAAGCCGAGCGCGCCCGCGCCGGTGACGGCCTCGAGCCGCCGGACGCCCTGGGCGACGCCGCTCTCCTCGGTGATCAAGAAGAAGGCGATGTCGCCGGTGCGCGCGACGTGCGTGCCGCCGCAGAACTCCTTCGACTCGCCCATCGTCACCACGCGCACGGTGTCGCCATACTTCTCGCCGAAGAACGCGATGGCGCCCGCCTTCTTGGCGTCGGCGATCGGCAAGACGGCGGTGTCCGCCGCGACGTTCTTGCGCACCCGTTCGTTGACCAGGTCCTCGACCCGGCGCTTCTCGTCGTCGGTCAGCGGCGCGCCGTGCGAGAAGTCGAAGCGCAGCCTGTCCGGCGCCACCAGCGAGCCTTTTTGAGTGACGTGCGTACCCAGCACGTGGCGCAGCGCCCAGTGCAGGAGGTGCGTCGCCGAGTGGTTGCGCCGGATGTCGTCGCGGCGGCCGGCGTCGACGGTCAGATCGACCTCGTCGCCGACGCGCAGCTCGCCCGACTGGACTTCGCCGACGTGCACCCAGAGGGTCGACACGGGACGGACGCAGTCGCGCACCGTCATCTTCGCGCGCGCGGAGGCGAGCGTGCCGATGTCGCCGATCTGGCCGCCCTGCTCGCCATAGAACGGCGTCTCGCTGGTCACCACCGCGACGTTCTTCGACATCGGGCCGACGACCTCCGTCTGCTGGCCGTCCGCGACCAGCGCGACGATCTTCGATTTCCCGGTGGTCGCCTCGTAACCGAGGAACTTCGTCGCCCCGACGCGATCAGCGATCGCCTGGAACACGGCCGCGACGGCCACCTCGCCCGAGCCCTGGAAGCGGCTGCGCCCGCGCTCCTCTTCCAGCTCGCGCTGGAAGCCGTCTTCGTCGACGGTCCAGCGGTGTTCTTGCGCGATCACGCGCGTCAGATCGACCGGGAAGCCGTAGGTGCCGTAGAGCAGGAACGCGAGCTTGCCTGACACGACGTCGGCGCGGGCGTCCGCCATAGCGTCGGTCAGGATCTTCACGCCGCGGTCCAGCGTTTCGCGGAAACGCGTCTCCTCGTCGAGGCAGGTCTTCGTGATCAGGCTGGCGCGCTCGGTCAGCTCCGGGTAGACGCCGCCCATCTTCTGGATCACGTCGGCCGCGATGTCGTGGAGGAACGGCTTCCGGATGCCGAGCAGCCAGCCGTGATAGATGCCCCGCCGCATGATCCGCCGCAGCACATATTCGCGGCCCGTGTTGTCGGGGAAGACGCCGTCGCCGATCAGGAAGGCTGCGGCGCGCGCGTGGTCGGCGATCGCGCGCAACGACACGCTGGCCCCCGCGTAGTCGGTCGGGTCGAACGCCTTGCCCGACAGCTTCTCGGCGTGCGCGATCAGCGGCCGCACCAGATCCGTTTCGTACGTCGAGCGGAAGCCGCCCAGCACCGCGCACAATCGTTCCAGGCCCATCCCGGTGTCGACGGACGGCTTCGGCAGCGGCCGGCGATCCCCCGGCGCGACCTGCTCGTACTGCATGAAGACCAGGTTCCAGATCTCGACCCAGCGGTCGCAGTCGCAGGCGGCGCCGAGGCACTTGCGTCCGGACGCCTCCTCGCCGCACGGGATGTCGTTGCTCTGCAGGAAGTGGATCTCGCTGCACGGACCGCACGGGCCGGTCTCGCCCATCGCCCAGAAGTTGTCCTTGTCGCCGAGCGAGATCACGCGGTCGTCGCCGATGCCGGCGACCTTCTTCCAGATCGCCCGCGCCTCGGCGTCGCTTTCGTGTACGGTGTAGACGAGCCGCTTCGGATCGATGGCGTAGTCCTTCGTCAGCAGCTCGTACCCGAAAGCGATCGCGTCGGCCTTGAAGTAGTCGCCGAACGAGAAGTTGCCCAGCATCTCGAAGAAGGTGTGGTGGCGCGCGGTGCGGCCGACATTCTCGAGGTCGTTGTGCTTGCCCCCGGCGCGCACGCATTTTTGCGCCGTCGTGGCGCGCGGAAAAGGCGGCTGCGTCTTGCGGGTGAAGTAGTCCTTGAACTGGTTCATCCCCGCGTTGGTGAACAGCAGCGTCGGGTCGTTGTGCGGCACCAGCGACGCGCTCGCGACCTCCTTGTGCCCCTGCTTGGCGAAGTAGTCGAGGAACGCGCGGCGGACGGTGCTTGAGTCGTTCGAGGCCATTTGCGGACGGGAATCTACTACACCCGCGCCGCCAGGCCCGCGCTCCGGTTCAGGCGGCCTTGCCGAATGCTTTTCGCTTCCGCGCCAGCCGATCCCCGAACGGACGCAGATCCATACCCATCTGCCGCGCCGCCACGAACCCCCGGAGAATCTCCTTCGCGTCAGCAGCGGTCCCGTCGTACGACCTGATCAACGCGGACAGCTAACGACGAGGTTCAGGCGGCAGCGGCGGAGCCGCCCATGACGATCTCGGCTTCGGCCTTGCGGCCCTTGCTGCCCTTCGCGGTCACCAGCCGCTGGTGCAGCACGCCGCGCAGGGCCTCGGTCAGTCGGGTTCGCACCGCGGTGCGCGCGTCCGTCTCCCAGAGCCCGATCAGCCGCGAGACGGCGGTCGCCGGGCTGGCGGCCGCGATCCCCGCGATGACCAGCCGCCCGGTTTCGGCGGCGGCGAGGGCCAGTTCGCCCGATTCGCGATCGGCGATCTCGCTCAGCAGCAGCACGTCGACGTCCTGGCGCGCCGCCGCGCGCAGGCCCGCCGCGATGGTCGGTACGTCCAGCCCGACCTCGCGCTGGATGACGACGCTGCGCCGATCCTTGAGCACGATCTCGACCGGATCTTCGATGGTCACGACGCGCAGCGGGTGGCGCGTCGCCAGGTCGTCGACCAGCGCCGCCAGCGTGGTGGTCTTGCCGCCGCC
>Ga0066903_100000932_pt1 | contig 20153 bp, 14 predicted proteins | sample PanSoiMetaGPlot1_FD_67491 | JGI IMG/M metagenome (GOLD analysis project Ga0066903, IMG submission 67491) | Tropical forest soil microbial communities from Panama analyzed to predict greenhouse gas emissions - Panama Soil - Plot 1 (version 2) | ecosystem: Environmental > Terrestrial > Soil >... | reverse complement strand
CAACGGCAACGAGACCGACGTCGACTGCGGCGGGCCGAACTGCCCGGCGTGCACGAACGGCAAGAACTGCCTCGCTCCCAGCGACTGCATCAGCGGCGTGTGCAGCAACGGTGTGTGCGTCGCGCCGCCACCGGCATGCACCGCCGACAACTGCGGCGCCCAGCACGGTTGCCCACCGTGCACCAACGGCAAGACGTGCGCGACCGGCGCCGACTGCACCAGCGGCCACTGCTCGGGTGGCGTCTGCGTGCAGTGCGCGTCAGCCGCCGACTGCCCGCCGGCGGCGAGCGGAAGCTGCCAGACCGCGATCTGCGCCGCCGGCGTGTGCGGGACCACGGCCAACGACACCAACGTCCCCGCCGACGACGGCAACCCGTGCACCGACGACATCTGCGTCGGTGGTGTTCCGTCGCACCCGGCCAGGGCCGGCAACCCAACGTGCGGCAGCGGCAAGCACTGCAACGCCGGCACGTGCGTCTCCGACACGTGCGCGGACGGGATCAAGAACGGCGGCGAGACCGACGTCGACTGCGGCGGCCCGGACTGCCCGCCCTGCGTGACTGGCAAGAACTGCCTCCAGGACAACGACTGCGCGAGCAACGTCTGCTCGGGCGGGATCTGTCACGAAGCGACGTGCAACGACACCCGCAAGAACGGCAGCGAGACCGACATCGACTGCGGCGGCCCGGATTGCCCGCCGTGCGCGCTGGGCAAGCACTGCGGCGAGGACAGCGACTGCGCCAGCGGACACTGCAACCAGGGGGTCTGCGCGAACTGCTCAGTGCCAAGCGACTGCGGCCAGAGCACGGAGTGCGTGACGTACACCTGCCCCAACGGCACCTGCGGCCAGTCCAACACCCAGCAAGGCACCGTGTGCCAGGGCGGCGTCTGCGACGGCAACGGCACCTGCGTCGTCGACACGCAGAACGACGTCAACAACTGCGGGAGCATCGGCCACGTCTGCTCGTTCCCCCACGCGACCGCGGCCTGCGTGGCTGGTATCTGCAAGCTCCAGGCCTGCGACCCGGGCTTCCTGGACTGCGACAACAACCCCGCCAACGGCTGCGAGTTCCAGGGCAGCGTGTGCCCGACGACGTGCGTCAACGACGTGCAGTGCTCGCCGACACAGTTCTGCGACAACACTGACACGTGCGTGGCGAAGCTGATCGACGGCCAGCCGTGCAGTCGTGGCGCTCAGTGCATCCACGGCTTCTGCACCGCCGGCGTGTGCGCCTCGAGCTGAGGAGCCGACGGGCGACCGGCCACTTGGCATCATTTCCGGACCGATGACTCTCGCCGCTCGCCTGATCCTGTTCGCCGTCTTCGCCGTCGCGGGCTTCGCCAAGCTGCTCGACCGCGAGGGCTCGCGCGAGGCGGCGCGCGGTTTCGGCGTTCCGGAGTCACTGGCCGGGCCCGTCGGCGTGTTGCTCCCGGTCGCCGAGATCGCAACGGCGGTGCTGCTCCTCTTCCCATCGACCGCGCACGCCGGTGCGATCGCCGCGCTCGTGTTGCTCGGCGCGTTCATCGTCGCGATCGCGGCCGCGATGGCGCGCGGGGAGGCGCCCGACTGCCACTGCTTCGGCGCGCTGCGTTCCGAGCCGGCTGGCGCGAAGACGCTCGTACGCAACATCGTGCTCGCCGCGCTGGCCGCGTTCGTGCTCGTCAGCGCGCCCGGCGCCAGCCCCTGGGGATGGATCGGCAAGCTCGACACGACGCAGACGTGGCTGCTGGTCGCCGTCGCGGTGATGGGCGTCGTGATCGCCGGGATGGCGGCGTTCATGTTCGCGCTGCTACGCCAGAATGGCCGCATTCTGCGCCGCCTCGACGCGCTCGAAGCCGGGCTGCCGCTGGAGCCGCCCGCCGGACCGACCTGGGACAGCGCGGGCCACGGCCTGCCGGTCGGTGACCCCGCGCCGGCGTTCGAACTGCCGGGGCTCGACGGCGTACCGGTCACGCTCGACCAGCTGCGCGCGCCCGGCCGCTCGGTGTTGTTGGTGTTCACCGACCCGGCCTGCGTCCCGTGCAACGCGCTGATGCCCGACGTCGGCCGGTGGGCACGCGACTACGCCGACGAGCTGACGATCGCGCTGATCTCGCGCGGCGACGCGGCCGCCAACCGCGACAAGGCGGCCGAGCACGGGATCCCGCGGGTCCTGCTCCAGGACGACCGCGAGATCGCGGAGCTCTACAACTGCACCGCGACCCCGACTGCGCTGGCGATCGACGCCGACGGCGACGTCCTGCTGCCGGCGGCGCCCGGCGCCGACGCGGTCCACGCACTGGTCGACGCACTGGCCGGCGCCCCGACCGACCCCTCCCTGAACGTCCTCCCGCCGTCCGCACCGGCCCCGCCGCCCGGCGTCGCCGTCGGCAGCGCGGCGCCGGCGCTGACGCTCGTCGACCTCGACGGCGAGCAGATCGACCTCGCAGATCCGCGCTCCGGCGGGCGGATGCTCCTGTTCTGGAACCCGCACTGCGGGTTCTGCCAGCGGATGGTCGATGACCTACGCGCATGGGAGGACAAGCGTCCCGACGACGCCCCCGAGCTGATCCTCGTCTCGACCGGTAGCGAGGAGGACAACCGCGCGATGGGGCTGCGCTCACGGATCGCGCTTAACCCAGGCTTCACAGTCGGCGCGGCGTTCGGCGCGAGCGGAACCCCGTCGGCGATCCTGCTCGACGACCGCGGCCACGTCGCCGCCCCGCTCGGCGTCGGTGCCCCGGCGGTCATGGCGCTTGCTGGGCCCGGGTAGCAGTTTCGGGTCGGGGTAACAGACTCGTTGCAGGCGAGAAACTTCCTCGCCGTACGGTCGTATACGAGAGTAATGAGCCCGACTTATCTGCCGCTTAAGCGCGCTAGTGTTCGTAGGTAGCGCATGGCAGTGAACACCACGATCGAAGTCACGATGCCGCCGATGGGCGAATCGGTGACCGAGGGAACGATCCTCGAGTGGCACAAGAAAGAGGGCGACTGGATCGACGTCGACGAGATCCTGGTTGAGATCTCGACCGACAAGGTCGACGCCGAGGTTCCTTCGCCCGCTGCGGGCCGGATCGTCAAGCTGCACCGCGCCGAGGGCGACACGGTCACCGTGGGTCAGCTGCTGGCCGAGATCGCGCCGACCAACGGCGCCGCGCCTGCGCCGGCGGCCACCCCCGCCGCGCCGCCGGCCGAAACGCAAGCCGCACCGCCGGCCGACGATGCGCCGCCAGCGCAAGCGCAGGCTGCACCTCCGCCGGCCGCCGCACCTCCCGCCCCCGTCGATGGCACCGGCGAGGTCGTCGACATCACGACTCCGGCCGGCGGCGAGTCGGTCACCGAGGGGACGATCCTCGAGTGGACGGTCAAGGTCGGCGACCCCGTCAAGGATGGCGACACGGTCGTCGAGATCTCGACCGACAAGGTCGACATGGAGCTTCCGGCCCCCGCCACCGGGACGATCACCGAGATCCTCGTCGCCGAGGGCGACACGGTCACCGTCGGCCAGGTCATCGCGCGGATGCGCGTCGGCGCCGGCGCCGTACCGCCCGCAAACGGCGACACCCCGCCCGCGCAGGCGGGCGGGCCGACGTCCCCGCCGGAGGCGACCAACGGCGCCCCCGCCGCACCGCCCCCCGCCGCCCCGGCGCCGACCGACTCCTCGGTCTCCCCCGTCGCCGCGCGCGCCGCGGCCGTCGAGGGCGTCGACCTGCAGGGGGTCATCGGCAGCGGACCCGGCGGGCGGATCGTCAAGGCCGACGTGCTCGCCGCCGCCGGCAACGGCGGCCCCGTGGCCGCGCCGAGGCCCGCTGCTCCGGCTCCGGCCGCGGCGCCGGCCGGCTCGACCGTCATCAAGGGCGCGGCCGCGATGCTCGCGCGCTACATGGACGAGAGCCGGTCGATCCCGACCGCGACGTCGTTCCGCACGCTCACGGTGACGACGATGGACGCCCGCCGTCGCGAGCTCAAGGAACACAACGAGAAGGTCTCGTTCACGCACCTGATCGCCTACGCGATCGCGCTCGCCGCGACGCGCGACATGCCGGTCATGGCGCACCATTTCGCCGAGGTCGACGGCAAGCCCAACCGCGTCGACGACGGCGCCGTCAACCTCGGGATCGCGGTCGACGTCGAGAAGAAGGACGGCAGCCGCACGCTGATGGTCCCTGTCATCCGCGACGCCGGCCGGCTCGACTTCGCCCAGTTCCGTGCCGCGTTCGACGCGCTGATCGAGAAGGCGCGTACGAACACGCTCTCCCCCGACGACCTCACGGGCGGCAACCTGTCGCTGACCAACCCGGGCGGCATCGGCACGGTCGCCAGCGTCCCGCGGCTGATGACCGGCCAGGGGACGATCGTCGCCACCGGCTCGATCGCCTACCCGGTCGGGCTCGGCGACATCGGCGCCCAGATCGGCGCCGACAAGGTCATGACCATGACCTCGACCTACGACCACCGGATCATCCAGGGGGCCGAGTCCGGGCGCTTCCTGCAGGTGATCGAGAGCTACCTTCAGGGCGAGAACGGCTTCTACGAGGACATCTTCGGCGCGCTCGGTCTCCAGGTCGGCCCGCTGCCGCCGCCGCCCGCGCCCGCCGCCGCGGCGGCCGCCGCGCGCGAGCCGGTCGTCGAGCGCCGCGCGCCCGGCCCCGTCGACGAGGAGCTGCTGCAGGCCGTGCAGGCGGCCACCTCGCTGCTCAAGGCCCACCGCACCCACGGCCACCTCGCCGCGCGGCTGGACCCGCTGGGCTCGGACCCCGAGTCCGATCCGGCGCTCGAGCCTGAGCCGCTGGGCCTGACGCCCGAGCTGATGGCCCGGATCCCGGCCAAGGTCCTGCGCATGTACGTGCCGGGAGCGACGCTCGCCGACGCGCTCCCGCACCTGCACGAGACCTACTGCGGCACGATCGCCTACGAGATCGAGCACATCGGCAGCCACCGCCAGCGGATCTGGCTGCGCGAGAACATCGAGTCGGGCACGTTCCGCAAGCCGCTCACCAACGACGAGCAGCGGGCACTGCTCAAGCGGCTGATCGAGGTCGACGCGTTCGAGCGCTTCATGCACAAGGCGTACCTCGGCCAGAAGCAGTTCTCGGTCGAGGGCCTCGACATGACGGTGCCGATGCTCGACGAGCTGATCCAGCTGTCGGCCGCCCACGGCGCGCGCGAGGTCGTCGTCGGCATGGCCCACCGCGGCCGGCTCAGCGTGCTCGCCCACAACCTCGGCCGCCCGTACGAGACGATCTTCGCCGAGTTCGAGGGCGCATCGACGCTCGAGGCGGTCACCACGATCCCGCAGGGCGGGACCGGCGACGTCAAGTACCACCACGGCGCCCAGGGCTCCTACCAGCTGCCCAACGGCGAGTCGATCCTCGTCAACCTCGAATCGAACCCGTCGCACCTCGAGTTCGTCCACCCCGTCGTCGTCGGCGCGAGCCGTGCTGCGCAGACCTCGCGCCAGGGCCCGCACGCGCACCGCGACAACAGCTCGGCCGTGCCGCTCGTTCTCCACGGCGACGCAGCGTTCCCCGGCCAGGGGGTCGTCGCCGAGACGCTCAACATGCAGGCGCTCGACGGCTACAACGTCGGCGGCACGATCCACCTGATCCAGAACAACCAGGTCGGCTTCACGACCGACGCCGAGGACGCGCGGTCAACCCGCTGGGCCTCCGACCTCGCCAAGGGCTACGACGTGCCGATCATCCACGTCAACGCCGACGACGTCGCGGCTTGCATCAGCGCCGTCCGCTTGGCATTCGCGTTCCGCCAGGAGTTCGGCCACGACGTCGTCATCGACCTCATCGGCTACCGCCGCTTCGGCCACAACGAGGCCGACGAGCCCGCGTACACCCAGCCCGAGATGTACGCGAAGATCAAGTCCAAGAAGCGGGTGTCCGAGCTGTACGCGGCTCAGCTCGTCGAGCAGAAGGTCATCCCGCAGCAGGAGGTCGACGAGCAGAGCCAGGCGATCTGGGACGAGCTGACGCGCCTGCACGCCGAGCTCAAGGCGGCGATCAAGGCGGCCGACGAGCACGGCCACCAGGACCAGCCGACCGGCGAGTACACGCTCGACCGCTCGCCGTCGCCCGAGGTCAAGACGGCGGTCGGGGCCGAGCGTCTGCTGGGACTGAACGAGGACCTGCTGCGCGTCCCCGACGGCTTCACCGTCCACCCGAAGCTCGTCACGCAGCTCGAGCGCCGGCGCGCCGCGATGGGCGCCGACGGCGGCATCGACTGGGCGCACGCCGAGGCGCTCGCGTTCGCGTCGCTGCTGACCGAGGGTATCCCGATCCGCCTGACCGGCCAGGACGCCGAGCGCGGCACGTTCTCCCAGCGCCACCTCGTCCTGCACGACTCCAAGACGGGCCAGACCGTGTCGCCGATCCAGTCGCTACCCGGCGCACTGGCGCCGTTCGAGCTCCACAACTCGCCGCTGTCAGAGAACGCGTGCCTCGGCTTCGAGTACGGCTACTCGCAGGAGGCGCCGGAGACGCTCGTGCTGTGGGAGGCGCAATTCGGCGATTTCGGCAACGGCGCCCAGGTCATCATCGACCAGTTCATCATCAGCGGCCTGGCCAAATGGGGCCAGACCTCGCGGCTGACGCTGCTGCTCCCGCACGGCTACGAGGGCTCGGGACCCGAGCACTCGAGCGCCCGCCTCGAACGCTTCCTCGCGCTGACCGCCGAGGGCAACATCCGCGTCGCCAACCTGACGACGCCGGCCCAGTACTTCCATCTCCTGCGCCGCCAGGCGCGGATCGCCAAGCAGCGGCCGCTGGTGATCATGACCCCGAAATCGCTGCTGCGCCTGCCGCAGGCGACGAACCGGATCGAGCACCTGGCCGAGACCCAGTTCTACCCCGTGCTCGGCGAGCCGCGGGTGCCGATCGAGAAGGTCACGCGGTTGATCCTGTGCACGGGCAAGATCTACTACGACCTCGTCGGCCACCCCGACCGTCAGGGCAACGACGGCGTCGCGGTCGGCCGCATCGAGCTGCTGTACCCGTTCCCCGAGGCGCAGCTGCTGGAGCTCGTCGAGATCTACCCGAACCTCGAGGAGGTCGTGTGGGTCCAGGAGGAGCCGCGCAACATGGGTGCCCGCGCGCACATGTCGCCGCGGCTGATGCAGGTCCTGCCCGAGCATCTGGCGTTCGGCTACATCGGCCGCCCCGAGCGCGCCTCGCCGGGCGAGGGCTACCCGGCCGCCCACGTCGCCGAGCAGAACCGGATCCTGCGCACCGCGCTCGACCTGTCGATCCCGGTGTCGCTGTATCCGAAGAAGACACCCGGCGAGCGCTAGCCGCCCCGCTGAGACCGGGTTGACACCTGAACGGCACTGACGCCGCGCACGCGCGCGCGTAGCGTGGCGCTCATGTTCGGGAATAACGACCGCAAGCTCGAGAAGCTGCAGAAGAAGGGCGGCGTCAAGGCGCACGCCACGATCACCGAGGCGCAGCGCACGCGCATGGCCTTCACATCCGGCGATCCGTCGATCGTCTCCAACACGTCGCTGATCTGGAAGCTCACGCTCCAGGTTCAGCCGCCCGACGGCCAGCCGCCGTTCGAGGCCAAGGTCGAGCAGCGCTTCGACCAGCAACGCACCCCCTCCAACGGCGACACTTTCGTCGTCTACTACGACCCCAAGGATCCCTCGAACGTCGCCATCGACATGGGCGACGGCGCCGCGATCGAGGCCAGCATGGAGCACCACCGGGAGTGGCGCGAGATGTCCGGCATGCGACCCGACGCTGCGGCGTACGCCAACAACCTCGAGAACGCCGCGATCGGCGATCCGTACGAGTTCGCCGAGGCGTTCAAGAAGGATCGTCGCGCGGCGATCCTGGCCTCAAAGGAGCGCGTCCGTGCCGCCGTGGCCGCCGCTCAGGCGGCCGGCCAGGTGCCGGGCATGGGCGGGATGGTCATCACGCCCGGCACGGCTCCGTTCACCGCGGCCCCAGCCGCTCCGGCCGCCGCCGACCCGATCGCGCAGCTGTCGCAGCTCGCCGATCTGCGTGACCGCGGGGTGCTCAGCAACGAGGAGTTCGAAGCCCAGAAGCGCCGCGTGCTCGGCGAGACGGGCTGAATCCCGCCCGGCGCCCGGGCGTAGACTCGGGCGCCGTGGCCGCGGTCGCCGCACCTCGCGAGGAGAGCGTCCCGAACGTCAAGCTGGTCTTTGGCGGGCTGATGCTCGTCATGCTGCTGGCGGCGCTCGACCAGACGATCGTTGCCACCGCGCTGCCGACGATCGTCGGCGACCTCGGCGGCCTCAACCACCTGTCGTGGGTCGTCACCGCCTACCTGCTGGCGCAGACGGTGGTGACGCCGCTGTACGGCAAGCTCGGCGACCTCTACGGGCGCAAGATCGTGCTGCAGGCCGCGCTCGTGATCTTCCTGGTCGGCTCGGCGCTGTGCGGGGCGAGCCAGTCGATGGCCGAGCTGATCGCCTTCCGCGCGCTCCAGGGACTCGGCGGCGGTGGGCTGATGGTCTCCGCCCAGGCGGCGATCGGCGACGTCGTCTCGGCGCGCGAGCGCGGACGCTACCAAGGGCTGTTCGGCGCCGTCTTCGGGCTGGCGAGCGTCGCCGGCCCGCTGCTCGGCGGCTTTCTGACCACCCACGCTTCGTGGCGCTGGATCTTCTACATCAATCTGCCACTCGGGATCGCCGCGTTCTTCGTGCTCGCGTTCGCCCTGCCGTCGGGCGGCGTGCGCCGCCGCGCGACGATCGACTACCTCGGGATCGGACTGCTCGCGGCCGGGCTGAGCGCGATCGTGCTGCTGACCACGCTCGGCCAGAGCCACGGCTGGGGCTCCTCGCTGATCATCGGGCTCGGCGTCGTCGGCGTGCTGTCGTTGGCCGCGTTCGTATGGGCGGAGCGGCGGGCGGCCGAGCCGGTGCTGCCGATGCGCCTGTTCTCCAACCGCGTGTTCGTCGTCACGAGTGCGGTCGGCCTGATCATCGGCTTCGCGCTGTTCGGGTCGGTCACCTACCTGCCGCTGTTCCTGCAGGTCGTCAACGGCGCCACCCCGACCGGCTCGGGGCTGCAGCTGCTGCCGCTGATGGGCGGGTTGCTGATCACGTCGATCGGGGCCGGGCAGATCGTGAGCCGGAGCGGGCGCTACAAGGTGTTCCCGATCCTCGGCACGGCGATCATGGTCATCGGCCTCTACCTGCTGTCGCTGATGGACGTGAACACGACGACGCTCGAGGCCTCGGCCTACATGTTCGTCCTCGGGCTCGGGCTCGGGCTGGTGATGCAGATTCTCGTCGTCGCCGTGCAGAATGCGGTCGACTACGACGACCTCGGCGTCGCGACGTCCGGGGCGACGCTGTTTCGCTCGATCGGCGGAGCGGTGGGCACGGCGCTGCTCGGCGCGGTGTTCGCATCGCAGCTCAGCTCGAACCTCGCTGAGCAGTTCGGTCGCCTCGGCGGCGGGGTCGTGCCCGGCGCCCTGTCGTCGGGTGCCGTCAATCCGGCGGCGATCGGCAAGCTCCCCGGCCCCGCCCACGACGCCTACCTGCACGCCTTCACCGACTCGCTGAACACCGTCTTCCTCGTGGCGGCCGGCATCGGCGTGATCGCGTTCGCGCTGAGCTGGTTCATCACCGAGCTACCGCTGCGCGAGACGGTGACGACGGCCGGGATCGGTGAGAGCTTCGCGGCGCCGCGCGACGCGAGCTCGCTCGACGAGATCGCCCGGGCCCTGAGCGTCCTGATCGGCCGCGACGCCAAGCGCCAGATCATCCAGCGGATCGCCGAGCACGCCGGCGTCGACCTGACGCCGGGCCAGTGTTGGCTGCTGATGCGCATCGACGAGGAGCCGAACGCTGACCTGACGGTGCTCGCCGCGCGAGCGCAGGTCGACCCAACGCGCGTCGAGGACGCGCTCGCCGTGCTGGAGGAGCGCGGGCTGATCGAGGGCGAAGACGGCACAAGGGTGCTGACCGAGGCCGGAGCGCAGACGCGCGACCGCCTGATCCTGGCGCGCCGCGAGCGCCTGAGCGAGCACCTCGAGGGCTGGTCGCCCGAGCAGCACCAAGACCTCGCGGCCCTGCTCAATGGCCTCGCGCGTGAGGCCGACGTTCTCGCGACGGCCTGACTACTCGCCCCACGCGGTCGCGACGATCCGCCGCGGGCCGCCGTGGTCGCGGTGCTCGCACAAGTAGATCCCCTGCCACGTGCCGAGCGCCGGGCGTCCGTGCGCAATCGGGAGCGTCAGCGACGGGCCGAGCAGCGAGGCCTTGACGTGGGCCGGCATGTCGTCAGCGCCCTCGATCGTGTGCGTCCAGCCGGCGAATTGCTCGGGGACGGCGGCGTTGAACCACGTCTCGAAGTCGCGGCGAACGTCGGGCGAGGCGTTCTCGTTGAGCGTCAGCGACGCCGACGTGTGCTGGAGCAGGAGGTGCAGCAGACCGACGCCGAGCTCGCCCAGCTCCGGCAGCTGCGCGAGCACCTCCCGCGTGACCAGGTGAAAGCCGCGCGGTCGCGGCTCGAGGACGAGTTCACGCTGGATCCACATGCTCGGGCAGCCTCGCCTCGCGCATGTCGACGCGCCCGCGGCGCATCGGCACGTCCTCTTCGCGCAGCCGCTCGGCCTGGCGACGGCCCTTGGCCAACGAGCCGTCGGACCGCACGACGCGCCACCACGGCACGTCGCCGTCGGCCGGCGTCAGGTCGTAGAGGACCGTGCCGGCGAACCGCGGCGCGCCCGGCGAGACGTCGCCGTACGTCCGGACGAAGCCCTCGGGGATCGCGCGCACGCGCGCGAGGACAGCTTCGCGGCGGCTGCCGTTCACCGGCCCTTCCAGACCGGGGCGCGCTTCTCGTTGAACGCGGTCGCGCCTTCGACCGCGTCCTCGGAGCTGAACACCGGGTCGATGTAGGCCTGCTGGCGCTCCCACATCTCGACAGCCGGCCAGTCGCCCTGGGCCTCGAGGATCTGCTTGGACGCGATCAGTGCCAGCGGCGCGTTGACCGAGATCTGCGCGGCCAGCTCAAGCGCCACGTTGACCGCCTCACCCGGCTCGGCGAGGCGATTGACGAGCCCGACCTCGTAGGCGCGCTCGGCGTCGATCGGGTCGCCGGTCAGGGCCAGCTCCATCGCGAGGCCGTAGGGGATCCGGGCCGGAAGGCGCAGCAGCGCGCCGGCGGCGGCGACAAGTGACCGCTTGACCTCGGGGATCCCAAGGCGCGCGCCCTTGGCGGCGACGATCAGGTCGCACGACAGCGCGATCTCGAGGCCGCCGGCGACCGCGAAGCCCTCGATCGCGGCGATCAGGGGCTTGCGCGCCGATCGGCGCGTGATGCCGGCAAAGCCGCGGTCTTCGACCCACGGGCGCTTGCCGTCGACGAACGCCTTGAGGTCCATGCCGGCGCTGAAGCCCTTGCCCGCGCCGGTCAGGACGCCGACGCTGACGTCGTCGGAGCCGTCGAGGTCGTCGAGCGCCGCGGCGACGCCCTCGGCGAGGGCGAGGTTGACGGCGTTGCGCGCGTCGGGGCGGTTGAGGGTGATGAGCAGCACGCCATCGCGGCGCTCGGTGAGGACGACGGGTTCTTCGGCAGCCATGCGGGCAGCCTATGGGAGTGCGCGCTTACGGGAACAGCACGAGGTCCGGGTCGCGCTCCCCCCGCAACATGGCGAGATCGACCTCGACGCACGCGATCCCACGCGACTCGGCGAGGGTGCGCGCCTGGGGCTTGATCTGCTGGGCGGCGAGCACGCCGTGGCAGCCGGACATCGCCGGGTCGACGCGGATGCGCTCGAGGTACCGGGTCAGCTGCTCGACGGCGTCGATCGTCCCGATGCGCTTGATCTCGACCGCGACCCAGCCGTCGTCGGCGTCGCGGCACATCAGGTCGACCGGGCCGATGTCGGTCGGCCACTCCCGCCGCACGAGCCTGAAGCCCTCGCCGCACCACTGCGGCGCCGCCGCCAGCTGCTCCTGGAGATCGCGCTCGACGCCGTCCTTCTCGAGCGCCGCCGCCTCGCCCATGTCGTGCTCGACGTCGGACAACACCTCGGCGATCTGGATATCGAGCCGGTCCTCGGTCTTGCCCGCGTGCTTGCGCACCACGATCAGGCCCTCCGATTCCTCGATCACCGTCGGCGGCGTCATCCAGTTCTGCGGCTTGTAGCCGCCGGTGTCGGCGTGCACCATCACCGACCCGTCCGACTTGATCATCACCAGCCGCAGCGCCTCCGGCAGCACCGCGGTGAGGCGGCCGGAGTAGCGAACCTCGCAGCGGGCGACGATCAGGCGCATCGCCCTACCCTACGCCCGCGCATGGTCAGGAGGGCTCGGGCGGCTCGCCGTCGACGTCCGCCAGCGGGCGCTGTAGCCACTCGACGTCGTGCCAGGCGCCGAGCTTGTAGCCGATGCGGTGGTAGATGCCGATCGGCTTGAAGCCCATCGCCCGGTGCAGGCCGGCGCTCGCCTCGTTGGGCAACGTCATGCCGGCGACCGCGGTGACGTAGCCGCGCTGCGCCAGACGCGGCAGGAGCGCCTCGTACAACGCCCGCCCTGCCCCAGTGCGCCGACGCCCGACCTCGAGGTAGATGCTGACGTCGCACGACCAGCGATACGCGGCACGCGTCTTGTGCTCGGTCCCATACGCGAAGCCGAAGACGCGGCCGTCGTCGTCCTCGATGACCAGCCACGCGTGCCGCGCCAGCGACGCCGCGATCCGTCCGCCCATCTCGACCTCGTCGGGTGGCTCGGCCTCGAATGTGATCGCCGTCTCGAGTACGTACGGCGCGTAGATCGCAGCGCACGCTGCAGCGTCGGCCGCGGTCGCATCGCGCACGCGGCCTGTCATCGCCTAGCGGTGCTTCTTGTGGGTCTTGCCCTTGACCGTGAAGTACTTCCACGGCGAGGCCGACGGCTTCAGCGGCTTGGGCGGCTGGAACGCGACCTGCACGCGCCACTTGCCGGGCTTCAGACGCTGACGGAACGTGAACGGCTTCTGCGCGTGCAGCAACCCCTTGTGTTGCAGCTTGTAGCGCAGCACCTTGTGGCCCTTGATCTTGACCTTCTTGAGCAGTTGCCAGCGCACCTGCACGTTGCCGCCCTGGAGCGCCGCGTTCGCCGGGCTCAGCGCCTGGCCGGTCAGGGTGCACAGCGAGCCCTTGCACAGCAGGTGCTTGAAGTTGAAGTGGATCGGCCCGACGGCGAGGATCTGGTTCAGCGTCACCTTCTTGACCTGGACGCTGGCGTTGGCGATGTTGCCGTTCTTGTCGACGGCCTGCACATTGATCGTGTGCTGGCCGATGCTGAGGTCCGCCGCGCCGTGCCAGGTCAGGCCGACGACCGCGCCGTTGGCCGGGCTGGAGAAGTTGTCGATCGCCTGCGTGCTCTTGTCGGCGTAGAAGCTGATCCGTGTCACGCCCTGCGGGTCGCTCGCCGACGCCATGATCGGGAGGTCGGTCGCGTACTGGTCGCCGAGCTTCGGCGTCTGGATCGTGATCTGGGGCCCGTCGAAGTCGCCACACGCGCCCTGGAGCTGATCGCCCTGCGTCGCCAACAGGTGGAACGCGTTGAACGACGGCTTCGGCGTCCCGCCGGGGCTCTCGAGCCCGTAGTGAGCCTGGAAGTCGTCGGCGCTAGGAGCGTCGTCGAGCGTGAACCAGTTCGCGACCTGGAGGTACGGATCGCCGGCCATGCAGTGGAACGCCTGCGAGATGTAGGTCGCCTGCACCTCCGGCGTGACGCCGGACGGCTTGCCGCCGGTCGGGCACGACGAACCACCGTTGGCGGTCTGCGACGAGTTCCAGCCGAACTCGGTCATCCAGATCGGATGGTCGCCCTCGCCGTGGGCGGCCATCGTCTGGTGCACGGTGCGGTAGCCGGTGAACGCGTAGCGGCCGATCTTGCCGCCGTTCTCGGTGTAGGACGAATCGGGCCCGGCGGTCAGGCACGCGTTGTCGGTGTGAACGGCGACAGCGTCGGTCAGCCCGCCGACCCCGTCGCCGTAGAGCTTGCTGATCCACTCGTAGTCGTTGGCGACGGTCGGCCCGAGGATCACCTTGGCCGTCGGGTCCGCCGCCCGCAGCGCGGGCGCGGCGGCCTTCACGAGCTGCGCGTAGGCGTTGTCGTCGGGCTGCGGCGCCCACCACTCGGCCGAGTCCTCCTCGTTCCACAGCTCGTAGGCAACGCCGTTGCCGGCGATGCCGTTCGTCGAGGCGAACTGCGACAGGAAGTTGGCGTAGTCGGCGGGATTGGCCGGCGCGTGGTGGAGGTCGCTGCTGCCGCTCTCCCACTGTGGGGTGAAGACGACCACGAAGTCGATCCCGATCCCGTCGGCGACGAGCTGGCGGATGATGTCCTGATAGGAGCTGACGAGCGGCGGGCTGAGGCGCCCCTTGACCGGCTGGACGTCGGCCCACGACAGGAACATGCGGACGTTCTTGGCGCCGAGCGAGTTCGCCGTCGCGATCTGTGTGGCGGTCGGGACGTTGGCGATGTTGAGGCCGACGACGGGGAATGCGGACGCGCTCGCCGCGGTGACCCCGCCGAGCGCACAGCAGACAGCGACGATGGCACCGGTGGACCGGAGGCGAGAGCGCATCGCGGGCAGACTAGCGTGCCCTCTGGGCCCCGGTGCCGGTTCGGGGATGGCCCCGTCAGCCCCGCGCCAGGAAACTGTGCGACGGCGACGCCGAGGCCTTGAACGGGGCCTTGCCGGTGTACGTCACCCGCACCCGCCAGCGGCCCGCGCGCGCGAGGTGCTGGACGATCCTGAACGGCCTCGAGGCGTTCGCGCCCTTGATATGGCGGGTGACCCACTTGGTGCCGCTGCGGACCTGGAAGATGACGTGGACGCGGCCGCGGACCGGACCTGGTCCGTCGGTGTGGACCTGGCCCGTCACGGTGCGGGTCAGGCCGCTGCCGCGAACGTGCGCCGTCACCCAGGTGCGCGCCTGCGGGAGCTGCGACGCCAGCACACGGACGATCGGCACGTCGACTTCGGACAGGTTGCCGAACCGGTCGGTCGACTGGACCTCGATCGTATGCGGCCCGAGGGCGATGTTCGCCGACCCGTACCAGGTCATCGTCGCTGTGTGCTTGTTCCCGAGCCCGACGCCGAACGTCGAGATCTTCTGGCCGTCACACAGGAAGCTGATCCGGTGCAGGCCGTCGGAGTCGCTGGCCGTCGCCGAAAGCATCAGGTGGTCGGCGTACTTCGTCCCGACCGTCGGCTCGTTGACGGTGAGCTTGGGCCCCGAGAAGTTGCCGCAGGCGCCGGTCTGCTGGTCGCCCTTGGTCGCGAGTGCGTGGAACGCGCTGTAGGACGGCTTGAACGTGCCGTTGGAGCGGATCAGGCCATAGCGGTTCAGCTCCGTGTCGGCTGCGCCGGCGTCGTTGAGCGTGAACCACTCGGCAACCGCGACGTCGGAGTCCTCGTCCAGGCAGTGGTAGGCCTGCTGGAGGTAGAGCGCCTGGTTGGCCTCGCTGACGCCGGCCGTCTTCTTGCCGGTCGAGTCGCCGCGCGCACACGTGGTGTTCGTCGACGACCACCCGAGCTCGGTCATCCAGATCGGGACGTTGTCGCCGTTTTGGACGATCGTGTTGTGGACCTCGCGGTAGCCGAGGAACGAGTACCGGCCGATGCGCGTGCCGTCGCGGTAGTAGATCCCGGGGCCGCTGTTCAGGCAGGCGTTGTCGGTGTGGACGGCGACGCCGTCGAACGAGCCCTTGGCGCCGGCCTGGTACATCCCCTGCAGGAAGTTGTAGTCGTTGCCGCTGAACGGGCCGGCGAGGACGACGGCCGACGGGTCGGCGGTCTTGATCGCCGGGTAGACGGCCTTGATCAGCGCGGTGTAGCGAGCCGGGTCGATCGGTGCGTTCCAGAACTCCTGGTTGTCGGGCTCGTTCCAGATCTCGTAGGCGGCGACTTTGCCCTTCAGCGCCGACGCGAGCCGGCCCATGAACGTCGCCATGTCGTTCGGGTCGGTGGGGGGCGTCGAGCCGCCCGCGCCGCCGTTGGCCCACGCCGGCGCGCCGGTGACGACGAGGTCGACCTTCACGCCCGCCGCGGCGAGCGGGGCGAGGCCGCTCTGATAGCCGCCTAGGAACCCCGGGGACAGTGCAGCCCTCGTCGGCTCGGCGTCCTGCCAGTGCAGGAAGTAGCGGACGTACTTGGCGCCGCTGGCGAGCACCTGTGTTGTGGACCCCGGGCCCGGGGCACCCGCGACGTTGACGCCGGGCATGGTGGCCGCGTGGGCAGCCGCAGCGGGCAGCAGCGCGCACGCGCAGAGCGCAGCGGGAAGCAGGCCAAAGCGAAGACGCATCCGTTGGGGCATCGGAGCACGGCGACCCGCCCTTGACGCGCCCTGTGCGCCTCTGGACGGTTTCTGGACACGGTAGCGCCGCGATGACGGCGTGCGGACAAGTTCCGGTCCGCAAACCGGTCTATGCCGCGGGCAGCACGCGCGGAACGGCGCCGCGCAGCCGGGCGAGCAGCTCGGCAACCTCGTCGTCGTCCGGGTTGAGCTCCAGCGCCCGCTCAGAGGCCTCGATCGCGTCCGAGATCCGGTCGGTGCGGGCCAGCGCGTGGGCGTGGCGCGCCCACGCCGCGGCGCTATCCGGCGCGATCTGGGTCGCCAGCTCGGTCGCCGAGACCTCACCGCCGACGTCACCGCCGAGGTGGTGGACGAGCGCCAGGTCGAGCAGCGCGTCCTCGTCGGGCAGGATCGCCCGCGCTCGCTCGAGCGCCACCCGCGCAGCGTCGCGCTGCATCAGACGCAGGCGCAGTCGCCCGACGCGAGCCCACGCGTCGGCATCGTCGGGTGCGCGGGCGGTGACGCGGTCGGCGGCCTCGGCGGCGAGGTCGATCGCCCCCATGTCCTCGTAGATCCGTGCCGCGAAGCGGTGCGCGGCCGGGCGATCGGGGTCCAGCCGCGCCCAGTCGCGCACGGCGCGCCCGGCCGCCGGGAGATTGCCGGCCTGCCAGAAGGCGAGCGTCAGCAGTCGCAGGACGGTGATGTTCTTCTCGTCGGCGTCGCGGGCGTAGATCAGGCGCTGCGCGGCGAGCGCATAGTCGCCGTCGTGGATCGCGTGCTGGGCGGCGGTCAGGAACCGCTCGACGCGGTCGGCCGCCGGGTCGGGCTTGGAGAAGTCGACGAACTGCAGCGACCCGGCGGGGACGGTGCGCACGCCAGGAGCGAACTTGACCCGCGCCCACTGCATCGTGTGGTCGCCGTCGCCCGTGAAGTAGATCCCGGTGACCGACCCGACACCCCACTCGGGGTACGTGACGCAGCGCGCGTAGCGGTGGACGACCGAGTGGTCGGGCACGCGCGCGCCGAACGGATCGTGCTCGGCACGCTCCTTGGCCGCAGCGCGGGCGCGCTGCTCGGCGGCGTAGGCGCGGGCACCCTCCTCGGCGCGGCGCTGGCGCGCGGCGGCGGCCGATGCCTTGACCGCATTGCGCGACACGCGGCCACCGCGCGAGCCCTCGGCGAGTTCCTCGAGCGTGTCGGCGGCCTCGTTGATCGCCTTGAGATGGCGCTCGTGCTCAAACTGCTTGCCGGGCGGGGCAATGTCGGGGTGCCAGACCTTCGCCTGCCGGCGACGGGCCAGCTGCACGTCGCGCTGGTCGAACGGCGGCTCGATCTCGAGCAGCAGGAGCGCCTGTTCGATGTCGAGAACCTGAGCCACAGCCGACTCACGTTAGCGAAGGGCGCCAGCGATCCTGCTCAGGGGACGTGAATGGTCGCGACGAGGTCAGCCGTCCCCACGGCCCGCGGGGTGCCTATCCTGAGCGGACCGATGAGCACGCAGTACATCTACACAATGCACCGGCTGACCAAGACGTTCCCGCCGGACAAGACGGTGCTGCAGGACGTGACGCTCGCGTTCCTGCCTGGGGCCAAGATCGGCGTTCTCGGCTACAACGGCGCCGGCAAGTCGTCGGTCCTGCGGATCATGGCCGGGCGCGACACCGAGTTCCGCGGCGACGCTCAGCTCGCGCCCGGCGCGACGGTCGGGCTGCTCGAGCAGGAGCCCCAGCTCGATGCCGACAAGGACGTGCGCGGCAACGTCGAGGACGGCGTGGCGGAGCTGCGCGGGCTGCTCGACCGCTTCAACGAGCTGGCCGCCAACTACTCCGACGAGACGGCCGACGAGTTCGCCGCCCTGCAAACGCAGATTGATGCCGCCGACGCGTGGTCGCTCGACACGACGATCGAGTACGCGATGGACGCGCTGCGGCTGCCGCCGGCCGACGCCGACGTGACGAAGCTGTCGGGCGGAGAGCGGCGCCGCGTCGCGCTGTGCCGGCTGCTCCTGAGCTCCCCCGACCTGCTGCTGCTCGACGAGCCGACCAACCACCTCGACGCGGAGTCGGTCGCGTGGCTCGAACGCCACCTCGCCGAGTACAAGGGAACGATCGTCGCCGTCACCCACGACCGCTACTTCCTCGACAACGTCGCCGGCTGGATCCTCGAGCTCGACCGCGGGCGCGGCCTGCCGTACCAGGGCAACTACTCGTCGTGGCTCGAGCAGAAGGAAAAGCGCCTCGCGCAGGAGGAGAAGACCGAGTCGGCACGCCAGCGGACGATCGCCGCCGAGCTCGAGTGGGTCCGGCAGAACCCGCGCGGGCGGCAGACCAAGCAGAAGGCGCGGCTGGCCAACTTCGAGGCGCTCGTCGCCCAGGAGCGCAACGTCAAGCTCGACGAGGTCCAGATCCACATCCCGACCGCGACCCACCTCGGCGACGTCGTCGTGGAGGCCGAGAACCTGCGCAAGGGGTTCGGCGACCGGCTGCTGATCGAGGACCTGACGTTCTCGCTGCCGCGCGGCGGGATCGTCGGCGTGATCGGCCCCAACGGTGCCGGCAAGACGACGCTGTTTCGCATGATCACGGGCTCGGAGCAGCCCGACGGCGGCACGCTGCGGATCGGCGAGACGGTCCAGATGGCCTACGTCGACCAGTCGCGCGACGCGCTTGATCCGTCCAAGACGGTCTGGGAGGAGATCTCCGACGGCCTCGACCAGATCAAGGTCGGCGACCGGGTGCTGAACTCGCGCGCCTACACGGCGGGCTTCAACTTCAAGGGCTCAGACCAGCAGAAGCAGGTATCGAAGCTGTCGGGTGGCGAGCGCAACCGCCTGCACCTGGCCAAGCTGCTGCGCACGGGCGGCAACCTGCTGCTGCTCGACGAGCCGACGAACGACCTCGACGTCGACACGCTGCGCGCGCTCGAAGAGGCGCTGCTGTCGTTCGCCGGCTGCGCCGTCGTCATCAGCCACGACCGCTGGTTCCTGGACCGCATCGCCACCCATGTGCTGGCGTTCGAGGGCGACTCGCAGGTCGTGTGGTTCGAAGGCAACTTCGACGCCTACGAGGAGCACCGCCGCGCGCGTCTCGGCGACGAGGCCGACCGTCCGCACCGGATTACCTACAAGCGGCTGACCCGGACCTAGAAGCCCCCTCGAGGTGACTTCTCAGGTCAGCGACTCGAGCGTCGCGATCGCGGCGCGCTGCTGGGCGATGCCGATGTCGAGCATCGCGCGGCCGATCTCGGACCAGCCGTCCGGCGGCGGGGCGGCCTCGATCGCCTCGAGCGCCTGCAGCCGCGTGCGCGCGGCCGCCGTGAGCGAGGTCAGCTTGGCGCGCCGCTGGGCCGGCGTCAGGCGCCCGGCGAACAGCAGCTTAACGAGCGGGTGCCCGATGAACAGGTCGTACGACAGGTCGCCGCCCTCGTCCTCGTCCGAGCGCAGCCACGCATCGAACGCGGCTTTGCCCTCCGGAGTCACCGCATACACGCGGCGAGCGCGGCCGCCCGCCCCCGCCTCGCGGGTGCTCGTGACGAGGCCCCGGCGCTCGAGGCGCGCGAGCAGCGGATACAGGACGCCATCGTTGATCTGGTTCTCGCGCGGCAGCCCCGGGGCGAGGCGCTGCTTGAGGGCGTAGGCGTGGCGCGGCTGGTTCGTCAGGACACCGAGGACGACATGCTCGAGGCGCGTCAGGCGCCGTGCGCTCACGCGGCGAGCGCGGCGGCGACGTCCGCGTACAGCGTCGCCTTGATCGCGGCGACCGCCGCGCGGTCCTTATCGGCCAGCGCGCGGGCGCGCAGGACGGCGCAGGGGACGACCTCCTCATACGCGACGGCCTCGTCGACGATCCCCAGTTTGGCCGCCTCGGTGCCGCCGTAGCGACGGCCGGTGAGCATC
>Ga0066903_100000931_pt1 | contig 20153 bp, 15 predicted proteins | sample PanSoiMetaGPlot1_FD_67491 | JGI IMG/M metagenome (GOLD analysis project Ga0066903, IMG submission 67491) | Tropical forest soil microbial communities from Panama analyzed to predict greenhouse gas emissions - Panama Soil - Plot 1 (version 2) | ecosystem: Environmental > Terrestrial > Soil >... | reverse complement strand
GATCCAGCAACGAACCACAGACTGCCTAGCAATTTTGAAGGCGGAGCGCGGATTCGGGTAACGACTGCGAGCGAGAGAACTTCAGGGCGTTTGCACGGCGCTCAACGTGAGATTCGCTGAGTTAACGCCAATTCAACACCGGGACAAAACTGCAAAGGGGCCCGGAAAAACAGGACAGTTCTCGCGGGAACATCAGAGTGAGCGGCCTGCTGAGCTGAAGCTGAGCTGCGCGCTATGATTGATGCCACCCGGCATACCGATCTCAAGCCGCACGATGCCCCGGCTCCGCGGGTTCTCGTCCACCAGACAAGCCAAGCCGGTGTTTCTGCCAGGAGTTATACGGGATCAGCGCCACGACCTTCACCAGCATGTACAGAATCACCGCCGCCGCGATCATTGGCTTTTGCGCAGGAAAATCCGCGCTGGCCAGCGCAATCGCCAGCCCTGGGTGGCGGGACGCCGTGGCCAGAGCAAGCGTTGATCGATTGGCCGGCTCAGGCCCCCCCAGCCAGTGACCAACCAGTGTCCCCATCAAGACGAATATGGCAATGGCAAGTGCGGTTCCATTTCCGACAAGACGGGCGATGCCAGGCAGGGCAAACACCAGCAGCACCGAGGCCGAGCCAAGCAGGAGGAGTAAAGCGATTCTCGCCAGAGGCTTGCTGGTCCGTTGTGCGAGGGCGGGATGGAAATGATGTATCAACATCCCCAGGATGAGCGGCAACAAAACGCTCGTTGCCATGACTTTGGCGATGGTCGCCGGGTTGCCATGGAGATCGCGCCCAAAGATCTTGCCCAGCAATTCCATGGTGAGAGGCACCAGGATGAGCGACAGAAGGGCTGAGGATGCCAGCAGTCCGCAAATATAGTGCGAACTTCCTCCCAACTTGGACTGGAGCCGGGGGAGAATCGGGGGGACCGGCGAAACAGCCAGGAACACCAGCGCAACCTTCACTTCAGGATACAGCGCGAACTTCATGGCAAGGACCACGGCGAACAAAGGCATGAAGAAATTCATCGCCAGGAGGGAGCGAAACAGAAGGCGGGGGCGGCGGAATAACCACACGGAAGCTGCCAGGCCGGCTTGCAACCCGACGCTGCAGACCGTGAGGAAAACGCTGAGTTGCAGCAGAAAGATCGCGGCTCTGACGACATTCATGATTCAGCCAAGGTAGAACAATTCTACGCGGCCTCTGTTGGTTGACTGGGGGGAAAGGACAGAGGCCGCGTTTGCGTCAGCCCGGGGGGACTGAACTGTATTTCGTTGATTCGACGTCCCGATCTATGCTCCTTTGTTGCTCGCGACGGTTGTTCGTCCTCTTGCATCAAGCCGACTGCCGGAAGACATTGCTTTCACGAACTGGGCTTTCCCGAACTGTTCCGCTTCCGTTCACGGTGGACCGCTGTACAATCTGCGGTTTTCCGTTACTTCTCTGCTGGACAGGCTGCCGCACTGCATGCACTCCGGCTAACCGGTCCATTCTGCGCTCCGCCAGGTTTCTTTCCGGATAGGCAAAAACCATGAATGCATTGCATTTTTCCTTGCCGATCCTTTTATACCCATGCCGCACGTTGGAATCGAAATAGATTGAGTCGCCGGGGTAGAGAGTGCTCTGGTCAGCGCCGATTAACAATTGCAGGGTCCCGGATAGAACATGAATGAATTCGAAACCTTGATGCATGTGCGCTTTGTCATTGCCTGGCGACTCGGGAAGAAACTCGGCCAGATAGGGCTGGAATTTGCGGTCCCCCGTTCCCAGGTCCAGCCTCATCAGGTCATAGGGATCGTTTCCGGGAGGATGGCATAGAGCGTGGCGTTCCCGCTCCTCTTTTCGGGTAATCGAGATCACCCTCTGGCGGTGCTCGTTACGAAACAGGTGGTCCAGAGTCACATCAAACACCATGGCGATGCGAAGCAGGGTGGGCACCGTAGGAACGAGCTTGCTGTTTTCAATTTTTGATAGTAGTGCAGGTGATAGGCCGGTTCGCTCGCCCAGTTGCATCAACCCCATGCTCCGACGCAAGCGAAGCGCCTTCAATTTCTGTCCAATTTGATAACGTGCTATCTCCGTCCGCAATTGATCAGGAATCGGCATTCTGGTATTCCTCCTTAGGTCCTTTGCCGGCAACTTGCTCTCGTGTACGAACATCTTGCCCACGCGCCGTACGCATCGAGCACGAGAAACTCTCGCGATTTCATAAACGCTGGTGGGTTTCCACCGTGCTGGGAGGAGGCTCCCACCAGCGCCTGCTCGTCGGACCTGAAGTGGAAAGGTGCACGACGGAGATTGAAACCGCCCGTACCGCGACGTTAAGCCTGCATATTCGCCGCTCCAACAGCCCCCGGAAAGGCCTTCGTGTCATTGCTGCTGTTGAAGGCGAGGTTCCCTCGGCTCCTGGCGCGGTGTTTCTTTCTCTGACTTCTTCCTCTTGTCCGGGCTAGTGTTGTTGGAACTTTGGGGCTGAGCACTTGCAACGGTTTGTGAGCCGGGTTGCGTCTGTGCGCCGGCCCCGGTAAAGCTCGCCATCTTCGAACTGCGCGACCCGAAGGCTTGATACACAGCCGTGCCACCCCCGCCGAGCAAGCTTCCGGCTAGAGCTCCTCCGCTGCAATCGCACAGGGTCCAAAGTACCCCGGCGCCCAGAGCTGTATTCGTTCCGATGTGGGCCCACTCTCTCCATCCGTTTGCGGCGCGCGGATGTTTTGCCAGATAGAAGGCTGACGTCGCGCTTCCCCCCAGCAGAGCTCCCTTGAAGGCGCTCTTGGTTCCTCCGGGGGCAATCACACCGAGCCCGGCTCCCAATGCGGTTCCGCCAACGATGGCCCACACGTACCTGTGAGATTTGGGAATTCCTTTCAAATCCCGAGCGGTTATGTCACCGTCCCCTGAGAAACTCTTTCCCACGAAAAAAAAGATGAAGAGAACGGCAATAAAGAAACGACGTCCCATTTTTCCTCCTTAGGGCTGGCTGGGGTCGTGAGCGGACGGGGAACTTTGGTCAGGATTAAGACGCAAAGGCTGAGCTAGCTTGAATTGCAGTACGGTTTCGGCCGGGATCGCAAGCTCCTTGTTCCCGGTAAACGCCGAACCTGCCACTCCGGCTCCTCCTCCTACGGCTGAGCCGATCAATGCTCCTTTGCCTCCGCCCGCAAGTCCTCCAACCACAGCGCCGGCCGCCGCACCCCCCGCGCCGAGTTTTGCCGTGCGACTACCTTTACCTTTTCCTTCCTGGATGAAAGAACCGGTAGTGATTGGATACGGCACGCCCTTCACCGTAATCGAAACGAGTTTGAGGGAAAGAGACGATGAGCCTTTAATCTTGCCTCCTTGTTGGGCTGCATCCACAACCCCTGCAACGGCCGATCGAGGCGGAATCGCCGTTTGACCCTTGTATACGACAGGCTCGGCTACAGAGGCCGTGAACTTGTCTCCTGTTTTGCTGGTGTTGGTTCCAACCGCTTCGTTGATTCGAACGCTCAGCACAGTACCTGCAGGCAGGATGACCGGTTGTGGTGGTGGTGTCGGTGATTCCTTCAACGCCGAGGCGGGCGGTGTTGGCCCGCCTGGCTGGGTCTTCTTTTCTTTGGTGGACGTCTTAGGTGGTACGGCCTTTTCGGGCCCAATAGTAGGGGAAGGCGATGGTTGAGCTGCAGTTTCCGGCGTCGGCTGTGTCTGGCTTGACGGTGTGCTTGCCGGAGTGGTCCTACTGGTGCAGGAACTGGCCGCGAAACACAACGCCACAATGCCCGCCCACACTGCATAACAAGGTTTCATGGCCTTCTCCTACCGTTGATGGGTGCCTCTGTTCAGTTGCCCTCACCCGCAGCGAGTCTACGTCCACCTGTTGAACGTGGCTATCGGGTCGATTCAGTAATAAACAGGGCACCTTTGTGTAAATGCGAATTGTCCTGAAGGAGTCCGCCAGAGCTGCTGTCCAGAGGTTCACTTCGCGCAGCCTCTCGATGAGAGACGTGAGACGCTGCCCGGGTAATTTCAGGACCAGGGGAGGCGGACATGCAGCCGCTTCTCGAAAACGTGAATTTTGGCCACGGTGGCTTTGCCTCTCTGTATCGTTGGGCTATGCTGTATCGTTGGGCTATGCTATTGGCAAACAATGTAAGCCGTAACGCAGGCATCGCGCGGGCCCCAAGTTTAATCGTTCGCACAGAAGATGATCGTAAGAGACGGGAATTCTGCCTGACTTACTGCAGTAGAAAGCGAATAGGACCAAGACGCTCGACCAACGTTGAAGATCGGCCAGGATTAAAGCGGATTCATGACTCAGAGAGAATGTGACGTTGATTTAGCGACCGCGGCTCGTCATTAGATCATTCTCCCGGGGATAAACGACCAATACGCACATCCAAAATAACGTCTGGAGAAGAATGCCATGCGTGGAACATGCACACTTCTCATGATCGTTGCGCTGTTGCCCGGCGCGTTCTTTGGCACACCAGTAAAGCCCCCCTCGGCCAACATCGTCTTATTGTCAGGCGGCTTGGGGAGTGCAGAGGCCCGGGCTCAGAACGCTGCCTCCGTCAAATATCGTCTCCTCAAACGGCTTCTCGACGAATGTGTCCCGGGCCTTTGCATGTCGCCGCCGATGCTGCTGAGAAGCGGGTTCACTGGCCGGAGGAAAGAGATTACTCATATTCCGCAGGGAAGAATTTCCGCGGAGGTCCTTCTTAACGATATTGGGGGATTTCCATGGAACCCGTACGTATGGCTTCTTGCGGCTGGAGCGTTTGTCCTGTTGATGCAAGGGGCCCTGTTCGCACGATTACGCAACGAGGCGCGGCGGAGGCGGGTTGCCGACCGGGCCGCTAAGAGAAGCGGCGAATTCGAGCACTTACTGTCTGAGACAGCCTCGCGCCTGGCCGAGTCCGGTCCGGAGAGCACCACCAGCGAAATCAAACGCGGCTTGAGTCAAATACGATCGCATTTCGCTGTGGATACGTTGTCGCTCTTCTACAACGGGGAGGGCGGCAATGGATTGCATAGCCTGACTTCCTCCATAGACGGCGTCATTGATTCAGTGGATCCTCTCATCAAGGTGGGGGATTCTCCGTGGCTGATGGGGCGACTGGGAGCAGGAAAAGCCGTTCTCATCGAAAATGTGCACGACCTTCCCGGAGAAGCGGTTGCCGTCAAGGACGCGCTGCTGGAAAAGAAGATTCAATCGACCGCGATTGTTCCCATTACGACTCAGGTGGGGTCCTTCGTCATGCTGGCGGTCAACGAGCGCCAGAGAGGATGGCCGCTGGAACTCGCGGGCAAGGTCCAGATCCTGGGTGATGTCCTCCACGAGGCGCACCGGCGGCAAAAAGCGGAGAACCGGACGGGGGAGGTGGAGCAACGATTCGTCCTGGCGGCGGACAATGCTCCCGTGATGATCTGGATGTCCGGCAAAGACAAAATGTGTACCTACTTCAACCGGGGATGGCTCGAGTTTACCGGACGCACCCTTGCCCAGGAGGTGGGGAAGGGGTGGCTGGAGGCAGTCCATCCCTCTGACGTGGAGCAATGCCTCGCTGAGTACTCCGAAGCTTTCAATCGGCAGCGCAAATTCAAATTGGAGTATCGTCTGCGCCGTTTTGACGGAGAGTATCGTTGGGTGATCGACTACGGCCTCCCCAGGTATCAGCCGGACGGCACTTTCTGCGGCTATATTGGATCTTGTATTGACGTGACCGAGTTGAAACGTTCTGAAGCGGAGTTAAAGGAGCTGAGCGGTCAGCTGATTCGCGCCCAGGAAGATGAACGCAGACGAATCGCGCGCGAGTTGCACGACGATTTCAGCCAGCAATTGACCCTTCTTGGCCTGGAAATGGCAAAGTTAAGCTTCAGCTCGGGGCAGGAACCGCGAGTGGAAAGCGCGTTGCACGAGGTAGAGGCCCGAATCAGGAAGCTGTCCAGAGACATGAATGATCGCGCGCATCAGCTCCATCCTTCCTATCTGGAAACGCTGGGCCTGACGGCGGCGATCCAGGGCTTTTGTCGTGATTTTTCAAAGCAGCACGAGATCACGGTCGATTTCAAACCCGACAAAATCACTTCCAGCGACGTGCCCGCGAACGTCGCCCTATGCCTCTTTCGCATCGTTCAAGAGGGCTTACAGAACGTGGCCAAGCACAGCCAGACGAGGGTCTGCACTGTGGAGTTGGGAGTAGAGCGGGATCAGATCGTGCTGCGGATCATCGATGCCGGGATTGGCTTCAATCCCGCGAGTCCCAGCCACAAGGACGGGCTCGGACTGATCAGCATGCGCGAGCGACTGCGTTTGGTCAACGGCCAGATGCGGTTGGTGTCATCGCCGCAGCAGGGAACACGCCTTGAAGTCAGTGTCCCGATCACGTCATCGCACAACCGGAATTGAGAGGGCTGTTCGAAGGGCAGGGCGGAATTCAATCTGAACCGCGAGGAGATGATTCCAGTCTTCATCACGCGCGTTTTTGTTCCCGGATACCGGCCTGGGCCGCATCCAGGCTTTCGCGCACCTCTCGGGCGAGGTCGGGAAACGTGAAAGGCTTTTCCACCACCTTAATATGAGGATCAAGTTCGTGCGCATTGGCATATCCTGAGATGAACAGCGATACTATGCCCGGACGTTCAAGGCTAATCATGCGGGCGAGATCATTGCCTTTCATCCCTGGCATCAGGATGTCGCTGAGCAGAAGATCAATGGGGCCATGATGCTCGCGTGAAACGCGTAGAGCGTCGGTGCTATTGGCGGCTTCCAGCACGGCATAGCCAAGGCCTTGCAGATAAGCCCGCGTCATCATCCGAATTCCTTCCTCGTCTTCCACCAGCAGGATTGTCTCGCGACCCTTTTGCGGCCTTGCGGCGGGTTCTGCTTCTTCCGCAGAAAGTGGAGCGTCGACCCTGAGAAAATAGATGCGGAAAGTCGTTCCTTGATCCGGCTCGCTTTCCACTGAGATATGCCCGCCCGCCTGTTCAACGATCCCATAAACGGTGGACAAGCCCAGCCCTGTCCCTTTGCCGACGTCTTTAGTGGTAAAGAAGGGTTCAAAAATGTGCGAGCTGATGTCGGGGGTCATGCCGTGACCGGTATCAGTGATGTTAAGAACAGCATAGCTCTTGGCCGACTCACCGCTGATCGCCGTGGTGTTCTCCAGAGTTTCTTCGCTTGTCGCGATCGAAAGAGCGCCGCCCTGCGGCATTGCGTCACGAGCATTCAGGGCCAGATTGACGATCATCAGCTCAATCTGCGCGCGGTCAGCGTAAACCGCCAGCACGCCCGGAGCAGCGGCGATGTGCAGCCGGATGCTATCGGACAGGAGCCGGGGAAGCATGGTTTCCAAATCCGAAATAATTCGGTTCAGATCAACGACCTTTGGCGTGACCGGATGTTTCCGGCTGAAAGCCAGTAATTGGCGCGTGAGGGTAGCAGCGCGTTTGGCGGCGGCAGCCAGTTGTTTGCCGAGAGCCCGGGAAGCGTCGGACAGCTCCTGGTCCTCCAGCAGCTGCTCCGCATAGCCCGATATCAGCATCAACACATTATTGAAGTCATGGGCAACGCCTCCAGCCAGCCGTCCGACAGCCTCCATCTTCTGGGCCTGGAGGAGCTCTTCCTGCAACCATTGGGCTTGCGTCACATCGCGAAAACTCCAGACCCTCCCCATGATCTTCGATCCCACGCGCTGTGGCTGGGAATAGCGTTCGATCACGCGGCCATCTTTCAGCTTCAGCTTGTCGAGGCTCGTTTCGCTGGGCGATGCATACAAGCCCGCCGTCAGGCTGAGAAACTCTTCCGGGTTTTCCATCTGCGGAGCGGCCCACCGCACCAAATCGTCGTCATTTACCGCCGTGAGCGAGGACTGAGGAAAGCGCCACATTTCCAGGAATTTCTGATTGAAACTGCGAATCGTGCGATCCGTGGAAATAACAAGAATTCCGTCGGCCGTGGACTCCAGGGTAGCATTCAGCAATGACAGCGATTCCTGCAATTGTCTTTCCGTATAGCGGCGCGCCCGATTTTCCAGGCGCAGGGCCGCGTTGGCGCGCGCGAGTTCCATGGTGCGCTCTTCCACCCGGCGATCCAGATCGGCATTGGCTCGCCGCACCGTGTCCTCCAGTTCCCGCCGATAGCGAAGGTCACGCGCGGTGAAAATCACGCCGCCAACGTCGGGTTCGTGAACCTGGTTATTGGCGATAATCTCGAACGGCACCCACTTGCCGCTGCCCTCCCTGAACCGCAGCATCGAGGGTATGCCCTCTCCCGGCTCACAAATCGTCTTGGCGAACTCCTCGTGAGCGCGGGCGCGTTCCTCCGGGTGAACGAAATCGAAAACGTCGTGTCCCATAAATTCGCCGGGGGGCGTTCCCAGCACGCGCTCCGTCTGCGGGCTCACGAAGCGGACAACACCCGCGGTATCAATGAGGGCCACAATCTCGGAGATGTTCTGAATGAGCAGGCGAAACTTCCTCTCATTGGCCGCTACTGTCGCCTGGACTCGCTTCAACTCCCGAACATCGCGATTGATGCTTAAGACAGCTCTCCTCCCCCAGTAGTTGATGAGGCTCAAGCTCACGAGAAACTCAATCCTGTCTCCGTTGCTGTTGAAGTGCGTGCCTTCCAGGCTAGGCGGAGGATGCAGAATCTCCGCATACGTGGGTATGTCATTGGTCAGGTCTTGGAGCTGCTTGCTTAGTAACTCTTTGCGCGCGTATCCATACAGCTCGGTCGCTTTCTTGTTTGCATCGACAATGCGAAACGATTGAGCATCAAAGATCAGAACAGCATCCGTCACGGCCTCTAGAATGGAACGGCACATTTTTCGGACGCTTGTATACCGCGAATCGTGAACCTGGGATGTCATATCGTGCCTGACCAACTGACGTCTGTGCCGGCCGACGCCGCGCCCCCTCATGAAAGCCGGATGAACCCGGTAAACCTATGTTCCGAACCGCTTTCCAAGGCGACCTTAACACGGCGAACGTCGTTGAAATCGGACGATCTCTTGGCGGTGGCGCGTTAAGTTTCGTTCGATTCCAGCAAGAATGTCATCGATTAATTCACGTGAAAGGCGTTTCGCTTCCACCGCCGAACCTTAAGCACGTTGCGCGCGTCCAATCGTTCTGGGATCCCGTGGACGTGAGCTTGATTCCACTCGCAGGGCATTCCTGACAAATATGAAACTTCCGCAGAACATCGATGGCTCTGGCCTGAGCAATCCGGCTAGCAACGCGACCGGAAGGGCGCCGTTCCCGTAATTCTTCGCACCAAGAACCGGAAGTTTTTCGGGTTGGCCAAATCGGTGCGGCGCGAAAAACTGGGAGGGGTAGTGTTTGTTCCAATCCATCTGGCAGGAGTTTCTACATGCAGCGCGCCACTTTATCGCTGTTGTTTCTGGGGGTGATGGCAAGCGTGACGTTAGCCCAGCAGCCCCCGCCACCTCCTCCACCTCCACCGGCGGCCGCAAGCCAGCCGGGCGCCCAGGCTGCCAGCCCACAAAATAGCCAACCGCAGCAAAGCCAGAGTCCGGTTCAGCAGAACTCTGTCCAGCAGAACTCTGTCCAGCAGAGCCCACCCCCGCAGAGCGCGCCGCAACAGACCCCGGCCCAGCAAAGTCCCCAGCACAACCCGACGGAGCCCACTGTTCCCGCCCCGCAGCAGCAATCGGGAGCTCAGCAGGCCAACAACCTGCCCGAAGCCGACCGGATCGAGGCCGAGAAAGAGACCGAGGCAATTCGCGAAAAGGCCGACTCCCGTCTGCGCGATTCCAGGGCCGTGCTGAAGGAGCTGCTGGGTGGCAAGGCAGGGATCCCCAACACATTGATACAACAAGCGAAGTGTGTGATCGTAATTCCGTCAGTGAAAAAGATTGCTTCTGCCGTCGGGGTGAAGTACGGCCGCGGTGTAATGGTCTGCCGCCTGGGCGAGGACTTCAACGGCCCGTGGAGCCCACCTGCGATGTATGCACTTGAAGGCGGCAATTTTGGATTTCAGATCGGGCTCCAGGCGACCGATCTGGTGCTGCTGGTCATGAATGATCGCGGGGTAGACTCCCTGCTTGGAAACAAGGTCAAATTGGGCGGAGACCTGTCAGTTGCCGCCGGCCCCATCGGAAGGACCATGGAGGCTTCAACCGATCTGGCCATGAGAGCAAAGATCCTGGCGTACTCCCGGGCTCGCGGAGTCTTCGCCGGCGTAGCGCTGGATGGATCGACGGTTCGTCCCGACAACCATGCCAATGAGGTGGTCTACGGACGCACCATCAGTGCGAGGGAGATCGTGAGAAACGGAGCGGTGACCGCGCCGGCCAGCGCCGCGCCATTACTTCATGTTCTCAACGAGTCCACTCGCGCAGCTTCCAGCGGCACAGCGGCGACGGAGCAGCGCAGATAACGTATTCGCCACTGCAATGGCGGCCCAGGCAGGATTTCAGGCCGCCAGCCGGAGTGGAGGAACGGTGATCAAGCCAATGCGGATCGCGTAGTGGACGAGCGCCGCATTGCAATGCACGCCCAGGATTCGCATGATTTCATACTTGTAGGATTCCGCGGTCCTGGTTGAGATCGACAATACCGTGGCCACTTCCTTCATCGTCTTTCCCTCAGCCACCAGCTGCAGAACTTCTCTCTGTCGTCGCGTCAACTTCAAGCCTTCCCCTGCCGGCCGCCGTACGGCCTCAGACAGAATTGAAACCAGATCGACAGGAAAAGCGCTGCTCAGGTAGGAGCGCCCGTGTAGAGCATTCTCGATTGCGGCGATGACCTCGTCTTTGCTGGCCAATTTCAGCACATAACCGGAAACGCCGGTTCGAAACGCCTCAATTGCCAGGCTGACGTCGAGGTGCACGGTAAGCACGACAAACTTGCTCTTCAGACCCGCCTTCCTCAGGACCTGGAGGGCATCCAGGCCGTTGAGCTGCGGCATGGCGATCTCCGTGATGATGACATCCGGCTTCCTCTCCTTGGCCAGGAAGACAAGTTCATGTCCGTTCCTGGCTGTGCCTACGACCTCATAGTGTTGCGACAAGATCGCAGCGAGTCCTTCCGTCAGAATCGTTTGGTCATCGGCAAGAAGAATCCTGTATCGCATGCCGCTGCTCCGGCTCCTTTCGGTTTCGCAAGCAATCCCTTCTACGCACGCACTTCAAGCTGCTTTGCCGGCATCGAAGCCGGAGCGTTGCTCCACGACCATGCTAAACAGCTGCTTATAGGAAGGAGCATTCTTTTGCTCGGCCACCACACTGGCTTTGCCCCAACGGCCGGGAACGTCTTCCAGGGCAAGCGTTCCGATCCACGCAGGCAACGCCGGATTGCTTGTCAGCACCTCGCCTTTCGGTTCCATGCCCAGAAGCGTCCGAATGCCGAGCAGCGGGGCTCCTGCTGCCCAGGCCTGGGGACTTGACGCCGTAGGATAACGAACGGGGAAAGACGTCCTCTGCCGGTCATAGCCGGCGAACACTTCAGGCAGGCGATAGCGGAAGAAAACCGAGGCCACGAAGATTCCGGAGATGACACGCCCTGCTTCCTCGTGAAAGCCGTAGCGCGCGAGTCCCGCGGCAATGATGCTGTTGTCGTGCGGCCACACGGTTCCGTTGTGATACTCGATCGGGTTGTAACCGCCTTCTGTCGTAGCCATCGTGCGTACGCCCCAACCGGAAAACATCTCCGGACTCATGAGGTGTTTCACCAGAGTTGACACCTTGTCGTCCTCAACGATCCCGCTCCACAACAAGTGCCCGATGTTGGAGGTCAAGCTGTCGACCTTTTTCTTCTTCCCGTCCAACGCCATGGCAAAAAACCCTCGTTCAGGTATGAAGAAGTCCTTGTTGAAACGCTCCTTGAGTTTGCCGGCCTCGCGTTCCAGGCGGGCGGCCAGTTCGGGATCGTTCCACACTTCACGGGCCAGGCGGGCGCAGCGCACTTTCGCATCGTAGGCGTAACCCTGGATTTCGCAAAGCGCGCGAGGCGAGGGAGCAACGCTGCCATCGGCAAACAAGACTGAATTCCACGAATCTTTCCAGCACTGATTCTCAAGACCCAAATCAGTCTTTCGTTGATACTCGATGTAGCCGTCGCCATCCGAATCGCCGTATTTGTCAATCCACTCCAGAGCCGCGCGGGCATTGGGTTCAAGGGACCGGACAAGATCCACGTCGCCCGTCCAGCGCTCATATTCGTCCAGCAGCACAAGATAGAGCGGGGTCGCGTCACTGGTGCCGTAATAAGGAGACTGGGGCCGCTCCTGGAAATGAGTCAGTTCGCCAAAGCGCAATTCGTGCAGAATCTTGCCGGGCTCTTCATCACGGAAATCATCCATGACGGTGCCCTGCGTAGAAGCCAGCGCGCGAAGCGTGGTGGCGGCCAATTCCGGAGCAAAGGGCAACGCCTGGTAGCTTGTGATGATGCTGTCACGACCGAACATCGCCATGAACCAGGGCAGACCGGCTGCCGGAATGGAGTGCTTCGGCATGGTTTCGGGGCGAAAGCGGAGCGCGGCGATGTCAACGAGGCATCGCATGTACAACTGCCGGATGTGGTCCGGATAAGCGGTAAGTGTAGGCGCTGCCTCGACCCACCGGGCAAGGTCTTCCCGCAGCTTGTTTCCGCCCGCGCCGCTGGCGAACGTGGGAGCATGCTCGACCTCACCTGTGACCGGTCTAACCTGCAGCTCTAAAACCCAGGAGTTTTTCGGCTTGAGCTTGAAGCGGAACTGAAGACGCCCCTCAGCCAGGGCGGTGGGCTTCACATTCGCGGCAATGATGGTTTTTCGGACGAAGTCCCCGCGCTTATAGCTCAACACCAGCCGGCCATTATCGATCTGGTTGTGGTACTCGCCCTTCTTTTTTAAGGCATCCTTGATTTCAAAGAGGTCGGCAAAGTCGGCGCCAGCCCGCAGGTCCAGTTCGACCGCCTGTTCCTGGTTGCTGTGATTCATGACAGTTACTTCTTCCACGAAGCCCTCGCCCACCAGCCGACGGCGATCGACGGAGAGTGTGGGGTTCTCATAAATGGTGCCCGTGGGAGGCACACAAAAAAATTGCGCGAAATAATATTCGATCGTGTCCGTTGACAGCACCTCCAGATCCACGTTGTTGACCGTGAGCTTCCAAAGGGAGAGATGCCTGGTGTCCTTGAAGAACAAACCCTCAGGCTGGTTGGGCCCGGCCTGAATGTCTCCGTTTTCACCGGATACAAGGAAGGTAGAACCATCGAGAATGCTGACTGTCCCGTTCATTAAATACTCCGAAATGGCTAGAAATTACGGCCGGTTGACGACCGACGGGCACTCGCCTTGGACCCCCTTTTGCGGCGTCCTAGATAACTCCCAGATTGGATGGGCCTCCAGGCTGAAGATTGCCGGTTTTCCAGGAGATTGCTTGCATAAGGTTAACTGCCGTTCAAAACACGACATTATTATTGCTGGCCAATCCATATCCATCCGCCTTGACGCTGCGGGCAAGCTTTAACGGTCAAAATCGGAAGGTTGGGCCGAAGGTGATCCGCAGATTGTGGTGCGTGCCGCGGTCCCAAAAGATCTCATCGCCGGCGTCAACCCGGATCCCCAGCGGGCCGGCATGGAATCCGATACCGGCCCCAGGGTAGAACACGCCTTCCGAGAAGTCGGTTCCGGCTGGCGGTGCGTTGCTAATCAGCGTTCCAATCAGGGAGCTGGTGCGAACCTCAGGCTGAAAGGCGACAATGCCTCCTTTCAGAAACAAGAAATAACTTCCACCTTTCAACTGCAGCTTGAGCCCGCCGTTTCCGTGGACGATGCCGAGCTTCAGGGTGCTGACCTGGAAGCTATTCGTGCCTGTGCTGACGATTTCGACGCGCGGATGCTTGAAATCGTAAGACCCTTCGCCTTCAAGAACGATATATGAGTTGAGATTGATGTTGAGCCTGCCGCCAACTCCGACCGCGACGTTGGGAAATCGCGGCACATCGAAATTCCCGTAGCTGGCAAAGCCCCCGATCTCCAGATGCTGTGCTCTCCCTGGCATCGATTCAAGAATGAAGCAAACAATGACAATACAAAGGGACCGCATGGCACTCTCCCTTTTACCTTGATATTTCTTCAGCTCCTGCATGCATCAACTCGGTTCATTGAGCGGCATTTTTCCTCAATCTCTTGAAGAGATGAGGCGCACCAATCCTGAGCGCTTTATGGTCTGTCGTAAGGGCATTGCGATTGAATGCTGATGAATCGTTGGGGCCTTATTTTCGCGAGGTAAAAGTGGCGAGTGAGAACGATCGCGGGTTAGCCCAGGTTCAATAGACCGATCGATTCTGGACGGCCTGTTTTGTGCCGAGCGCGAAGCGGGGTTCGGAGGGACTTCCACCCTGAACGAGGGCGGCCACATACTCTCCCAGCGCGGGACCGTGCTTGAATCCGTGGCCGGAACCGCCGCCTACGAGCCACACGTTTTCCAGGAGAGGATGGCGATCAACGAGGAAGTCGCCATTCCACGTGTTCTCATACTGGCAGACCCGGGTTTCGACGATGGGCGCCTTCGCAAGCGCGGGAATGTGGCGCTCCAGGTAGGCGCGGAGCCGCTCGATCGATGCAGGCGCGACCATGCGTGAGCCATTGTCGGGGTCGAAAGCTTCCCCGTGGCGGTCAAACGCGATCTTCAGCCCGCGATTTTCGATATCTGGCAAAACGTAGGGCAGGTCCGGATGAGTGCGATGCAGCCACACAGGCATTTCTTGCGGGCGAAAGGCGCTTGAGCCGGGTGGGGTTCCCAGATAGAACACTTCCTGCCGCGTGGGGAAGATGCGATCACGCAGCACATCAGGAAATACTTTCGGAAGCCAGGAACCACAGGCAAAAATGAAGACTCGTGCGGCGACCGGGTCGCCGGAATCAGCCTGGATAGTGGCGAGGTTGCCGTCTCCTTGCGGCGCACCGACCGCGGCTGTGCGATATGCAACGCCATTCGCAAGATCGGCTACCAGGGCCTGGACCGAGCTGCGCGCCATCAGCAGGCCGCTTTCCGGCTCCAGCACGCCCCATGTCACTTCGGGAAGGCGAAGTTGCGGCCAGCGGCGTCTGAGTTCAGCCGAGTCAAGGCTTTCCCGCTTCACGCCTGCGCGGCCAAGAACGTCATGAAGACTCCGCAAGTAGGGATCAGACTCATGGCTCAGCCACAGCACACCAGTGCGGTGAAAAAATTTTCTTCCGGCGCGCCGCTCAAAATCCAGCCACAGCGGCAGGGAGCGCAACGCCCAGCGAGTATAGAGCTCGTCGGGCCCATAGCCCATGCGCAAGACTCGGGTTTCGTCAGCGGAGCTGGCTCGGCTGTTGGCCGGGCCATAAGCATCAAGCAAAATCACTGACGCGCCGGTGCGGTGAAGGAAGCGGGCCGTCCACGCGCCGAATACTCCGGCGCCAATAATGGCAAAATCGTATGGCTTCATTTTGGCCGCTCCGCCCCGGGTATGGCGGAAGGTTGTTCGCAGCCAGCCAGCCTCTCCTGCTGATTTCGCTGCGGCTGGCTTGTCTGATCAGCTTGAACTCTCCGCCAGACCCACAGCGCGGTTACCAGATCTTCCAGCGCGCAACCGACGCTTTTGAAGATGGTTATATCGCCAGCGGAGGTTCTGCCGGCTTTCTTTCTCGCGGCAATCTCGTGCAAATCAGCGACGATTTGAGAACGGTTGATCGTGCCGCTCTTGAGCGGCATAAGCAGGTCGCCTGCCTCGGCGAGCGCGCCATCATAGGTATCCACCACGACACGGGCGCGGCGCACGGTTTCATCGTCGACCTCGCGCGTATGCGGCTGAAAAGCTCCTACCAGGTTCAGGTGCGTGCCCGGTTGAAGCCATCGTCCATCAAACAGGGGTTCGACCGCGGTGGTGCAGGTGCAGATCACTTCGGAATCGCGGACACAAATTTCCGGCGATACGGGCTCTACTTCGATTCCGTGCTCCGCCCTGATCTGCCGGCAGAAGCCCTGCCGATCAGATCGCCCGGAGCCGCAGACCAGAAAGCGAGTGAACTCGCGCACGCGAGGAACTACCGCAAAATGGGCGGCGGCCTGGCGTCCAGTGCCAAAAACGCCGAGGGTCCTCACATCGCCGCGCGCGAGCATATCAGTAGCGACGGCCGAAGTGGCCGCGGTGCGCAGCTCAGTAAGATAGTTGGCTTCAAGGCGCGCGATGGGAATGCCGGTGGCCGGGTCGAGCAATTCGTAGACCGCCTTGACGCCGGCCTTCGCGCTCACGCTCACCAGCTTGACCCCGCCAGCCTTCAACGCGGCGTCATAACAGGGCATCATCAACAGCAGCGCATCGTCCAGTTGCAGCGCAGACCGCACCGGCATGCGCAGGGTGGATGAGAAATCCCGGGTAAACGCAGCGCGGATAACTTCGATGGCGTCTTCCGCCTTCATGAGACGCCGAAACTGGTCATCCGAGAGATGAATCATAGCGTTGGATCAGCGCGGCAAATCGGCGGGTGTGGGGATGGCCGGCGAAGCAAACTCTTGCCGATACCAGCCGACCGTGCGCTGGAGGCCTTCTTTGAAGTCCACGAGCGTCTCATATCCCATGGCCTGGCGAGCCCGTGCATTGTCCGCCAATGAGTCGCGGATATCGCCGCCGCGCGGCGGAGCGTAGGAAGGCGCGCCTCGGTATCCCGTGAGTTCCTGGAGAAACGAATAAAGCCGGCTTAGTGTATAGCTCTTTCCTGTGGCCACATTAAAGACTTGCCCGGAAACTTTGGTCGCCGGCGCCTGGCAGGCGAGAAGATTCGCCGACACGACGTTGTCAATGAAGGTGAAGTCCCGGCTTGTCTGGCCGTCGCCAAAGATCACGGGCTGTTGGCCCTGGAGCATGGCGCGAATGAATTTGGGAATCACAGCTGCGTATTGGGAGGTCGGGTGCTGGCGCGGACCAAAGACATTGAAGTAGCGCAGGCAAACCGTTTCCAGGCCGAGCAGGCGGGCGAAGCTCTGGGCATAGAGTTCTCCGGCGTATTTTGACACCGCATAAGGCGAGATAGGCGCGCACGCCATGTCTTCGCGCTTGGGCAGACCAGGCGTTTCGCCATAAACCGAGGATGAGCTTGCGATAATCACGCGCTTGACGCCCTTATCGCGCGCGGCCTGCAAGACCTTGAGCGTACCGACGACGTTGGCATGGTTGCTGGCGACGGGCTCGGCCAGGGAACGCGGCACCGAGCCGCGGGCGGCCTGATGCAGAACATAGTCGACGCCCGCGCAGGCGGAGAGAATGGCGCCGTCGTCCGTTATATCGGCAGGGCGGAAATCGACCTGATCGAGAATGCCGTCGAGGTTCTGCCTGCGGCCGTCAGAGAGATCGTCAATACCGCGGACCTGCTCGCCCCGCGCGACCAATGCATGCGCGATGTTTGATCCGATAAAGCCAGCCGCGCCCGTGATCAGATATTTGGCCATTTAGAGGAGAATAGCAAATCTATCATTTCTTCCGCTTCCCTGCCCGGGCAAGAATGCGGCGCACCTTTTTGGGCGAGACGGAGAGGCGCCTGGCCACACGCGCGACCTTCTTCCCTTCCTTCTCCCAGACTTTGGGTATCACGATCTCGGCAAACTGCTCCGTCAGCTCCTGGAAAGTCTCCTCGCCGGTAATGCCCTGGGACCAGGCGCGCAGCAGAGGATCAATGCTGCCGCGCGGCATGACCTTCTGCTTCAGCATCTGCAACTCCTCCCAGAGATCGTCATAGTCGACTGCCTTGAGGAAGGAGCTGGCGAGCTCGCAGCAGCGCTTGGCGTCTTCCATATCGCGGATGACGGGATGGCAGGCAGTCAGGCCGCGCCATATATAGGCGCGGGCCAGCAGACGATGGTTCTGCGTGTGCTTGGCGGTTTCCACGGCATCGCGGGCGTAGTCGCGGGCGGCCTGGGCGTGCTCCCAGGCATGGGTGCTGCCCTCAATCTCCTCCTCGATCTTGCCCATCTCCACTTCGCACTGCAGCAAGCGGGCGCGCGACATCAGGATGAAGTCGTTGGCTTCCCGCCCCAGTTGGTGCGCCTGGGCGGCCTGCGCGCCGGCGTTGTCAAGATCGCCAACATCGAAATAGAGCAACCCGCGGTTTTCCATCACGCTGCCGATTCCATGATGGTGCTCATGCAGGCGATAGATCTTTTCCGCGTGATCGAGGTTGGCGAAGGCGCTCGACCGGAGCTCGGAATGCTGGCGTAACTGGCTCTGCTTGTGTCCGCGAGCGGCCGGGACCTTGCTGTTCTGGCGGCGGGCGCGCTCGGCGTCAATGTGGCGCCCGATCTGGACCGCCACGAGTCTCTGCACGTAGGCAATATTGGTGAGCGTTCGGGCCAGATTGCGATGCTGCGGGTTGCGTTTCTGAAAATGTTCGATGGCGCGGGAGAAAAACTTGAGCGCTTCCTGGTAGTGCCCCTGGCGCCGGATCATGCGCCCGTGCGCGGAGTAGATGTTGCCGAGCGTGATGTCATCGTCGGTGGAGCGCAGGTCGGCTTCGGCCTGGTCCAGGATGCGGGCGGCGTCGCGGTACTGCCCCTTTTGAAAAAGCAGCCAGCTTTCCAATACGCGCATGACGGACGCCATCTTGGGGAAGCCGAGCGTCTGGGCAAGTTCGCGGCCGACGCCGGCGCGCTTCAAGGCTTCGTCATATTCGCCCTTCTTGCGATGACAGCGGGCGTTCCAGAAATGGGCGATCGCGACCAGTTCCTTGTCTTCGATTTCCTCCTGCATGGAGAGGACCAGATCAAAGTGCTGCAGGGCCTCGTCGGGATGGTCGCGCAGCAGGGCCAGCAGGCCTTCCGCCATGCGCAACTGCAGATAGTCGGCCACGGGAAGACCGGCGCGGCGTTCCTTGGCAAAGCGGGAAAGCAACTGCTCCAGAAGGTCCGGGGCGCCGTAGCCGATGTCGATCCACTGGGCTACGCAGCCCACAAAGGCGGCCGAATTGCGGCGTTCCGGACCCACCGCTGAGAACAGGCGCGCATGAGCGTCGAGCAAGGCGATCCCACCCGAAACCTTGCGCATGACCAGGTTGTGCCGCAGGTCGCGCAGCAACTGCAGCGGGACAACGCCGTCTTTCGAGATGTGCGATGAATCCATGGCCGCAGCCAGGCCCAATAATAGCACTTTTTAACCAACTCGCCCGAATCGGACGAGTCGGATTGCGCAAAAAACAGCTCCGTCATCTAATGGCTTCGCGGGACAAAAAGCCGCCCATTTCGAGCGGCGAATGATCGAGTGCTTAGTTACAGGAGGGGTCGTGCGGCAAAAGCAGGAACAATTTTTAGAACAGTCATGGATCCAGGACCCACGCTGGACCGGGACGATAAGGCCCTTCACGGGCAAAGATGTGGTGCGGCTGCGGGGCAGCATACGCATCGAACATACGCTAGCCCGACTGGGGGCGGAGCGCTTCTGGGACCTGCTCCACAGTGAACCCTTTGTAAAGGCCCTGGGCGCACTGACCGGCAACCAGGCGGTGCAGCAGGTGCAGGCCGGACTGAAGGCCATTTACCTGAGCGGGTGGCAGGTAGCGGGCGACGCCAACCTTGCCGGGCAGATGTACCCCGACCAGAGCCTTTATCCGTGCAACAGCGTTCCCAACGTTGTTCGCGAGATCAACAATGCCTTCCTGCGCGCTGACCAGGTTCACCACTCCGAGGGCAAGAACGGGATGTACTGGTTCGCGCCAATCGTCGCCGACGCCGAGGCCGGCTTTGGTGGCGCTCTGAACGCATTTGAGCTGATGAAAGCGATGATCGAGGCGGGCGCGGCAGCCGTGCATTTCGAAGACCAACTGGCCTCCGCCAAGAAGTGCGGCCATATGGGCGGCAAGGTGCTGGTACCGGCACAGGAGTTTGTGCAGAAACTGATTGCCGCGCGGCTGGCGGCGGACATCATGGGCGTTCCCACGGTGCTGATCGCCCGCACCGACGCCAATGGCGCGAAACTGCTGACGACGGACAGCGACATTCGCGACGTCCCCTTCCTTACCGGCGAGCGGACGCCCGAGGGCTTCCTGGGATTCAAGGGTGGGATTGACGCGGCGATTGCCCGCGGCCTGATCTACGCGCCCTACGCCGATATCATCTGGTGCGAGACGTCAGAACCAAACATTGAAGAGGCGCGGCGCTTTGCTGAAGCCATCCATGAGAAGTTCCCGGGCAAGCTGCTGGCCTACAACTGCTCGCCCTC
>Ga0066903_100000930_pt1 | contig 20156 bp, 23 predicted proteins | sample PanSoiMetaGPlot1_FD_67491 | JGI IMG/M metagenome (GOLD analysis project Ga0066903, IMG submission 67491) | Tropical forest soil microbial communities from Panama analyzed to predict greenhouse gas emissions - Panama Soil - Plot 1 (version 2) | ecosystem: Environmental > Terrestrial > Soil >... | reverse complement strand
CCGGCCCCGCCACCGCGACCGTCGTCGGCGAGGCACGGACGATCGACGTTGCGACGGGCCGATTCATGGACGACTTCGCCGCGAGCGGCGTCCACATCTATCAGATCGACCTCGCGGCCGTGACCTGCCCCTGACGACGGGCGGCGGTCTACTTCGCGCGCGGGACGACGGACGCGATCCGGTCGAGGATCTGTTCGGGGCGCGCGAGGCCATCGATCTCCCAGCCGCGCTGCGATTGGTAGCGCTTCACGCCGCGGCTCGCGCCGGTCAGCTCGAGGCAGTAGTCCATGTCGCCCTGGTTGCACTTCCAGGCGCGCGCATTGACCTTCTCCTTTTCGTCCGTCTGGGGATAGACGATCCGCAGCTCGTTGCCGCTGGCGCTGTAGTGGAAGATCTCGTAGCTACCCTTCCATTGGGTCGTGGATTGGAAGATACCAACGGGCTGCTGCGTGATCGCGACGAACACGTTCATCACGTCCCTGGGCTTCGTCGCCAGTTGATCGACCCAGATGCGATCCACAACCAGTTTCGGATCGGATGGCGCGTTGTCGGCTCCTTCGCCCACCCACCTCACGAACGCCAGCGCGCCGACCAGCGCCAGCCCCACGATCGTCAACCGCCTCTTCATCATCGGTTTCTCCGCGGCACGAATTCTACGCTACTGCGCCGACATCGAGAGCAGGTCGCTGAAGGGCAGGTCTTTTACGCGAAGGAAGATACGGTCCTTCTGGTCCATGAAGGAGCGCTTCACGGGCTTGCGTGTCTGCAAATCGAGCAGCTTCGAACGCTTGCTGACGATCTTCCCCCCGACGTCGAAGTGGGTCGTGTGAACGCGGCTGACGCCGGGGCCGTCGTCATCATCGCCGTGAAAGGTGTTCAGCGTGTCGACCGCACGCGCCAGCGTTCCGTCGGGCCGGTAGCAGAGGTCGGCGAACTGCGCCCAGTCGCCGGACGGGCTCGTCAGGAAGAGCTCGACGAAGACCAGGCCGCCTGCTGGCGAAGAGACGAACGCCTGCGATTCCGGCGGTCCGTCGGGCGTCGCGTGCTCGAGCGCGCTGGTCGACGAGAAGGTGCGCCAGCTGGCCAGGGCGTGTGGTTCGTCGGCCACTTCCCCGAAGATCCAAGCGTGGTCCTTGTGCTTTGCAGCGCGCCTCTCGGTAGCATCGCAAGCCTTGTCTATCTCTGCTGGCGTCACGAGTGGTTGCTGCGCCCGCGCGGCCGTGGCGGACAGCAACGAACAGGCGACCAGAAACGCGAGCGCGATCCGCAACGCGCTCGACGTTAGCACCCAACTCACCGTCGCGCCGCCGTACGCCGGCCGGCTGGGCTGACATTTGTGTCGTGGCGGCGACGCTGACGATGCGCGATCGGTCGGCCGATCGCGCGGGCGTGAGGCTTGCATCTCGACGGTCGACAAATGCAGAACGTGATGGCCGTCGCTCTGGCGCTCACGCTCGGCTGCGCGACGACGGCGACTGTGCACCGCACCGATGGGTCGCCGGTCGAAGCGGAGATCGAAAGCTCGGACGCGGCGGCGCTGCACCTGCGCGGGCCGAGCGGGAACATCGTCTTGCTCGGTCAGTATCGGGTGGCGAGCATCGACCACCCCGGAAACGTCATGGCCCTGATCGGCGGCTGCTATGCCGGCGCCGGCTTGCTGACGTTCGGGTCCTGGCTGCTGATCGAGCGAAGCAGCGCCGCGAAGAACGGTGGGCCCAACGGGTTGAGCGGTCTGGTGGGTGCGGCGGGCATCGCCGAGACGGTGATCGGGCTCGCCGTCTTCGTGCCCTCCCTGATCACCTGGGAGCGATCGAGGGCGCGCGCGCACGCGTTCGAAGCCGCGCGTCCGCCTGGCTGGCTGATCCCGCCCGCCGTTCCCGGGGACGCCGAGCCTATCGCGCCGATCCGGCCGCCACCCGACGGCACCGACGACGAGGATCCGGACAAGAAGCCGCCGACCGGCTTTCACCGCTGACGAACGCGCCGCCGCGCCGGCGGTCAGTTGGTCGGGGGCGCCAGGTCGTCGCAGGTCGCGAAGGCGTCCTGGTCCAGCCGGTCGAGGACGATCGCGTTGTGAAGGTCGGCGAAGGTCTCGATGGCGCGGAGCATCGGCCCGCGCGGGTTGAGAGCGTGGTCCGGGCCGATCGGAAGCGTCGTCTGTTCGAGGCGGCGGGCGCAGGGATCGCTGGCGACGTCGTCCAGGCTGGGCAGGGAAGCGTTCTCAACGACGTACAACCGGTGCTGTCCGTGCCCGTCCTCGATGCCCGCGGCGGTTCCGGCCGCGATCGGGATCAGCACCCACGAGCAGAGCCCGAAGACGGCGGCAGCGTGGACCCACTTGCGCATCGCGAGCAGCATGACGACGGCGCCGAACGGCAGCAGCATCGTCCACAGGGCTGGCGGCGACAGGTAATCGGCGGCGAGCCCGGCGACCACCAGCACCGGGGGCAGCTCGCGCCGCCAGTTGAATCGCCGCTCCGGCACACGATCAAACGTTCTGATCATGGCGACCAGTCTACTCTCTTGGAGCGTCGACAGATCATCGATTGTGTGGAGGGAGCACCGGAATTGCCTTGCCGCGGTCGATTGTTGAGCTGGCGCTGCGCCCCCTCGGCGCCTAGTGGGCGTCGATGGCAATGCGCGCGCCAGATAGGCAATTGGCCCGGTACGGGGCGTGTGCGCTGTTACTGGCGGTGCTCGGCGCGTGCAGCGACGAACGGCCGCTGACCGGCGGGAGGGGCGGGCAGGCGGGTGGCCCGACGGGCAGCGGCACCGGGGGAACCGGGCCTGCGACCGGCCCGGCCGGGACGACGGGTGGGGCAGGAACGACCGGGGCGGCGGGGACGACGGGCGGGGCGGGGACGACGGGCGCGGCCGGCGCGCCGCCTCGGGCGACCACGTTCGCCGCGCCCGTGAACTACGCCGCCGGAAAGCAGCCGGTGGCGGTGGCCGCCGGCGATCTGAACGGCGACGGCCGGCCGGACCTGGTCGCCGTCGACGACGTGGGTGGCGCGGTCACGGTCCTCATCAACCGCGGCGACGGGACCTTCGGCGATCCGGTCGTCTACTTGGCCGGCGAGAACCCGTCGTGCGTGGCCGTCGCGGACATCGACGGCGATCAAAAGCCCGACGTCGTCATCGGGAACTGGAGGGACGGCGCCGCCGGCTGGGTGAGCGTCTTCCGGAACCACGGGGACGGCACGCTGGAGCCGCCCGTCCAGACCACCGTCGGCGAGGGCCCGGACGCCCTGGCCGTCGCCGACTTCGACGGCAACGGCAGCCTGGACGTGGCGGTCGGCAACCACGTGAGCGGGACCGTCGGTGTGTTGCTGAACAAGGGAGACGGCACGCTGGCCCCGATGACCTCGACCATGGTCGACGTCGTGGAGTCGCACGGCGCGATCGCGGCGGCAGACCTGAACGGCGACCACCACGTCGACCTGGTGGTGTCGAGCGGCGGCCCCGCGGCCGACACGTCCGGCTTCATCAACATCCTGCTGAACAACGGCGACGGCACGTTCCGGGCGCCGTCGCCTTACCTGGCATTCAGCTTGAACGAATCGCGCGCGGTGGCGGTCGCGGACGTGAACGGCGACGGCGCCCCCGATCTGGCGGTCGGCAGTGACGGCATTGGTCCGGAGGCGGTCCTGCTGCTGAACAAGGGCGACGGCACCTTCGGGCCCGCCGCGCTGTACGGGTCCGGCTCGGCGGTCGGGTTCGCCGACCTGGACGGCGACCAGCGCCTCGACCTCGTCACCGCGCAGATCTTCGGAGCCACGGTCCAGGTGTTACTCGGCTCGCGCACCGGCATCTTCGCCCAGCCCAAGGAATACGCCGCCAGCTACGCGCCGGAGGCGATGGCGCTTGCCGATCTGAACGGCGACGGCCGCGCCGATCTGGCCATCGCGGACGAATTCCACGTCACCGTGTTTCTGACCGGGGCGGGCGGCGTCCTGCCGTCCGTGAAGCGATACCCCGCGAGCTGGTCGCTGGCGATGGCGCTGGTCGACATGAACGGGGACGGCCGCCCGGACATCACCTCGCTGAGCACGGACGGCGTCAGTTATACCCTCAGCGTCAGCATGCGCGACGCCCGTGGCGGCGACGCGTTCGCGGCCCGAACCGACTACGCCGCCGTCGACGGTGCTTACGCGCTGGCGGTGGGCGACGTCAACGGCGACGGCGCGCCCGACGTGGCTGTCGCCAACGACACCCAGGCCAGCGTCAGCGTGTTCATCAACCGGGGCGACGGTCGCTTGATGTCGCCCGTCACCTACCCGGCGGGCGCGGGCGATGGCGCGCGCGCTCTGGCGGTCGCCGACCTGGACCACGACGGACGCCCGGACCTGGTGGTCGGCAACGGCGACACCGTCAGCGTGCTTCGGAACGCGGGCGCGGGCACCTTCTCGGCCCCGGTCGAATACCCGACGGGCAGCCGTCCGATCGACCTGTCGGTGGCGGATCTGAACGGCGACGGCTGGGCCGACCTGGCCGTCCTGAACGCCGACACCGCGACGATCAGCCTGCTCGTGAACGATCGGACGGGCAGCCTCGTCCCCACGGCGGAGGTGCCGGCCCAACTGATCGTCGGGAGCAACCCCAGCGCGTTCAAGATCGCGGCCGGCGATCTCGACGGCGACGGGCGCCTCGATCTGGTCGTCAGCAGCGGCACCGACGAAGGCGACGGGTTCATCAGCGTCCTGCGCAACCTGGGCGGCGGCACGTTCTCGGCGCCCGTCGAATTCCAGACGCGCAGCTGGGTTGGCGGGTCGCTGGCGCTGGGCGACCTCAACGGCGACGGAAGCCGCGACGTCGTGACGGGCGACTACTCCGGCACGGTCGTCGTGCTGCTGAACAACGGCGACGCGACCTTCACGCGCGCCTCCGACTACGCGGCCGGTGTCGCCCTGGGCCAGGTTGCGATCGTCGACTTCGATGGGAACGGCAAACCCGACATCGCCGTCGCCGACGGCGCCGGCATCGGCCTCGACCTTCTGGTCAACACGTCACCTTGATCGGCGCGCCCGGCCGTAGGTCGCGAACTTCGCGCGCACGCGGCGCATCTCGCCCGCCGGCAGGATGACCGGCGAGCCCGCCGCGCGGGCGTGGAGATATTGCGCGCAGAGCGCCTCGACCTCCTCGGCCAGCGCGCGCGCCGACGCCAGGTCGGCCCCCAGCGCCAGCAGGCCGTGGTTGGCGAGCAGGCAGGCGCGCCGCCCGCCGTCCAGCGCGGCGAGCGCGTTTCGCGACAGCGCGGCGGTGCCGTAGGTGGCGTAGCGCGCGCAGCGGATGTCGCTGGCCCCGGCCTTTGCGACCATGTAGTGGAACGCCGGGATCGGCCGCCGCAGGCAGGCCAGCGCCGTCGCAAACGTCGAGTGCGTGTGCACGACCGCGCCGACATCGGGCCGGGTGCGGTAGATGTCGCCGTGGATGCGCCATTCGGTCGACGGCGCCAGCGGGCCGCGCGCCGCGGCCGCGCCGCCCTCCAGCGGCAGCCAGGCGATCGACGCCGCGTCGATCTCGTCACACGGCACGCCCGTCGGCGTGATCAGCTGGCCTCCCGCCGCCCGCGCCGACACGTTGCCGGACGTGCCGGCGTAAAGGCCGCGCGCCATCAGCCAGCGCACCGTCTCGACGATGGCACGGCGTGCGGCGGCGTCCGTCACGGCGCGCCCTTCGCGCCGGCGGCGCGCTCCGGGAACAGGCGCGCCAGACCCTCGCGCGACGCGGGCGCGACGCCGCGCTCGGTGATGATGCCCGTGACCAGACGCGCGGGCGTGACGTCGAAGCCGGGGTTGTGCGCGCGGCTGCCCGGCGGCGTCACCTGCACGCGGGCGGCATCGCCCGCCGCCGTCGTGCCGGCCACCGTCGTCACCTCGTCGGCCGAGCGTTCCTCGATCGGGATCCCGGCCGCGCCCGCGGCGTCGATCGTCCAGTCGATCGAAGGGGAGGGCGCGGCGACGTAGAAGGGGACGCCGCAGTCGCGCGCGGCGAGCGCCTTCAGGTAGGTGCCGATCTTGTTGACGACGTCGCCGGCGGCGGTTGTCCGGTCGGTGCCGACCAGCACGACGTCGACGTCGCCCCGCTGCATCAGGTGGCCGCCCGCGTTGTCGACGATCACCGTGTGGGGAACGCCGTGCGCGCCCAGCTCCCAAGCGGTCAGCGCCGCGCCCTGGTTGCGCGGCCGCGTCTCGTCGACCCAGACGTGAACCGGGACGCCGGCGTCGTGCGCGGCGTAGACGCCCGCCAGCGCCGTCCCCCAGTCGACCGTCGCCAGCCAGCCCGCGTTGCAATGGGTCAGCACGTTGATCGGCCGCGCCGGCCGGGCGCGCGCCAGCCCGTCGATCAGCGCGCGCCCGTGCTCGCCGATCGCGCGGTTGATGGCGACGTCGTCGTCCGCGATCGCGTCGGCGGCGGCGCGGGCGGCGCCGGCACGAGCGGCGGGAGGCAGCGGGCCGATGCGAGCCACGACGGTGTCGAGCGCCCAGCGCAGGTTGACGGCGGTCGGCCGGGTGACGAGCAACATCGCGCGTGCCGCCGCCAGCGCGGCGTCGGAGGCGTCCGCCCGCATCGCCAGCCAGATTCCGTAGGCCGCCGCGGCGCCGATCAGCGGCGCGCCGCGTACCTGCATCGACGCGATCGCGCCCGCCACCTCGGCGGCGCTGCGCAGCTGGCGCACGACGAATGCCTGGGGCAGGGCGGTCTGGTCGATGATCTCGACGGCGTCGTCGCCGGCCGGTCGGATCGTCCGCGTCGGTTTGCCGTCCACGTTCATCGGGCGGGCGAATCCTCGCACGACTGACGGCCAGCCACGCCGTCGCTGTTCAATTTTCAACATGGCGCGCGCGCCTCGGGGTCGGCCCGAAAAGGCGTGCCGCCGAAGCACACGAGGAACGATTTGCTGGCGCGGCGCGCGGCGTGCGCGTCGGCACGGCGCCTGCAATCAGGCCCGGTCATGACCCACAACAACAAAATGACCCTCGTTGCCTTCACCGTTTTCACCGCAGCAACCACCCAGGTCTGGACGTCGCAGGCCCACGCGCAGGCCGCCGCGCCCGTCGCTTCCGCTCCCGCGGAGGTGGTGAACGCCGCGCCCACGCCCGCGGCACACGGCGCATCCGATGATCCGAACATCGATCGCGGCTTGCTGTTGCCGACGGCGATGACCCAACCGGCCGGCAGCGTCACGTACAACAACTACGAGCTTCTTCTTCACGGTATCACCTACGGCATCACCGATCGCGTGCAGGGCAGCGTGACCGTGCTGTCGCCGATCGTGAAGGACATGCCGTTTCTCGGCTTCGCGGCGGTCAAGGGCCGCATCGTCTCGACGGAGCGGTTCAACCTCGCGCTGCAGGGCTCGGTCGGCTGGGGTCACGCGTTCAATTCCAGCGACTTCAACGGCGGCGACGCCTACACCGCCGGCCTGGGCGCCTTCGCCAGCTACTGCCTGCGCGAGGATTGCTCGTCGCTGCTGTCGGCGAGCGCCACCTACCAGGCGGCGTTCCCGGGCTCGTTCTCGGATCGGACCGACATGGTGATCTACGGCGGCTCGATCGTTCACGGCGTCGGCCGGCACTTCAAGTTGCTGGGCGAGGTCGCGTCTGCGGCCGGCCGCGGCGGCAGCACCAACGACATCTCGAACATCGACGGCGTTCTGGTCGGCTACGGCGTCCGCTTCCACACCGACGCCCTCGCGGCCGACGTCGGCTTCCTGAAGCCGATCTCCGGCGGCACGACCGACGGCGACTTCATCATGGGCCTTCCCTTCGCCAGCGTCTCGTACCGCTGGCAGTAGTCGAGCGCGGCGTTCCGAGGGGGCGCGGACGGACGGTCAGCCGGTTGAGAGCGCGCCAGCGCCACCACCCGCACCGTTCGCGCCCGCGGTATCGCCGCCCGTGCCGGTCGTGCCTCCGGCGCCGCCCGTACCCTCCGTCCCGCCGGTGCCCGCCGCGCCACCGCCGGCGCCGCCAGCACCCGCGGCGCCCGTTGTGCCGGCAGCGCCACCACCTGCGCCCGCTGCGCCCGCGGTACCACCGGTTCCGGACGCGCCGCTGGTGCCGCCGGTCGCACCTCCCGCGCCCGCCGTCGTTCCACCGGCGCCGCCAGTCGCGCCACCCGTTCCCGCAGTCGCGCCGTCGTTGCCGCCGACTGCGCCTCCCGCGCCGCCGCCGCTGGCAGCGACGCAAATCCTGTTGAGGCACACGAGGCCGACGTTGCACGTCCCATCCGGGTAGCAGCTCTGGCGGTTGGCGCCGTGACCGCCCGAATCCGAGCCGCAGCCAACCGCCCACGCCGCGACGACGCCCGTCAACAAGATCGCCACGCCCGACGCTCGGTGCATGCGGCGATCCTGCCAGTGGCGCTGCCGGCCCACAAATAAACAGAGCCTCGACCCCGCCACATCGTTCAGCGCCGGCGTATCATTTAAGCGATGAGCGTGGGGAGCCTGGTGGTTTGCGGCGTCGGGTTGGCGCTGGCGGCCGTCAACGGGGCGACGACCCGTCGTCTGTGGGCATGCCCGATCTTCGAGCGCTCGCAGAAGATCGCCCAGACCGTTCTGATCTGGATCGTACCGGGCAGCTTCTTTGCCGTGCGGGCGGTGCTGGGTGAGCAACGCGCGCGGCGTGCGATCGGCGCGGGCGATCCGACCAGCCACAACCCGGGTGGGCTGGGTGGATATGAATCTGTCGAGACACACGCTCACCATTGGGGCGGCGGTGGCGAGGGATTCGGCGGTGGCGGGGACGGCGGTATTGGTGGCGGCGGCGACGCGGGCGGCGGAACCTATTAGCCTGGTCCCGTCGCTGCGAGCCGGATCTCAGCCGCGCTTGGGCAGCGGTTCCATTGTGTCGGCGAGGCACTCGGGGCAATAGGCCCGCTCGTCGCTGACGTGACCGCAGATGCGGCAGGCGAAGCGGGGCGGGTCGCCGGACTGCTCGCGCTTCGGCTGCTCGCGCTGTCTCCGACGCTCTTCCTCGCGCTCGCGCGCCTGGGCCGGGTCGACGAGCTTGACGAGGCTCTCGATGATCGACACCCAGAAAGGCTAGCACACGACGGGATCGCGCCGGGGCTCAGGCAGGCTTCGCCGGCGCGCCCGCGGATGGGCCGCGCGATCGCTTGCGCTGACGCCAGAACAACAGGCCCGCCAGCGCGAGCGCCACCAACCCGACGGCGGCCTTTCCACCTCTGTAGGCGCGTTCCGAATTCGTCAGCCAGTTGCTTTCGCCGTCGAGCGATGCGAGCAGCGTCTGAAGCAGCGCGGTCAGCTCCGCCCGGCGCGCCTCGGGACCGGTGACGGCCACCTGGATCGCCTCTCGCTTCAGCGGCACCTGGGCGATCCGGACCAGGATGCTCACGTTCTCCTGGCGCGCCACGCCGACCATCACGTCGACGTCGAACGACTTCCATTTGTCGCGGCCGAGGCTGAACTGCACACCATCGGCGTGCGGCAGCCCGGCGGAGGTGAGCGGCTCGCGGCCGATCGTGCCGCCCATCGGGATGATGGCGACGATCGCATAGTCGTCGCTGCCGGGGTCGCCCTTGATGTACGAGTAGACAGTTCCGGGCTGCGTTCGTCCCGCCGGAAAGTCGACGAAGCCGGGAGGCAGCGTCAGCGTGAAGCCCAGCTTCGCGTCGCGGATCACCTCCGCCCGCGCCGCCGTCGCGCCGAGCAAGCCGGCGGCGGCGATCGCGATCCCGATGACCTGTCGTCGGACCAGCGCGCGGCGCCCCATTATCATGGCGGGCAGGTTACCATCGGCGCGATGGCCCGATTGAGGCTGGCGCCCGGTGGCGTCTTCGTCGGCTTGGCGTGGCTGGTCGTGGCCGCGGCCGCGTGTCGGAATGGCGGGTCCGCTTCGTCGCCGGGCGTGGGCGGAGGCTCCGGGGCGGGCGCGCCCGGGGCAGGCGGAGCGGCCGGCGCCGCGGGTACTGTCGGCGGGCAGAGCGGAGGTGCCTCGGGCGGCGATGGCGGCAGCGGCGGCTCGAGGGGGGGCGGCTCGGGCGGCGCCGCGGGCGCGACGGCCGGCTCGGGCGGAAGCGCCGGCGCGGCGGCGGGCGGTTCGGGGGGCGTGGCTGGAGGCGGGGGCGCGGGCGGCGGATCCGGAACGGGCGGCGCAGCGGGGCGGGGCGGCGCCGGCGGCGGCACCGGCTCGGGCGGCGCCGCGGGCGCGCGCCCGACGATCACGGCCGCGCCCGGCACGACGCTGGTCAAGGTGAACACGGCCGTCCGCCACCAGACGTTCGAGGGCTGGGGGACCAGCCTCTGCTGGTGGGCCAACCACGTCGGCGGCTGGAGCGCCACCGCGCGCAACGCGGTCGTCGACGCGGTCGTCGATCCGACGAACGGCCTCGGGTTCAACGTCTTCCGCTACAACATCGGCGGCGGCGAGAACCCCGCGCACGACCACATGGCGCAGTGGCACGAGATGCCCGGGTTCCAGGCGGCCGACGGGACCTGGGACTGGACGGCGGACGCGAACCAGCGCGCAGTCCTGCAGCGGATCGTCGACACCGCGCCCGGTGCAATTCTGGAAGCGTTCTCGAATTCGCCGCCGTACTGGATGACGAAGAGCGGCTGCGCCTCGGGCAACACCGACGGCTCGAACAACCTGAAGGACGACAGTTACGACGCGTTCGCCGACTACCTGACCGAGGTCGTGAAGCATTTCCGCGACAGCTGGGGGACCACGTTCCGCACCCTGGAACCGCTGAACGAACCGAATGCCAGCTGGTGGACCGCGAACGGCAGCCAGGAGGGCTGCCACTTCTCGCCCGCGAACCAGCAGACGATCGTCAAGGCGGTGGGCGCGCAGCTGGCGGCGAAGGGGCTGACCGCGACCACGGTCAGCGCGTCCGACGAGAACAGCATCGACGACGCCTACAACAACCTGCGCGGGTACGACGCCGCGTCGCTGGCGGTCATGAGCCAGATGAACACGCACACGTACAGCGGCACCCGGCGCCCGGACCTGCGGACGCTGGCGACCGGCAAGGGCAAGCGCCTCTGGCAGTCGGAGTCCGGACCGCTCAACCAGACGCTGGCCGACGACACGGAAGCGGCGCTGTTCATGGCGGGGCGAATCATCACCGACCTGCGCGATCTGCAGGCCGAGGCGTGGGTCGACTGGCAGGTCGGCGACCCGAGCCGCAGCTGGGCCTGCTTCGCGCTCAACGATTCGCGCCAGACGTTCACGTACCTGAAACGCTTCTACATGGAGGCGGGCTTCAGCCGCTGGATCCGCCCGGGCGCCGTCTTCGTCGACGTGAACAGCGCCGACATGATCGCCGCCGTCAGCGCGGACGGACACACGCTGGCGCTGGTGGTTCGCAACGGCGACACGACCAACAGCGCGGGCTTCACCTTCGATCTCACCGCGCTCGCGTCGGTCGGCGCGACCGCCGACGCGCACCGCACGTCGCGCACGGAGAACCTGGTGTCGCTGGCGGCGGTCCCGATCACGAGCTGGAGCTTCGTCGCGACGGTGACGCCGGGATCGATCACGACGTTCGTCGTCCCGATGCCGTGATGGCATGATTCAGGCATGGGCATCGACAGCCGGGAGTTCCTGGGTAACGTCTGCCCGCACCTGAAGCCGCTCGTCGAGGCGATGCTCGCCGGTGGCGCCGAGGTCATCGGCGTCACGCGATTCATCGGCGCCGCGTACGCCCTGAATTTGACGGCTGGCCTCAAGCGCGACTTCGCGATCGCCCAGGCGCGCGAGCGGCGGCTCGAGTTCTCCGAATCGAACGATCCCCACTATGCGATCGAATATTTTCTGATCTGTACGGCGTGCAGTCAGGGTGTCGCGTGGCCGCAATCGGCGGCGGTCGTCGACACGCTGGGACGTCTGGCCGATTTGTCGATCAATTGATCGTGAGAGCCGCCGTTCCGACTGCATTGACGCTTGTGACATTGGCGGCCGCCGGCTGCGGGCAGCAGGGCGGCGCGGGCGCTCCGACGGTGTTCGAGGCCGCGATGCCGCTGCCGTGGGTAGACCCGGCGCGCTGCCTGACCGACTGCGCGCACACCGACGAGCCGTACCTGGTTACCGTCGACGCGTCGGCGCGATTGGCGGGCGACGGCACGTTCAGCTTGCGCGCCGAGGCGCAGCCCGCGCTGGCGGCGCTGATCGCCGCGGCGGCGCGCGCGTCGTTCACGATCACGATCGGCAGCGCCCACCGCAGCTACGCCGAGCAGGCGATGCTCTGGGACCAGCTGAACGTGAGCGACCCGGGCCGCGCCGCCCGCCCCGGCCACAGCGAGCACGAGGCGGGCCTGGCCGTCGACCTTGCCTTCGCGCCCGATGCCGGCGCCGACTGGACCGCCGCCAACGCCTGGCAGTTCGGCTTCGTCCTCAGCTATCCGCAATACGAGCAGAAGACGACGGGCTTTCGCTTCGAGCCCTGGCACTTCCGCTTCGTCGGCACCGCCGTCGCCGCCGAGCTGCACGGTCGCCCGGGCCTCACGCTGGAAGAATATTTCCGCATGACGCCCGGCCTGGGCGTATCGGGCGACTGCAGCGACTGCCCCCTGCCGGCCTCGCGGGGCGATTGCGCCGGGTTGACCGCCGCGGGCAACTGCGCCGGCACCGTCCTCACCTGGTGCTTCGACGGCACCGCGACGGCGGTCGACTGCGCCACGTCCGGACTGACCTGCGCGGCCGACCCGGCCGGCGGCGCCAACTGCTTCTGAGTCACCAGATGGCGCGCGCGACGATCGCGTCGAAGGGGACCGGCCCGCTCCCGCGACTGTCGAGGGCGTTGTGCCGGTTGTCGCCCAGCACGAACACGTGATCGGGCGGCACCGCGACCTCCGCGAAGTCAGATTTTCCGTCGGGCTTCTCCGGCACGGCGATGTGGTACGAACGGCTCTCGGCGGTCTCCTCGATGATCGCGTAGCCGTCCTGCTGGCGGAGCGGCCGGTGCGGCAGCGCGCGCCCGTTCACCAGCACCGCGTCGCCGCGAATGGCGATGCGTTCGCCCGGCAGACCGACCACCCGCCAGATGAAATCGTAACGGTCGCCGTCGCGCATCGTCTTGTAGATGACGACGTCGCCGCGCCGCACGGCCGTGACGTCCGGATAGGGGTTAAGCCGCGCCACTATGTGCGCGCCCGCCGGGTACGTCGGAAACATCCCGTCCTGCGGGATCTTCCAGCGCCCGCAGCCCGCCGCCGACAGAAGGCAGACCAGGCCGAGCGAAATCCCGATGGCGCGCATCGCGGTCACTCGATGCGAATGATACTCAGTCCAGGCCGCGTGTCTCCCTTCGATAGGATTCCCGCAGCCCGGCCGACTTGATCGCGCCCGGCGCGACGCAGGCGGGGCAGCCGCACGGAACGCGGCCGTGCGCGCCCGGGTAGTAGCGCCAGCCGACGACCTGGTTGACCGCGCGGATCGCGTGGAGCTGGCGCGCCTCGATCTTACGCCGGACGATCACCTCGTATCCGCGCGCGTCCGCCGCGTCCATGATCACGCGCGTCGCCCGGGCGGCGGACATCGGCCGGTGAGGGGAGTTGTAGTGCCCGACCAGAACGGTCTCGCGGTCGGGCACGCGGAAGTAGACGCCGACCAGCGTTCGCGTCCCGCGGCGTTTCAGCTCGCGCAGCCATTGATGCGCAGCGAAGTAGCTCGGGAGCACGGGCATGGCGTAGACGCCGGACCGGTCCGGGCCCCGCCAGCGGCCTGGTTTCAGCCCATCGCGCGCGATGGCGCCCGCCTTCCGGGCGTCCGCTATGTGAACGAACATCGCCATCAGTGAACGCCGAACGTGTCCCGCCAGGGTACGGCCGCGATCTGGAGGGCGTCGCGGTAGACGACAAGGCCCGGGCGGCGGGTTCGGTAGACGATGACCGGCACGCCCTCGCGTTCGACCAGCTCGGCGATGCGCCAGACGCGGGAGATCGCCTGTCCGGCGTCGCCGCGGAACCAGCAGACGGCGCGACGGTCGGACAGGTTCAGCGTCGCGGGCAAGTACGCGTCAAACCATTCCATCTCGGTCTCGAACCACAGACGTTCGCCTCTCTCGAACCGGCCGTCCTCGACCAGTCGATACGTCGCGCCGAAGATGCCCGCGGCCGTGCGGCGCTCGGGACGATAGTCGTCCGAGGGTATGGTGAAGCGAATGTACATGACGGTGATGGTTGAAGTCGGTGCAGGTCATCGCGCGCCTCGGAGGGGTTGGTGGTCGAGGATGAAGCGGTAGGTCCATTGGCCTTCGTAGTAGGCGAGGCTCGGCGTGCAGATCATGACCGTGCCGTCCCAGCGGCCGTGGACTTCGCCGAGCGCGTCGTCGAGGGGCAGGGTGACGGCGTCCAGATCTTTGTGTGACGAGATGAGGTAGGCGTTCGGGGTGCCCGTTCGGCGGCGGAGCTCGATGAGGTAGCCCCTGGTCGAATCCTGACTGCGGGGCAGGCGGACCTTGAAGCGCGGATTGAAGTGCGAGAAGTCGCGCAGCGCCTCGAGGAACTGCGGGCGCAGGCGCGGCGAGGCCACCAGCGCCGAATAGCGGGCGCGCTTCGCGGACACGACGAACGTGTTCACGAATTCGAGCTCGCGGTTGGTGTCGGGCGTCGTGGTCATGGTGTGGTTTGTTTGAAAAGGGCGATGGTTGGTTGTTCGGACGTGGTGACGCGCAAATAGTCGCGATGCCCGTGGACTTCATGGTTCGGCGAGCCAGGCGGCGAGGCCGTGTGGCTCCAGTTTCTCCTTCAGCCGCAGCTGGTCCCCCTCGCTCACCTTCGCGCCCGACGCTGTCACCACGTCACCCGAGGTGAGGTGGTATTCGCGACCGGTCACGACCCAGAGGATGTCGGCCAGGTTGCGGTGGGAGAGGTGCGGCTCCAGCAGGGCCAGCAGCGGGATGTAGAGATCGGCGTCGATCCCGGTCGGGAACGCCGCCGTGATCAGGTCGTAGGTCGACAGCAGGTAGTCGGGAACCAGCTCTCGTTGCGTCTTCTTTTTCCACCACTTCCACATGGTCGGCCTCCTCTCTGATCAAAAAATGAAAGCGAGCGGCGTCCGGCCCGCACTTGTCCCCCGCGGACCAGACGCCTCCCGGAAATCGGGCGTGCAGCGCGCTCATGCCTGCGCGCGGCCCGCCCTGGTCATCGCGAAATCGGAGATGACCGCCGGCGTCGCGGTGTCGAAACCGACGACATCGAGCATGCCGGCATCGTTCGGGTCAGCAATCGTGAACCCGTTCGACACCATGCCGATCACCACCACCTTTGCGCCGATTCCCATCTTCTGGCGGTACGCAGCCAGCGCCTGGCTCGGGTGAACGTCACCCGCCCAAGTCTCGCTGTCCGTGTACACGCAGAAGATGTCGACCGGCACCTTGTTTTCGGCTGCCCACAGCATCGGCAGCGCGCAGTCCGTGCCGCCGAACGGCAGGCCGTCCGTCTTCTTGACGACGTCGTCCAGGCGCATGCGCGCCGAGATTCCGAGCGGCGAAATGCCCGTCGGGTACCCCGCGTGCATCGACCGGTGCGTGCCGGCCGTGAACGCGACGATCTCGTGGTTCGGCTCGACCGCCGCCGTGACCAGCGCCATCGCCGCGCTGCCGACCCGCGGGCTGATGCCCGGCATGCCGGCGATCGGCGGACCGGACATCGAGCCCGACACGTCGAGCGCGAGCAGCGTCCGCGCGCCCGTCGGCTCCAGCGTCTTGAACGACAGGTAGAAGGCGCCGTCGAGCGCGTCGACGATCTTCTGTCGCGCGCTCCACTTCAGCTTGCCCTTGTCGCCATGACCCTGCGCGTAAGTGTTCAGCGCCACCAGCAGCGCGAGCGGGTGCACCCGCGCCTTGCGCAGCGCCTCGCGGTCCGACAGCCGCGACACGACGAACCGCTCGGCCGCCGACAGCGACGACAGCAGACCCACCTCCGTCATCTTGCCCAGGTTGCGCAGCAGCGCCGTCAGGCCCATCTGCGGCAGCAGCGCCTCCCACACCTCCGGGTACCGCTTCATCTCCGTCGGGACGCACTCGTGCGGCAGGCCGAAGTCCCGGACCAGCGCGCACAGGGCCGCGATGTCGGCGCGGTCCTTCATGCGCTTCGCGCGCTCGAACGCCCAGATGGTCGCCAGCACGCGATCCGGGTGCGGCACCTCACCGACGCTGTCCCAGCCCTTGACCATCCAGTTGAAGATGGCCTGGTGCTGCGCGCTCGACGCCACCGGGTGCGCCTTGCGCAGGACGTCGCGGTGCGACCAGCCGTCGCGGCTCTGGTACTTGACGGCCTGGACGGCGAGTCGGCCCGCGTCCATGTCGTTGTACCAGCGCGCGAACGCCCGCATCGTGCCCCGGCCCCATCCGCCCAGCGCCTTGACGTACTCGGCGAAGTGGAACAGGTGCGTGCCGATGCGCGCGACCCGCGGCAGCGCCGCGTGCGCGGCCCGACGCGTCGGTTCGTCGCCCAGCTTCGCGCAGAGCGCCAGCGCGAACAGCGCCGGGTCGTTCTTGGGCGCGCGGCCCTCGTCCGACACGGCGACGATGCGCGCGACGACGCGCGCGCCGTCGGCTGCGATGCAGCGGAGGACCGCCTCGGCGTTCTCGCGCGTCAGCTTCTGCTCCGACGCGTAGTACGAACCGCCCTCGCTTCCCAGGATCAGGAAGCGATCCAGGCGCGTCCAGTCGTCGACCGCCCAGACGTAGCCGGCGTTGTCGTTCCGCACCTGCGACGTGCCCGGGATCGGCTGCGCCTGCGGCGTCGCCTTCAGGTTGAACCACTTCTTCAAGTACTTCATGGCTAAGCTCCTTCCATTCGTTCCTTTCGTTGTTGCGTTTCGGCCCGCACCATTGCGGGCGAATAGGGTGGCGGACGAGGGGTGCGGCTGGGTGCCGTCCCTTGCGGGACTGAGCCCTCCCAGGCTCACTGGCTAGGCGGGATAACCCAACCGCTTCGGTCCGCCGAACTTCGAGGGCGGGTCGGCAACGCGGGCGGTGCCAGAAGGGGTGGCGGAAAAGAGGTCGTGGTGGGTGTTTACGCTCCCCCTTTCGGGGTGGCGCCCGGCGAAGGGCACCTTCTTAGGAGCGTCCTGTTGTTCGGTAACCCAATCACTTCGGTCCGCCGTAATATCGCGCCGTGCCTGCCAGCCGATCCGCGACCACGACGCTGGGGATCACGATCGTCGTCGTCGCCGCGCTCGGCGCCGTGGGCGGCGTGCTGATTGCGCGGCGCGCAGGGGCGAAGATCAACGGTGGCGTCACCGCCGAGGGCGCGTCGGTCGGCACCTTCAAGTTCAACGCCAGCAGCTGCGCGTCGGGGCACGCATTCGTCCCCGGGTTCTTTGGCGTCGAGCTGCGTGGCTCGGGCGGGCAAGCCCTGCGCGTGGTCGACAGCGGCCCGCGCGCGCGCCTCTGGCTGTATGGGCAGTTTCCCACGCAGCCGGCCCTGGGCATCGGGCAGCCAAGCTGCTCGGAATGGGACGTGCGCGTCGACTGGGCGGGCGTGGTCGTGAACCGCGTGAAGGCGGTGAACGGACACGTCAACGTCACCTGCGCGGTCGGCGGCGGAACGGTGACCGCGCACGTCACCTTCGAACGCTGCGCGCTGTGATCGCGCGCCGACGCGAGCCAGCCGCGGGAATCGAACCCGCCGTCTCCCGGATACCGACCGGGCGCAGCGCCGTCTCTGCTTGACTGGCCTGGTGGAGACGCCGGGGACTCGAACCCCGCCGACCCGAAGGTCGGTCACCAGATAACCGTCGACGTCGGCTCGGCGTTGTCACCGAGCGAGGTTGTGGCAGACGAGAACGTCTCCGTGATTGCTTCGTTTCGCTGGAAGCCCCGACGGGATTCGAACCCGCACGGTCTCGCTTAGAGGGCGAGCGCCCGTCCAGTCGGGCACCGGGGCTGTGGCGTCGGCTCGCGGCTCGCGGCCGGCGAGCGAGCGGTTGCTTGACGGTCGTAGCCCCGGCGGGATTCGAACCCGCATCGCCTCGTCTAGGAAACGAGCGCTCGTCCAGTCGAGCATCGGGGCCGGGGTGGAGAAGGCGGGAGTCGAACCCGCGACGCGCTGTATGCAAAGCAGTGCTCCGTTCCGGCGGCCTCCCCATGAAACGCTCGAACATGGCGTTGCGCTCGGCAAGGTGCTCTCCCGTTTGAGCTACGGGCTTTCGCCCGGCGGGATTCGAACCCGCATCACCCGATTTCTGTAATCGGTAACCGAACACGTTCGGCTCGTGCGTTTCGTGCGCGCCCGGAGATTCGAACTCCGACCGTGCCTGGTTTGAGCAGGCTGCCTCTGCCGTTGGGCTAGGCGCGCGTGGTGCCACGTGCATGCACTTCGGTCCCGGGAGACGGACTCGAACCGTCGCGCCGCTGTTTCAGAGACAGCGTGCCTCGCCCGAGGATCCCGGAGTAGGCGCGGGGGGAGTCGAACCCCCGTCGGCCGCTTATCGTGCGGCTGCACTGCCGTTGTGCTACGCGCCCGTGTCTTCGTCGGTGCCAGGGACAGGATTTGCACCTGCAACACACCGGGTCTGAGCCGGTGTCCTCTGCTGGTTGGGATACCCTGGCGTGGTGGCTGCGGCCGGATTCGAACCGGCACTGAACACGATCTCGACGTGCCCCCTCTGCCGAAGGTTGGGGTACGCAGCCGCGCGTGCGTCGTTGCGGTCCGGACGAGAATCGAACTCGCCTTGAGCGGTAGACAGCCGCCCCGCTTCCCAGATGCGTACCGGACCAGGACCTGATGGGTGCCGCCGGCTGGATTTGAACCAGCAAACGCTGCCTTCGGAGGGCTGCGCCCGTTCCACTTGGCGACGGCATTTGTGCGTTCGCGCTCGGCGCGCTTTCGCGTGGCACCAGGGGCAGGACTCGAACCTGCGGTGAGACGATCAACAGGCGTCTGCGTTGCCAACTTCGCCACCCTGGTAAGCGAACGTGCCGGTCCGGGCCACACCGTGGGGCATCACCGGGCCAACGCACGTCGTTTTGGAGTACCGCCCGGGAGTCGCACCCGGCTCTCTTGCTTGGAAGGCAAGGTCCTAGCTGCTCGGACAGCGGTACAGATGAAAATGGGTGTGGCCAGCGGGAACTGCCCCCGCGCCTCCGACTTGGCAAGCCGGCATGCCTCTCACAACACCTTGGCCACGACGGAGCTCCGCGCCGGACTTGCACCGGCATGAGACGAGGTTGCAGCTCGCCGCCTATCTATTTCGGTCCAGCGGAGCAGAACGAACGGAGGAGACGGCGCGGATCGAACGCGCGCGACCGTAGTCGGCCACGGTTTAGCAAACCGGCCTGTTACCACTCCAGCACGTCTCCCGATTGGTACCCACGGCAGGAGTCGAACCTGCATCAGGCCGCGTTCGTAGCGCGGTGCCCCTCCTTTGGACCACGTGGGCCTCTGTGTCCCATCGGGGAGTCGAACCCCGTCCTCGCGCTTGAAAGGCGCGCATCCGTCGCCGCGTAGACCAATGGGACATCGTGACCCCGCCGGGAGTTGAACCCGGTTCTGCGCCTTGAGAGGGCGCCGTCATTCGCCGTGTAGACCACGGGGCCATTGCCGAGAGCGGAGGAATCGAACCTCTGGGGCTCATCACCACCACCCCGGTTTTCGGGACCGGTTGCCGACCGTTCAGCAGCGCTCTCGATGCGATCGCGGTGGATTGTGGAGACGGAGGGAATCGAACCCTCATTTCAGCGTTGCGAACGCCGCGTCCTTCCGTTGGACGACATCCCCGGCACAACAGGCGGGGTGACCGGCGGGGATTGAACCCGCACCTCCTCTTTCACAGAGAGGCGTGCACGCCAGTACACCACGGCCACCACAGAGCTCCCCGAGCTGGAATCGAACCAACGTCACCGGCTTCAAAGGCCGGCTCACGGCCACCGATCGGGGAACGGGTTTCAATCTGGTCGGAGCTGAGGGAATCGAACCCACTTCTGCTGTTTGTAGGACAGCGGCCCTGCCATTGGACGAAGCTCCGGGTCGGCGCCGCGGGAGTCGAACCCGCAATCTCCTGTTCCCGAAACAGGCGGCTTCCCATCAAGCCATCGCGCCGGAAAATTCTGTTCGTCGTCGGGTGAGCCCCCAGGGAATCGAACCCTGTTCGTCCGGGTAAGAGCCGGGTGCTTCGCCAGCAAAGCTTGGGACTCTGGTGTCGCGTGCCGCCGGTGGGGCTCGAACCCACTCAGGCCGGTTT
>Ga0066903_100000929_pt1 | contig 20159 bp, 16 predicted proteins | sample PanSoiMetaGPlot1_FD_67491 | JGI IMG/M metagenome (GOLD analysis project Ga0066903, IMG submission 67491) | Tropical forest soil microbial communities from Panama analyzed to predict greenhouse gas emissions - Panama Soil - Plot 1 (version 2) | ecosystem: Environmental > Terrestrial > Soil >... | reverse complement strand
CCACCGGCCGAGTACTCGTCGAACAGCTGATCGAACAGATTGTAGGGCACCAGGTTACGCGCATTATATGACGTCTGCATGAGCCCTGATTCGGCCGTCTCGCTGGTGACATTGTCGCTGCTCATGTCCCTGCCTTCGCAGTGGCGGCCAGATGATTCCCTCATTCCCTGGCCCAAGAGCAGCGCGAAGAAGTGCCGCAGCGTATCGGGCCCGCTCGACTCGTTGTTCATACCGAGCTTCTCGAAGTCATCTTTATAGACCTGGAGCACATCGTCTTCGTTGTCGCCGTCGCGGCGCTTTGCCATCTCCATCGCAGGTCCATGATCAGCGAGAAGTTTGCGGTAGACGTTAGCGAAAGACAAGGCAAAGCCTTTGATGTAACCGGGAGGTGCCATCCCGCGCTCCTCCCAATTGTACTGGGCGATGTCAGAGTTCATCGCGATCTCGCATATCTGCGCAATGTCTCGATCGCTCAGTGGCTCAGGCAGACCTGGCGGCACATAGGCCGGCGCGTCGGTCTCCAACGCGTCCCACGTCTGCGGACCCACAATACCATCATCATCTAAATTACGACTGCGCTGATACGTGCGCACGGCTTCATCCGTCATCGAGCCAAAGTCCCCATCCGGCTCGAGCCCGGCGTCGCTGTCGCTGTTGAGCTGCTCCTGCAGATAGACAACATCGGGCCCGTCGTCGCCTTTGCTCAGCGTTGGACGATCTTCTGGAGGACGCTGCGTCGGCGGCAGCTCAGGCCGCGGCGGGATGATGTCCGCCTCGTCACCCGTCAGCGCCTCAGCGATGGCCACCACGATGTCATTGAACTTGTTAACCAGCTTTTCGCAATCGCCTGTGTGGTCACAAAATCCCAGTTCGATGAGCACAGCCGGCTCTTCTGTGGAGTTCAAAAATTTCAAATCCGACCGATAGACAGCGCCCTGGTCACCGCGCAGTGTGAGGCCGCTCACTTTACTGATCGCCTGCGCGATCTTTTGCGCCAGTGTCTTTTGCGTCTTGTACAAAACCTCTACGCCGTGAGCGCTGTGATCGTAACAGTTCAGATGGACGCTAATGTCGACGTCGCGGTCTTCGCGGTTGTGAGCGTTAACGATTGTCGTCAAGTTGGTGCTGACATCGTAGCTGGTGTTGTCATGGAAGGTCACGACATCGCAGCCCATGTCTTCGAGCACCTCGCCGAGCGCGTCAGTCACCTTTCGCGCGTGATCGACTTCGTCCAGCTGTGGAGGCACTGGGTTGCCGCGGGCCCCTCTGATGTGCAAGCCATGGCCACTGGATACGACGTAGCTGGGCATTTGGGTTTCTCCGACGTAGTGCTGCCGCTGCCTGGTCATAAGACCTCAGCATAGCGGCGCGGATTTCCTGACAGTGCTTGCAGCTCACTTCTTCAATCTTCGTTCAAGTGTCTCAACGCGCTTTTGCAACGTGACCACGAGATCGAGCAGCTCTTTGACACCCTGCAGCGCAACAACGCCAACTTGGCTATAGTAGATTGCCAGCTTGCCATCGCATTGCAGGACTAGCTCAGGAAAATCTTCGGCAATCTCTTGCGCAATAATCCCGACTTGTCGTTTCGGTGTAATGTCGATTTTCGCCGCATCTTTTTCCTTTTTCAGGATCGGGTCGAAGGCGATAGCGCGGAAATTTTTCAAACGATCGAGCGCTTGATAATTTTCGATGTTCTTTTTCAATCTGATGTCGGAATAAGCCGCCCAGGCTGTCGATCCCGGAGAAAGCAAAACACCAGCGGCACTGTAGTTGTCGATGATCAGCTCAGCGCCGCCAGTGTTGTTGGCCCATGCGCGCCAGTAAAAGCCGACACCCGGCACCGACCAAGTGAACATTGGAGCGCCAGTGCCAGACGCGATGACTTGGTTGGTGCCACTGAGAGTGCCGGCGAACTGTCCCTGACCAGCCGTCATATTGCTTTGAATAGTAACAGCGCCTTGAAGAAGAGAAGTGCCGGTGCAAGTCAGAGCACCAAAGCTCGCGCCGCCACTCGGCACGCTGAGTCCCGTGCCTCCCGCATTGATAGTGACCGAGCCGGCGAATGTCGCGCCTGCGCCGAAGACGCACGCACCAGCAATGCTCGCACCGCCGCCAGGAATATTAAGCGAATACCCACCGCCGTTGATGGTCAGGCCAGCAGAAGTCGAAATGGACCCGCCGAACGCGCCACTGCCCTGGCAAAAAAAGTTGCCGGCAGTGATATTGATCGCGTATCCGGCCGCGTAGCCGATGCTGATAGGGCCAGTCAATGTTCCGCCAGTGAGCGGCAGGAACGAGCCCGTTATGTAACCTTGCGATTTGACGAATGCGGTCGTGGCGATGTTTGTAGAATTATCAGGCGTCGATGGTGTTGGTGCTTTCGGAGTTCCTGTGAACGTCGGCGAGACGAGAATGCCCTGCACGAATGCAGTCGTCGCGCTTTTGGTGCTGCTATCGCCGGCTGTCGGCGTCGGATGCGTCGGCGGCTGAGAAAACGCGGCGATGCTGCTTGCGCGCGCGATGGCTAAGGGCGTGTCGAGGACGGTGCCGCCATCGGTGAAGCTCTGCAGCGAGAAATCGGCACCAGCGTTGCTACCTGTCTCGTTATTAAGTGCATACCACCATTTCCACCGCGCTGCCCCCGCGGTGTTGTTGAATATTTCCAGCACCGCGCCCTGGCCGGTGACGAAGCCTAGCCGTTCGATCGCCAAGCCAGACGGCGGCGAGATGTTGAATTGCGGAGACCCAGAGGCGTAGGCGACTGACAGCTGCCCCGTCATCGAGACGCCACCAGCGATCGGCAGAGCACCGAGCTGCGTGAGCGCACCGGCTGCGGTGGTCGCATTGGTGCCGCCGTTGGCGATTGCGACGGGGACTGTTAATCCGACTGTGTCGGCCGCAACCGTGATGCCTGGCCCAGCTCCGACGTCGAAAGTCCTGTTTGCCGAGAGATCGCCGCCACCAGTGAGGCCTGCGCCGGCCGTTAAAGTCAGTGTATGTACGACATCACCAGAGCCGGACCCTGATGCACCAGGCGGGCCTTGAATGCCCTGAATGCCCTGAATGCCCTGCGGGCCCTTGATATTGGCGACGATCGTGTAGACGCCGCTGGCGCGCTGGTAGACGTTCCCAGTCGCGTCGTCGAGGTAGTAGTCGAGGTCAGCGCCTAGGCTGTTCGCTGGCGCACCTGTGCCGTTTCGCCAGGCGATGACAGTTCCCATTGGGCCAGTTGGGCCCACAGGACCAGTGGGGCCCTGCGGGCCGATCGCGCCGCCGATATTGGCCTGGACGGCGTAAGCTCCTGACGCCCGAACCCAGACGTTATTCGTCACATCATCGAGGTAGTAGTCGCCATCTGCGCCAAGGGAATTTGCTGGAGCCCCGCTGCCTGTGTGCCATTGTGAGCCGGGTTGCCCAGGAGGCCCCACAGGTCCTATAGGCCCGCCGCTGGGACCTACGGGCCCAACAGGACCTGTTTGGCCCTGGACGCCAGGCTGGCCGGCGACGTTGATCTGCCAGTTCGAATAGTTCCCCGTGCCAGACTGTAAATCGCCGTCGAGGACCATAGTCTCGCCGTCCCAACTGACGACGATCCCCTCAAGCCAGACGTTCGTGTAGCCGACTGCGGTGGCGCGGATGCGTGTGCCAGGGAAGAACGACCGATTGTATTCGTTGATGACGAAAGTTTTATTGAGCACCGTGTCGATGCCGACGTTCGAATTCGACGTGCCCGCGACGAGAGGGCCAGCGGCTGCATATGGCGCAGCCACAACCGTCGTGATCGGCTGTTGCGTCACCACACCGTCGAGAGGAACAACAGGTGGGTTTCGCTCTTGTTGGACGCTGATGATTGTCATGGGTATGTGACCACGATGCGCTTGTTAACGGGCTGCTTGGTGATGCCTTCTAATATCTCAAGTGCGATCTGGATTGTCGTGCGCGTATAGATGCCATCGGTGCCGACAATGTCACCGACATAAGTTCCAGCAGGATGGTCCTTCATTTCCGCGAGCGGCACCTGGATAATGAGAAAACCAAAATCAGGTGCGTCGCCAATCTTCAGCGTCCCGTTCTCAGTCGATGCGCCAAAGATGACCTCGACGTCTGCGGCGTCACGTCGAATTTCCATACTGAAGCTAATGCCGCGGAGATCGAGCTGCTCCCAAAGACTCGAATCGGTTGTTCCGTCGGCGGGATCGACGACGTACTTAATCGAGTCAACCCAGTCCTCGTTATTGCCCGTCTGGACACCGACTGAGACGAGCGGAAGCGCCAGAACATTCGACATTGCTTGCTAGGCCTTCTTTACTAGCCGCTGCGGCCATGCCTTATCGTTTGACGGATCACGCGGCAGTGCCTTGCTGTGCTCGTTGGCTTTGGCTCGAACTGCACCAACATATTTCCATTTCTCGTCAAGCGCCTGCTTGTGCTGCCGCACATCCGCCGGCCATTTCGACATATCCGGCCCGTGAGAAACGATCGCCTCGATAAGATCATGCAGGCTTTGGACCTGATCAGCGAGCGAGAATGCATCCTCGATCCGCCGCTTAGCCTCAGCCGCGACTGGTGACGACCCGACACGCTCGCGCCAGTTCGCCGCAAGGCGCAGCGGTTCGCCACGGGTTCGCTCGACGAGTCCGTCCGGCACAGATACGACGGATATGCCGCTGCCATGAGCATCGTCTGCAATGTTAGAATCGTCAGGATACATCCCGATGACGATCGGCTTCTCGCTTGCGATCTCGTCGGATCGAATGAAGACCTTCATGGATTAATCCTCAGGTTGGTGGCACGTACCAGTCCGGCGGAGTTATAGGTTTCTGTGACGGCAACCATTCCGACATCGCCTTCATGCAAAGCGACATGTTTATCGAAATCGTCGCCATCTCGAGTCCGCAGTTGGCGATTTCCTCATCGTCGCTGTTTCCGATTGCGGTCTGCAGATCACTCGACTCGTCGGTGAGCAGTGTCGAGTAGTAGAGAATCTGTGTGTCGTCAGGCGAGATGCCCGTCACCGCAGTGTTGCTGATATTGGCGCTGATGTCCGACGCAGTCTGAGCGATTGCGTCGGAAGCGGAGGAGATACCAGCCGAGTCGCTGTTTCCGATCGCGGTCTGCAGATCGGCAACTTGCTGCGCGAGCTGATCGACCAGGTCCTGAAGTGCCTGCGAATAAATCGCCATGATCTTTATCCGTAGTTGACCGAGATGGCGTTGAGATTGCCAACAGTGCCTGCTGCCGGGGACATCGTTCCGACACTGCAAAGGAATTGTTTGCCGACACCAGCGTTGAACGACATCATGTCGACGACGGCATTGGAGCCGATCGTTGCACGGACTGCGTCGAGCGTACCGGAGTCGCAAACGGTCCCATAAGAGCCGTTGTGGGAAGCTGTAAAACCGTAGGGCAGTGTTCCGTATTGGCCGCCGGATGGGCTGCCGGCATCGGTCGCGCCGGTAACGGCTGCGCCGCCATGCGCGCATTCAAGCCCGCTCGCGACGTTCCCATACGAGCCGCCTCCAGTCACGGAGATCGCCCCGCCATAAGCGGCGGCGAAGCCTCTCGATCCGCAGGCGCACGCGTGACAGTTGATCGCGGTCATAGAGCCACCGCCGGCTGTGCATTCGAACCCGACGTCTGAACTCCCCCAAACGCAACAGTAAGCAAGCGAGCAGTTCGACGCGCCAACAGCAAACCCAGCCTGCCCGTAGGCAACAATGTTCGGCCCGACAATGAGAATGTTGGTAAAGGTGATATTTCCAGGGCCAACATGTCTGACCGCGACCATTGGCGTTCCCGGCAGCTGAATCTGAGTGCCGTAGATACGCTGCAACATACCGAGATTTGCAGCTGCATCGTTCGCGCGCGCAGCAGGTGAATTCCCACTCCGCTGAAAGTTCGCCGTCGTCGGTGGCGATTGGCCGGCCTTCAATGTTCCAACGACCGCGATGCGATCGGCGTCAGCGTGATAGGTCGCAAGGATCGAATATGCGAATGCTCCTGGCGCAGGCCCGAAGGTAACGGGCGCGAGCTGAATACTAACAAATCCACTCGTTGATATTCTCTTGCGACCAAGCGCAACAAAGAGCTGATCGAATTTCGTCACTGTGTCGATGTTGTAGAACCAGACAGATTGCGTGATCGTCGTGTTCGGATAAATCCAAAATGCCGTTCCGTCATAGATCATGACGACGGTGTCGTTGGCCTGAATGTCTCCGGGAAGCAGCGGCCAGTTCGGCGAACCACCTTGCGCATAGATCGGCTTGGAACCGAGGCCATTAACGTTGATGTTGGAGAATGAATTGTTGGTGTTGGCGATTTTGACCATAATGATCAGACCGGCCGCGAGCGCTGTGATCGCCGGAGAAAAATTTGCAATCACCAGATTCACGGTCGTCGACGTGTCGACGCAATAGGGAATCTGCTGGATGATTGGCGAGACCGGGCCGCCGGCCGTGCCAAAATTGAGCATTTGAAAAACGGTGCCGTCGTAGCACAACGCAGCGAGGCCGCCGCCGGGGAGATCGCCAGCAGCCATTTCCGCGCCATTGGGTCGACGGATCGGTACTCGCCCTGCGCCCGCGTCAATGGTCGAGGGTCCGGTATTTGTGTTGCGGACTTTGACGTGGATCGGCAGACCGATCGTGTACACCGTAAGTGGAGGATCGAACGCAACCGACAGTGTATTCACGCTGCCCGTATCCTCGCAGTAGTTCATTCTCTGCGAGCGAACAGCTTTGCTGACCTGCTCCAAGTCCCCGCTGTCTGGCACAAGTTTGCTGTAATCGATAACGGCAACCAGCTCTCGCATCGGATGCTCGAAGGCCTCTGCCGGCGGGATCGAGCCCATGCGCGCGATCGACGGGTCGCCATTGATGTAAGGGGCCTCAGGATCGGAGATGCCGTATGGCTGCACGTACTTCATAGTCTAACCCTCCTCACGGTGTTCCTTGCATTGGCCCGCCATAGGCGATGGAGCTGAAGTCAGGTATCAAATCCGTATGCGCAGGCTTCCAGCGCTGCAGCAGACAAACCGCCTCTTCAGGAATTTGGAATTCCAGGTGATGCTCAACACCTGCTTGACCTGAACCGGCGCGGAACCAGTTCAAGCCAACCTGACCAACCTGCACCGTCCAGTAAAAACGCTGCTCAGCTGGTCCGATGTACCAACGGAAGTGTTTGCCTGCCTCCGCATCCTCGCGCGAGCGCGTGTCTCCGACTTGAGAAATTCCGCACATAAAAGGTGCGAACTCTTGTATCTCGATTGTGTAGCCAAGCCATGCCATCAAATCGGTAAAGTACTTACGCGACTGGCCTCCCATCCAAGTCATCCAGAGGACTAGGATGCGACGGCGCTGCTCAAGTGTTTGCGGCGAAGCAAAGCACGGATCAGGTAAACCCCACGCTCTCTCCCAATCAGATATCAGTTCTATCGTTTTACGCGGGTCGCTTTCGATCTCCAGTAGGTCTGCAGCTCGACCGTCGACGTAACCGTAATACTGTGCGAGCCCATCGCACGTCATTGAGAGCGTGCTGTCAGGCTCACGCGGCCACGCCTGGCCCACGGGGAGGAGGGAGAGGAGGGCCTGCGTGTAATCGTCACCGGAGCGGCGCAGATGCCGATCACGAGGAGGGGTCTGGCTAACCATGTGGAATGAAACCTGTGCCGTAGACGATGTCACCTAACACGGCCATGTGGCCGGGAGATTGCATCACGTCGTCGAGTGCTGTCGCCATCGCGAACGAGACAACGTCCGGCGTCGATGAGATCGCCGCGTACTTCCAAGCTGCGTAAATCGTCTGACCAGGCTTCGCGTACTGCAGAAGCATGGCGCGCATATTGGCCTCGATCGCAGCGCGTACTTCCGGCGTGTCTGGATTGAGATCGTTGATGTAGGCTTCGATGCGTTGTTTGATCGGGCTGAGCACCCAGAAGTCTTTCACAGCCACTGGGCGCACGGTGTCGAGATAACCTTCGACCGCATTGAGGTCTTGCTGTATGGGAAAGCCGTCATTGTCAGCGCGTAGATCATCGAACATCACGCGCACAGAAACAGTCCCAATTCCCATTTCAAGAGGATAACACCAAGCTCTGGTGCATCCAGGAACCGCAAGCGACCAGCGAACATAGTCGTGTAATGCTCCGCCTTGTGGGGGCTGACGAATGCGCTGCAGAACGCGCACGCGCAGATCGTCGTCGTTCTCTGTATCAACTCCGCCCGTTATATCGACGGCGATTGCTTGCACACCAGTAGGCGTGTCCAGAGACAGAGAAGCACCTGCTGCAACATTGCCGTTGACGCCTGGGTCGAGCGCGCGCACTTCACCAGGCACCGCCGTGCCGGCGAGACCCGTGATTAACTGATCAAGAGTTTCGTACTCGACAAGTGTACCACTCGCACCGCTTGAGAGCCGCGTACCTGCTGGAATGATAATTCCTGAAGCTTCGCCGATGAAGTTCACTGTCCCCTGAGCGAACGTCGCCATCTTGCGGCCGGTCGTACCGTCGCTGTTAGTTAGCCAGATGTCTCCATGCCTCCCAAGCCAAATGTCCTCAGCTGTGTCGGGTAACAATTGTAAAGCCAGCCAGTCTATGTACTGGAGCGTAAGGTGACAGAGCGCACCTTGCGAGTCGGTCATGACGCGCAAGACACTATTGGGGATGGACGCGTCTGCACCAGGCAGAGACGCGCGCACGTGATCGCGCACGAAGCTGCGCACGTCACGCAGCGTAGGCGTAAACCAGGGCATGGTGAATTTAGCCGTGTTAGTTAGAGAGGACTCTCTGGAGTGCCGATATCGTAAGCAGTGACCGCCTCGCCAACGACGCCGCCCCAGAGGACTTGATAGCGCAGTTCTATTTCTAGTGAAGGCCCGCGGAAGATGCGCACGAGCGCATCGATCCTTTCTCTACCAATCCTCGTTGCCTCGACCTGCATGCTTGAAGCGATGCGTCGATCGATAAAGGGTTGGATTGCCTCGCGGATGTACTGCTCGACGCGCACAGTCGTGGCACCGCGCAGCGCGCCTGGCCCGGTGATCTTCTCCCTTTGAAGTAGCCAGAGCCGAGAACCTATCGGCCATCCATCATGGAGGATGTCAGCATCGAGATCGCCCCACCAACCCCGGCGATCGGTGCTATCAGGATCAGGTAGGAGATCGCTCGTGTCTGCCAAGCGATCGGTGCCGAGCGCAACAATGATCGCCGTCGCCAGCGCTTCAGTGGTATCGAGCGTGCCGTCAGCGAGCAGCAACCAATCGACCTGGACACTAGGCACACCTCTTCCAGGAAAAAGCGTGTTCTGAACTAGTCTGATGTCAGTCATTAGTAGTACTCTTCGATGAAGATCGCGCCGCTCTGGCCTGTAGCACCAGCGCTGAAATTTGCGTTTGCTGCTTGACCGTTTCCACCAGCACCGACGGAGTAGCTGTAGCTGCCAGCGGCCATCCAATACTCGCCGTATCCGCCGGCACCGCCGCCGCCGCCAGTCGTCGTTGTCGTGTTCGCGTTCGGTGCGCCACCAGCGCCGCCAGCGCCATAGCCAGTCCCTGGTCCACCTGCAGTGTTATAATTTCCACTGCCACCTGTGCCCAATGGACAACTAGCGCCATCACCACCGACACCGGCAAATTGCGCAGCGATGCTGAGCTGACCATTTCGACCAGTACCGCCAGGAATAGAAACGTCAGGAACGACACCCGTCGGCCCGCCGCCAGCACCGCCCGCTCCGGTAGTCCCACCACCGCCGCCGGTAACGGTTGCGCTTCCGAATACGGTCGAGGTGCCGTTAGCGCCAGCTGTATAAGAACCGCCGCCACCTCCGCCGCCAACCATCCTAACTTTGATGCGTCGACATCCAGCTGGACTAGTGTAGGTGCCTGAGCCGCTCGTGTACTTCGTGAACGTCGGATACGAGGCCGGTGTCTTCCACGAGGTGTCGTAGTCGGTCGAGGAGTTCTTCTGCAGGAATTGGCCGGTGCTGCCGCCAGTTGGTACGCCTGGTCCAGTCGCCCCAGTGGGCCCTGCAGGGCCAACCCCGATCGTCGTGCCCCAGAAGAATGTGAAGCCGGCACCGCTGGTCAAGCTCCAGGTTGTCGCTGCCGCGCCGAACGCCCAAGCCTCGTAGTAGTCCGTCCCGCTGGCGTTATCTAGTACGTCGACAGAAGCTCCTGCCGTGCCGCCGCTGCTTGCGACGACGAACCCCCGCTTGAACTCGCTGCCGTTCTTGTAGATTGCGACGTAGTGTATCGAGCTGGCTGTCAGACCGCTGGCATTGGTCTGGATGAGGATTTCGACCTGACCTGCCGCTGGTGTCCAGCGGTAGTTGGTGGTGTTGTCGAAGTGGCCGCCTTGATCAAACGCCTTGGTGTTGAACTGTATTTTTGTCCAGGTGTTGGCCGCGATTCCTGTTTGGTCTGTCGATCGATACGCTTGGAAGTTGTCGCCCGCCACGCCAGCGGAGGGTGGGGCTGCCCAAGTCCCGTCAGCGCGCAAAAAGTTTGCCGTGCCGCCGCCAGAGGCAGGAACGAGACCCTTAAGCGCGCTCGTGAAGAGGTTGAGCAGCGCAGTTAGCGCCGTCATCCCACCGCCAACTGGAATAATGCTCGTGGCGTTTCCGCTACTATCTCCTTTCCCGTAGTAGAGCGTGTCGTCTTGCTCGTTGTAAGCAAGCTCAGCATTCTTCAGCGCAGACGGCGCACCCGCCGCGCCTCCAGCCAGACGCCGTCTGATGCGAAGAGTATCGGCCACCTAAAAAGTCCCACCATCAAGGGTAATTCCATCGATCGTGCCGCCCGTGATTGCAACGGCGCTGGCATTCTGCACAGCCATCGTGCCGAGCCCGGTGATGTCGGTGTTTGGAATCGTCGCCGATGCAGTCATCGCGCTCGTGCCATTGCCCTTGACATAGCCGGTGAGCGTCGTTGCGCCTGTGCCGCCGTAGGCGACTGCGATCGTCGCGCCGTTCCAGGTCCCGGTTGCGATCGTGCCGAGAGTGGTGATCGAAGTCTGGCCGACGTAGGCCGTAGAAATGTCAATACTGTCGGCGGCGACACTGATGCGGCCAGCTGTGCCGACGGCGTCGATCGTGTTGCCGGTTTTGGTGAGGCCAGCACCCGCGGTGATCTGCCCCGCCCCAGAGAACTGAACCCAGGTGACCGCAGTCGTGTTCAGCGTGCCGCCTGGGTCGCTGGTGCAGACCCATCCGCTATCGGCGTTGACCGCTCCCGACTCGACGAAAGTGAAGGCTGAAGGAACTTCAGCCCAGCTATCCATATCCGTAGCGCGCGCCCAAGCACCAGCACTAACGACGTAGATGCCGTTTGCCGATTGCGTCGTCTGGTCTTTGACCAGAACGCGATCTCCAGTGCCGAGCGAGATCGTGTCGATGCTCTGCGGGCCGGACAAGCTGGCGAGATTGGCGGTAGTCGCGGCGCGCACCGACGGCTTGGCGTCGAGGCCTTGCGCCGTCAGGTCGACGTAGTTCTTCGTAGCTGCGTCCTGCGCACTCGTCGGGTCGAGCAGGTTTGTAATCTTGTGACTATTCCAAGTCACGTCGACGTTCGGCGCAACGAACTGGTCGATGCGCGTCGACATGACGTACTGCGTCGTCGCCAGCTGAGTGGTGTTCGTACCGTTCGCTGCCGTCGGGCCTGCCGGCGTGCCGGTGAATGTCGGCGATGCGATAGGCGCACCGCCGACGCCCGTCACGTCAGCTAATGTCAGTGTGACCGCGCCCGTGCGCGTATTCCAGCTTGAGACCCCCGAGGTCGAGGCTGCAACGGCCGCGGTGACGAAGGCCGTCGTTGCAATCGAGGTATCGTTGTCGCCAGGCGAAGGCGTCGGTGCTTTCGGGTCGCCGGTAAACGTCGGCGATGCCAGCTGCGCGAACGCCCCGTAGCCGCCGACTGGAACGACAGTCGTCGCTGAGCCGCCAGCGCCGCCAGTCCCCTCGCCGATGTAGAGGATGTGATCGTTTTCGTTATAGGCCAGTTCGGCGTTCGCCAATGACGCAGGCGCACCTACGCTGCCAGGACTCGCGCGCCGTTTGGTGCGAATGGTGTCAGCCATGACTCAGAAATTTCCTCCGTCGAGCACGTCTCCGCTCTTCGCCAGCGCGGGATTCCACGCCGCATTTTGCCGGCCATAAGTGACGCCGTCTGATGGCGCTTCAGGAACGCCTGAAGTTACAATCGGTGTGCCAGCTAATGTGACGCCACCGCCCACTGGAGGCTCATCAGGAACATATCCAGGAGGCAGCGGAATAACCGGCCAACCCGTCGTCACATCGTAAGCGATCACGCTGGCGATTGATGTCAACGCATTCACCTCATCGGTCTTGTTGACCTTCACTGTCAGCAGCGATGTTCTGCGGTTGGTGATGAGAAGCATGATGTTGTTCATCTCACCGCCAGAGAGATTGACCGGAGTGTTATGACCGATCGGTGTCCACGGTATCGTCATCCCTGCAGGACCACCAATCCCGACCGATGGCGCGCCGATGTGATTTGGTCCGGTAAAGCTAAGATCGACTGCAGTGAACGTGTAACCGTTGTCGGCGACGTAGCTCAAAACATATGAGTTGTTTCCAATCACGCTCAGCGTGTACGGGTTCGTACCGAAATGAGTAAAACCAGCGTCTGTATTACTGAAGGCTCCAGGCAAGCCGGGGGCAGCAACACTAGTCCCCGACGTTCCCAGAGCAGACGTCAGCAGATAGCTGTTCATCCGCCCCACGATCGCGGTGTTGACAAAACTCGTTAAGTAATTTGCCTCGTCGACGACTCCTGAGTTGGCGCTTCCGAATATGGCGTTGATAGACGAGAACGCGTTGTTGCCAGCATCGACGATGTCAGAATTGATCTCTGCAAATATGTTGTTGATCTGCGCCATCGCGTTGTTACCAGGAGCGACGACGTTCGTGTTGATCTCTCCATACACATTGGCCAGTGCGTTGTTGCCGTTCGTAACGATGCCCGAGTTGATCTCACTCACAAGGGAATTGAGCACCGACGTGATGTAGGTGTTGACGCGATCGACGATCGACGAATTGATGTCGGCGGCCATAGCCGCATAGTTAGCGTTGAGCTGCGACACAAGTGAGTCTGATTGTGTTGTATCGCCAACTACGCCAGTGAGATGCGGCAACATCGCAATCGCCATGTGGCCGGCTGCGCTATCAGTCCCTTCCCACCAGAAGTCGCCGGCAGTGACTATGTAATGGACCGGAAACTGTCGCTTCGTGTTGAACAACGTCGTGATCAGATCGATTTGAATCTTCTTCGCCTGATCGAGAGTTAGGTTTGGGGCCTTCGTCAAAAACTGTTGAAATAGTGACGTCCATGGCGTGATATCAATAAAGATTTCACGCATCCCATTTCCGATACCCTCATAGATCGGCGAGGGAGTGCCGTTAGTCCCATCTCCGCGTTCAATCTCTCCCCGATTTTCTCGCCACATCACCAGAAACATATCTGGCGTGACCGCCGGACAGAGAGAAAAATCCATCCCGGTGACAAGCTGATTGTCCACCGCCATCGCAGCGTTGGGCGTCTGTATCCACCATTGCATTAGCGATCCTTGCAGAGCCCGTCGCGCTTAACAATGATCGGCATGTCGCTGAAGCAGCCACCGGCAACCCAGATGTGGACGTTCGCCCCCATGATGTGCGAGTGACCATCGGTCGATTGGCAAGAGTTAGCCGAGCCATAGAACACGGTGCTGTCGCTGCCGGCGCGCTGACGCGAGTTGGCGTCGCCGTGTGTGCATTGCGTGTCCTTCTTGTTCTGCTCGATCCAAATGGTCGAGTCTTCTTTGTGCAGCGTCTTCTGGCCAGTCGCTTGACCAGTCGCTCCGCCACCACCACCACCGTCTCCGCCACCGCCGCCGCCGTTGCCGCCGCCGCTGTCATACGGCGTGATGCTTGGCCCTCTCTCCCCCTTTTCAATGTTGTAATTGCTGCGGGCGATCACATCATCAGGCGATAGCTGCTCGATCTCGAACTCAACGCCTGAGCCGGTTTGGAATTTGAGCGGCAGCAGTAGATCAGGGAGACCTTCCTCCCTCCTACTTAAAACCCCTCCACCATAGATGTGTCGACCAGTTGCTGCGGCAGCTGCAGCGGCACCACCACCACTGCCGCCGCTGCCGCTGCCTTGCTGCTGTGTCTTTCCATTCTGATTTTCGACCAAAGCAAAGCGATGCTTCTTCTCGATGTTTCCGGTGAGATACTGCCCGGTATCGGTGTTGAGAAACTGCTGGCCCCATTCCTTGAGGCCGAACATTGCGCTCGAACCTTTGGCAGCATCTTCGGCAAGGTTCTTAAGTCTATGTCTTCGATCGTCCATGACCCCGCAGACTGGGAATGATCGATTGCCACCGATGAAGTTCATAAAACCTTCGGCGCATTTTCCCAGCGCTTTGCCAGCTCCTCCTAATGCATCGGCGACGACCGAGGTGAAGCCGTAGTTCTGCGGTGACTCTGGGCCCTTTGAAGCACCGTTCTTGGCTGGGCTGAAAGCCTCGCCCTTCATGCCCTGGCCGGTCATAGCCTGCATGAGCGGACTGTCGTTAATCTTATCAATAAGCGTGCGCCCTCCACCGCCGTCGTAGGCGCGGAATGACGTTGCTGCCCCAGTCTGACGATGGACCATCTATCTCTCCGAGTGCGGTTGCTGTTCCGGCGGCGTTGTCGCTGGAGCATCGGTAGGAGTGCTCTTCGCTGCGGGTTGCGGTGGTTGAATAATCTCGTGATTGTTTGGACCGATCTGAAAGTTGTTATCGTTCCAATTCCAGGGCGCGACGCATTTGAGCACAGTGAGCGAGCCGCCGCGGTTATCCTGCGTCCAGGTACACGCCTCGATCTTCATCAGCATGTCGAGCATCGCCATCGGCGATTTGACGTAGACGTCTTGGCCTACGTCCCAGCGCAGACCACTGAGAGGGTTGAACCAACCCTGCACTGTGATATTTGCCTCGACTATCTTCTCGTTAAAATCATATTCGTGATTGGCGCGAAGATCGGTCTCTTCCTTCGTCGCTGGATGTTCAATCGGCACCAGATGCGGGCTGTAGCACTTCGCAGTTCCTCCTCTTCTCGACTCAATCTGCGCAGCTGCGCCCATGTTAGTTTGATCATTTCCATCTCTATGCGCGCGAACGACATATTCAGAGTAAGGCTCCAGGTCCTTGATGATGGCCTGCATCTTGAGAATGTTTTCGCCTTCGAGCAGATCGGCAACGACCTCACCGTTGTGATCACCGATGAAGACAAAGTCTCCGTATGGATCACTAACGACCATCACGTTCTTGTCGCGACCAATGCGCTCAAGAAACTGAAAAATTGTTTCGCCTGGTGAAGGTCGCTGCGGCACCTCATAAGGCTTGCCAGAGATGCTTCCTATGACTTTGTACGTAGAGCAGGTGGGGGCGAGAACCTTGCCGGCGATAGCGAGAAAACTTCCTTCGAACTCGCTCTTCTCATCCAAGATACTTGCGCGCGCCGCGTACCAGCTGAGGCTTACACCTTGCAGAACGACCGTGTGGCTCTTGGCGTCGTAAGCAACTTGCCGAACAAGAATGACGCCAGACATCACAGGCTGACCGCCAAGCAAACACTCGAACTCATCACCAGGTGCAAACTGTGCCAGCGAGCGCCACGTCTTGCCGGCTACGCCTGTCACCGGATCAATCTGCGGCGTCCCCAACGTCTCATAGACTTCTTCCGTAGCGGTAAACCGAAACTGCGCCCACGGCTCACCGAGACTCCAATGTATCCAGACGTTCTCCCAGTCCTCGTAAATAAGTCCGTCGACAATAAGTGTTGCGATCTCTTCAGGCTTGGCACCTGGATAGATGGGTCGCCCTGAGGTGGGTATCCCAGCAAGATCACCAGAGACCGCGGTGATTGTCCGCCCTGGTTGGCGCGGTTGCTGAACGACCGCATCCACAGAGGGAGGGGTGGGGGTGTCAGTGCCGTTGGCCATCTAACCCGCCAGCGCCTGGCCCCATGGCAGCTCGAATGCCGGATGCACCACCTTGTTCTCGTTGCGCAGCTCGTCGGCTCGACCAGCATCGGCGTAGAGCTTGTAAGCCATCGTCAGTGTCGGCCACGAATGCGCGAAACGGAAATTCAGCATCTGCGGCAACGGACGCGTGCGCTCAGTCAGATAAGCGATCATCGTTGCATGCAGCGCGACCAGCCGGCGATAAGTCATCGAGTCCATCTGATCGCACATTTCTTCTTCGATCGGCTCGAAACTATTCTGGATCAGAACTCGAACCTTATCGACGTCCTGCTTACTCGAGAAAATCATGTCAGCGATGATGCGCGCTTCTTCTGACAGCGCCAGCATGATGCAGGCATCGCGCGCTACGACGGCACCGATCGACACTGCTATCTGTGCAGCTGCGGTGACCCTCACATTCTCCATCTGTGGAAGCGTCATCCCAGCCAGTCGAGCCTGCTCGAATGCATTCAGCAGCGGCGGGCCCAGTGTGTCGTTGAACAGCAGGGTTTGAATGTTCGCTTTGATATCGCCGACTGACATACGGACGTCAGAGCCTTCGCGTCCACGCGACGGCACCCATTCCAGTATTGTATTGAGCACAGCAGTCACGATGGGGGCTGCTTCGAGAACTTCGAATTTGTACATTACGACGAACTCGGAGGCGGTAGGAAGATTTGCGGATTAGCCCGCGGCAACATTGACGCTGCAGTGTGCGGGCGCGCCAGCAGCTCCAGCACACGCGCCTGCAGCTGCTTCGACTGATTGAGCATGTTCTGTAGCGAGTCTTCTAGAGGTCTGAACGGAGGCGCGCCCTGCTCGACAAACTGCATGTCGAAGACGACATAGCCACCGAACTTCTGCTCCTCAGTCATCCGATATTTTTGGCAGACGCAACGCACCGGCTTGTACGTCGGCAGCTGCAGCGTGCCGGCACCGCCGCGATCGAGCCGCTCCTGCAGAATGTCACGCGCGATGCGATAGTCGCGCAGATAGAGCGGCATGTTCTGATCGAGATCGCGCGGGTAGACGATGCAGTAGGCGCGGATCGTGAACTGCGTAGCGCTGCGACCCATATCTTCCGACCAGCATAGATCGCGCTTCGGGAATTCATGGGTAACAATTCTACGACCACCTTCCTGTGCGCCGCTCTCGACGTGGAACATGCAGTTGTCAAAGTGCGCCGGCAGCAGCTCATCGCGCCACTTCGTGCGCGAGATTTCTTTGATCGACGCGACGCGGCTCGCCCGCGTTATGCCAGGCATCGAAAGCTTAGCGCCTGGTACGGCGAGATCAGTACTCTTGGGTGGCGGCGCAGGCAGTGCTTTTGGCGTTGAGGCCTTTGGTGCCGGGTTCTTAAGATTAGGTGGCGGCAGCACCGGCAGAGGGACTGGGGTTGAGGCCTTAGGGACCTTCACGCTGCCCTGCGGCGGCGGGTTGACTGGCAACTTGACCGGCATCGAGGCTTTGTTAGGAGAAGCCTGCGTCGCCTGAGTTGGAGTGAAAGCTCTGGCAGGTATCTCAGCCGATGTTGCCGTGCTGGGGGCTGAGGCTCTGTCGACACCACTGTCCGCGACGCTTGCCCGCGTCGGAGTTGAGACTTTGTTGGCAGCTGTTGCGAAGCTTGCCTGCGTCGGAGCTATAGCTTTGTCTCTGGCAGGTAGACTCGCCGAAGTTGCCCCAACCGGAGTTGAAGCCTTATCCCTAGGAGGTAATGCAGCCGAAGTTGGCTGAGTAGGGGTTGATGCTCTTTTGATATTGGTCGCAGAGCTTGTCTCAATCGGAGTTGAGACTCTTTTGATGTTGGTCGCAGAGCTTGCGCGTACCGGAGTTGAGGCCTTGTCGACCATGTCTCACTCACTCTTCAGCATTTGCTTGAGCGCCGGTTGGCGATGCAGGCGTCATCTGCTCTTGCTTCGACACCTTCACCTCTTTCGCCAACGGCTCATCTCTTGTTGATGTCAGGCGCGGATCGTTTTTGACGTCTATTTTAACCGTGCCTGAGCCTTTGACATCGACGCTTTTATTAGGCGTCGAGTCGAGCTTGCGTGCATCAATTGCGGTGGGCTCATCGTCAGCTTTTGGAGCTTCTTTCCCCGCTCGCAGCGTCGTCCCTGGCACGACGATGTCATCATCTTTCTTCTTCAGGATGCTTGAGATGCCAGGAGGTGGTTGCTTGCTCGGTCGCTCGCTCTCCTGCCTCTTGAGCTTTTCGTACAACGACGTCGCCGGATTGTTGTATGGCGGCGTTATCGAGCTGGACGGTTGAACGTTCCCAGGCGGGTCAGCTACCTGCGTCGTCGCACCTGGCGCTGGGGTCTGCGCTGGCGGAGGCGGCGACGGGACCTGCTGCGCTGCGAGCTTGGCTTTAGCTTCTGCAATGATCCTGTCGCGTTCGGCGGGCGTGATGCGGTTGGCCGCAGCCAATCTGCGCACGCCTTCTAGCCAGTTCGTACCGCCCCAGCTGGTCGCAGAGCCTCCGCCGATATGCACGCTTCCAGTCCCCATATAACCGGGGCCATGACCGACACCAGTTGCGCCTGCTCGCACTGCAGCTGCGATGAAGGCTTTGATCTTCTCTCTGTCCTCAGGATTGTTGGAATTGAGAAGACGCTTGCCGTCGTACAGTCGCAAGTCAGCTGCTTGGCCCTTGCGCTCTGCGTTGATGTCGTGACGGTGTGAAGACCATTTGCCTGTCTTCGGATTAAACCACGGCTTGGTCTGTCCACCGGAAAAGACCTCACCGCGCACGCCTGTGACTGCAGATGCATATTCGAGCTGCGCCTTCAGCTCATCCGAGATCGGATACGGTCTATGCTGAGCCTCTTTACCCTGCACTTCACTAATAAGCGGTTGCGCAAGTTGCTGCCCAGGCGCTGACGAAGCAGGTTTCGCAGGAGCAGGTGCAGGTGTCGCCGCCGTCGCCGCAGGAGCAGGCGCTGGAGTCGCCGCAGGTGCAGGTGTCGCCGCAGGAGCAGGAGTCGCCGTCGTCGCAGGAGCTGGAGTCTGTGCAGCTGGCGGCGTCAACAATGTCTGCGGCGTTGTCGCTCCTGCATCAGCTGCCGGCGCTGGTGCTGGTGCCGGTGCCGGTGCGGGCGTGTCAGCAGGTGCGACGCGCGTAGCTGCCGCATCAGCTATCGCCTTTCGAGTGGCCGCATCGTTCCTTCCATAGTAGCGTTTGATGCCACCGATCGTGACCGCGCCGCCGGCATTGCTGTTTTTCTGCCAGCCTGGGTTCGAGTTTGCCTCTCGCGTTCCTGCTCGATACACAACCGTATCGTCCGGCATGTTCTGCCATTTCATAGCACTGGCAGCGTTGAACAGCCCTAGGTTCTTGATCTTCTCTCCGGTTGGGTCATTCTTCTTGGCCCACTTGGTGTAAGCATCTAACTGTTTGTGAAACGGCAGAGCAGCAAACTGCTTCTTCGTGAGCCCCATTTCCGCAAAGGCTTCGCTTGCACTTAACTGAAAATACCCCACGTATGAGCCGGTGATCGTAGACGGGTCTGAGCGAAAGCTCGACTCACCAGCAACAAGACTATAAAGCTGCGTCTTGGCATCCTTGACGTTTGGAAACGCTGCTTCGAAGCGCGCGATTGCGGCTTGCGCTTCTGGGTCTCTTTCCAATGCAGCGATCGAAGTTTTGCCAGTGGTGCCTGCCCCTCCAGCACCTGTAGGAGGTCTAGCTGTAGGACCTGCAGTCTGATTTGTAGCCGGCGCTGGAGCTGGAGCTGCGCCACCATCGCCGACGGGGCGACCAGCCGCTTCGCGCTCTTCCTTTGTCAGCGCACGTCCGCTTGGCCCACCAGCGAGGCCCGGCACACCGCCAGCGACACCGCCGCCAGTGCCACCGCCGAAGTCAGCGGGCCCAGTCTCGGTCGTGCCCCACGACGGCATCACTTGGCCATACGGGCCCGTCAGCGATGGTGTCTGCCCAGCCGGCGCATTGCCTGGGAAGCGTGGGTCGTAGCTAGTGCGCTGGTCTTGGCGAGCAGGGGGGTTAGCAGCAGGCGCAGGCGGATTCTGCTGGTCCTGTTGTGGCCGATTTCCATCGCCTCCACCATCACGAGTGCCTCCACCGCCGGTGCCGGTGCCAGTGCCACCTCCTACGCCTTGACCGCCACCAGGCCCTCTGCCGCCGAAGAGCGCAT
>Ga0066903_100000928_pt1 | contig 20163 bp, 26 predicted proteins | sample PanSoiMetaGPlot1_FD_67491 | JGI IMG/M metagenome (GOLD analysis project Ga0066903, IMG submission 67491) | Tropical forest soil microbial communities from Panama analyzed to predict greenhouse gas emissions - Panama Soil - Plot 1 (version 2) | ecosystem: Environmental > Terrestrial > Soil >... | reverse complement strand
GAATCGATCGATGGAATGCTGAATGCGTGCGCACTCGACAAGATCGACACCGATGCCGAGGACACTCATCTGAAATCGTTATCGCGTCGCGGACAACGCGAGCCACCTTGGACATTCATCCCCGGTACTTCGTCATTGCGGCAAGCATTTCTTTCACGGCAGTTTCGAGTCCCACCCACATGGCGCGCGAAATGATGGAGTGACCAATATTCAGTTCCGTCAGACACGGAACCTGGTTAACGAGCGCGATATTCTTGTAATTGATGCCGTGACCGGTGTTGACCTGCAGATGTGATTCTGATGCAGCGCGCGCGGCTGCACGCAATTGTTCGAGTTCCTCCTTTTGAATCTTTTCTGTAAATGCGTTGGCCAGTTTGCCGGTATGCAACTCAACCATCTCCACGCTGAGCTCGCTCGCGGCATCGACCTGCTCTAAAGTTGGATCGATAAAAAGGCTGACGCGAATGCCGGCAAGTTGCAGGCGTTTTATGGTCGGTTCCAGTTCCTTTCGGTGAGCAATGACATCGAGCCCTCCCTCGGTGGTAACCTCTTCACGCTTTTCCGGGACGAGGCAGACCTCCTCCGGCTTAATGCGCAAGGCGATATCAACGATCGCCTCTGTGTTGCCCATTTCCAGATTCAGTTTGGTCATGATGCTCTGACGCAAACGTTCGATATCTCGGTCTTGAATGTGGCGACGATCAGAGCGCAGATGGGTGACAATCCCGCCAGCGCCAGCCCGCTCACAAATTGAAGCCGCCAGAATCGGATCGGGCTCGGCGTTTTTCGATTCCGGCATCGTAGCGTAGCGCGCCTGCCGCAGCGTCGCCACGTGGTCAATGTTAACTCCCAAGCGCAAACCGTTCATTTGGTCGCGCAAATAGGACTCACTCGATCAGGTTGAGCAAGTCAGAAACGAAGGAGCGCCGGCTTTCCAGCCGCAGCGGGCGCTTGGGAAAACCCTCCTTGAAATCTCAGCGATCCGTCGGCGCTGGCGTATTAGGCGCGCTATTTGTTTTCTGTTGGTTGCGGGCTTGAGCATTTCTCTTGCTCGTGGCCCGCTTCGATGTTTGCTGAGTTGTCTTCGTGCTGCTGCGCGCGCATGCACCATCCGACGACTGGTTTCGCTGGGGGCGAGATTGCGCCGTCCTGCGCGACGCAACAGGTGCGTTGGTAGATTCGGGCGAGCACCGACAGAGGAACACCGAGAGTATAGAGAGTTGCGATCAGCCCGTAAGCAAACGTAAGGCGTGCGCTTCCAATCGTTTCATACCGTCGAGGACTGACCACAATTCGCTTACCGCTGTGCGCTACCCGGCCGCAGCGACGAAGCCGGCGAAAAAATTCCACGTCTTCCATCAATTGCACCTCCGGAAATCCGCCGATCTGAGTGAACGCACTTCGTCGACAAAAGATTCCATGATCGCCGCATCGCATTCGCAGCAGAATGCCTGCGTAATGCGCAAAACTGTCCGTCAATCGATACACAGGCGCCGGTGGCAGGCGAATCCGGAAAAAGCCGCCGGCAACGCTTCGGTCAGCCAGTATGCGCTCAATTTCACGTAAACACTCCTGCGGTACTTCGACATCCACGTGTAAGAACCAAAGCACGTCACCCGTTGCGGCGCGTGCGCCGAGGTTCATTTGCGCGGCCCGATTGGGCTCAGTCGTCACGACTTGATTGCAAAGGCCTGCTGCGAGATCAGCCGTTCCATCAGAGCTTTTGCCGTCCGCTACGATGATTTCAGCTTCAGGCGCTCGCTCGCGCAGATGCTGCAGAAACGGACGTATCAGCGGTGCTTCATTGTAGACCGGAACGATGATTGAGACTTGCATTTGAAACGGTGTTGTCGTGAACGGACATCGATTATTTGACTTTGCTTGGCCGAAGACCCGCGAAAAAATCTTCTCTAAATAAAATGGTTGCTCGATGCCTCTCTTCGACGAATAGAATTCAACGAATCTGAACTGGAGGAACTTAATATGGTCGGAAGAATCATCCTAGCAGCAGCCACTGCATTATTTTTTACGCCGGCAACGGCGCTCTTTTCACAGGAACACCCGGAGCATCCGAAAAAGAGCGCAGAGCACCCGAAGGCAGGTGGCGTCGCAAAGCAGGTTAGCACCGCTGATATTTCTGCGGGCATAAAGAAAAACATCGACGCTCAAACCAAAAAAAGCAGCGACGGAAAGTTTCACGCCAAGCACGAGGGCCAGGATCTGGCTCTCGATCTAATAAAAGTTCACGACGATCGGCTGCAGGACCTGGGTGACGGGAAGTATTTCGCCTGTGTGGATATGAAGGGAACCGATGGAAAAACTTACGACATCGATTTCTTTCTGACCGGCCAGCCGGGCAAAATGAAAGTCACCGACACGTCGGTTCACAAGGTCGACGGCAAACCGCTTTACAACTGGAAAGAAGAAAACGGCAAGTGGAACAAAGTGCCGGTGAGTTAAGAACAACCTGATGAAGTTCATGATACGCTTTGCCGTTGCGCCGGTATTACTCCTCGCCGGCGCGCTCAACCTTGATGGTGCTGGTGAGCCCTCTATTATCAAAGGCGCCGATGAGTTTGAGTTCGTCTATCGGGTGAAACTTCCCGAAATCACGGGCCCCGCGCGGGTCTGGATACCGTTTGCCAAGACGGATGCTTTCCAAACGGTAACCGTCGAAGAACTGAACATCCCAATGAAATGGGACAAGGTTCACGACCGCGATTACGGCAACGAAATATGCGTGCTGTCGCTGCAGCCGAGCGACAGCGGCAAAACTATCGAGATGCGATACAGGGTCGTTCGCAAGGAAAAAGCCGCTTATCCCGCAGACAACACAGAAGCCGCGCGTTATCTCCGCCCGGAAAAATTGGTGCCCGTCAACGAAACGTTTAAGACGCTTGCCGAGAAAGCCGCATCTGGCAAGACCGATGATCTCGAGCGAGCGAAGGCGTTATACGATCACGTCATCAGCCGTATGCGTTACGACAAATCAGGCACTGGTTGGGGCCGCGGAGACGCCGTGTACGCATGCGATGCGCGCACCGGAAATTGCAGTGATTTCCACGCGTACTTCATCGCTTTAGCGCGAAGCATCAACATACCCGCGCGTTTCGCCATTGGCGCGACTATTCCAGCCGACAAGAATGAAGGCAAAATCGACGGCTACCATTGCTGGGCCGAATTCCTCGCCGACGGTCGATGGGTGCCCGTGGACATCAGTGAAGCGTGGAAGAACCCGAAGCTCGCTGATTATTATTTCGGACATAATCCCGCCAACCGATTTGAGCTGACAAGGGGTCGCGATCTGGTGGTCGATCCGGAACCTGAAAGTGGCCCGATCAACTTTCTGGTCTACCCGCTGCTAGAGATGAACGGGGAGGTCATAAAACCCGAGACCACTTTCGAATTCCGGCGCATCGGGGCGTAAATAAAATTTCGGGCTGCGACCTCTGAGCTCTCGAGAAATAATTTGCGGGTGTGAATGCAGATTCCTTACCGAACTTGGTTGGCACGTGGCGACTCGTCTCTTACGAGGCACGCACATCGTCTGGCGAAGCACGGTATCCGCTGGGTCAGGACGTCGTGGGTCAACTCTTCTATGACGTCCACGGAAACATGTCGGGGCATGTGATGAGAGTCGATCGCCCAACGTTCGCCTCGGATGATTCGGGCGCAGGCACCGACGCGGAAGTGCGCGCGGCGTTCGAAGGGCACGTGTCGTACTTTGGCACGTACATGATTGACCCATCAGCTCGCACCGTGACCCATCACGTTCGCGGCGCGTCGTATCCGAATTGGATGGGTCACGACCAAATCCGATATTATCGCATCGACGGTTCTCATCTTGTTTTATCGACGCCACCGATTCTGGATCGTGGAGAGTCACTGGAGTACACTCTGACCTGGGAACGAATGTAAGCGCGGAAAGCTTATGCTGAAGTTCACCGCCTCGTGATTTGCTCGACTACATATAGGCAAGCTACCACCGAAGGAACAGACATTCGCGTGTTACTGTTGCGCATCAGCCGATTGTAAAATCACGAGTGGAAGGCGCCGGACCATGCCAAAAATTCCTTTGATGGATTTTGTCGGCCGGCCGCTGCTGGCTTGCGTGTTTTTGGCGCTGCTCTGGCTGCAATGGCGCTTTCCGTTGCGACGTCAGCATTTCAGTGTGCTCCATCGCCTGCTGCGCAACTTTGTTCTCTCCATTCCGGGTTTCGCCATCGTGCGTCTCGCGATGCTGCCGATTCCAATTGCCCTGGCAATCCGGGCCGAAAGCCGACATGTCGGTCTGCTGAATTGGGTTCCCGTACCCCATTGGGCTACGGTTATCGTGACGTTTTTCCTGATGGATTACGCGTACTGGTGGTGGCATTGGGCTAATCACATGGTGCCGCTTTTCTGGCGTTTTCATAACGTACATCACACCGACCTCGATTTGGACGTTAGCACCGCCGCACGATTTCACTTCGGCGAAATGTTTTTCTCCATCGGGTTTCTTTCGCTCGCGGTTCTAATCTTTGGCGTTGGACCGTTGATGCTGGTCGCGTTCTTTATCGCCCTGGAGGCTGCAACACTCTTTCATCATTCGAACTGGCGACTGCCGATAAAGCTTGAAAGGATTTTGAACCTGATATTTGTCACGCCGCGCATGCACGGCATTCATCATTCGATCGTCCAGCGTGAAACGAATTCCAACTGGGGCACGATCTTTTGCTGGTGGGACAAGCTCCATCGCACGTTGCGCCGCGATATCCCCCAGGACGCTCTCACCATAGGTGTTGCTGCCTATCGCGAGGACCATGAACTGACACTCGGTAAACTCCTCGCACTGCCTTTTCGTCAACAGCGTGAATGGCGATTGCCAAACGGCGAGATCCCAGAGCGCGAGGTGCAAACAGCGGATGAACTTGCGGAATGATCCTGCATAGGAATGGCTTTGCGCGGTGACTCCGGCTGGTAGGGACGTGGCGCTGTGCCGTCCGAACGCAGCAGCGCAGCGTCCTTACCATTGGGCACGGCTGAATGGCGTCGCAACTGCGAAGCAACTTGAAATGGCCAAAAGAAAACATACCCGCGTGGCGGTCATCGCCGGCGTCGGACCCGGCTTGGGCGCAGCGCTTGTGCGCAAGCTAGCTGGAGAGGGCTGTGGCGTCGGAATGTTCGCACGCTCCCCTGAATTCATGGACAAACTCGCCACGGAACTCGGCAGCGATGCGCTGGCAGTCCCGACAGACGTTTCCAATCCGAAACACGTTGGCGACGGTTTTCGCAAAGTGCGGCAGCAGTTTGGACCCGTGGAAATTCTTATCGCGAACGCGAGCGGTTCCCTCGGTGAAGGGTTGATGGGTACCAACCCGGACCAATTCGAGCGATCATGGCGCATCGCCGTGTTGGGCGCGTTTCTCTGCGCGCGTGAAGCAGTGCCTGACATGCTCAAGCGCGGCGCCGGTTCGATCATTTTTACTGGAGCCACTTCTTCAGTGCGCGGGCGTGGCGGCGCAGTGGCATTCAGTAGTGCAAAGTTTGCGGTGCGAGGCCTGGCGCAGTCGCTGGCGGCCGAGCTGTGGCCAAAGGCATTCACGTTGCGCACGTGATCATTGATGGCGTGATCGACACGCCAGAAGTGCGCAAAAGATACAAACCTGCGGCTAACGAGCCGCGGCTGAAACCGGAAACGATTGCCGAAGCTTATTGGGGTCTCATTCAGCAGGACCGCACCGCATGGAGTCTGGAAGTCGATCTGCGTCCCAACAACGAAACGTTCTTCGAGAGATCCGAGACACTTCGGCAACGACCGGCAGGCTAGGAGCTTGTTTGCGACAGAAGAAGGGTATCAACGCTAAGCCAACCGGGTCCTGAGAAGAATAGCCAAATGAGGATCACCAGATAAAGCGGCTCAGGCAGATACAAAAATGCTGCGAGCCACTCCCCTGGCGAGGATGCTTTGATATTGCGAATTGCTATCGTCGCAATGGCCACAATCATCAAGAAGGCAAGCAGCGCACACGCCAGCGGCGTCAATGCGCCAAGAACAAGCAATAACCCGCAAACAAATTCCACGGTTGAAACAAAGAGAGCGTTGAAATCTGGAAAAGCAATGTGCGCTTCGATCAATGTTTGGCGCATCTGTTCCCGTCGCTCGGGCACGAAAAGTTTGCCGCGCCCGGAAAGGAAAAACAGCAAACCCACAGCGATGCGCGCCAGGAGAATGCCGAGCCATTCCCACGAATGCAGTTCGTTGACGAGGACCCGCAGGAACGGCATCGAGCAAAGTTGAAGCTAAGTCACGAGCGGTCAATTGAATCGAGGCGACCGAGGCAGTTCATTCAGAAGTGTTCTGCCGGTCATTCCGAGCGGAGTCGTCTGCCGCGCCGTACCCCGGCGAAGGCGGGGGAAAACCCGCATCATAACCCTCAGGTATTGTCGCGGGAGCTCTCGACTTCTCTCGAGATGACGGTGATGTTTGCCTTCGGCGATCAAATGAACCGTTTCGCACAAAAGCTAAGTGAACAATCAATCTCGCTTCACCGCGGCCGCCCTGAAATTCTCCAAGTCAACGTCGGCAAACTTTGCAATCTCACATGCGTGCATTGCCACGTGAACGCCGGGCCTAAACGCAAGGAAATCATGTCGCGTGAGACGATCGATCGGATCATCGATTGGCTGGCGAATACGGACATTCCGACGGTTGATCTTACCGGAGGCGCGCCGGAAATGATTCCTGATTTTCGCTATTTCATCGATGAAGTGAAATCGTTGCGACCGCACCGCCACATTATCGACCGCTGCAACCTCACGATTTTGCTCGAGCAGGGCTACGAAGGCCTCGCCCCGTTTCTGGCAAGAAACAAAGTGGAGATTATTGCATCGATGCCGTGCTACTCGCCGGAAAATGTCAATGCGCAGCGAGGCGAAGGCGTCTTTGAAGGCAGCATCGCCGCCCTGCGACTCCTTAACTCATTAGGCTACGGTCTCGACCCGGAATTACCGCTGAATCTGGTTTACAACCCGGTGGGCCCATTTTTACCGCCCTCGCAGGCTGAGCTTGAATCCGATTACAAGCGAGAGCTCAAAAGGCATTTCGGAATCGTGTTTAATAACCTCTATACCCTTACGAATCTTCCGATCGGCCGGTTCGCCAGTTATCTGCGACACAACAATAACCTCGATCAGTACATGGAGCTGCTGATCACTGCGTTCAATCCGGCGACAATTGACGGCCTAATGTGTCGTAACACGATCAGCGTCGGTTGGCGCGGAGAGGTTTACGATTGTGATTTTAATCAACAGCTCGGGATGCGGTGGTTCGGTGCTCCGCGGCGACCGGAGGCCGCAGCACGGCGTCCTTACCAAGCCAAAGATCAGACCAAACCGCTTTTTCTCTGGGACGTCGATCCGGCAAAAATTCAAAACAGCGAGATCGTGACCGGTGATCACTGCTTTGGTTGTACCGCGGGCGCAGGATCAAGCTGCGGCGGCGCGATTGTATAAATGTAATTCGCCAGCAGGAAACCTGTTCTCCTTTAGTTACTGCGCTGCAGAGTCAGCCGGAGTAAGCTTCGGCTTTACCACGTACGTATAGAAGACATGCCGTCCCACTGGATTGCGCACCTCCCCGCTCTCCCACTTGGATAGCGCTCACGAATTGTATTCATGAAATGCTCATTTCCTGGAAATAGCACAAACGCCACTCCCTTCCCGGCAACGGAAGCCAGTGGCGGCTGTGTTTGTGGATCGTATGCCACGATGTAATCCTGACCCTGCACGACATATCGGGTGATCTCCGTGTCGTAAGGATACGGCGCCTTACCCACCACTACGACGCGGTAAGCACTCCCCAGCGAAGACATATACCGGCTTTGCACGGTCTGCACTTCGTACAATCTCTGCGCAGCCTTGTAGCGTTTGTTCCTCAAACTCTCGGGATTGGCGTAATACTTGTGGAAATAGAAGTGAATATTGGCGCACGCCAACGTCACCAGGCTCGCAACCGCGACAGCGGCCGTTATCCATCTCCATTTTGTGGGCAGCCAAACCCTCGCAGACCCAACCGATGCTCCGATCGGCAGCGCAATTGCGGCGAAGAAAGTCGGAAAAGCTGGCGTCCAATGCGCTGGCATCGGCGGCGAGCTATTTGGGTAGAGAACCAGCGTGCCCCCGACGAAGAGTACTGCCAGCCCAGAAAGCAGTAATAGAAACGCTGGCGGGTGCCGCCATCGCCACGTCAGCAGCGCTACCCCGAGAACAAGCAGCGCGGCCTCTGCTGTCAACAGCAGCGGAGCGTAGTACATCACCAAACGAATGCTCCCCTGGACCTGCTATGTCATTCACACGTTCGTGCGCGCGAACGGTTGAAATTGCTAGCCTTTTGCGACGACGACAACGCGTGCCGTCATCGGCAAGACGAATTCGTTACGACTCGCGTATCGCTGTATTCCATTTTCGATCGCAATGCGGATCGCGTCGAGCCTTTCTGGCGACTGGCGCGCTAGAAGCCCGGCCGTGCGAACGCCTGCATCGCGTTCAACTTCGAAAAAATAAGATGCCGTTGGAAGATGCCATTCCACCGTGCGCGTATCGTAGCTCATCGAGCTTCCATCAAAACCGACTTGTTCCAAAACCTTTCGGCACTCTTCCCTTTCGCCGTACAAATAACGCGGCGGACCTTCTGGCAAATCGACATTCAAGTTTGCGTGTGCCTCAATTGCGTCATTAACAATCTTGGCACCCGGATTCTCCTCTGGCCCGCTCCACACGCTGAAAGCAAACCTCCCGTTTGATTTCAAAACGCGACACGCTTCCGCACACCCCGTTTCGGGCTGCGAGACGTGGAGCAATCCGAAGTTCACGAAGACCAGATCAAAACTGGCGTCTCGAAATGGCAGATCCTGGGCATCGCCTTGGACGAATGAAATGTCTGGAAACATCGCCTTAGCGATGGCGATCATCTTTTCAGAGAAGTCGATTCCTGTTGGAACAGCGCCCAACTTTTTCGCTGCGGCAGAAACATAACCCGGCCCGCATGCGACATCCAACACAGACATGCCCGGTGAGACTTGAGCAGCGCCGATCAAGTAAGGAATAAACTGGCGGGTTAGCGATGCCCAAACTGAATCGTATTTGTGGGCCACGCGTTCCCAGCCTGCGTGCTCGAAACGAGTAAATTCATCTCCGCCGGTTCTCATTCTGTTCCCCTCGCCTCAACCCTCTCCCCTCGCAAGGGGACAGGCGAGGTCAGCCACTGAAAAGAGATGATGGCCATGCGATCATCCCTATTCCAGAGGAAATTCGATTGGTTCTTCTTCCTCACGCGGAACGAGCTTGTTTCGCTCGATGATTCGCGCGCACGTGTTCCATCGCAGGATCGCGTCGTCGTGACTCGGCGGGCGACGCGGTTCGGCTCTCTCGAACCAACTCATGGCCTCGCGCAAAAGATCATACGCTTGAAACCGGCAGCCCGGGGTATGCTGCCGCAGTTTCATCTTCGCACGACGCTCAGCCACGATTCCGGAATAGTACGCGCGGTCATATTCCGATTTGAGCCGCGCCAGCAATTGCTTGGTTTGCGAATCGCTGACGCCGTAGCCCTTCTCGAAGCGATCGGTCAATGCAAGCAAAAGCATGATGATCGCTTGTTGATTTTCGGGATCGACATCGAGAATGTCGAGACAGATGCTTTCGGCTTCGCCGGGTTCGTTCAGCAAACGGTAACGTTCCGCTTTCTCCAGAGCAGCGGGGATTGCGGCTTTGGCCAGTCGTTTCAGTTCGGGCATGGCGACAGTATAGCTGAAGCGTTAAACAGTTGAATGGTTGAAAGAGTTCACGCTGGCTGCATTTTTTAAGGCTTCAAAGTTGACTTTTGTCGATCCGATTTCTTCTTCAACCACAGCCACAACCATCCCAACGGATCGTAGAACTCATCTACCACGCGTTCCTTTAGCGGAATGATCCCGTTGTCTGTGATTTGAATACTCTCGGGGCAAACTTTCGTGCAGCACTTGGTGATGTTGCAGTAGCCGATTCCCTGCGTGTTTCGCAGTTCTTCGATGCGATCTTCTGTATCGAGTGGATGCATCTCCAATGCGGCGACATGAATCAGGAAACGTGGCCCGATGAATTTGTCGTGCATCTGGTGGTCGCGCAGCACGTGGCAGACATCCTGACAGAGAAAACACTCGATGCATTTCCTGAATTCTTGGACACGATCGATGTCTTCTTGTTGCATTCGCCAGGTACCGTCAGGCGCGTCGGGGGGCCGCGGCTTGAAGGGTTTGATTTTTTTCTTCACGCGAAAATTCCAGGAAACATCGGTGACCAGGTCTTTGATGACCGGAAAAGCTTTGATCGGCTCGATGGTGACGGGCTTTTCCAACGGGAGCTCACTCAGTCGGGTCATGCACATGAGCTTTGGCATGCCGTTAACTTCGGCCGAGCAGGACCCGCACTTTCCCGCCTTGCAGTTCCACCGGCAGGCGAGATCGGGGGCCTGCGTCCGCTGGATGTCGTGCACCGCGTCGAGCACGACCATGCCTTCGGCGATTTCGGTAGTGTACGTACGAAACTCGCCGCCCTTGGCGTCACCGCGCCAGATTTTGAAAACAGCTGTTTTCACCGTGAATCGTTAAATCGAGAATCGTGAATCGTCGATTTCTTCCCCGTATAGCGGCGAGTCTTCCCGAACCGATACTCCGCCCCCACGCGTGCTTTGTTGGCGCAAGTAGCGTACGTAACCGTCAATCAACTGACGAATCCGCCACCCCTCCTTTTTCAGAGACGCGATCTCTTCAATTGGGAGGTATTGCTCGTCTCCACAGACATTGAGATCATCTATTAACTCTTCGAGAGAGCCGCGAGAATGAAGCGTAAATTTGATCTGGTCGAGATAGTGATAACGACCATGCCCCTCCGCGATGTTATTAGTTAGTGAAACTGCAGCTCGTCGGATCTGGCTGGCCAATCCGAATTTCTCGATCTCCGGCAATTGCTTAGCGATTCCGTACATCGCCCTTCGGAATTTCCGAGCTGCTTGGTACACTTCCAAGTCCTCGAACGTTGAAATTCGCTGACGTTGTTCACTACCCGATTCACGATTCTCGATTCTCGATTCTCGATTCACGGTATCACTGATTCTCCTCAATAATCTGTGTCAAGTAATCCGGCATTTCCGGTAAGGGGTCGAGGCGAACTTGCATCGAGCCGTTAGTCGCTTTCGACACGATTGTGTTCACTTTCGAAAAACGCTCGTCTTTGTTTGGATAATCTTCACGAAATTGCGCGCCACGGCTTTCTCTCCTCTCCAGTGCGCCGCGTGTAATTGCTTCGGAAACCGTGAGCAGATTTTTTAAATCGAGCGCGGTGTGCCACCCGGGATTGTACTCGCGATTGCCCGTGACTGCTGCTTTTTCAGAGCGCGTTTTGAAACTGTCGATCTTCTCCAGTGCTTCCCGCATTTCAGCTTCGGTGCGCACGATTCCAACCAGATTCTGCATCGTTTCCTGGAGATCTTTTTGAATGGCGTAGGGGTTTTGACCGTCATTGCGGTCAAACGGGGCGAGCGCCTCGGTCACCACGTTGTCGATTTGCTCGCTTTTGATCGTGCCGTGCTGATTTTCACTTGCAAATTTTGCCGCGAATTCACCAGCCCGCTTTCCGAAAACCAACAGATCGGAGAGCGAGTTGCCGCCGAGACGATTCGCGCCGTTGATCCCGGCCGCGCATTCGCCTGCAGCAAACAACCCCGGCACTCGCGACATTTGCGTATCGGGATCGACACGCACTCCGCCCATGATGTAATGGGTGGTTGGTCCAACTTCCATCGGTTGCTCTATGATATCGATGTCGGCCAGTTGTTTAAACTGGTGATACATGCTGGGGAGCTTTCGTTTTATGTGTTCCGCTGCATTGGGGATTTTTTGTTTGATCCACGAAATATCGAGGAAAACGCCGCCGTGCGGACTTCCCCTGCCCTCTTTGATCTCGCGCACGATGCATCGCGAGACATGATCACGCGTCAACAACTCCGGTGGGCGCCGCGCGTCTTTGGCGCCCTGACAATATCGCCAACCTTCCTCTTCGTTGTCCGCAGTATGCGCGCGATAGGCTTCAGGGATTTCGTCGAACATGAAACGGCGTCCCTGATTGTTTGTCAGAATTCCACCTTCGCCGCGCACGCCTTCAGTTACCAGAATTCCCATGACGCTTGGAGGCCAGACCATTCCTGTGGGATGAAATTGAACGAACTCCATGTCGATAAGTTCCGCCTCCGCTTCGTATGCAAGCGCGTGTCCATCGCCAGTGTATTCCCAGCTATTGCTCGTGATTTTATAGGCGCGCCCGATTCCACCAGTGGCGAGCACAACCGCTTTGGCGCGGAAAATTTTGAAGCGCCCTCTCTCGCGTTCGTACCCGAACGCTCCTATGATGCGGTCGCCGTCTTTGAGCAGCGAGAGAATCGTATGCTCCATGTGCACATCGATTCCCTGGTGGACGCCATGATCCTGCAATGTGCGGATCATCTCCAACCCGGTGCGATCGCCTACATGGGCCAGTCGTGGATATTTGTGGCCGCCGAAATGTCTTTGCAAAATTCGGCCGTCTTTCGTGCGATCAAAAACGGCACCCCAGGCCTCGAGCTCGCGCACGCGATCGGGCGCTTCCTTCGCGTGCAATTCAGCCATGCGCCATTGATTGACATATTGACCGCCGCGCATGGTATCGGCGAAATGCACTTTCCAATTGTCGCGTTCATCGACATTGGCCAGCGCCGCCGCGATTCCGCCTTCCGCCATCACCGTGTGCGCTTTGCCCAGAAGCGATTTGCAGATGAGTCCAACGTTGACACCTGCAGCCGAGGCTTCAATCGCAGCCCGTAACCCTGCGCCGCCGGCGCCAATGACAAGAACATCGTGCTCAAAAGTTTCGTACTGAGGCATTGCTCGAGTTAAAAAGTTAAAAGCGCTACAAGGTTACAAAGGCGAAGCGGTTTTAACTTTGTAACATTTTTAAAAAATCACATGCGGCTATAAAAGCCGTTGGTGTTCCTAGTAAAGCTCCACAGAGTTGGCGAATACTTGACAAATGGAACCTCTTTTCGCTATCTTTCGTGACCATGCGAAAGACTGCAACTAAACTCAGCAGAGTAAAGGTCAATGGGCGCACAATGTGGTGCGTCACCTGGCCGCGAATCGGTAAAGGGCGTCATAGGCAATTCTTCAAAGACAAGACGGAAGCAGAAACAGTATTACAGCAAAAATTGGTCGAACAGCAAAACTATGGCACCGCCGGACTGTCGTTCAACGATCGGCAACGCGCCGAGTACTTGGACTGCGCCGAGAAGCTTCATCCCTTCGGCGTAACCATCCGCGATGCGGTCAACTTCTATCTGCCCCATCTACAAGCGAGCAATCGCACCTGCACTGCCGCAGAATTGGTCGATGAACTCTTGAAGGTCAAACAGGCCGATGGCGCGAGCAAGCGTTACCTGAATGATTTGCAGAGCCGTCTTACCCGGTTTTCGGAGGGCTTTGACGGGAAACCGGTTGCCGAGATCACAGCCCTGCAAATCGACGAATGGTTGCGGAGCCTTACCGATAAAGAAACCGGAAGGCGTCTCTCGCCTGTTACTCGAAACAATTTCCGGCGCGTCCTGATCACGGCGTTCAATTTTGCTTTGGGACGCGGTTATTGCGCGGGCAATCCAGCAGAGCAAAGCGCCAGAGCAAAAGAGGTCGCGTCCCCCGTTGGCATTCTTACAGTCGATCAAACTGCGCGTCTGCTGGAGAGCGCAGCCGCCGAACTCGTGCCTTACATCGCTATCGGCGCGTTCTCCGGTCTGCGCCGCGCTGAGCTGGAGCGATTGGACTGGCGAGAAGTCGATCTGCAATCGGGGTTAATTGAAGTCACCGCCAGCAAGGCAAAGAGCGCCCGGCGGCGTTTCGTAAGGATTAAGCCTAACCTCGCGCGATGGTTGCAGCCTCACGCGCAACTATCTGGCAACGTAACACCTAAAGATTATGGCGTGCTCTTGGCGAATGCGCGGGACGCAGCGGGAATCGATCAATGGCCGCAGAACGCTTTGCGGCACAGCTTCGCATCGTATCATCTCGCCAACTTCAACGATGCTGCTCTTCTGGCGTTAGAGCTAGGTCACACTAACTCTAACCTCGTATTCCAGCACTACCGGCAACTCGTTAAACCAAAACAGGCTGAGCGTTACTGGAAGATCGCGCCGGCCGTTGCCGGTAAGAAGGTCGTTCAATTTGCAGCCGCTCGGCAATAAATGACGCTCGCGCTTCGCAAACGGAAGGACAATCCCCGTCATACGCTGGCCGGGGGGGCGAGTCGCCCGATGTGTCGTCTGATTCCGACGCCAATCGGTAGGTGAACCGAAAATTGTGAGTAAAAAAGAGCGAAAGCGACCGCGCGAGAGAAAATGGCCAAAGTATGCACAAATCTGGTGGGACTCTGTCGAAGACTTACGCCATGAGCTTGCGGACCACGTGAGCACGGCAAAGCCGGATGAACTGCGTTTTCAGAATGGACGACTCACCAGGCTTTTGTCGAAACGAATCGCGACGCTTGACCTCGTCAACTCGTTTTTTTGCTACAGGTTTATCACCCACACCTCTCGGCTTGGCTACGATGAGCCGCTGCGATTGCACGCAGAGGAAATGCAAGTCGCTGGGTTAGCCTCAGTGCGCTCGTTTTGCAAGGCGTTCGGAAAAGCATGTGTTAGCGGCAACGGCGACACCGGGGAATTCTTGGAAGCGTTTTTCGAGTTACGTGATCGGATGGATTCCATTGCGAGGTGGATAGAAGCGCAGGAATCGTTTTCGCAGTGGATGGCGTTAAAACATCATCGGGCGGCGTGGCGCGGGGATGGAGACGCCAGAACGCGCGCCTATAATGCTTGGCTCTTAGCAAATCTGGTGGAGCCACAATGGCTGTACGAACATGAATTCAAGGGGCGAAAGACCCTAGGGGCGCGTGTATGGGAAGGCTTAGGGCTTGGCGTGAACGTCGATAATGTCCCGTGGAACAGGCGGCAATGGGCAAATATTCTGGAGCAAGCCGCTAGACTCACAACAAAGCGAGAGAATTGCACGCCACTAGAGCAATGGATGTGGTGGTGTTATCCGGTGTTTCAACGATACGGCTGGAACACGCGCGAAATTCAACAGGCTGCAATTTCTAGAGGATTTGCGGATGCAGAGTCTCAGAAGATCTTACGAAAAGCCGAAGCTAATTTCCGTCGTCACTGGATGGGAATCGGATTGCGTATCAGAGGTAAGAAACATAAGCAAGCACACACCCCGCCGCTTGTGGAGTTTGTCAGACGCGTACGGCTGCCCGAAATGCGCAAGGTGCGCGGAGTCCCGATTTGGGGCTGATTTGCTACAAAAAAAAACTAACGGGACGTAACGAATTGTCCTTCGACATGTGGCAAGCAAAGGCATGCTTGCCAAAACACTAACCGAGCACAGCGGCAAATCTGTGCCAGCGGTTCAATCTGCTGCCGAAGATTCAGAGAGACTACTGACGCGCCGCGAACTAGCAAAACGCCTCGGCCTGTCGGAGCGATCAATTAGTAATCTCCAAGCGCGGAAACAAATCCCCTTTGTTCGCTTGAGCGCGCGATGCGTGCGTTTTCACGCCGGCCGGGTGCTCTCTGCTTTGCGGAGGTTTGAGATTCGGGAGGCAGGCCGATGAGTCCGCCAAAACAGAAACGCCGTCTTTGCGGGACGGCGCTCCGAAAACTGCAACTGGCGGGAGCGTATCACGCAACCGCATTTTTAACAAACGTCTTCGGGCAGCCATTTTGGTTTTTCGAGCAGTGGCGCGGTCGCCTCTGGGATCAACTCCACAATGAGGGCTTTTGGCAATGAGCGACGCTCGACGAATCAAAGATTTGCTGCGAGCGCGTGTTGCGAGCGAAATGAACAGGCCGCAAACAGCAAAATGCGGTCCGGCCTTTGTCGGCGACTTGAGACCGCGAGCGGCACGAAAAACGCGCTCTAGCGCTGAGGGTAGGAGTAAGAAAGGGCATTTCTACAAGCCATTACCAAACGAATTTCGGCGTGACGGATTCCATTACCGCCAGATAGCTCGCGAAGGCGACGTTGCGATCTACGAGCAGACTCGGCTTAGCTGCACTGAACCAAGTCGGTCTTATGAAGTGATTCGCATCCATCGCCGAGATGGATTTCAGATCAGCGAAAAGTTCATAGAGCCGTACGAGGTTTATCCAAATAGCGAAGCATGGGGTGTGGACGGTTTCACGTTCGCCGACAGGAACAAGGCTTTCGAGAAGTTCTTTGAAATATCGCTGGAAGAACCAGCAATGAAAGGAAAGGAGGTGAAGAATGGGAAAATCGTATAAGCGATTCGTCGGCAATGCTAAATACCTGAAAAAGGAAGATGTTCCTTCCCCGGTGAATACTTCCATCCTTTGGATAAAGGAAGAAGAGGTAACCGCACCAGGCAAGGGCACGGAAACCAGACTGGTCCTTTACTTTGATGGAGTAAAGAAGGGACTGGTACTCAACACGGCAAATGCCGAAGCGTTACTGGAGATATCTGGTACAGACGACTACGAAAAATGGACAGATACACCTGTCCAGTTATACGTCGATCCCGACGTTACATACGGCGGGAAGAAAATCGGGGGTATTCGCATACGTAAACCGCCACCAGTACCGCTACTGGTACAAAAAAGAAAACTAGTTCAATAACCAATCTGATTCCCAAACTGAAACTTACACCCAGACTGGTACCACAACTGAAACTCAAGCCGGAACTGATAGCTGGTACCGATCCAGGTTTAATCCGGATCGGTACCACAACTGGAATTGAAACTAACCCTCAAACTGGTACCCAACTGAGACTGAAACCGAAACACGACACCTGACAAGACCCGGTCTGGGTTCTAACCCCAGACTGGGTACCAATGCTAGGATGAATACAGGTACAGATACAGGTACAGTACCAAGATTAGAACAATTAGATTTTTTTTCCGGGGTTTGCCCGGTACGAAAATCAGTTCCGAAGCCCAAACTACATCGCGCTCTTACTCCCAGAGAAAAGGATCTCCTGAAACAAGTCCGTGCCTTGAACGATCCGCTAATTATCGAAGCGATTAACCTGTTCAATGCGGAAGTCCGGGACGTGATATGAGAGTGTAGGGCATAAGAAAAAGCCAGACTGGGGCACTCGGCACACGACCAGTTGGTCGTTCGAAAAATTATTTGCAATGATCTCAAGATCGACTTGGAATCGTTCCGGTAACTCATAGCCTCGCGACTGATGCGCCTTCTTCGTGCCTTTTCGGTTGCCGTACTGACGGCCGCAGCCGGCTGCGTCCTTGCGTTTTTTGTCGGGGATTATTTAACGAAACTCGCGCACGTCCCCGACAGGGAAGGCCAGCGCGCCATGACGATCGTCTTTTTATGCGCCCCTCTTGGAATTTTGGTGGGTTTAGTAATCGGTATCGTTTCAGCTATCCTGGTTCGTCGGCAAAAACTTGCCGGATTTCTTATTGCACAGGGTTGGTCGCTTCTTGTTGTTTGCATGATTGCCGGATTGTTTGCCGGCATTCCTTATTTGCTCTCCGATAAACCGCCGCGGATCGACGGCAAGCGACTCGTGCTCGAATTCGAGCTACGCATCCCGCCGCCGGTTGTAATTCCCGATTCGGGGCACGGTGACGATGTTCGTGTCATCCTCTACAGTGGCGATCGCGATTTTGCCTGGGCGAGCATCGATTTGACGGCGATCAAGCGAACGCCCGAGGGCACGGTTATCCCCGGACAAGTCGATCTGCTCACGCACAATCCCGTGCGTTGGCTTCTGGCTGCGCTGGGATATGATTTGACGGCAGGCCAGCGCATCAATTTGAAACTGCCTGGCAGCCCCGCCCAGGCGGACGAGCAATGGACGGACTGGAGTTTCGCTACTGGGCGCGCTGACCAGACCCAAATTCCCGAGCCGGAACGCTTCGCCATTCGTTATCGCGTCCGGCCGATTAACGACTGAGCAACTGACGTAACACGAACGGCAAAATGCCACCAGTGTTTGTAATAATCGATCTTAAATGTATCGATACGAGTTCAAAGAGCCGTGAGCAAACAGTTTTCGTCGCGCCGCCCCACTGTTACTTGATAAGATCGCAAGAAATTACGAAATGATTCCCGAGGAACAAAACAAAGCACTGGATTCTTGGCAAATCTCTGCGCGGTATTGGGACAAGTATCGAACGCTGATCGCACAGATCTTCGCGCCGTTAACATCAGGTCTAATCGAAGAAGCGCAGATCGGAATCGGTCAAAATGTGCTCGACATTGGTGGCGGAACCGGGGAGCCATCGCTCACAATCTCACGCATTGTCGGGCCAAAGGGATCAGTAACGTACACGGATCCCGTGGCTGGTATGGTCGAGACTGCACGGGGAGAAGCAAGCAGGCGGAGCTTAGCAAACATCCACTTCAGGCAATGTTCTGCCGATGATCTGCCGTTCGCCGACCGTACGTTTGATGTGGCCGTAGGTAGGTTATCAGCGATGTTTTTCGTCGATCCCGCTACAGCACTCCGGGAGGCGCTGAGAGTAATTCGCGAGGATAGATATGTCTCGTTTGTTGTCTGGGGTCCAAGGGAAGCTAATCCTTTCTTTTCCGCTGTCACAGACGTGATAGACCGATTTGTGGAGGTGCCTCCGACGGATCCTGACGCACCAGAAACATTTCGTTTTGCCGCTCCTGGTAAGCTGGCTCGAGTTCTGGAAAACGCTGATGCTAAAAATGTGATTGAACGCCAGCTGATTTTTGAGATTGAAGCGCCGATCTCATTTGAGAACTTCTGGCAGGTGCGGACTGAAATGTCGGGAACTTTGCGGGAAAAAATGGCCAGGCTCCCGGCCGCTCAACTATCCACTGTAAAGAAGGCTGTTGCCGGTGCGGTGCAGAAATACTTTGTGAATGGAAACAATGAGTTTTCCTGCAGAGGCGTTGGTTGTTACCGGTAATAGATCGGCCACATAGCGAGTGAAACAAGAGGCCGACGCAATCAGTAACGCAGTGGGCTACGCCAAGTTTCGCAGCCGTTTGTATCCTGACGTGACAAATTTGGGGACTCGCTCGCAGGGCGGTCAATATTTGGCAGATCTTCGCTATGGCTACCAAAGTGCCCCGATATCCTTGGAAGACTTTGTTATTTTTGGTGACCGTGGGCACGCTTACGGGACCGTTCATCATCCCATACGCCATCGGCCTGAACATGATCGCTACTGGTCATCAACCGCCGCAATCCTTGAGTTCCTTGGTAATCTCCACGTTGATTCGAAATCTCTGCTTCCTCCTGCCGGCAGCAGCGATTGGTCTTTGGGTTGGTCCAAGAATAGGTCTCGGCGCTCCTTACCTCCAGCATTGGCTTGATGACGCACCACGACCTCGGCAGCCCTTTTCGTCCGTCGTTGGGCCGGGTTTCTTCTGGGCAGTGGCGACAGCGATCATCGCCTTCGCCATCGACGGATTCTTCCGCTATGTGCTCCGGATTGACTTTCCTGCGCCCGAGATTCACGCCCGTATCAACGTTCCTTGGTGGCGTTCAGTGCTAGCGAGTTTCTGGGCACCATGGGCGGAAGAAGTTTTCGATCGGCTCTTTTTGCTTTCGCTGCTCGTTTGGCTGGTGACGAAGCTTTTCCGCATTTCTGGCAACCGGCTTGGTCGGTGGCTTGCCATGTGGATCGCCATTCTCGCGACCTCGCTGTTCTTTGGCTGGTATCACATAAGTAACGAGGCGATTTTCGTCAGCCCAGTTCCAGCGATTGTGGCGGTGCGAACAGTATTAATCATTACACCCGCAGGGCTCGCCTTGGGTTGGATATACGTTTGTCGAGGACTCGAGGCAGCCGTACTCTGCCATTTCATCATCGACCTGATCGTGCACGGCGTGCGACCTATTGTCGAGGATTGGCTGACCACTTAGGGCTGCCGCACTGGTGCTGCTGCCCGAAAGCGGACGAAAAGCTGACTGCGTTTATGGAACTTAAATCGGCGAGCCGAGCCGCACGTCTATGGTTTCACGCGAACCCATCTCGTTTTTGAGCCGCTACCAGACTCAATCCATTAGTCATTTGAAAATATAGTCGCCTGATCATAATTGGCGCTG
>Ga0066903_100000927_pt1 | contig 20169 bp, 18 predicted proteins | sample PanSoiMetaGPlot1_FD_67491 | JGI IMG/M metagenome (GOLD analysis project Ga0066903, IMG submission 67491) | Tropical forest soil microbial communities from Panama analyzed to predict greenhouse gas emissions - Panama Soil - Plot 1 (version 2) | ecosystem: Environmental > Terrestrial > Soil >... | reverse complement strand
GTGTTCGTCCGCGACCTCGCCGTCGCGATCGACTTCTACACACAGAAGCTCGGCTTCACGCTGGCCTTCACCTGGGGCGATCCTTCCGGTTCGCAGGCATGAACCTGGATCGCGCGCAGATGTTTCTCGATCAACGACCGCCACCCAACCCGAACGGTGCTGTCTGTTCTTCAACGTCTGGGACGTCGACGAGCTGTACGACTTCCATCGCGCCAACGGCGTAGACGTCGTTACATCCAGGAGCTCAAGCGGAAACACGGCATCGACCACGACAGTCACGGCAGTTACCGGTTCGTCGAAGAGTGACGATTCAGGTAGATGATCTAGTGGTATGATGTCCCACGCTGATGCCAAGGCGCGGAAACACGCCCATTCAAGGAGAACTGCTCCAAGGGACGCTCGACCTGTTGATCCTAAGAACGCTGGCGCTAGGCCCGGCGCACGGGCACACGATCGCGCACGCGATCGAGCACCGATCTGAAGATGTCCTGCAGGTGGAACATGGGTCGCTTTACCCTGCGCTCCATCGACTCGAAGATCGCCGCTGGATTTCGTCGTTCTGGGGTACGTCGGAAAACAACCGCCGTGCGCGTTATTACCGACTGACGCCGGCCGGCAGACGCCAGCTAACGGAGCAGACCAACCGCTGGGACCAAATCGTACGCGCGGTCAACAGCATTCTGAGACCCGCATGAGCGTCAGACGCTTCTTCCGCCGTGCGCACTGGGACGAAGAACGCGCCCGTGAGCTCGCCGCGCACCTTGCGATGGAAACCGACGACAACCTGGCGCGCGGGATGTCGCCCGCCGCGGCACGAGACGCCGCGTATCGGAAGCTCGGAAACACCACTCTGATCCGCGAAGAGATCTACCGCATGAACACCATCGGCGTCCTCGACACCCTGTGCCAGGATCTGCGATATGGCGCCCGTCTCCTGCGGGTCAATCCAGGATTCGCGGCCGTCGCGATCCTGTCGCTGGCACTCGGCGTCGGCGCAAACACCGCGATCTTCCAGCTGCTCGACGCCGTGCGCATTCGCACGCTCCCGGTTTCGCACCCCGAAGAGCTCGTCGAAATCCGAATCGCCGGCGAGGACGACGGCCGGTCGGGGGGATTCACGGGACGTCGCCCGATGCTCACGAATCCATTGTGGGAGCGCATCAGGGATCGCCAGCAGGCGTTCTCGAATGTCTTCGTATGGGGATCGCCACAGTTCGACTTGAGCGCGGGTGGTGAAAGCCGACCGGCAGAGGGGTTGTGGGTCAGCGGCGACTTCTTCACCACCCTCGGGATCAACGCCGCCCTCGGACGCGTGCTCATGGCGGACGACGATCGCCGAGCGTGCGGGGCCCCGCCCGCGGTCATCGGCTACGGGTTCTGGCAGCGCGAATATGGCGCCGCCCCGTCGGCGCTGGGCCGCACGCTCACGCTCGACGGACACCCGTACGAGATTGTGGGCGTGACGCCCCCCGGCGTCTTCGGGGTCGAGGTCGGCCACGCCTACGACGTTGCCGTGCCACTCTGCGCGGAGCCGTTCACGCGGGGCGTGCGCACGGGGCTCGACCGCAGAGACATGTGGTTCCTCGCCGCGATCGGCCGTTTGAAGCCGGGATGGTCCGTCGCCAGAGCCACGGCGCACCTCAACGCCCTATCGGCGCAGATCTTCAAAGACACGCTCCCGAACTATGGACCAGAGGACGAAAAGGCCTACCTCGGCTTCAAGCTTGCGGCGTATCCGGCGGGTACTGGCGTCTCGAGCCTGCGCGAGACGTACGAGTCGCCGCTCTGGTTGCTGTTGGCCACGACGGCTCTGGTGCTGCTCATCGCCTGCGCGAATCTAGCGAATCTGATGCTGGCGCGCGCGACTGCGCGCGAGCGCGAGATTGCCGTCCGGATGGCGCTTGGCGCCTCGCGCCGGCGCATCGCCAGGCAGCTGCTTGCCGAGAGTGTGATGATCGCGGCGGCTGGCGCAGCCGCGGGAGCGATTCTGGCGCAATCGCTGTCGGGCACGCTCGTCGCGTTTCTCACGACCGAGCACGAGCGCGTTTTCATCGACCTCGCCCAGGACTGGCGGGTCTTCTCGTTCGTCGCGCTGCTTGGCATGGCCGCTTGTGTGCTGTTCGGCCTGATGCCTGCTATGCGCGCCACAGCGACGAACCCCGGCGTGGCAATGAGGGCAGGCGGCCGCGGCGCGACCGATACACGTGACCGATTCGGCGTCCGCCGGGCTCTCGTCGTCGCGCAGGTGGCGCTGTCGGTCGTACTGGTCGTCGCCGCGCTGCTGTTCGTCAGAAGTCTTCGAAATCTCGTGACGCTCGATGCTGGATTCCGGCAGGAGAATCTTCTGATCGCGACGCTCGACTTCCACCGCACGGGAATTCCCGAGGCGCGCTTCGAATCCGAGTACGGCCGCCTGCTGGATCGTCTGCGCGGCGAGCCGGACGTGGAGGACGCTGCGCGCGCTCGGAACGTTCCAGTCAGCGGCTCCTTTTCGAACCGCAAGCTCGTCATCGATGGCACGACTCGAAAAGAGAATGTGAACTTCAACTGGATCAGCGATCGGTATTTCCGTACGATGGGCTCCGCCCTTATTGCCGGGCGCGACGTCGACAAGCGAGACACGCCGGCGGCCGAACGAACGGCGATCGTCACGACGTCGTTTTCGCGTGTGTTCCTCAGCGGACAGAACCCGGTCGGCAGGACATTCCAAATCGACGAGGCGCCTGGCAAGCCACGGCCGGTCTATACGATCGTCGGGTTCGCCCAGGACTCGAAATACGCCGATCTTCGCGATCCGTTCGAGCCGCTCGTCTACCTGCCGGCCGCACAGGACGATCAGCTGTCCGCGACGCTTCGCCTGGTCGTCCGGTCGAAGCTGCCGCTCGCGAGCGTCACGTCGGCCATCACCGCGCTCGCCCGGGACGTTCATCCGGCCATCGTCGTGAGCTTCCGGACCATGCAGTCGCAGGTCAAAGACTCGCTGCAGCGGGAGCGACTCATGGCGACCCTGTCCGGGTTCTTCGGGGGCCTTGCGGCGCTCATCGCGATGATCGGCCTCTACGGCGTAATGTCGTACTTCGTGGCGCGGCGACGCAACGAGATCGGCATTCGCATGGCGCTCGGCGCCGATCGCCCTGAGGTCGTCGGCATGGTCATGCGGGAAGCGGGCACGCTCATCGCCGCGGGCCTCGGCATCGGCGTGGTATCCGCACTCGTCGCCGCGCGCTCCGCCAGGGCACTGCTGTTCGGGCTCCAGCCGCACGATCCGGCAACGCTCATCGGAGCGGCCGTGTCGCTTTCAGCGTTTGCCGCGATTGCGAGCTACATACCGGCGGTGCGCGCGTCGCGGCTCGAGCCGACCGAAGCATTGCGGGAGGAATAGGACAGTCAGGCCGGAACTTCTGCCACATCGTCTACGTCTTGATCAACCTGGACTCAACACGTTCGGGATTCAACCATGGGGGGCACGATGAACCGGCGTGAGTTCGTTGTTTCCACGGTTGTCGGCATGGTCGGTCTCTCCCATGTTTCCCGCGTGGCCGGTCAGGTGAAACCCGTCACGCCCGACCTCGCCGCCCTTGCGGATAGTAAAGGCCTGAAGCTCTTCAACCGTGTCGCGAGCCGTCTGAGCGACGGCGCGAGAACGGGCGTTCGGTTGAGCGAAGCGCCGGGCGACGGATTAGCGTTCCTGCCCGGGATCGACTTCGCGAACGGTACCATCGAGCTCGACATCCGCGGCAAGGATGTCGCGCAGCAGAGCTTCGTAGGCGTCGCGTTTCACGGAATCGACGGCGCGGCGTTCGATGGGGTCTACTTCCGTCCCTTCAATTTCAGAGCCACGGACCCGGTAGGCCACAGCCACGCGGTTCAATATCATTCGCCTCCCGTCTACACGTGGCAGAAGCTGCGTAACGAGCAGCCGGGGAAGTACGAGCAGGCCGTGAATCCCGTCCCGGATCCGAACGCCTGGTTCCGCGCGCGTATCGTCGTTACAAGCGCGAAAGTGAGCGTCTTCGTCGGCGAGGCGAAGGACCCGTCCCTGGCGGTGAACTTGTTGAGCGACAGGAAGCAGGGCCTCGTCGGCCTGTGGGTGGGAAACAACTCCGGCGGAGACTTCGCCAACCTCACCATCACTCCCGCCGCGTAGCGGTCCGTTATCCTCGAGCCAAGCGAGTCGAGAGGGAGGGCTGAAGCCGGCTCTTTCTGCTCGAACAATCGTGGCCCGTTGAAGGGCGTAGGCGCTTTCCTCACCTTTCGCGGAACCGCGGGCGCCCGCCGCCCGTCTATACGTATTGTTTTCCCATATGAGCTGTGCCATGCTTCTATGGGATAGCAATAGGAGTCGTCGGTGGGTGACAAGGTCGACGTCTGGCAGGGCACTCTCGCTCTGATGGTGCTGAAAACGCTCGAAGCGCTGGGCCCGCTGCACGGCTACGGCATCGCGCGGCGCATCGAGCAGACCAGCGCTCACCTCCTGTCCGTCAACTACGGCACGCTGTACCCCGCGCTCCTCAAGCTCGAGCAGGAGGGATACATCGCGTCCGCGTGGGGCACGTCTGAAAACAACCGGCGCGCGAAGTTCTACAGGTTGACTCGCGCCGGGCGGAAAAAACTGGACAAGGAAGCGCACGACTGGGAGCGGATCAGCGCCATCGTGGCGCGGTTCCTCTCGCCGGGCGAGCAGTCATAGCGGGTAGACAATGACGGGACGCGTGCGCGCCTGGTTCGCCCGGATCGCGGGCGCGATTCGTCCCACGCGTCTGGATCGCGACTTCTCGGAGGAGCTCCAGAGCCATCTGCAGCTCCATGTCGACGACAACGTGCGGGCCGGCATGTCGCCCGAGGCGGCTCGGCGCCAAGCGTGGATCGCCCTCGGCGGGATCGAGCGCACGAAGGAGTCGTACCGCGATCGCCGTGGGTGGCCGTCGATCGAATCGATGATTCGAGACGCCCGTCACGGTGTCCGCATCCTGGCGAAGAGCCCCGGATTTTCGCTCGCCGCGATCGCCATCCTCGGCCTCGGCATTGGCGCGAACACGGCGATTTTCAGCCTGGTAAACGCGGTCGTCATCCGTCCGCTTCCGTTCCGGGATGCCTCGCGCATCATGCGCGTGTGGCATACGCCGCCCTCGGAGCTGTTCTCGGGCCGCCGGATTTTCGCGGTCTCTCCGGCCAACTATCTCGACTGGCGCGACGGGAACCATGTGTTCGAGCGCATGGCGATCTACCGCTTCCGCCGCGTCACCCTCACAGGAAGGGGTGAGCCGGAGGCGCTGATCACGGCGGCCGTCTCCGCCGATTTCTTCCAGGTGCTCGGCGTTCATCCGAGTCTCGGACGTGTTTTCGCGCGCGGCGAAGACGAGCCCGGGCGCGCGAACGTCGTGATCTTGTCGGAAAAAATGTGGAGGAGTCGTTTTGGTGCCGATCCAGGCCTGGTCGGGCAGACCATCTCGCTCGACCGCGAACCGCACACCGTGGTCGGCATCGTGCCGGAGCGTCTCGGATTTCCGCAAGTCGCGCAGCTGTGGGTTCCGCTCGCGTGGACGCCCAAGGATCGCGAGGTGCGCGGAAATCACAATTACCTCGTGATCGCCAAGCTGGCCGCAGGCGCCGACGTGCCGCGAGCTCAGGCCGAGATGACGACGATCTCGAAGCGCCTCGAGCAGCAGTATCCGGCGGACGACAAGGGTTGGGGCGCGTTCGTCCTGCCGTTGCACGACGACCTGGTCGGCGACGTGCGCCGGCCGCTGCTCGTGCTGCTCGGCGCCGTCGCCTTCGTCCTGCTGATCGCGTGCGCGAACCTGGCCAACCTGCTGTTGGCGAGGACACTCGCACGGGCGCGTGAAATTGCGGTGCGGTCGGCCCTCGGCGCCAGCCGTACGCGCGTCATTCAGCAGCTCCTCCTCGAAAGCGCATTGCTCGGCGCATGCGGCGGCGCCATCGGTCTCATCGCCGCGAAGTTCGGAGTCGCCGCCATCGTGCACTCAATCGGGCAGAGGCTTCCGAAAATCGGCGATATCGACGTCGACCTCCGCGTGCTGGCGTTCACGTGCGTGATCGCGATCGTGACCGGCCTTTTGGCAGGCATCGTGCCGGCGTGGCGCATCACGAAAGGTGACGTGAACGATGGCTTGAAGCAAGGCCAGGGCCGGGGCGGCAGCTCGGAAACGGGCGAACGGCGCGTCCGCAATGCGCTCGTCGCCGGCGAGGTCGCCCTCGCGCTGACGCTGCTCGTGGGCGCAGGTCTCCTCATTCGGACGCTCGGGCAACTGCGCGCTGTCGACTCCGGCATCGATTCGCGCAACCTGCTCACCATGACAGTCGTCGTCCCGGAGACGAGGTACTCGAAGCCTGAGCAGCAGGCGCGTTTCTTCGACCAGGCCCTGCAGCGGATCCGAGCACTGCCCGCCGTCGAGTCGGCAGCCGCGATCGACTCGCTGCCGCTGCGCGGGGGATCGACCCAACCCGTGGCCATCGAAGGTCACCCGGTCGTGCCGTTGTCCGAGCAACCGGAAGTCGCGGTCCGTGAGATTACGCCGGCCTATCTGCGCGCCGTTCGCATGCGACTCATCGCCGGCCGCGATTTCACCGACGCCGATGCTGCTGATCGGCCCCTGGTCGTGCTGATCAGCACATCGATGGCGCGACGGTTTTGGACTGATGAAAACCCGATCGGTCGACACTTGACGCTCGGCCTGATGTCCGACGCGACTCGGCAGGTCGTCGGCATCGTCAGCGACGTGAAGCTGCTGGGCCTCGACGAGCGCGACCCGGTTCCCGCCGTCTACGTGCCGGTCGCGCAGGCTCCATCCGTCGCGGAATCAATTGTCCTTCGGACGGCCGTGCAACCTGACACGCTCGCGCCGTCGGTCATCAATGCGATCTTTCAGGTCGACCCGGAGCAGCCCGTGCTGGACATCGCGACCATGGATGAAGTGATAGGCACGTCGCTGTCGCAGCAACGCTTCGCGATGACGCTCTTGACCGCGTTTGCCGCGATTGCTCTCCTCCTGGCCGCCGTCGGCATCTACGCCGTCCTTTCATATACCGTCCGGCAGCGAGTCCGCGAGATCGGTTTGCGGATGGCTCTCGGAGCGCCCGCAGCCAGCGTCCTCCAGATGATCCTCGTCGAGGGCATGGCGCCGACGCTTGTCGGCCTCGCGATCGGCATCGTCAGCGCCATCGCGCTCGGCCGTCTTCTGACGACCCTGATTTTTGGCATCACAGCGCGCGACCCATCGACGTTTGCCGGTGTCTCTGCGATCGTGGTCGCGGTCGGCCTCGTCGCCAGCCTCATGCCGGCGTACCGCGCCACGCGCGTCGATCCGCTCGAAGCCCTCCGCAGTGAGTAAAGAGCGGCCTCTCGCCTGAGCTTGATTCCCTGCATCGCTCGGCGCGGGCGAAGTTCGACCTTGCGTTTTGCTTGCAGGGTCCCGCCCCCGGCGATACACTGCGCCGATGGACACCGATTGGTTGTTGATCGTGCCGCGGCCGTCAGAGGTGCTCCGGCCCTTTGAGCGGCGATTCGGCAAGAGCCTGAAATCCCTCGAGAGAGGCGTCCTCGGAGCCGCAGGCGGCTCGCAGGACGCTGCCCGCGAATACGTGGCCGTCTGGTACGACTTGACCATTGCCGTTCTCAAACTCGTGTGGAAGCGGCGGCCTGAGCTCGAGCCATTCGGCCAGGTGCTCCAGGGAGCCGTCATTGCGGTCGCCCCAGCCGCCCCCTTTTCGCGGTGGGTCTCGCACGAAGGGCTGTCGCGGGGAATTGGACTGCGGCTGTTGTCCGAAATCCGGATCACCATCCCGGGTGCCGCGCCGCTCCGCATTCCGCGCCGGGGCAAGTGGCGACCTTGGGCCGAAGCTCGCTCCATGCACACCGCCTGGCAGCTCATCGTCGTGGCCTTCGTTGAACGAACAGTCTGGGCGCAGGAGACTCCTCTATCGCGCGTAATACAGCTGTTCGGTCTCGACCGGACGGAGACGGCTCGCTTGTTCGGCGTAACCCGTCAGGCCGTCGAGCAATGGGAACAGCGCGGTGTCCCGCCGGAGCGGCAGGCAAAGTTGTCGACGGTCCAAGCGATAGGTGAGCTTCTCGCTCGAAGGCTTCGGTCAGGCACTCTCCCCGGGGTGGCCCGCCGGCGGGCCGAAGCGTATCAAGGCAAGACCATGCTCGACATGATCGCGAACGATCGCCACGAGGCCCTGCTCGAGGACGTGCGGGCGAGCTTCGATTGGGCTGCCACCGCGTAAAATGCGCCGCATCCGGCGCGGCGGCCCGTATTTTCGGGTCGGCGATCCTCATTGGAAACACCCGCTCGACGGATCGTTCGCCGCGCGCTCCGGAGGCCGCTGGAATCCTCCGAATTCGTTTCCGGTCGTGTATCTCAACCGCGATGTGCGCGTCGCCAGAATCAACGTGGCGACGAAATTTCACGGGCGGCCCTATGGTCCCGAGCTTCTTGATCCGGGAGAAGCCCCGGTGCTCGTTCGCACGACCGTCACCGACGCTGAGTACGTAGACATCATCACGGACCAGGGCTGTGTGGACGCAGGCTTGCCCAGGGAGTATCCCAGGGAGCCTGACGGCAGCGTTGTCACGTGGAGGCGATGCCAGCCCGTGGGTGTTGCGGCGTGGGAGGCAGGCGACGCTGGAGTCGCTTGCAGGAGCGCGGCACTAAATGCTCCGCCCGACGCTGAAGAACTCGCGTGGTTCGGGCGTCCGGAGAGACCTCCGCTCCAGGTGGACAGCACGTTAGCGTTCGACGAGTGGTTCTGGCAGCAGGCCCGTTCTACTCGACGGCGAAAGTCGCAGATACGTGCATGGCCACTTCGACCGGGACGCAGTCCAGCCTCGTCTGCGAGAACCGCCACTGTCGAAGCGCGTCGAGCACCGCGTTGACGAAATCCTGATCCGCCGGCGCCGAGAGTCGGAAATCTTTCAGCAACCCGTCTGTGCCAATACGGGCGTCGATCTCCACCCGCGCGCCGACACCGGCGGTTTGCTGCTTCGGCGGGTAAGCAGGCTTTTGATCAGCGAGCTTCACTGGCGGGATGATCTCACCGCCCACCGACGACGGAGTGCACGAGTCGATGCCAGGTTGGCTCGGAGTGCCGGGCGGACGCGGCCTGGCTGCAGATGGTGTGGGTGATCCGGACGTGTTCGAACCGACTATCCGGAGCGTCTCGAGCAACCCGCCGACCTGCAGCGCGACGTCCCGCACGAGGTTCTGTCCGGATTCCAGCGTCACACGCCCCTGTGAGGCTGCAAAGCCGAGACGCTGCGCTTCGAGCGAGTAATCGCCCGCGGGCAGGCCGCTGAACGTAAAGTGCGCCGTCGCATCGCTTTTCACCTCGCGTTTCTCTTTCGTCTGCACATTCGTGAGGATGAGCGTGGTGTCGGGCAGGCTGCGGCCAACCGCATCGACGAGAGCGCCGGAAAACGATGCGCTCGTCGCTTGGGCAGATGCCGCCAGGCCGGCCAGCGGGATCGTGAGGGCGGCAAGCGCAGCAGCGATGGCGAGACCGGCCGCGCGGGTGATCGGCGTACGGTTAACATGCGTATTCAACATGGCGCGGATTCTCCTCTCGAGACTTGATTGACCGACCAGTGCGGGCGCGGGAAACATGATCGCGCGCGACTGCTTGAACGTTCGCGCGAGATCCAGCAGGTGCGTGGCGTACTCCGGACCCTCGATGCCGAGCCCGAGCACGGCGTCGTCACACGCCTGCTCGCTTTCCAGCCGCAGTCGCCAGCACGCGATCCATATCAACGGATCGAACCAGTAGACCGACCGCAGCAACTCGGCCGTCATGTGCGTCAGCCAGTCGCCGCGGCGGACGTGCGCCAGCTCATGTCCAAGCACCATCCAAACGCGGTCTTGGGGCCAGTACCGCGCCGAACGCGGAAGGATGACCTTCGGTCGCCGCACGCCCCACGTCGCGAGCAGCGTCGGATGCGTGCTCTGCAGGAGGATGACCGGACGACGGATGCCGTAGGCGCGGGACAACTGCGCCATCATTTCCGCCCAGCGGCCACCGGACACTTCCTGGGATCGCGCAGCCACGCCGGCCAGGCGCGCGAGCCGGACGATCAGCGTCGAGAGAGCGCCCAACATGCCGGCAAGCCAGATCCCGCCGAGTATGCGCTCTGCGATCAGTCGCCGGGCGAAGCCTGAAGCCCGCGGCGCCGCAGCGTGCAGATTTTCGTGGGGCTGCGTGGGATGGACCGGAATGATCAGCGTCAGCGGCTCCACCGTTCGCCCGAAGAGGGAGGGGTGCAGCGACACCCGCCACGACGGGACGAACGGCTCGAGCAGTGGCATCGCGCCGCCGCACAGGATCGCGGCCGCAAGCACTGAGTGGCGGAGCGCCGATCGGTTCCGAAGCAACAACGGCGCGGTCAGGCCGCACAGGATGACGATCGAGACCTTGATCACCGTGCACCTTCCTTTCTCGCTTTGGCGACGAGGTCGGCAATCCGCTTCAGATCCTCATCAGAAAGCCGCGTCGCCTCGCCGCCGAGGAGCGCGGCGACGGCCTGCTCCGGCGAGCCGTCAAAGAAGGTATCCACGAGATGTCGCAGCGCGGACTTGCGCGCCGCGTGCCGCGGAACGGCCGGCATGTACACGTATCGGAGCCCCTGCTCTTCGTGGTGAACGTGTCCCTTCTCCTCGAGCACGCGCAACTGCGCTCTGACCGTGGAGTAGCTGGGCTCCCCGGTAAGCTCCGCCATGACCTCGCCAGCCGTGGCACGACCACAGCGATAGAGGATGTCCATGATTTGACGCTCGCGCCGGGTGAGCGTCACGTGGTGGTAAGGACGGTCCGGCGTCTTCGGCTTCGTCATATGCTAGTTTTATAGCATACATGCTATAGAAATAGCATGTCAAGGTCCCCCTGAAAGCCGGAGACACTGCACATCCGACGGCAGCTCGTCGTCGAACACGAGCGGCATCTCCCGCCATTTCCGCCGTCGCCGGCGACGAAAGGCAAGAACAGGGACAGTGAGCACGGCCGCCCCGATCAGGCCGACGACTGACGATGACGCTCGGAGCGTTGCAGTTTCCAGCGCACTGCCCCCGTTATTGACGACGACAAAAAGGGTCAGGCCAATCACAAATGACTGAGCGACCGAGTGCTTGCCGGGCATGTAAGAACAGGTGAATGGAATACGTCGCCAGTCCCATAGCAGCGCCTCCACCCATAGGAACCCGACCATGGCTGTGATCGCGGCTGAGACGAGCGCGCGCGGACCGGCAACCACGGCTTGGAGAGGGAGCGTCAGCGCGACCGGGATAAACGCTGCAACAAGGGTCAGCACCCGCTCGGCCGCCCGCAGTTCGTCGACACGAATTGCGGCGTCTTCGGTCATCCGGAATATCCAGTTCGCCTTCGGCTCGATCGGCAGTGCCAGCGCGGTCCGTGCGGCAATGCCCAGCACGATGATGAGCGGGAACGGCAGCGCCGCCACGCCGCTCAGGATCTCCCTGCAGGATGCGTGCAGCTCCTCGAACCATGGCATCACGCCGGCGCGGACCAGACCGTCTATCGCCAGCGCCAGGCCGCACGCCGAGAGCCCGATGACCACACCTTGGTGCAGGGGGCTGCGGCGAAACGTCGCGGCGGTGAAATCGCGGACGGTGGTCCGCACGGGGTGCTCGAGGGCACGTCGGCAACGCCTTCGACGCTTCGGCACTCCAAACGATCGCAGCACGACTCGATCGAAGCGTCGATAGAGGACGACGTAACTCGAAACGGCAATGACTGCCGCGACGCCCCAGGCGCCGGCGGCGAGCCGTGTCAGTTGGAGAAAATACGCGTCGCGATTGCCCAACAGCACACGCTCGAGGCCCATGAACCATGCGGGCGGCGCCAGAAGCAGGAGTCGTGAGTGCTGGGCGAAACGCAGGCCTTGCGCCGGCAGCGCAAAAATGAACGGCAGCGCAAGGACCAGGGTGGCGAGCATCCCGCTTCGCACGGCTGCCGACACCGCGCGCAGGTGCCTGCGCGGCGCGCAAGTCATCAGCAGGCCGTTTATCGCGACGACAGCGACTACCGCGAACGCCGATGCCGGAACCCCCGCCATCCAGAACGCCAGCACGCCGAGCGCCGGCGCGCTGGTCGCCCAGCGGCTCACCGAAATCCGCATGACGAATAGCGTGAGAGCGACGTGGCCCGCCAGCGTGAAGATACCTGCGAAGAGTGCCAGCGCGAGAAGCTTTGCGCCAAAGACAACGTTTCGGCGAATCGGCAGCGGCGTCAACACACGAAAGTCGGTTTCGTCCGGAAACAGCGAGCCGCTCACGAGAACGGTTGCCAGCGCGATGATCCACATCGGCAGCGCGATCGCCAGCGTGGAGTCCGCGAGCACCGCGCGCGCGTAAGGTTCCGCCGTGGCTGCAGCCGACAGCACGGCGTACTTCTTTACGTAGATGCGCACCAGCAAAAGGCCGAGCGAGATGAGGAGAGCGATCAGGCCGAGTATCACGCGGATGAACGCGTCAGCCCCCTCCTCGGTGAACACGCCAAAGTCGAAAAGCGCGTGGAAGAAATGGCCTGTGAGGAGTCCTATCGGGCGGCGGACGAACTCTCCCGGGCGGGCCGTCATACGTCCTGTATCAAGTCGAGAATTCGGCGCGCAACGGGTCTGTAATCTTGCTGCTCGGTCACGCGAGCGAAGAGCTGCTCGAGCGAGTCGGACGTCCCGCCTGGTGCCCCGTCCCCAGGAGCTGCCTCCCGGCAGCAGCAGGTCCCCCCTGGATCCCGACGCTCGGCGACGAGGCGGCCCCCGGACAAGATGACGGCGCGTGAGCACACCCTTTCGACCATGTCGAAGCGGTGCGTGCTGAAGAGAATCATGCGCCCCTCGGCGGCGAGCATGTCGAGCAGGGCTCTGAAGAGCAGGCTGGCATTGACGTCGAGGCCCGAGAATGGCTCGTCGAGCACGAGCAGATCGGGGTTGTGCAGGAGGGCCGCCGCGAGCAGGGCGCGCTGGCGCATCCCTTTTGAATACGCGGCCATCGTGGCGTACCGGCTGTCCCAGAGCAGGAAGAGACGCAGGAGCTCCGGCACGATTCGATCGAGCCGGCGTTCGGACATCCCGCGAAGGCGCCCCACCAGCGTCAGGTACTCCGCGGACGTGAGGTGCGTATAGAGATAGGGCTCTTCAGGAACGTAGCCGATGCGCCGCTTGTATCCGATCGGATCCTCGTCGTGGGGGTGCCCGTCGAGCACGACGGATCCCGAACTTGGCTCGATCAGTCCGACAACGATGTTGACCGTGGTGCTCTTCCCTGAACCGTTCGGGCCGAGGTAGCCGAGCACTTCTCCTCGATCGACTGTGAAGGTGACTCTGTCGACGACCAGAAGCCCGCCGTACCGCTTCGAGATCGCTCGAACTTCGAGCATGCCGGACGGTCAGGCGCGAGCGTGCCTGCGATACGAAATGAACACGGTCGCGATGGCCGAGAGCGCGGCGGCCCCGACGACCGGTCCGACCGAGTCGCGCGCCAGGACGAGGCCCGCGGCGGCTGTGACGATTCCGAGAGCAACGGTCGCGTAACCGCCCGCGCGGTGCACGTGTTGCCAGAGCGCGCGGTTCGACAGCGTCCGCGCCGTGCGAACGCCGACCGCGATATTCGGCCGGGTCCGCGGCAACAGGTTCCCAATCGTGATGAGGCCCGCACCCAGCATGACGATGACGGCGCGGCCCGCGGCGATTCGAACGACAAGGGTGCCGCCGGCTCCGGTCAGCACGATCATCACCACCACCTGCAGCGCGACCACGAAGACCAATACGCGGAGGATGATGGCATGATAGGTGGCTTCGAAGGCGCCGTTGTCGCTTCTGACGCGGTCGTGCGCCCACAGGCTGCGGAACAGCCTGTCGATCACGAGCGCGGTGGTGGGCAGCGTGAACGCGACCAGGATCCGGGCCGTGGGTCGGACGTCCAGGAATTGACCGAGGAGCCTCGGATACGCGACGAGGCCGGCGAGGTAGCCCGTCACGAGCACTGCGACCGGGGCCACGCGGGGATGTTGCTTCATCGTCATGGTCGTGCCCTCGCTAGGCTTGTTGTGTGCGACGCGCCTTGAGTAACGGGCGTTCGCCCGGCACCTGCCCGAACGGTTTGACCCAGCCCATCAAGTGCTGGACCAGATCCTGGAAGACCGACGTGTTCAGCTCGTAGTAAATCGCCTGCCCCTTTCGTTCCGAGACGACGAGACCGCCGGCACGGAGCACGGCGAGATGGCGCGAGATCGTGGGCCACGTGGAGCGGAACTGCGCGGCGATTTCGCCGGACGTGCGAGGACCTGCGCGCAAGTACTCGAGGATGTCGCGCCGCGTCTCGTCGGCCAGCGCGCGAAACAGCGCGTTCGGCGGGCGGCTCGGCTTCTGGACTGGCCTCGGGTTTGGCTTTCCCGACTGCTCGGCGGATTCTTTCATGATTAGCATATTAGCTAATCAAGACCCGCGTTGTCCAGCCGTATACTGCCCGCATGTTGAAGCGCACTATCGCCTCGCTTCTGCTTGTCTTCATCGGGGTGTGGGCGGCCCTCCGGCTCGCAGCGCAAACGCCCGCCGTGCAGACGCCTTCAGCGAAGGCGCCCGTCACGCAAGCGCCTCCCGCCCAGGCGCCCGCCGCGCGATGGTGGAGCCACGTCGCCTTTCTCGCCGACGATCGTTTGAAGGGGCGCGAGACAGGGAGCCGGGAGCACCGCATTGCGGCGGAATACATCGCGATACATTTCAAGGACGCCGGGCTCAAACCAGGCGGGACGAAGGGCTATTTCCAGCCCGTGCCGTTCACTTCGCGTCGAATTGTCGAATCGAAGTCGAGCCTCGCGCTCGTGCGCGGCTCGACGGTCGTGCCCGTCGTGCTGGGAGACGAGGCGACGTTCAGCATGCGCATCACGCCGGCGCCACACGTCGAGGCGCCGATCGTGTTCGCGGGATATAGCCTCCAGATTCCAGAGGCCAGGCACGACGACCTCGCCGGACTCGACCTCAAAGGTCGCGTCGTCCTGCTCCTGACCGGCGGACCGTCGTCGATTCCCGGTCCGCTGCTCGCCCACTACCAGAACACCCGCTGGTCGTACCTCAAGGCCGCGGGCGCCGTCGGCGTCGTGTCAATTCAGAATCCGAAAGGCCAGGACATCCCGTGGGACCGCTCGAAGCTTGCGCGCTTCCTGCCGTCGATGTCGATCGCCGATCCTGCGCTCGACGAGACCACGGGGCAACAGCTCGCCGTGACCGTCAACCCGGCTGCGGCGGAGAAGTTCTTCGAGGGGAGCGGCCACACGTTCAAAGACATCCTGGCCCTTTCGAATGCCGGCCAGGTGTTGCCTCGGTTCCCGATCCCGTTCTCAGTCCGCGCGACGGTCGCCACCGAGTCCGAGTCGATCAGCTCCGACAACGTCGTCGGCATCCTGCCGGGCACCGATCCGGCGTTGAAGAATCAATACGTCGTCGTCTCGGCGCACCTCGATCACATCGGCGTGGGCACGATGGAGGGAGACAACATCTACAACGGCGCCATGGACAACGCTTCGGGGATTGCGACCCTGATCGAAACGGCCACGGCCGCCGCGAAGAAGCCGTTCAAGCGATCGGTGATCTTCCTGGCGGTCACCGCGGAGGAAAAAGGGCTGCTGGGGTCGCGTTACTTCGCGAACAAACCGACTGTGCCGCCGACGGCAATTGTGGCGGACCTCAACACCGACATGTTCCTTCCGCTGTTTCCGCTGAAGAGCCTGATCGTCCAGGGGCTCGAGGAATCGGATCTCGCGGCGGACCTCCGCAAGACCGCGCGGGGGATGGGGATCGAGGTCTACTCGGATCCCGAGCCGGAGCGCAACGCGTTCGTGCGCAGCGATCAGTACAGTTTCATCCGCACCGGCGTGCCGTCGATCTCTCTGAAGGTCGGCTTCACGAAGGGATCTCCCGAGCACGAGATCGTGAAGAAATGGCGGGCCGAGCGGTATCACGCGCCGTCCGACGATCTGTCGCAGCCGATCGATCGGCAGGCCGCAGAAGATTTCGACAAGGTCTACCTCGCGCTCGTCGAAGCCGTGGCCGACCGGCCGACACGTCCTGCGTGGAACAGCGACAGCTTCTTCAAGAGATTCGAGAAGGAAGGGCGATAGCCCGCGAGCTGGAGCGGCGAACCAGGGCCGATCTAAAGCAGCCGAAACGTCTCGACGGCCTTCAAACCGCGATCGAACGTCACCGTGTGCTCGGCGCCCAATGTCCGATTGATGCGGCCGATCAACGCATCGCTGAAGCCCGCCTTCGTTGCTCGGAAGTCGGCTAGCGCCTGACGAGCTTCGTCGAGGCGTTCGACTTCGAACTGCGCAGTGGCGAGAATCTGCTCGAGCGCTCCGGCAATCTCCTCCCGTGAATAATCGTACGCCGTGTCGAGAACCCACGCGAGCTCGCACAGCACAGCCGTGTTCACGACACACTGCTCTCCCCTGTCGGTTGCAGTCTCAATGACTGAGGCCGCTTTCGCGTACTGCGCCGGATCGTCGCGTGTCAGGTACCGCACCAGGACATTAGTATCCAACCCGATCATCGCCGCCGTCCGAACTTCGCGCGCATGCGGCTGGCGATGCCTTCATCCATCTCACGAATCGAAATGGGCCGACGCCGTGGACGACGGAGGAGACCGGCCAGCTCTCGCACGTGACGCGTGATCGGCGAGACGACAACCGTGCCATCTTCCTGAACAACAAAGCTCAGGCGATCACCGGTGTCGACACCCAGATGATCGCGGACCTCTTTCGGGATTGTGACCTGGCCTTTCGTGGTCAGCGTCGCCGTCGGCACGGCCATGCTCCTTACAGAATTAGTATACCTTATTTCAGTGTAAGGAGCACCCGCCGGTGACCGGTGGGCGTTCCGGTGGTCTGTTGCCCTACTCGAGCCGCAGCAGTTGGGCGACGTCGATACGCGCCGCGCGGCGCGCCGGCCCCAGGGACGCCGCAAGCGCCAGGACGAAGACGCCGCCGGCGACGAGGGCCACTACGCGCGCGTCGACTGATGGGACGCCAAGAAGCGCGCCCGCTGACAGACGAATCGCCACGATGGCCAGCGTCATCCCGGCAACGCCCCCGGTGCCCGCTGTCAGCAGCGCTTCGCGGACAACAAGAGCCGCAATGGCACGGCTCGTGGCACCGAGCGCGAACCGCACTCCGAGTTCACGACTGCGCGATCCGACCCAGTGCGCCAGCACTCCGTAGATGCCGGCGGCGGCCAAAAGTGCAGAGAGTACGGCCGCGCCGACAAGAATACGCTCGATGACCTGGATTGGCGAGAGCGAGTCGGCGATCGATGCGCTGAGCGGCTGGATGTCGGAGAGCGGCTGCCGATCGTCGAGTCGCGCGACCACTTCGCGCACGCGCCGGGCAATCGACATCGGATTCGTCCTGGTGCGGACGACGACAGACGTTGTCCGGGTGGGATCTTGATTGTCAGGGAGAAAAATGATCGGACGCTTCTCCGGATCGTACCAGTTCAAGGTGAAATCCGAGACGACGCCCACGATGCGCACGGGCTCCACCTCGCCGCCGTTGCTCACCCAGGCCGTTCGCGCTCCTGGAAGGAACCGCACGTACGTGCCGACGGGATCGCGATCCGGCCAGAACCGCCGCGCCGCCGTCTGGCTTATCACTGCGACACGCGGCCCGTCGAGGCCGTCTCCCTCGATGATGGGCCGGCCGGCGAGGATGCCAAGGCGAAGCGTTTCGAACACTCCAGGAGAGACCACTTCGATGTCGGCCCTCGGGGCATCGCTCGGTTGGAGGGCCGGTCGGTCGTCGCGCTGGAACGCCGCGATCGGATTGGGAACGTTGCTCGCGGGTTCGTTTCGAATCAGCGCGGCCGTTTCGACCTCGGGCAATTCGCGCAGCCCGTCCAGCATCGCGCGATGAAATGACGCGATCCGGCCGTCGTCGGGATACCGGGCCTCGGGCAGCGTAAGCGTGAATCGCAGAAGCTGTGAGGGCGAAAGCGATGAAAACGCGGCAGAGACCTTCGTGAAACCGGCGATCATGACCGACGCGCCGACGAGCAGCGCCCCGGCAAGGCCGACTTCACCGGCCACAAGGACCCGGCGACCCCATGTAGACCTGCGAGTCACGCGGACGTTCCCCCCGCTCGCGCGTGCCAATCGGAGACTGGTGAGCGCGATCGCGGTGCTGATGGCGATCGTGAGGAGCAGCGCGACGCCGGCCCCGGCGGCGAGCGACGCGAAGTCCACGCGAAGAGACGACCAGCCGGCGATCCAGCGCGCGATCCCCTCTGGCAGGCTGGCGCGAATGACGTTGAGCACCGGGCCCGCGAACCACGCCGCCGACGCCGCGCTGGCCGTCGTGAGGGCCACGACTTCAGCGACCGGCGCGCCTGAAACTTCAGCGGCACTCGCGCCAAGCATCGAGCGCACCGCCAACTCGGCGCGGCGGTCCAAGGTTCGCGCGACGAGCAGGTTGCTCACGTTGATCGCGGCGACGAGGAGCACCAGGAGCGCGGCGGCTTGCACGAAGAGGAACAACGGTGCCGTGAACTCGTACTGCTCGCGCTGAAGCGGCAGGAGATCGAAGCCGCGGCCGCGATTGGTCGTCGGATATCGCATGGCGAGTGATCGCGACAGGGAGGCCAGCTGGTCGATAGCTTCGTGCCCGGTCGCGTCATCTCTGAGCCGGCCAACGGCCGCGACCGGCTGCGCCTTCCGATCCACGATCTCCGCCGGCGTGAAGACGAGCGGCACCCAGGCGTCGACGCCGGGCTCGTAGCAGTCTTCGTCGCCGATGACGCCGACAACGGTGGTCGGCCGGCCGTTCAGGCCGATGGTGCGTCCTGCGATCGACGGATCGCCGCCGAAGCGGCTGTTCCAGAGCCTGTGGCTCAGCAGCACGACGTCGTCATGACCGGCCGTGTCCGCGTCCCGGCCGAATCCGCGGCCGAGAATCGGCGCGACGCCGAGCGTGGTGAAGAAGTTCGCCGTCACGGCTGCCGCCTCGACTCTCTCGGGATCAGCACCGGCGCTGGTCATCACCAAGGGCCGTGCTCGCCAAGCCGCAACGCGTGCGAATGCCGGAATGCTCTCGCGCGTGTCGAGGAAGTCGGCGATCGCAATCGACCGTCCTTGATGTACCCCGTCTCTCGGCTTCGAGTCGCGCACGAGCATGAGCTGTCGCAGCTTTGGATAGGGGTACGGGTGGACCAGCAGTCCGTTCAAAAGACTCAGGCTGGCGATGACGAACGCGAGCGCGGCGGTGAGCATGGCCACGGTTGCGAACACGAAGCCTGGGTGGTGGCCAAGATTTCGGATGGCGAGACGCATACCGTGGAAGACGCGCCGTCGCTGGCGCCGGTTCTGTGAGTTGTTATGAGTTTCGATGAGTCGGGAGCAACATGCGGATGTACGGACACCGGTCGGGGTGGACAAGGTGGTCGTACACGAACTGTCCCGTGGGGGCGTCGCGCATCACGACGCCGGCGCCAAAGCCCAGCGTCAGCGCCACGGACACGACGGCGGTGAGGGCGAGAGCCCTGCGAGAGACCGATGGACGGAAGGTCGTCGTGCGCGTGGGGCCGCCCGCGGTGTGCGTGACGCGGTTGACAGGGCTGACGAAGTCCGGGGCGCTGCCCGACGTCGGGATCACGTCGCCAATGAAGCGATACCCGCGGCGAGGAACCGTCTGAACCATACCGGCGTCGGAACCCAACGCGCGTCGGATGTGGCGAATCGCGAAATTGATGTTCTGGTCGTACTCGACGATGCAATCGGGCCACAAGCGCGCACGAATCTGCTCGCGCGTCACCAGCTCTCCGGCGTTCTCGATCAGCAACAGGAGGAGTTGCGCGGGCTGAGATTGCAGCGCGCGGCGCTCGATTCCACGGCAGAGGACGCCGCTCCGGCGATCGAGCACGTGCGATCCGAATCTGACGAGCGTCGTCATGAGACGATCATACGATAAGCTTGACGTCCGAGGAGCGACCATGAGCCACTACCACGACTCGAGCGATCTGAAGCTGTTGAGCGAACTGAAAACATTGGCGCCGGACGAGTTCAAAGGTTTCGTTGCGCTCGATTCCATCGTGGGCAAGACCGATGGCGCGATCCCGTGGAAGTATCGGGAGCTGATCGCCCTTGGTGTGGCTTGCAC
>Ga0066903_100000926_pt1 | contig 20172 bp, 18 predicted proteins | sample PanSoiMetaGPlot1_FD_67491 | JGI IMG/M metagenome (GOLD analysis project Ga0066903, IMG submission 67491) | Tropical forest soil microbial communities from Panama analyzed to predict greenhouse gas emissions - Panama Soil - Plot 1 (version 2) | ecosystem: Environmental > Terrestrial > Soil >... | reverse complement strand
GATTGTTGCGGATGAAATAGAATATAGTTCCGCGTCAGATGAATTACGCGAGTTGTTCCTGACGGAACTGATTCTGTCGGGAGAATTGGACCGAATGACCAATGATTTAATGTGGCGGCTGGCCGCACGTTGCGCCGGAAAAGAACCAACTCCGGACGCGATTCTGGCAGAGAAGCGAAAATTCCTGCATCGGAACAACATTGGATCGGCAAAACTGGCGAATTGGCTGAAGCAAATGAACCGTGATTCGAAATGGTTAGACGGAATGCTCGCGATTGAAACAGCGTACCGAAAGCATTGCGATACGCTGCTCGTACCTGAAGCGCGTCAACGCGAATTGATGGCTTTGCGATTGCCTCTTACGCGGTTCGAAACTGAAGTGATCGAACTGGAATCGCACGACGCAGCCCAGGAAGCGCTATTTTGTGTGCGGGAAGACGGCATTTCGATGGAGGAGGTTGCGGCCGAAGGACGTTATCCGTATCGACGGGCGAATCTTGTGTTGGAAGATCTTCCAGTTGACGTCCAGCACAGGTTCCTCAGCGTACTAGCGGGTGACGTGCTCGAACCGATCGCGCGGGGGGACGGATTCGAATTATGTCGCATCATTAAAAAGATAGAGCCGCAACCGGACGATCAAAGCGTCAAATCGCGGATCGATCAACGCTTGCTAGATCGGCATTTCTCCGAGCTCACCAGCAAATACACGCAGCGACGGCTTGGCGTTGCTACTCCAGCATAGTGAAGACACAAGACAGCGAAATTCTGCGGCGATCGTCGGTATTCCGCTTTCTCTCTGACGAACATTTCAACGCAATCGAGCCGCTCTTGCAGGAAGAACGATATGAGTTCGGCGACATTATCGTAAAGCAAGATGAGGCAGCCAACTCATTTTACGTCTTAACGAAAGGCCGCGCGCGCGCTCTTAAAATCAAACCCGACGGCGAGGAAATCCCGCTGGGGGTTCTAAAACCAGGCGACTCGTTCGGAGAAGCCGCATTGGCTGAAGGTGGAACCCGCAACGCGACAGTGCGCTGCAGCACGGCGGTGGAGGTACTGCGGATCGATCGGGAAGATTTTTTGCAGCTCGCGCGCCGCGTGCCCGAATTAAAGCAATACGTCGAGAGAACCGGCCGCAATCGCGCCTTGCAAAGCTTCCTCTATCAATTCAGCAATTTCGGCCGCCTTCCGACGCAAGTCTTACGTGATGTGATTGAGAGGCTAAAGCCGGTCGCATTTGAAAAGGGCAATCTGATCATTCATGAAGGAGATGATGCCGGACCCCTCTACATAATCGAAAGGGGACGGGCACGCGCTTTCGCGGGTGTCGATGGGCAGGTACGCAATCTCGCATTTTATCGGGAAGGGGATTTTTTTGGTGAACTCTCTATCTTGAATGGATCGCCACGCGCGGCGTCGGTTGAAGCATTTTCGGATTGCCAATTGTTAGCGCTTGAACCCCAGTCGGTGCAGGATCTGCGGCGGCGATTTCCTGAGTTCGACAAGCTGTTGAGCGAACGGCTTGCGCTTTACCAGGCAAAAACAGAAGCGCGCGTTCCGTTGGATTTTACTACCGAACTCTTGCCTGCGGAAACGCAGGTGCAGAACAAAGTCGAGCTCGACCGCCAACCGCCGCCCGCACCCGAAAACAAAGAAGAACCTTTCGCTGACGACAAAGGCCTGTTCCGCAAACGCGGCAAGCGCATACGCAAGATCGAGCACATCACGCAAATTGACGAGATGGATTGCGGTGCGGCGAGCCTCGGGATGATCTGTCGTCACTTTGGTCGGAAGGTAAGCCTGGCGCGCATTCGGCAACTGTGTCACACGGCTACGGACGGCACGAGTCTGAAAGCGCTTTCTCGCGCCGCTGACGAACTAGGGCTGGCAGCGCGCGCGTTGAAAATCTCGCTGCGCAATCTCCCGCTGATGCCGCTGCCGGCAATAGTGCATTGGGAAGGCAATCATTGGATCGTGCTCTACGATCTCGACGGGCAGTTCGTGCGTGTGGCCGATCCGGCGCTTGGCCTGCGGAAACTTACACGTCGCGAATTTGAAGCGAAATGGACCGGCTACGCGGCGCTCTTCGATTACACGCCAGCATTCAAACAAGCTCCGGAGAGCAAACCAGCATTGGCCTGGGTGCTTCCGTTTCTCGCGCGCTTTAAGGTAATTCTGCTCCAAGTGCTCGGATTGGCCGTTGCCGTGAGTTTTCTTCAACTGCTCTTTCCGGTGTTCACGCAAATGGTCGTAGACAAGGTGATTGTCGAAAACGATATCGGCCTGTTGAAGACAATCCTGCTCGGGATGTTCGCAGTTATTGTCTTCGTGCAACTCTCCACGCTTGCTCAGGAATATTTGTTGGCTTTCGCGGCCGTGCGACTTGATACCGCGGTTCTCGATTTCTTGAGCCGGAAACTGCTCTCCCTGCCGATGAGTTATTTCACGAGTCGCCGGACAGGCGACATTCAACGCCGACTCGATGGTGCCAGGCAAGTTCGGCAATTTGCCGTGCAACAAGGGATTGGTGCTTTGCTGGCAGCAGTCTTCCTCGTGGGTGCAGTCATTTTAATGGCGATGTACAGCCCGCTACTTACTCTCGCGTTTCTGGCGACCACGCCTCTTTACGTCGGGCTAATGATTTTTTCGGTGAAGGTGCTTCGCCCGTTGTATCACGGGGTGGAGGAAAGTCAGGGCAAATACAGTTCGCACCAAATCGATGCCATCAAAGGCATTGAGGCAGTGAAAGCGGCATCCGCCGAGAGCGCATTTCGCGACACAATGTTGAACGAATTTATCTCGGTTTCACAAAAACTTTTTAAGGCCACCTTCATCGTGATGTCGTGGGATAGCCTCCTCCAGACGATCGGTCTTCTCTCTACTGCGATTTTTTTGTGGGTCGGCGCGACGCAAGTCATGCAGGGGCACCTGAGCGTCGGCGGCTTTGTTGCATTCAGCTCACTGACAGCGATGGCCTACGCGGGGATTCTGCGCGCGCTCGGAGTTTGGGACACCATGCAACAGGCCGCTGTCCTCTTGAATCGTCTGAACGACATTTTCGAGCAGGAACCCGAGCAAGGTCATGATCGCTCCCGGCTGGCCCCAGTTCATAGTCTCGAAGGGCGTGTTGAGCTGCGCGGAGTCAGCTTCAAATATGGCGGGCCCGAGGCGCCTGATATTTTGAAAAATATCACGCTGGATCTGGCACCAGGGCGGATGGTCGCATTTGTGGGCCGAAGCGGCTGTGGCAAAACAACGCTCATCAAATTGATTGCCGGCCTGCTGGAACCGACGGAAGGCACCATCTTTTTCGACAATGTCGATCTAAGGACCCTCAACTACCGGGATATTCGCAGGCATGTTGGAATCGTACTTCAGGAAAATCACATGTTTAACGAGACGATCGCGTGCAACATTTCGTTTGGCGATCCAGAGCCGGACCTCGATCGCGTACTTGCAGCCGCTCAGGCCGCCGCTGCGCATGATTTCATTATGCGTCTGCCCCTGGGTTATGAGACGAAAATTGGCGAATCGGGTCTTTCCCTGTCTGGTGGGCAAAAGCAACGAATCGCCATTGCGCGGGCAATCTACAATAATCCTCCAGTATTAATCTTCGATGAGGCAACCAGCTCGCTCGATACGGAATCAGAGCGCGCGATCCAGGAAAATCTTGGCCGACTAATGGCCGGTCGCACTACGATTGTGATTGCGCATCGGTTGAGTACGATCCGCGAAGCGCATTCCATCGTGGTGCTCGAACAAGGCAGTGTTGCCGAGATCGGCACGCATGACGAGCTGATGGCACAGCGCGGCTTGTACTATTACCTCTCAAGCCAGCAACTGGGAATCTGACCCTGGCGTTTCATGGGCTCACAGTTAACTCAACGCGGCTCGCTCGATGCGGAATCCGAAATGTTGCCGCAGGAACCGCCGCCCTGGATCATTCGCTCAACCGCCTGGATATTGCTGGCGGCCTTTTTATTCGCGCTGCTAATTGCAATTGTGATGCGATTGCCGGAGACGGTAAGCTGTCCGTTCAGCCTGGTTCCCGCCACCGGCACCGATCCGATCCAATCGCCCGTACGAGCTATCATTAGTCACGTTGCGGTGGATGAGGGTCAACCTGTGAAAGCTGGTGAGGAATTGTTTGTGTTGCGTTCGGACGAGATTCGCGGTTTGGACACTCAGTTCCGGACGCTCACGGAGGACTTACATAGCAAGGAAGAAAGCCTTGCTCGATATGACAGTGCTTATGCCGCGCAAGTTGGGATCAAAAACGCAGAGATTGAGCAGGCAAAGAGCGAAGTGAAATTTCGTGAGAATCATGCTAGCACGAGCCGCGAACTGGTTACGCGCATGGAGAAATTAGCCAAGCTGGGCGGCGAATCCGAAATCGACCTTGTAAAGCTAAAACTCGATTTAGCCGGTTCAGAAAAAGATTTGAGCGTCGCCCAGAGGACTCTGCAGCAGGTGAATCTCGACCGTGAGAGAATGGACACGGAGCATGTCCGCCAACGAGCGGAGCAGCAGTCCGAAATTGAAAAATTAAAGATGCGGATCGGCGCGTTAAAAAGCGACTTGGAAAATGCCAACCAAAACTTACTGACGGTCCGGAGTCCCTATGAGGGTGTGATCATTTCCATGGACGAGCGCACAGCGGGCAGCGTTGTGCAGCAAGGTCAAGTGCTTTGCCAACTTGCACGGAAGGACTCGAAACCACGCGCTCGAATGACATTAAACGAAGCCGGTCTTCCAAAGCTCGCCGTCGCACAGCGCGTCCGGTATTTCTTTCAAGCTTTTCCATATCAACGCTACGGCGCGGTGACAGGAAAGCTCGACTGGATTAGCCCGTCAGCTGTCACCTCCAGCGATGGTTCGCACTTCATCGCGCTGGCGTCGCTTGATCGTTCGGATATCTCTACGCGGGCAGGACAAAGCTTTCCCCTGCGCGTTGGGATGAAAGGAGAAGCGCACATCATCGTCGGTGGTCGAACGATGATCGAATATGCATTTGAACCGATTCATCAGTTACGGGAGAGCATCAGGCAATAATTTCAGGTGCAAGAGCCGCCATCCAGACTAAGAGTCGAAGACCTGACTACGAGCAACGCCGCCATGGCGCGCTGCCTGCAATTGGCGGCGCTCGCTGCGAAGTCTGACGTTCCCGTGGTCCTGCTTGGAGAGACTGGCACGGGCAAGACCTTGCTGGCCCATGCGATCCATAACTCGTCGATGCGGGCACACCGGCCGTTCATTGCCTTTAATGCCTCGGCGATCAGCGATACACTGCTTGAGAGTCAATTGTTTGGTCACGAGCGCGGCGCTTTTACTGGCGCGCAACAGAGCGTTAAAGGAAAATTCGAGCTCGCGGATGGTGGCACGCTGTTTTTGGACGAAATCTCCGAAATGAGTCCGCTGGCCCAAGTGAAAATCCTGCGCGTCCTCGAATACGGCGAATTCGAGCGGCTCGGTTCTGAACGAATGCTCACATCCAATGCGCGGATCGTTTGTGCATCGAACTGTTCCCTGCGGGAACGAGTAAGGCATGGAAAATTCAGGGAGGACCTTTATCAGCGTCTCAACGGCCTCACCTTACTCATTCCTCCGCTTCGCGAACGTTTGGAGGAATTGCCGGCCTTGATTGCCGCGGAATTAAAAGCCGCCAGCATGAAGGAGGGAAAAAATATCACCGCAATTCATCCCGAAGCGATGGAGAAATTGCTTCGTCATGAGTGGCGCGGAAACCTCCGCGAGTTAAGTCACACGGTGCGCACGATGACGTTGTTTTGCACTGGCTCGGTGATTCTGCCAGAACATGTCGTTTTCCCTCCCGACCTGGAACCACATCCCCCGGGAATAGATAACGCCCGAACGGCTTCGATGGTTGTTGGAAACCACAAGGAGCCCGACGGGCAGATCGATCTCTCGCTGGACAGCGCGGTCAAAAGATACGTCCGCTTGGTTTATGAGCAGGCGAATCAGAACCAGCGGCGCGCGGCAAAATTGCTTGGCATTTCGCGCTCTACGCTTGCACGCTATCTGCAAGGCGTGGTTCAAAAGTGAGGCATCACGGCCTAAAAATGAGCCGTATCGGCCTAAAAATGAACCTATCCTTTATCTTGTTTCTCAGAGCAATTATCAATTTTTTTGAGAAGGAATTTCCGCGCAAGTGCCTGGCAATTAACAATAAATGCGGCAACTACCATTTAGTGTTGCCGGACCTTTGCAAGACTTGGCACGAATGCTGATAACAAACCGACCAAAGTGAGTGCACCGAAGAACAAAAAAAATGCGCCCGCCGGAGAGTCAGGAAATCAAAGGCCCAAGCGCAGCAAAGAAAAAAAATTGATTCGTCTGGATGACCTGATTCCAAAACAGGACGTTAAAGGCGGGCATCAATTGCTGTTCGGTGTCACTGACACAACAGAGACAGAAAACAACCCAACAAAGGAAAACCAAAAATGAGAGACAAGAAAAAGAAAAGCATCAAAGTCCGTGACCTGAAACCGAGAAAAGACGCCAAAGGCGGTCTTGCGCGTTTTGCCCCAGGCGGGCCCAAGCCGGACAGCCCGGGCCACCAGATCACGGGCCCAAACCAACAGAAATAAGGGCCAATCAAGTTAAAGAACCGCACTATGGTTCGACCCCCCGGTGCGGTTTTTTATTTATCCCCTTCCACAACTTCTCGACAGAGAACGCAATAAAGCAAAAGGGCGGCGGTTCCCCCCTGTTATCGTGGGCGCCACTGCTCAGAAAGGGCGGCTCCGGAAATCAAGCTGCACCTTGGTTCGATGCCCGGGTGCGGTTTGTTTGCGTACACACTCTGCTACCCACTTTCAAAAGCTTGCGCTATCCTGGCCGTACTTAATCACAAGACGCAAGCTGCGGAGCGATGTTGAAGGAGGCGCGCAATTCGCCGCGCGGCGGAATGATTTGAATACCTTGCTTGTCCTCAAATGCGCGCTGCTCGTGATGGTCGGTGAGTCCCCAACAAGGCTCGACGCAGAGAAATGGCCCGCCGTCCGACCAGAGAGTTATGTACGGCACGCCGGTAAGATCCAGTGTCACCCATCGACCGCTCGGCGGATCGACATAGGAGAAGTTGCGTCTTCGGACATCGACCAGTTCCAGGATGATTGAACCCGGCAATTCATTCTTTGAAAAGGGCATTTCGCCACCGGGAAATTCGAGTTCGCGCGTTTCCCCTGACAGATAATTGCCCGGCGAAAAGTATCTACGGTAAAGACCCTTTGGCATCTGAAGATGAAAACTTTCAAAGGACGTTGCTGCGAATCCCGGGTGCAAGCCGAATGCCACGTGCGCCGTTAACTCCGGTTCATTGTTTCGAAATTCGAAGAGAACGCTCACTCCGTTGGCGTCGATCTTGTAGGTCAGATCTACACTGACCTTGAGCGGATATTCCTTCGGCGAGAAATCTTCCGGTGTAACCCGGTATTTTAACGAACCGCCACTCCCACCCGTGGAAGATCCCACGAGATGCCATGTTTTCGAGCGAAGAAAACCGTGATTGCCGCCCTTGATTTCGCGGCCCCGGTAAAGGCTGCGACCATTTTTGAGCCGATGGAGATAATAGCCCATGACGGTCGCGTGGTTTGCCCAACCCTGAGACGGTGTGGAGAGATCGTTGTCGCGATAAAGAAAACCCGTCCATTTTCCCGCATCGGTTATTTGCCCCAGACTGATCAGTTCTGCCCCAAAACGCGAAACGATGATCCGAAGGCCGTTCTCCTCATCGGTCAAGAGGTCGAGATGTCGATCTTCGCGTTTTTCTTCGGTGTGCGAAAACTTCATTGGGTGATAAGGGCGGTTCACCGAACCGCCGTTCCTTTGTGTAATCGCATTTGGGCGCAGGCGATTGGGATCAATCGCCCCTACCTGCGGAAATTTCGGCGCCGTTCATGGGAACAAGCCGCGCACCTGCTTGGCTTTGATGACGCGTTCGACGCCGATCGCCATCGCCGCTGTGCGATGCGAAATTTTGTGTTCTTTGGCTCGCCTGATCACTTGCGCAAACGAATGCTCGAGGATGCGGAAGAGCTTGTCTGTCACTTCCATTTCTGTCCACAGAAACGCCTGCAACCCTTGCACCCACTCGAAGTAAGAAACGATCACGCCGCCAGCGTTGCAGAGAATGTCTGGGATCACAAAGATTTCTTCCCAGCGCTTCTCGAGAATCAGGTCTGCGTCGGGCGTGGTCGGACCGTTGGCGGCCTCGGCGAGGATACGGCACCTGAGCCGACCGGCATTCTTCCCGGTAATCACGCGATCCACCGCCGCCGGAACAAGAATGTCGCACGGCAGCGTGAGAAATTCCCTCGGATCAACGTGATCGTCCTGGGCAAACGCGCGCAAGTTCCCCTTCTTTAGCACGTGCTGCTCCGCAGCTTTCACGTCAATTCCCTTCCGATTGTAGATCGCTGCCGTGTGATCGCTTATCCCAATGACTTTGACGCCGCTTTTGTACGCGAGCGACAGAGCCGCCACAGACCCGACGTTGCCGAATCCCTGCACGATTGCGGTGCACTTTTCGGGATCCATCTTCAGCATGTTCATGGCGCGCTCGATCAGGTAAACAGCGCCGCGTCCGGTTGCTTCGCGCCGGCCTTCGGTCCCGCCGATCGCGACCGGTTTGCCGGTGACGATTTCGTTAACCGCGTAGCCCATGTAAACGGAGTACGTGTCCATGAACCACGCCATGATCTGCTCGTTTGTGCCCATGTCCGGCCCCATGATGTCGGTATGCGGGCCGACGAACGGAATCATTTCTTGCATGTACCGGCGCGAGACTGCCTCCAGCTCATTGCGTGACAACTTGGTCGGATCGATGGCTACTCCGCCCTTGGCGCCGCCGTAAGGCAGCTGCGCCAACGCGCATTTCCAGCTCATCCACATCGCCAGCGCAGCTGTTTCTCCCATCGACAGTGAAGGCGCGAAACGCGTTCCGCCCTTGGTCGGGCCGAGCGCGATGTGATGTTGCACGCGGTAACCCTGGAAAGCCTTGGTGCTTCCATCGTCCATGTGCACCGGCAACGTTACCGCGATAGCGCGCTTCGGGTACGTCGCCCACTCCCGGTCGTCCTTGTCGATGTTCAGATAATCGGCGATGACGCGAAACTGCTCGCACGCCATCTGGAAAACTTCATCGTCGTAAATGGTCGCGGATGAATTTGGCGGATCTCGGGCGTCCATCGGAAAGTTGCTATTTGCGCTGTCGTCGAAGTGCCGTCAACTCCGAAACTTTGAAGTGCGGCGACATGTCGCCGCTTTCAAAAGCGTGGACATTTCCGCGCACTCGAAAATGCATTTGCCATTAATGCGCTCTTTGGCAAATCACTGGTACATGAATTGGCCGCATGGACCAGCTCATTGGCTGTTTGAACCTGGTCTCTATATTGTCACCACAGGAACTTACCGAAAATTATCCCACTTGAGTTCACCAGCGAGACTGGATTTCTTCCAGAAATCTCTCTTTGAAATATGCTGATGAATTTGGCTGGTATTTGCGCGCTTGGGCGGTGTTGCCCAATCACTACCACTTCGTTGCTGCCTCATCGCGTCCTGCTAATCTGCGAAAATTTCTCGGCAAACTTCACATGAAAACAGCGGAGCGACTCAATCTTTGGGATAACACGCCGGGGAGAAAAGTGTGGTTTCAATTTTGGGACAGCCACATCACATTTGAACGGTCGTACTTAGCGCGGCTGAATTATGTGCACCAGAATCCAGTCAAACATGGCTTGGTTCAGCTAGCGGAAAACTACCAATGGTGTTCGGCTTCATGGTTCACTCAGAATGGCTCGCCAGCTTTTGTGAAGACGGTCAAGACTTTCAAAATCGACCAACTTAACGTCCCCGACGATTTCTGAATCTTGGAGCGCGGCGACGTGTCGCCGCTTTTAAAGCGCGGACATGTCCGCGCACTCCAAAGATCGACAAGCGCGTATGAAATCCGGTAACGTCGCTTCCAAAATGAAAATTGAAACCTTAGCCGTTCACGCCGGGCATGGCGTCGACCCTGCGACAGGCGCAGTCGCCGCCCCAATTTATCTCTCGACGACGTTCGAGCGCGATGTCGAAGGCACCTACTCGCGCGGGTTCATGTACACGCGCAACAACAATCCAAACCGTGAAGCATTGGAGCGCGGAGTCACTGCTCTCGAAGGCGGCGCGAGTGCGGCCGCGTTCGCCTCCGGAACCGGAGCAACGATGTCGATCCTTCAAGCGCTGGCACCGGGCGATCACGTCCTCGCGCATGTTGATGCCTACTACGGCACGTCGCGATTGATCCGTGAAATTTTCGTGCGCTGGGGACTCGACGCCGAATTCGTGGACATGAGCGATCTCGCTGCGGTGAAAAAAGCGTTGAAGCCAAACACAAAACTCGCCTGGGCTGAAACGCCGTCCAATCCGCTGCTGAAAATTGTCGATCTCGCTGCCGTTTCGGAAATCGTGCACGACGCGGGCGCGCTTCTCGTTTGCGACAACACCTGGGCGCCGGTCCTGCAACGGCCTTTCGATCTCGGCGCCGATTTAATCCTGCATTCGACGACGAAATATTTCGGCGGGCATTGCGATGTTCTGGGAGGAATCGTGGTCGCGAAAAACGACGACGATTTTGTTGAACGAATCCGCGGCATTCAATACGAGGGCGGCGCAGTCCCCTCGCCTTTCGATTGCTGGCTGATCCTGCGCGGCATGCGCACGCTACCGTGGCGGATGCGCGCGCACTCGGAGAACGCAATGAAAGTGGCGAGTTTTCTCGCTCAACATCGAAAAGTGGCGCGGGTTCATTATCCTGGACTGCAGTCGCATCCGGGACACCAGATCGCCGCGAAACAGATGTCATTATTTGGCGGGATGCTTTCGTTTGAAGTAAAGGACGGGCGCGACACAGCCATGTCGGTCGCGACGAAAACGAAAATCTTCATCCGCGCGACGAGCTTGGGCGGAGTGGAAAGTTTGATCGAGCATCGCGCGTCGATCGAAGGGCCGGGAACAACGTCGCCCGAAGGCTTGTTGCGGCTCTCAATCGGCCTGGAAAACGCCGACGATCTGATCGAGGACCTCGATCAGGCGCTGGGGTAGTTGTAGGGGGCGTTTGTGCCCCAAGCGCCCGGGCCTTTCATCTGGGGTCCCGCTGTAGTGTCCGCTGTCCGCGGCGGAGTTTCCCCACCCAGTCTACTCAAATGCGCTGAGAATAGCACACGCTACAGCCCAGGTAGGGGCGATTGACCTCAATCGCCTCCGGGCGGTTCGGGTGAGCCGCCCCTACCTAAGACGCCTTCTGAAGACGTCGATGATATCATTCACCTCGGCTACCCGCAAGAGAACGGCTGCTCCGAAAAACGCCGCTGCACCAACTGCAATCGTCACGAAAAGTATGGCCAGCTTTTGGAAAAAGCGCATGCCCGCCCACGCATCGAGCCACAGGTAGTTTGCCGCCCAGCAGATCAACGCCAGCAGCGCGCCGGCGAGACAGATCTTTCCGAGACCGACGAGCATCTGGCGCGTCTCCAATCTGCGCGTATGCCTGCGCATCAGTGCGTAAAGCAAAACAAAATTGATCGTCGCAACGAGGCTCGTCGAGAACGCAAGACCACGGTGTCCCCAACCGAGCCGGAACGTGAACAGCCAGTTGAGAAAAAGATTCGCGCCGATTGCCAGAAAGCTCACGACCATCGGCGTGTTGCGTTTGCCAATCGCGTAGAACGCGGGCGTCAGCACTTTCAACGCTGCATATGACACAAGCCCGATCGCATAAAATTGCAGCGCGCCCGCAGTCTGCCGCGTCATCTCGGCGGTGAACCGTCCGTGCTGATAAATGACGCTGATGATCGGCGACGCCAGCATCGCGAGCCCGATTGCCGACGGAATCGTAAGCAAAAACGCCAGCCGCATTCCACGCGCAAGAATCGCGCGAAACTCAGCCGTGTTCCCCAGAGCCGCGCTCTTTGAGACGAGCGGAAGCGTCACCGTGCCGATGGCGACTCCGAAAATTCCCAGCGGCAATTGCATCAGGCGAAACGCAATGTTGAGCCAGCTCACCGGCCCGTTACCGAGACTCGCCGCGAACCCGCTGTTGATTAGCACGTTCACCTGCACCGCGCTGGCGGCGATCACCGCCGGCCCCATCAAGGTCAGCACCGTGCGCACACCTTCGTCGCGCCAGTGAAAATCGGGGTGAAACCTGTAGCCAACGTGCCATAGCGACGGAAATTGGCCGACCAATTGCCACGCGCCACCGATCAGCGTCCCGATCGCCAAGCCCACGAGCGACCGCGCGCCGAAATGCGGATCGAGCCAGTAACCGATTGCTACCCCGGCAATGATCGAGCCGAGATTGAAATAGCTCGATGCCATCGCCGGCGGACCGAACACGTGTTTCGCGTTCAGCATCCCCATCACCAGCGCTGCGAGCGATACCAGCAGCATGAACGGCCACATGATCCGGGTAAGCAGGATGGTCAGCGCGGTTTTGTCCGGCGACCACGCGCCCCAGGTCAAAAGATCCACCAGCTGTGGCGCGAACACGATTCCGAGCAGTGTCACCGCGCTCATGAACACGGCCGTGAGCGTGGCGACCTTGTTCGCCAGACGCCACGCCGATTGATCGCCTTCGACCGCGATCTTTTTCGAGAATGTGGTGATGAACGCCGTTGAAAGCGCGCCCTCGGCAAACAGATCGCGCAACAGATTCGGTAACCGAAATGCCATCAAAAAGGCGTCGAGATTTCTCCCGGCCCCGAACAGGCCGGCAAACACCATCTCGCGAATCAGCCCGAGCACGCGGCTCGACAGAATGGCGATCCCAACAACGCCCGTCGCGCGGGTGCTCATTCGCCGGTCGTCCGCCGCACTCATCGGCGGATATTAACCACGAATAGACGCGAATGAACACGAATGTTAAGGCGTTCGCCGCGGCGAACGCCAACGTGTTGTAGCGTGCGCTGTCCTCAGCGCATTTAATCCAGGACGAAACAATTCCGCTGAGACAGCGGACACTACAACAAGAGACTCCGCTGGGGACAGCGGACGCTACAGCACAACCACGAAATAGACACGAATTACACGAACGGTCGCGAATTTTGTAGGGCGTCCTGTGTGAGACGCCGATTTTAATCCAATCACGGATTGCACGGATAACACGGATTTGGAATTGGGGAGCACACGCGCGTCGCGTTGTAGCGGTGCTCGCCGCGGCGAACACCGATTCAGACGTTTCACACGAAGCTCCGAGCGGGGACGCAGGAGATTAGACGAACAGGCGTTTGGCACAAACGCCTCCACACCATTATCCCCGTGATTCGCCAGCCCCAATTCATCTCCATTTTTCGAGCGAGAGACTTGGGACCTGACCAAATTCTTCGATGTTCGAAGTAACGAGCGTGAGATCGAGAACGAGCGCGTGACTGGCAATCAACAGATCATAAGGACCGAGCGGCGTCCCTGCCGCCTCCAACTCAAAACGCAGTGCGCCGGCGCGGCGAGCGGCATCAGGACTGAACGAAAGCTCTTCGACAACATTTAGCAGCGCCTGCACTTTCTGAGCTTCCCGACGGGGCTCGCGCGCGCGAGCAGCTCCCGCAAAAAGTTCGAAACTGCTAATAACTGATATCCCGCAATCATCGGGCGCCAGAGTCTGCAATTTCTGGATGACCGGTGAGACGTTGCGGAGCAGATCAATACAAGTATCGGTATCCAGCAGGTATTCCACGCCAATCTATCTGATTCAGAGTTGCCGAGCTGGTGGAAGGCTGCCTTGATTCGGGCGCCGGAAACCGCGGTCCGTGATCCGTATTTTCTTAAAAAAATTCCGTGGCCAACGCCGCTTTGATTTCGGCTCAATGATTACGGCTTTGCCTTCCTTTCGGATGAAGACTTCCGTTCCATTGAATCGGTAATCCTTGGGCAGTCGGACAGCTTGCGAGCCCCCGGTCGTAAACAGTTTGGCCGTATCCATGTAGATACAGTATCTATATTCGCTGTTTTGATCAAGTAACCACCAATGCACACGAATAGACACGAATTGTGGGGAGAGAGCAGACAACCACGGATGCCGCGGATTCCAATCCACACTGAATCCTGTAGCGTGCGCTGTCCTCAGGGCAGTCTCTTTGGAAGCTGCCAAGTCACGTGCCCCTTTCCGCTGGCGACAGCGGACTCTACAGCGCAACCACCAATAAACACGAATCTGAAACTCGCTCGTCTCCCAACTCGCTCGCCGCTACCCTTCGCGGCTTTACCTTCTATGTCGCCGATCCCTCGGCTCCATTCACGGACACCACGGATTTGAGGAGCGCGCGCACGTTGTAGCGGTGCTCGCCGCGGCGAGCACCGAGCCAGGCGTTTGACACAAAGCTCCGTGCGTGGACGCAGGAGATTGGACGAACAGGCGTTTGACACAAACGCCTCTACAACTGCTGCCAAGGTGGAACGCGTTGTCCTCAACGCGTTGGCAAAACAAGACGGCTTCGCCGCTGGATATCCGCGCCTTCGGCGATTCACCACCATCGTCTTTGGAGCTGCAACGGATGCGAAGCAACGGCCAGGCTTTCCACCCGATCCACCAAAAGAGAAAGCGCCGGGAGGATTTCTCCTCCCCGGCGCTGGTTTCTCTGGGGGCGAATTGCTCTCTGGCGTTACTTTATGCTAATCACAAACGTGATGCTGCCAACCTTCAGGTTAATGCGAAACGTGTAGGTGGAGCTGGCTTGTAGGTTGCTCGTGGCCATATTGAATATCCAGATGCCATTGCTATAGCGGAAGGCAACATCCGGGATATCGTTATACTGGCTTTCGTCCACGTTATTAACCGTACCGCGTACCGCGCTCAAGAGGGTTATTGAGCCGGAGCTATTCCCAAATACCACCATCGGGTCGGAGATGGGGTTGCCGTTGGCGTCGCACACCGTGAACTTCACCGGAACAGTGCGTCCGCTGCGCGGGAAGACGCTGCTGCCGTCGGCGTTGATCGGCTGCAAGATGACGCCCCCCGGGTTTGGCCCTGTGCAGGTCCCATACCCAATCGTCAGTGTCCCGTTGACGAAGGTGATGGTATAGTTGACAGAGGTTAGCCCGCCCGGAGTGACCGTGTAGGTCCCGGGAAGGACTGCCGTCGTCCCCGCGCCACTGAAGCTCAAGCTCCCGCCCAGCACGCTTGGTGTCTCGCCGTTGACGAACCCGCTGTAACGGACGGTGAAGCCCGTGTAGACCAAGCCGTCGTAAACCTTGGTGAAGGGATCTATCGCGGGCGTTCCTACGATCGAGTCCGCCGTGATGCTGAGCGCCGCCGGGGTAATCGTGAAGTTGGCCGTGTTGTAGGTGATCGTGTAATTGCCCAACACTCCAACAGGACTCAACGTCCGCCGTGCGACTGTAGGTCGCTGTCACACCATCCCCAGCCAGGAACCCACTGAGTGTTCCAGTTAACGTCGGATCGGAACTGCCATAAACCTTGGTCGCCGCAGCCGGCGTCACCGACGCAGCCTTCGGGGTAATGGTGAAGTTGGCCGTGTTGTAAGTGATGGTGTAATTGCCCAACACTCCAGCAGGACTCAACGTCGCGCTGATGGTGTACGGACTCCCACCAACTGTCTCGCCCGCCGTGCGACTGTAGGTCGCTGTCAGGCCATCCCCTGCCAGGAACCCACTGAGTGTCCCAGTTAACGCTGGATCGGAAATGCCATAAACCTTAGTCGCTGCAGCCGGTGTTACCGACGCAGCCTTCGGCGTAATCGTGAAGTTCGCCGTGTTATAGGTGATACTGTAGTTGCCCAATACGCCCGCTGGACTCAGCGTGGCGCTGATCGTGTACGGACTGCCCGCTACGGTCTCTCCCACAGTGCGACTGTATGTCGCCGTTACATTGTCCCCTGCCAGGAACCCACTGAGCGTGCCTGTAAATGCGGGATCGGCACTGCCATAAACCTTGGTGGCCGCAGCTTGGGGGGGTCTGGGGGGAACAGGGGGGTAAAGGATCTCGCTAGGGACTGCTTAGGCTGACTGCCCGGAGTGGGCACGACTGCGGTTCCACCCTCTCGTCACAGCTACGCGTCTGCGCGGTCTGTGCGTTGGTCCCTTGGAGAGAAATTCGAATAGAAGTAAGTTTGTCGTGTGGCGCGCACGAGCGACGCCTGGTGCTGGTCCTCATTTGCATGGCGTCTCCGGTTTCTACGGAAACGGCGTGAAGTTCGCGAAAAAGCTCCGGCTTCTGGCGGAAGTTCGAACCAATCGGGGGGAGTTCGAGGACGCGCGTTTTCAAATAAGGCGCGAAGTGTGATTCTGCTAAAACTGCTTGTAAAGAAGAAAGTGGGTTTTGATATCGGGAACATTTTCTGATTTTTCGGCTAAGAATCCCCTTAGGGGGAGATGTGAACAGAGGTGAAAAGATCAAGCCTTTTCGGATGAAAAATTCCCCTTAGGTGAAGCGGTTATTATAGGGCGTTTGACTCGTTCGCTCCCGCTCCCTCGGCCGGGCTGCCCGTCCATGTCGCTCCCGTCCCCGCGGCTGCGTTCTGTGAAACGCCGGCCAATTTTTTGGAGCCGGGCGCTGTAGGGTCCGCTGTCCTCAGCGGAAATGGCAGACGATTTTTGGTGGGAATCGGAAGGGACTGCGCTGAGGACAGCGCACGCGACAGCACGTTGGCGTTCGCCGCGGCGAACGCCTCAAGAAGGATCAGGCGTTAGGCACAAAGCTCCGAGCGGGGACGCCGGAGATTAGACGGGAAGCCGAACAGGTGAGTGAGCGGGTGCGAACGCATCAAACGCCTCTACAACGGTCATGCGGCGGGGAAGCGGACTACCTTCTTTTTGCCTCTGCCAAGGATGTCCTTCGGCGGCAAAAAAGTTTCCTCCACATATTTCGTAGCGCACTCAACGAGGTCCCGGCTGCAACTCAGGTCGAGCTTGTGTTTAATTTTCTCCCGATGGCTCTCAATGGTTTTTACACTCAGATTTAGCGTATGAGCGATCTGCCGGTTGCGAAGGCCCGAGCCCAATAAATGGAAAATGTGCATCTCGCGATCGGATAGTTTTTCAAGGTCGACGACACCACCCGACGAACGCTGTTCCGGGCGCGATTCCAACGATTTTGTGAACGCGCGCATCGCCACGTCCCGACTGACGTAAATGTTACCACTCAGGATTTCACGAATGGCGGCCAGGAGCTCTTCCTTGGGCGCTTTCTTCATTACATAACCGTCTGCGCCCGCGCGCAGGGCGCGCTCTGCAAAGATTTCTTCCTCAAAGGCAGAATACACGAGGATCAGCAACTCCGGTTGTTCTCCCTTGAGCGCCTTTACAAACTCCAGGCTGTCGCCGTTACCCAAGCGCAGGGCAGTCAGCAGTAACTGAGGCTTGCATTGCGCGATCTTGTCGCGCGCATCCCGAATATCAGCGGTTTCACCGCAGATGATCATGTCCGGCTGAGAATTGAGAAAACCAATGAGCCCGTAGCGGAGCAGCGGATGCTCTTCCAAGACCAGGATTCGGGCTTTTACCGGATGCTTTTCTGGGGCGGACATGTCCTCGCTACGCGGAAGGTTTTGCCATTCACGCGGCGCAATTGTCAAGAACTGAATTGAGTGTTTTTTGGTCAAGGCTGTAGCGTCCGCTGTCCTCAGCGGAGAAGGCATGGAGGGGCGCCTTCTTCCGCTACCTGGCCTGAATCGCGCCTTCAGCGCTGGCACCAGGCATGGTCATCAATTCCCTGGGGCGATGCCCCAGGGCTAGAGGTTGACTGCCGCGCCGTTGGCGCTAAAGCGAAACTCCAATTTAACTGCGCTGCGGACAGCGCACGCTACAAAAAAGCTGGCATTCGCCGCGGCGAATGCCCTGCAACATTCGTGTGCACTCGTGGATAAAAGGCTATTTCAAGAACAGATTCATACCATCGAGATCGATGATGGCATGACAGATGTACAGCGTATCCATCCCGAGGATGCCGCTGATTATGGTGCTGCCCTGCCGCAATGCGAAATCTGGTAACGCAGTTACGCCAAATTTCTCTGGCGGCACTTTGAAACCGCCAATTTTCAGATCGTTGATTTGCGCGGCGCCGATGTGCTTCGCCGTTCCGCTGGCAAAATGCGCAGAGACCCGCGTTGGTTGCCACGCGATTCCCAGCGATTTAAGGGAAGTCTCCTGAAAAGTAGTAACAAATGCGCCGGTATCTACGAGCAGATGAGCCGATTGCCCGTGAATTGAGCAGGACACGGTGAGCGCGCCGTTTTCTTCCCGACGCAGCGGGACACGGGTGAATTTTTCTGATGACGCGACAGAGCTGAGGTTCATCTGGCGCGCTTGATCAACCTTGAAAAAGACGAGCTTGGTTCGGCAATTAATCACCGCTTTGTGGCGGAGCAGAATGTCCAGGCCAAGAACGCCATCAATGTGACCGCTTCCAGTGCCGGAGTGGGTTAAACTGCGCAGCGCGACCGGGCTGCTGCCAAAGTTCATGCTGCCGGCAGTAATACTTTGCGCAAAGCCAACGGGCAGGTCCTGCCCGTTAATTTGCGTGAACCGGATGTAACGCAGGCCGCGCTGCGACGGCTTTATACCGAATGACTCGGCTGCGTTGGCGTCGAGGATGATTTGGTTTGCGCCGGTATCGACCAGCAAATTCCCATGTTGCCCGTTGATTTGGACGGACATGATCATCTTGTTCAGAGGACCGTAGTGAATCGGCACGGCTTTGTATCCGGGTAGCTGTGGCAACGGTCGACTTTTGGTTGCGCCGAAAATCGAGATCGGCGCGGCGGTGAGGAGAAGGAGAACTGCAAAATATCTAGACGTCCTCTCGCAAACACCTGAGCGCTGTAGATACGGCGCTGTGCGCCGTCGGGGATGCTCTGTTGCGGACATGCAAACGCCCCACAGGGGCGTGGCTACAACACGCTTTGAAAAGCGGCGACATGTCGCCGCACTCCAAATTAACGCCAGCGGCCGAATTCCGCTCACAATCCCGTTGGGCAATCGATAAATTCCCATGGAATTCCAAATCGCTCCGACAAATGCGCAGCAAGCGCTTTTACGCCGAAAATTTCCGTGGCGTAATGTCCGCCGAGCAGAAGATTCATACCGAGTTCTTCGGCCGCAACCGCAGCCCAGTGCGGCGCTTCGCCGGTGACAAACGTGTCGATGTTTTCCTGTGCGACCCGGTAAATTTCCGAGCCGGCGCCTCCGGTGATGATGCCAATAGTCCGAGTTCGCTTTGGACCAAAAGCAAAAACTTTTACCGGGCCATTCAATGCCTTCTGTAATTTGCGAACGAAATCGTTCCGCGGAAGCGAGGCGCGCACTTTCAGACCAACCGGTTGACCTTTTTCCTCCAGAAATGGCTGCGCGGATTTCAGTCCAAGCTCGGCGACGAGCCGAGCGTTGTTGCCAACTTTCGGATGGACATCCAGAGGCAGATGCGCGCTGTAAAGCGCCATATTGTTTTCAAAAGCGAGCTGCAGTTGCCGGCGTAGCGCGCTTCTGACCGGTTGCAGCCCCGGCCAAAACAAACCGTGGTGCACGATTAAAAGATCAACTTTTTTCTTTGCAGCCTTGGTCAGAACCCGCGTGGAAACATCCACCGCCGCGCCGAGTCGCGTGACGTGGCCGGAATTTTCAATTTGGAGACCATTAAGCGCGTTGTCCCAGTCGCCGACCTCGCGAATGCGCAGAAAATCGTCCGTGTAATTGACGATATCAGAAAGCAAAGCCATGACTGACGGTCAATCCAAATATACCGGTCGTCGAAATTAACTTCCTGCTAATAATGCAATAAAATGGTGCCATAAGTTAATTGCGCGTTGGGAAGATTTTTTCTGCCCGCTAATCACGCTAATTGACACGAATCAAAGAGGCGCCTTCCCACGCCACCGGAATGCTGAACGGTTCCGAAGACCATCGCTGCCTTTATTTTCCTATTCGCGTTCATTCGCGTGTTTCGCGGGCTCAACTTCACGGTCTTCTTTCTTTTGGACTCTCTTTGCTTGACGAATCCCGCACCTGTTGTGACCATCATTATCGAATGAACGTGGAGTACACGGACGCGCCCGCCACTCGCCCCGAATCGGGGACAGGCGAGAAAATGCCGTGTCCATACTGCGGGCATCTCCTGCCAAAGGACGCCCAAAGCTGCGACCGGTGCGATTGGAAGCGTGG
>Ga0066903_100000924_pt1 | contig 20178 bp, 17 predicted proteins | sample PanSoiMetaGPlot1_FD_67491 | JGI IMG/M metagenome (GOLD analysis project Ga0066903, IMG submission 67491) | Tropical forest soil microbial communities from Panama analyzed to predict greenhouse gas emissions - Panama Soil - Plot 1 (version 2) | ecosystem: Environmental > Terrestrial > Soil >... | reverse complement strand
GCGGCGGGCGGGGCTGCGGGAGTCGTTGCCACGCCTCGAGCAGCACATGGATGCCCTTATGCCGCGAGAGGGGCCCAGCGAACACGATCGAACGGCGCGCGGCCGGTGCGATGGTCGGCTGCTCGTCCAGCAGTGCGTCTTCGACGAAGTTCGGGATGACGTCGATCGGCTGCTCACGTAACGCGTGAGCCGTGGCGCCGGCCACCGCCGAACTGACCGCAATGAACCGGTCGACGTGCCTGTAAAGCCGCTCGCTGACGTGGAGGCCGACGGTGAGTGGCAACGCCTTCAGGAGCCCGTATTGCTCACGGGCCGAGCGGATGCACTTCAGGGTCCCTGGTCCGGAGCAGATGCCTTCTGATGGGTGGAGGAGCGTCTTTTTCGGGCAGACGGCGCCGAAATCGTGCAGTGTCGCCACCAAGGCAGCCTCGCCCCGGGTCGCCGGTGCAAGAGCCGAAAACAGGATCCAGCTGTGGGCGTGGACGATGTCCGGCTTCTCTAGGGCGTACACCCGCTTCAGCGCCGCTACCGCGCCTGGGTCGGGAAAGGGAGGGTGGAATCGTCGTTCAGGATCCTTCGCGAGACCTCTAGCCGAGCTCCAGCCTCGGATCCGGTGGACGCGGAGGTCGTCCCAGGACTGACCCGCAGGCGCTCCAGACTGCGCCATCGTGACGACCGCGACCTCGTGGCCGCGGTGCGTCAGCTCGCGTCCGAGTCTTTGAACGTGTCGTTCGAGGCCGCCGATGATCGGCTCGTACAGATCGGTAAGGAGCAGGATGCGCATTCGTTGTCAGGACAGCTCGAGCCGGCGTCTGCCTTCCTTCCGCCTCCCCGAAGCGGAGGCAGCTCGCAAACGAAGCAGGGTCAGCGGTGTGTGCCTCGTCGGGCGCGCGACTCGGTCATTGAGTGGTCTCACGTTTCACCTATGCCCCCGCATGAGCATTCGTGCACGCCATGCCCCGAGCGACATCCGGCTACGCGCCGGCGCCGACGCGGTCGTCCTCCCCTACCGCCGTTCGACGCAGAGCGGCGCGCTCCACATTGCCAAGGTGCACGGGCTCTTGCTTGTCGTTTCTCGGGCCTTGGGGTATCACCGCGGCGACTCCGGGGTATGAGTGGGCGATCTCGTGCGTCCCGATTCTTCAGAGCGCCTCCGGGCAACGATGCGCCAAGCAGCGTTGCTGAGAGACGGACGCTTCGCCAGCTCCTCCGCGTCGAGGGGGATCGTGCCGCTCTATCGGCACTTCCTCCTCAAGGTCGACTCGAGGCTCGGGCTGCGACCGGCCGGGAAAGGGCAGGGAGTGAACCGGCTGGCGGCAGAGACCTCGACCTTGACTCACGCTGTCGACAGCCTCGACAGCGCAGTCTTGCCGCCGGAGCTCTCGCGGAGGAAGGTGGGCACGAACGTCCCGGTGGCTCTCGCGATCGTGCCGCTCGCTGCGATGGGACTGCTGGCCGTGGCCGCCGCCGACCTGCTCGCGTGGCGCGGGGCGCAGCATGCCGGCGATCTGTTCTGGCTCGGCTTGCTTCTCATCTGGCTCCCTGCGAGCGCCGTCATCCTGAGCGAGCGATCAGCCCGCGGACAGCGGATCCTTGCCGTAGTCGTGGTCGGCATGTCGCTGTTTCTCGTTCATTTCCTCGGGAGCCCAGTGCGCTTCGCCGGCTTCGATCCGTTCTTGCATTGGGACACGACCAACAAGATCGTCCAGACGGGAAGACTGTTCAACGCGAATCCCGTGCTTCCGGTGAGCCCGCTGTATCCCGGGCTCGAGCTCGTCACGGCTGCACTCGTGAAGCTCACAGGTCTCTCGGTCTTCGTCGCCGGCACGGTCGTCGTCGGCGTGGCTCGGCTCGTCTCGATCCTCGGCCTTTACCTCCTCTACGAGCTCGTGGGGAAGTCCGCGCGCCTCGCCGGTATCGCGACGCTCGTCTATGCCGCGAATCCCTCGTTTCTGTTCCAAGACAGCGAGTACCTGTACGAGGCGCTCGCGCTCTCGTTCGCGATCTTGGTTCTCTATCTGGTCGCCTTCGGCCTGCACCGGGCTCCGTCGCGCGGCCTGCCGGTCGTCTGGCTCGCTGTCGCCGGCGTGCTCGTCGCGACTGCGGTCACCCACCACATCACGTCGTTCTTCTTCGTCGCGTTCCTGCTCGTCCTCGCTCTCGTCGCGCCGAAGATGCCTCGCGCTCGCCGCGTGTTTCTCTGGTGTGTGGCGCTGCTGGGCATCGCAGCTGTCGTGCTCTGGCTGATGCTTCTCGCCAGCCGTGTGATCGCCTATCTGCAGCCTGTTTCAACCGGTGTGAGCGAGGTACTCAGCCTCATCAGGAGGGAGAGCGCCTCCCGGCAGCTGTTCCAGAACTATGGGACGCAGCACGTCTCGGCCGGAGACAAGGCAGGCGCCTTCGCATTCAGCGCTCTGACAACGGCGCTATTGGCGCTGGGCTTGTGGTGCATGCTGCGAACCGGAAAGCTCAATGGGCGTCGGGCCGCGTTCGTGCGGACGTTCGCGCTCTCTGCACTCGCATATCCGCTGAGCTTCCTGTTTCGATTCACTCCGGCGGGCGCAGATCTTGCGGGACGGCTATCGACATTCGTCTTCGTCGGAGTCGCCTTCTGCGCAGCGGTTGCGATCAGCGAGAGTCCCGCGCTGCGACGGCTCCGGCTCGGCGGGCTGGTTGTGATCGCGGGATTGCTCGCATGGGGCGGAACTATCCTCGGAGCACCGAGCTGGCTCCGCCTGCCCGGCCCCTACCTGGTTTCGGCCGACGCTCGATCGATCGAACCCCAGGGGATAGACGCCGCAAGGTGGGCCGGACAGACGCTGGGGGAGGGAAACCGGATCGCGGCCGACCGCGTCAACACCGTGCTGATGTTGACGTACGGACGCCAGACTCCAGCCTGGGGGCTTTCGGACCGCGTCGACGTCACTCCGGTCTTTTTCGATAAGCGCTGGACGGCTCGCGACGGGTCGCTGTTGAGAGGGGCGGCGGTCCATTACCTCGTCGTCGACTCCCGCCTGACGACGGCGCTGCCCGCCAGAGGGGTGTACATCGAACCGGGTGAGCCCGGTGCGTTCCACCACAGAAAGCCACTGCCGAAGGCGGCGGTGACGAAATTCGATCGCGCGAAGCGCTTGTCACGCGTGTTCGACGGCGGCTCGATAGCCATCTACGACGTAAGCGACGCGGGCCCATGACGCGCACCGCAGGCCCGCTGACCATCGCGAGCGCGCTGGTCGCCGCGGAGATCGCTGCCGTCTTTGCACCCATGCCGCTGCGCGTGCCGGCGGGATTACTCCTCGTGCTCGTGTTGCCGGGCCTTGCCGCAACCCAGGCCGTCCGTGGCCGCCTCACTCTGGAGCGGACCGAGGTGATCATGCTCGTCCCGGGCCTGAGTCTTGTGACTTCGGTCCTTGTCGGCCTGCTGGTGTACGCCGCGCATCTACGCCTCACCACCGTGAGCTGGGGGTTGGCGATCGCCGTCGTCGTACTGGGCCTGCTCGCCCTCGGCGGGAGACTGGGCGAACGCACCGACGTTCGACCTCGCGTCCGTCTCAGCGGCTGGATCCGAAGCCGGGCCGTGCCGGTCGCGGTCATCCTCTGTTCGCTGGCCATGATCGCGGGCGCTCTCGTGCTGGCGGCGTACGGGGAGCGCTCGGCGACGGGCGGCGGGTTTACGGAGCTCTGGGCGCTGCGCACGCATACGGGCCCGACTCCAGCGGTAGCGCTCGGCGTCACGAACCACGAACACGGCAGCGCACATTACCGCCTCCAGATCGTCGCGGGCCGCGCGATCAAGGTTCTCTCGTTCGAGCTCGCCCGAGGTCGGACGCTGCGGCGAAGGCTGCCGATCGGGAACGCACGCGACGGTGTGACGCTCACCCTGTCGAAGCTCCCACACCATCTGGACTACCGGCACGTGCGTCTTGCGCCGCTGGAAGCCGACGGCTCGCAGTAGGAGCGGCCTCGGTTCGGCCCCTCACCCTCGGGGCAGCCGATGTTAGGTTCCCGCACTTCGGGGCAAGGGAGTGACGATGCGGATGGAGCGCTCATACCCCGGCCGCGGCTCGCCAAAGGCTGTGGGGGCCTGGATGCCGCACTGATGTCCGCGGTGATGCCCAACCTCTTCATCGTCGGCGCGCCGAAGGCCGCCACGACCTCGCTCTACGAATACCTCAACGGCCAGCCCGACGTGTTCATGTCACCGCTGAAGGAGCCCAATTTCTTCTCGGAGTCGCGAACCGACAGCCCGGAAAGGGATGAGTTCTCCCACGCCGTGCGGGAAAGCTCGAGCTACGAGCGTCTGTTCTTGGATGCGGTCGGGTTCCCATATGTCGGTGAGGCAAGCACTTCGTACCTGAGGAATGAGGCGGCCCCGGAGAGGATCAAGCGAGCCTCGCCCGAGGCGAAGATCGTCGTCTCCTTGCGGGATCCGGTCGAGCGCGCCTACTCGGATTACCGCTACTGCGTGCGGGAGGGACTCGAACGGCGATCGTTCGCGGAGGCGGTTAGCGACGAGTTGAGCTCCTCGGACAACCAGCCATCGTCGGCGAACTATCTCCAGTACGGCGACTACGTTCCTGGTCTGCGGCGGTACGAGCGCCACTTCGGGCGCGATTCGATGCTTGTGGTCTTCTTCGAGGACCTTCTGAGCGATCCGGATTCCGTTCTCCAGGACCTGCTCGCCTTTCTCGGCCTCGACAGTCGACGGGCCAGGAACTTTCCGCACGCGAACCCGCACGGTCAACCGCGAGGCGTTCTCGCCAAACAGCTAATGCAGAGCACCCGTCTGCGGCTCGCGCTACGAAGGATCGTTCCGGACTCGCTGCTTCGCCTTGCTCACGACCGCCTGCTGGTGAAACCGGCCCCGAAGCCTGAGCTCGATCCGACTCTGCGCGCGAAGCTGATTTCGATCTACCAGCCGCAGGTCGAGGAGATTGCGAGCTTCGTCGGCCGCCGGCCACCCTGGAAGAACTTCCAGCCGGCATCGCCCTCCTAGCGTCGCACTCCGGCACCTTCAGGCGATCTAGCGACGCGAAAAGAAGGCTCATGGTGGCCGTTCGGCTGGAGTGCTGAACGCGTCCTCGGTGTCTTTTTGCGCGGGACCGCTCAATCGCCAGCGGACGTTAGGTTCGAGCTTGTCGGGGGCAAGGGAGCGGTGATGCGGAGCGCTCGTACCCCGGCAGCGGAAGATGGCAAGGCGGTAGAGGCGGAACAGGTGGACGCGGCAGCAGAGGCCCTCCCTCAGGCTGTGGGCCTTGAGTGGGCACCGGCGCTGATGCCCAATCTCTTCCTGGTCGGGGCGGCAAAGGCCGGCACGACCTCGCTCGACGAATACCTCAGGAGTCAGCCCGAGGTGTTCATGTCACCGCTGAAGGAGCCACACTTCTTCTCGGAGCTGCGGATCGACAGCCCGGCCAAGTACGAGTTTGCCCATGTCGTCCGGGAACGCTCCAGCTACGAGCGTCTGTTCTCGGATTCCGCCGGCTTCTCCTACGTCGGTGAGGCAAGCACGTCGTACTTGACCAATGAGGCGGCGCCGGAGAGGATCAAGCGAGCCTCACCCGAGGCGAAGATCGTCGTCTCCTTGCGGGATCCGGTCGAGCGCGCCTACTCGCACTTCCTCTACGACGTGGGCGAGGCGGCCGAGCGGCGATCGTTCGAGGAGGCGGTACGTGCCGAGCTGAGCTGTCCCGCCAGCCAGCCCTGGCCGGCGAACTATCTCGAGTACAGCGACTACGTTCCTGGTCTGCGGCGGTACGAGCACCACTTCGGGCGCGATTCGATGCATGTGATCTTCTTCGAGGAGCTACTGAGCAACCCCGATTCCGTTCTCCGGAACCTGCTCGCCTTTCTAGGCCTCGACACTCGACGGGCGAGGAACCTTCCGCACGCGAACCCGCACGGTCAACCGCGCGGCGTTCTCGCCAAACATCTCTTGCAGAGCATCCAGCTGAGGCTCGCGCTGCGAAGCATCGTTCCGGACCCGCTGCTTCGCCTCGCTCACGACCGCCTGCTCGTGAAACCTGCCTCGAAGCCTGAGCTCGATCCGACTCTACGGGCGAAGCTGATCTCGATCTACCGGCCCCAGGTGGAAGAGATTGCGAGCTTCGTCGGCCGCCGGCCCCCCTGGAAGAACTTCGGCCAGTCCACGTTCGTGAGCGGGTTCGTGCCGGCGAGGGCGCCTGGGGACACCCGAACAGCCGAGGAGAGCAAATGATCACGGCCGCCAGTTTGGTTCACATCGATGCCGAGGCGTTCGCAGACTCTTTCGCGCGACGCTCGATTCTCGTTCAACACTCACTGGTCGACCATCCGCTCTTTACGCTGGAGGCGCTCGCGGAGCTCGCCGACCGGTTGCCGACGAGTTCGGTTCTGCGTAAGCAGGGCCAAGCGCCGATCGACCGTTCGCGCGACCCTGTCGATGTGGACGCGGGCGACGAGCCGCCTTCGGCGAGCGTCCTCGATGTCGAGCGGAACGGCCGGCGCATTGTCCTGCAGGACATACAGCAGATTCCTGAGTACGCCGACGCGGTCAACCAGTGCCTGGACCAAGTGGAGCCGCTCGTCGCCGCGCAAGAGGGAGGAATGCAATTCCGGACGGGCTACATCTTCATCTCCGGTCCAACTTCAGCAACGCCGATGCACTTCGATCCGGAGCACAGCTTTCTCCTCCAGTTGCGAGGCACGAAGCACGTGAGCGTCGCCGCGTTTCCGAATGACCACGCGAAGCTCGGGCTGGAGCTGGAACGCTACCTCGACGGTGAGCAGTGCGACTTTCAGGCGATGCAGACGGTCGCTGAAACGTTCCAGATCGATCCCGGCCTCGGGGTCTATCTGCCTTCGTTCATCCCGCACTGGGTCGAGACAGAAGGCGACGTATCCGTATCGTTCTCGATCCCCTTCTACACCCGCGGCTGTCGGCGGGCCCAGGGCGTCTACGGGGTGAACAGCTGGCTGCGGAAGGCGAAGCTGTCGCCGCGGCCGCTCGGGGAATCCGACCCGGTGGACGCAACCAAGTCGACGCTGTTCCATTTCTTGCGCACCGCGCGCTATGGCCGCCGGAAACTAGGGTAGATCAATCCAGGATGGGAGCCACCTCGACGGTTGGCCGACGGTGGTGAAGCGGATGGGGCGCGCTCGTTTGATTCCTGAGCAGTCCGGCGAATTGGTCGATCCGGCTCAACCACGATTGTTCGTGCAGTTAGGTGACCGGCTTCAGCGCCCTTCCGTCCAGCGTCGCCGCATTTTCATCACCGCCAGACCTGCTGCAACCGCGGGACGCCCCTTTCGCGTACCGGCCCTGACAACGGACTCGCGGCCCGGGTCCGTGTTCGCGAACCGATACTTGAACGACTCACCACCGCGCAGAAACCGGTATTCGCCGACGCGGTCGGTGAGAGCGGTGCGGACCGCGTGCGCCATAAGCACGAATCCGACCGACTCACTGGCGTAGGCAAGACCGCGACCGGCCTGGACATACGACTCGATGTCCCCGACGCGATATCCCAGCAATCCGGCGGCCGGATCTCCGTCGAGGTCGAGCATCCAAAGGCGCAGGAAGCCCTCGCGGGCGGCAACGGCCGCCACGTCGCGGTGGAACGACTCGTGCCTTAGCGCATTCGATGAATTTCTCCAGCGCTCGCGATGGAGCGAGAAGAAGACGTCGAGCTCGCAATCGAGGCGCTCGGGGGCGGTCACCAGCCGAAACACCGCGCGGTGGCGCTTGCGGAGTCTTCGCTCCAGGCGTCTCACCTGTCCCCGAAAGTTGGCGCTCTTTGACTCGAGATACTCGTCCCAAGTGCCCTCGAACCGCAGCACCGGGCCCGCTTCGACGCGCCACGGGTGGCCCTCCAAGAGCTCCGCCCAGGGCAGTTCTCCGTCCAGCTGCTCGCCGAGGAAGACGTCATGGCGTAGTTCGGCTAGTGCGGTGTCTAGCGCCGCCGCCTGCTCCGCCGGACTTGCGTCGCCGAGCGGGCCGAGCTCGTCCGCGTGGGGTGAGCCGACGAAGCGGACGACACGGAGACCTCGCTGACGCCAGACATAGAGCGGGATGATCGCAACCACGCTTCCCTGCTCGTCGCGAATGACGTTTAGGCGAAGGAGCCTTCCGCGTCCGAAGTGGCGCCACCAGGTTCGATTCCACCCCCAAGTGGCAAAGATCGACCGTATCGGGAGCGAACACCAGGTCTCGCGGACGGCCTCGAACGAGTCGAAGGACTCGAGTTCGAGCTTGGCTCCGGATGGGGAGTCCTGGCTCTCGACGCTTGGGGGACCGGCTCTCATCGGCGGTTATATGACCGGTTCTCCGGAAGCCGAACCCGGTCAGCGGCCGCGTTCCGATAACGAAGGATGCGGCGGTCGTCGAGGTCGCGTGAGAGCGAGGGAAGACTGGCACGTGCCCGTGCGTTCGCGGCTGTTGCGTTCGGGGCCGTACTGCAGGGCGACGCACGAGGCGCATCGGCTGCAGGCATTCATCGGGCGCCAACGGCGGGATCTCCCCCCTCCAGCCACCGTCAACGCCGTGCGGATCCTCGGGTATCACCGCATCGCCGATGATGACGAGCTTGCGGTCCCGCGGAAAGCCTTCCGGGCCCAGATGGAAAGGCTTCTCGCTCTCGGAGCTCTGCCCATCTCGCTGGACGAGGCGCGACGGATACTCGAGGAGGGAATCGACCGCTTCTACGTGTGCGTGACGTTCGACGACGGCTACTACGACAACATGACCGAGGCGGTACAGGTTCTGCACGAACTGGGGATCCCAGCGACGATCTTCGTCCCTACGGGAGCGATTGACGGCGCGGAGCGGCTCTACTGGTACCGGGAGCAGCCTCGGCTCCTCAGCTGGAGCGAGTTGCGTGAATTGAGCGCGGACAGCCTCCTCTCGATCGGCTCTCACACGCGCCGGCATCCCGACCTCACCCGCCTCACGGACGAAGCTGCCTGGGAGGAGATCGCTGGCTCGAAGGCAGAGTTGGAGTATCGGCTCGGGATGCCCGTCACGAGTTTCGCGTATCCGGGCGGACGTATGAGCGAGCGAGAGGCCCGGATGGTCGTCGAGGCCGGCTACCGGGTCGCCGTCACTACGCGGCTTGGGCCGAACCAGGCCGGCGTTCGACCGGAGGCACTACGCCGCAACTTCATCGATAGGCGCGACGACGAATCCCTCCTCGAGGCGAGGCTTGCGGGCCTACTCGACGCTCCGTGGGGGTTTCAGCGCCTGCGATCGGCGATCCACTCCGCTACCTGAGGGTGAGGCTTCGAAAGCCGAGCATCGGGCAAGCGTCGAGTCAACGAGGAGGCAAAGACAGCACGAGCGACCCCGAGTAGCAGCCTCGTAGCTTGTGGAAACTCGAACGCGGAAAAGCGAAACTAGGGCGCGCGTGCGCCCAGTGCGTAGTGAACGCACTGGACGCATCTCGCGACTGACCACCGTCGTAACTGGCGACCCTCCGGCGCAGGCGCGGAGCATCCTGACCAACTCCGGCTCGCTGACCGGCGCCGTCATCGTGACGGCGCTGCTCGGGCTTCCGTACTGGTCACTCGCCGCAAGGGCCTTCTCAACCGAAGTCGTGGGGTTCGCCGCCGCGCTCGTCGCTGCGATGACCCTCCTCGGAACGCTCGGCATGCTGGGGCTCGGAACGCTCCTTGCCGGTGAGTTCGCGCGTGACGAGGGCGACCACCGCGGTCATCTTGTGCCGGCCCTGGTGCTCGCCGCCTTCGCCGGCGCGGCGCTTGGAATCGCGTTCGGAATCGCGGCGCCGCGGCGTCTTGGGCTCGAACAGCTCGGCGGCAAACCCGGCTCGATCGCGATTTTCGCCACCGGAGCTGGGTTGACGTCACTGTCGCTGGTGCTCGACCAGGCGCTCATCGGCCTCCAGCGCGGAGGTCTCCAGCTTGCCCGCAACGTGCTGTTTGCCGTCGCCAAGCTCGCGCTGGTAGCGATCGCTGCAACCGGCGCGCTCACCCTCGGCGGCGTCGGGCTCTACGCCACTTGGGTAGCAGGTCTCGTGCTCTCGCTTCTCTGGGTCGCAGTCCCCCTGCACCGTCGGCGCACGGGCGTACGGGCCAGGCGCCTTGCGGCGAGCCTTTGGACCGTGATTTGTGAGTGGCGGACAAAGGCCGTCAAGCACCATCTCGTCAACATTGCGCTTCGAGTAGGGCCGCTCGCAATGCCGCTGGTCGCCGCCGGAACGGTGTCGGTGGCAGGAGCCGCGTACTACTACACGGGCGCACTGATCACGAACGTGCTCGGGTACGGAGCGGTCGCGATCACCTTCGCCCTCTATACCGCCGGTGCTCGGCACGACGGCGAGTTCCCGCGCATGCTTCGTTTCACGCTGCGGATGTCGTTCGCCGTCGTCATCGCTGCGAACGTCGTTCTTCTCGTCGGCGCGCCGGTGATCCTCTCCGTATTCGGACCCTCCTATGTGCACAACGGCGCGACGGTCATGCGTCTGCTCGGCGTCTCGGTCCTGCTCATGGTCGTCAAGGATCACTACATCGCGATTGCCCGGATTCGCGACTGGCTCACAAGAGCGGCTGTGCTGTGCGCAGCGGGTGCGGTCTTGGAAATAGGGCTGGCTGCGGCCGGCGGCCTCCTAGCCGGCCTCGACGGGGTGGCGCTTGGGCGAATCCTAGCGTTGCTCGTCCAGGCTCTCGTGATGTCCCCCGCAATCATCCGCGAGTTGGGCTGGAGCCTGCGGACCGCGCCAGAAGTCGGGTCCTGATCACGCGCGGCCGCCGTTGTGCTGCGCAACGACCTCGCCATAGAGCTCTTCGGTTCGCTCCGCGACAGTCGTCCAGCTCGGCACCGTCGCAACTACACGTCCCGGGCGGTCGGCGACGAGGATTGTCTCGGCCAGTGTCTCTCCGTCCGCGTCAGGCGGCACGAAGCGCCAATTCGACCCTTCCGCCAGCGTCGCGGCATAGCGGTGGGCGGGAATCTCCGAGGTGACCACCGCCGCGCCGGCTGCGGAGGCCTCCAGGGGTGTGATGCCGAGCGCTTCGCGCCCAGACATCGAAACGAAGACGTCCGCGCGGCGAAGCCACGCGAAGAGCGTCGCGTCGCTGACGGCACCGAGAAACCGAACCCTGTCGGAAAGCCGCCGCTCGACGGTCTGCCGAAGCCTCGGCAGATCCGAGCCCTCGCCGATCACGACGAGAGACCAGTCCGGGGGGAGGGCGTCGCCTGCCTCGATGACCACTTCCACGCGCTTGTACGGCTCGAGTCGGCCTGCTACGAGGAGAACCTTTCCCTCTGCCGTGATCGGCGAGGCGGCGAGGATCGAGTCCGAATCGACACCGTTCGGGATCACGGTTACGCGTTCGGCCGCGTGGGGAAAGCTCGTTTCCAGCAGGAGACTTTCCGGAACCGAGACACACACGATGCGAGTCGCTGCGCTCACGACCAACCGCCCGAACGGCCGGTACGGCCGGTGGAGCAGGCGACTCATCGGCGTGTGGCCCGTGCCGTGGTAGTGGGGGGTAAAGACGAACGGCCGCACTCGGATCGAAGCCGGTGCGAGCGCCGCGACCGAGTGGTAGCTGTGGGCGTGGAAGACGTCGTAGCGCCGTCGCCGGCTCTGCAATCCAGGCCAAAGTCCCGGCGCAACCGGATATGCCCGGCCAGGGACGACGGAGCGGAAGCGACGAACCGTAACTCCCCGGACTTCCTCGACCTGGTTCCGATCGGCCGCGCAGAAGACGTCGACGCCGTGGCCACGGCGGACGAGTTCCGCCGCAAGTCGTTCCACGTGACGCTCCACACCTCCAACCTCGGGCGGGTAGTGGGGCGCGACGAGCGCGATTCGCATGTGCTGCATCTCCCCGGTTGGCGGCTCACCTATGCCTGCGGGTCGCTTACGCAGTTGTGCGGCCCATTTCCCCGCCGACCCGTCGGACGATCGGCATGATCGCTCTCCTCGCGCTCATGGCCTCGGCAACGCAAGCGAGGCTTGACGTCCTACTCGCGGTGTTGGGAGTCGCCGTCGTGGTGGGGTTCGTTCTCCTGCGACACGCGAGTACGGCGGCGTTCGCGGTCAAGCCCGTGTCCTCAGCAGCGAAGCCGGCCGCCGCGAAACTCCTCGTGGTCGACGTTTCAGGCGCGGTGCAACAGCCGGGCCTTTACCCGCTGTGGTCCGGTTCGAGGTTAGGCGACGCAATCGCGGCCGCAGGCGGCGCTACCGCGAAGGCGCGGCTCGAGGCAGTCAACGTCGCTGCGCCCTTGGCAGACGGAGAGCGGGTGTTCGTTCCGGGTCTGGGTGCGGGGGGCGCTGCGGCAGCTTCTGCCCCGGCTGCGATGTCCTCGTCGTCCGGCCCGCTCATCCTCGGTACGGCGACGGCGGAACAGCTCGACGCGCTCCCCGGCATCGGCCCCGTGACCGCACAGAAGATCCTCGACTACCAGCGGGCGCACGGCCCGTTTCACTCGGTCGCCGAACTTGAGGGAGTGTCCGGCATAGGCCCACGCAAGCTCGCGGGGCTGATGGGCCTGGTGACCCCGTGACGCGACCTCAGGGCTGGGCCGCACCCCGTCGTCCCGTACCGGGGTTTGGAATGGGGTGGATGCGGTCAGGAGTTGAGGTATTCGGGCAGCACGACCAGCAACCCGATTGCGGCTTATGAGCGAAGGCGTGCGAAAACGTTCGATTGCGGCTGAGGACGTGAGACCACGGGTCAGCGTCATCGTCCCCGCCTTGAACGAGGCGGAGAACCTCGAGTATGTGCTTCCTCGCGTCCGGGCGGAGTACGAGGTCGTGCTGGTCGACGGCGGGTCCACGGACGGCACCGTCGAAGCCGCGCTGGCGGCTCGGCCCGACATCGTCGTCGTTCCGCAGGACGGTGCCGGCAAGGGGAACGCGCTGCGCTGCGGCTTCGCTGCCGCCCGCGGCGAGATCATCGTCATGCTCGATGCCGACGGCTCAGCCCGTCCAGAGGAGATTCCGGCCTTCATCAGGGCGCTGGAGCGGGGTGCGGACTATGCGAAGGGATCTCGCTTCGTCCCCGGTGCAGGAGGAGCCGGTAGTGCGGACATCACGCCGCTACGGTGGTTCGGGAACTGGTGTCTCGGGCGGTCGGTAAATGCCCTCTTCGGGACTGCCTACACAGACCTCTGCTATGGCTACAACGCCTTCTGGAAACGTTGCCTCGACCGGCTGGCGATCGACTGCGACGGCTTCGAAGTCGAGACGTTGCTGAACATTCGCGCCGCGACCGCCGGTTACCGCATAGTCGAAGTGCCGAGCTTTGAGGACCCGCGCCTATACGGCAAGAGCAAACTCCACACGTTCCGGGATGGTTGGAGGGTCCTGCGGACGATCCTCGGTGAGAGGTGGCGCCGGCCGTCGGAGGCGGTAGGCTCCACCGCTTGCGACGAAGCGGAACTGTTCGCGCAGGCGCCAACTTCGCGTGAGGTTCGAGCTGCCAGCCGGCAACAGTCTGTCCCGGCCGGTCGCATCGATGCCTCGCGACAACCAAGCTCGTCCCCGTAAACCGCAACAGCTGCGATCAGCTAATCGCCCGGACCGCGTGCGGGCAACGATCGACTGTGAGTTGCCCGGCGATGCCGGACAGTCCGTGCTCCCGCCGGATGTAGACGACGGCGCCGCAATACGAACACGTCGCTCGCCACCCTGACGCGCCGCCTTCGTCGGTCAGTTCCCAGCCTCCGACATGGTGTCCAAGGTCGGTTCCCTTCGTCACCGCCAGCTCCTGCAGGTGCAGCACATCACCGGGGATATCCACGCGAGCTCCTTTCTCGGCGGGTGACAGATCTCGCACGAACCGGAGGCCGCCGCTGAGCTTCGCGTCCGAGCACACTCACTCTACAAGCAAGCGTGGCGGCGAAGAGGAAAGGATGGACCCCACGAGCTCGAGGACGAAATCTCGCGATTGCTCGGCTCATTGTATCGGGCGCGGAGCCGAGGGTCGGGCCGTCTGCCAGGGACGGCCGCCCTCGAGCTGGCGCCTCGCATGTGCGTAACGATCCGTTCGCAGCTGAGTGAGAGGACGCTCACTAGTAGTAGCTTCCGCGTCCGCTTGTCGACGTCGTAATTGGGTTCATCGCGTCGCGGTCGAGTTTCACCCGCGGGCACAGCGTCGAGGAAGGCGTCCGGACTCTCAACAGGCTCCGCGAGGATCTTGTCCCCCCGGCTCAGAGGCAGGCAGTAGCCGTGGCGCACGCAAGGGTTCAGTGAGCACGTGTTCTGCACAGGAGGCCGGCTTGGGCGTCCTGCTCGGAGGGTAGAGGTCACTCGCCCGGGGCCAGTGTTCAGGGCCCCCTAGCGGGCTGCTCTTGGGCTAGAAGCGGAAAGTCTCGGCCCGCGGCTTCTTAACCGAAACGACCCCACTTGCGTAATAGCCTTCCCAGCATGGCGATGCTCGAGCGCGGCCGCACTGCCTACGCGCAGCATGCGTGGTCGACCGCGTTCGATTCGCTCTCCGCGGCGGACGAGGACGACCCTCTGGCAGCCGAGGATCTGGAATCGTTGGCCGTCGCCGCGTACATGCTCGGCCGGGTCGAGGAGTACCTCGCGGCGCTCGAGCGCGCGCATCACGCATACGTCGCCGCCGGCGAGCCTCGCCCGGCGGCGCGCGCGGCCGTCCACCTCGGCGTGACGCTTGCGATGCTCGGCGACGTGGGCCGGGCGGGCGGATGGTTCGGGCGCGCGCAGCGGCTCCTCGAGCAGGAAGCGGGGGATTGCCCGGAACGGGGCTACCTCCTTCTACCGCTCGCATTGCGTCACGAAGGCGCCGGCGAGTACGCGCTCGTGGCCGAAGTCGCGGGCGAGGCCACTGCGGTCGGGGAGCGCTCGGGTGACCGCGATCTGTTCGCGCTCGCGGCGCATGTCCAGGGTATCGCACTGAACAGGCTGGGTCATTTCGACGAGGGATTCCGGCTGTTGGACGAGGCGATGCTGGCCGCGATCGGAGGGGAGTTGTCGCCGGTGGTCACCGGGGTCGTCTACTGCGGTGCAATCGCGGGCTGTGAAGAGGCCTACGAGCTACGGCGCGCGCACGAGTGGACGGCCGCGCTGGCGCTGTGGTGGGAGGGACAGCCGGATCTGGTGGCATTCACCGGGCGCTGCCTGGCTCACCGGGCAGGGATCCTGCAGCTGCAGGGTGAGTGGGGCGACGCGCTCGAGGAGGCGCAGCGGGCGCGCGAGCGGTGCGAGCGCGCAATGAACCAGCTGGCCGCGGGACAAGCCTTGTATCAGCAGGCGGAGGTGCTGCGCCTGCAGGGCGAGTTCGCCGCGGCCGACGCTGCCTACCGGGACGCGAACGCCTGCGGCCGAGAGCCGCAGCCGGGCCTGGCCTTGCTGCGGCTGGCCGAGGGGGATGCGCGGGCCGCCGGCGCTTCGCTGCGCCGTGGGCTCGCGGAGACCGTCCCGCCTCTCGAGCGGTCGCGTCTGCTCCCGGCGTACGCCGAGGTGATGGTCGCCCTAGGAGACCTCGAGCAGGCTCGCGAGGCCAGTCGCGAGCTGGGGGAGACCGCCTCCGAGTTTCCGAGTGCGATGCTGGGCGCGATCTCCGCCTCCGTGCAGGGCTCGGTCGAGCTCGCTGGCGACGATCCCGATGCCGCGCTCGCGACGCTGCGGCGGGCACTGAAGATATGGCAGGAACTTGGGGCGCCGTACGAGGCAGCCCGAGTACGCGTTCTCATGGGGATGGCCTGCCGCACGCTCGAGGACGAGGACACGGCGCGGCTGGAGCTCGAAGCAGCGCGCGTGGTCTTCGAGGCTCTCGCCGCACGTCCGGACCTGCGTCGCGTCGATGTCCTGCTGCGGGTTGACGGGGCCGACGCACACGGGCTCAGCCGCCGGGAGCTCGAAGTGTTGCGACTCGTTGCAGCCGGCAGGACGAACCGCGAGATCGCCGCGACACTCGTCCTCAGCGAACACACCGTCGCGCGACACGTCCAGAACATCCTCGGCAAGCTGCGCGTCTCCTCGCGGACGGCCGCGACCGCGTTCGCCTTCGAGCACGATCTCCTCTGACGGCCGAATGGTCAGAAATGACCACTCCGAGCCCGGCACCAAGTTGGCGGATCCTGGCGAAGTCGCCACGTCCACAGCCTCCTAGTCTCGGCAGCAATGAACGGAGACCAAGGAGGAGAGACGATGGAACGGTTCGAGACGGTGATCATCGGCGGCGGCCAGGCCGGGCTTGCGACGGCCTACCATCTGAAGAAGCGGCGGCGCGCCTTTGTGGTTCTGGATGCCGAGGAACGGGTCGGCGACGCGTGGCGGAAGCGGTGGGACTCGCTGCGTCTGTTCACTCCGGCGAAGTACGACGGGCTGCCGGGATTTCGCTTTCAGGCGCCGCGATGGTCGTTCCCGACGAAGGACGAGATGGGCGACTATCTCGAGGCGTACGCCGCGCGGTTCGACCTTCCCGTTCGCACGGGCGTCTTCGTCGACCGGATGTTCCGCGACGGCGACCGGTACGTGATCGAGTCTGGCCTGCAAACGTTCGAGGCGGACAACGTTGTCGTGGCGACCGGCGCGGAGCGTGTGCCGAAGCTGCCGTCGTTCGCGTCCGAGCTCGACTCGAGTATCAGGCAGCTTCACTCGGCCGACTACCGCAACCCTGCGCAGTTGCAGGACGGCGGCGTGCTCGTCGTCGGTGTCGGGAACTCCGGTGCAGAGGTCGCATTCGAGCTCTCCCGGACGCACGACGTCTTGCAGGCGGGTGTCCCGTCGGCCGAGATCCCGGTCCGGCACGGCAGCATCCCCGCGCGCATCGTGCTCCCCGTGATCCGTTTCCTCGGGACGCACGTGCTCACGTTGCGGACGCCGATGGGCCGTAAGGCACGCCCACGGTTCACGGTGACCGCCACGCCGCTGATCCGTGTCAAGTCGAAGGATCTGGCCGCGGCCGGCATCGAGCGCGTCGGGCGCGTGGTCGGCGTCCGGGACGGCCTGCCGCTGCTTGCCGACGGGCGGGTGCTCGACGTCGCCAACGTCGTCTGGTGCACGGGCTTCCGGTACGACTTCTCGTGGATCGACGCGCCCGTTCTCGACGGCGACGGGCAGCCGCTGCAGGAGCGCGGCGTGGTTGCCTCGGCGCCCGGGCTGTACTTCGTCGGGCTCCGCTTCCAGTACGCGGCCGTCTCGGACGTACTCCCCGGTGTCGGCCGTGATGCCGCGTACGTCGCCAGGCACCTGGCGTCCTCTCGGCCGGAGCGGGCCACCAGCCGCCTCGTCGGCGAGCGTGTGGTCGTGGGTTAGCGCGCCAGAGCCTCACCACTGAGAATGTGGCCCGTGCACCGATGATTTCTGTGCACCTGGCGCAGTCGAAGCGGCATGAGCGAAACCACCTGTCATATGTCCATCTCGCTCGACGGTTTTGTCGCAGGACCGGACCAAAGCCTCGAGCACCCTTTGGGACGTCGCGGTATCGAGTTGCATCACTGGCATCTCGACGAGCCGCTGCACGACGCCGACGCCCGCGCACGCGACCTGCTGCTGCGCCCACGCGGCGCGTACGTGATGGGACGGAACATGTTCGGGCCGATTCGCGGTCCGTGGCAGGGCGAATGGCGCGGCTGGTGGGGCGACGAACCGCCGTACCATGCTCCGGTCTTCGTCCTCACCCACTTCGAGCACGAGCCGATCGAGCTCGCGGGCGGGACGACGTTCCATTTCGTCGGCGACGGCTTCGACGTCGCGTTCGCGCGCGCCTCGGAGGCTGCGGGTGATCGCGGAGTCGACGTCGCCGGCGGCGCGTCGACCGTGCGCCAAGCGTTGGCGGCAGGCGTGATCGACGAGCTCGCCCTCGACTTCGTCCCCGTCCTGCTCGGCTCGGGTGAGCGGCTCTTCGACGGCGTCGACGATCTCAGCCTCGAGCCGGTCGAGGTCATCCACTCGCCGCTCGCGACGCACGTGCGCTACCGCGTCGGCGGTGAGCGAGGCTAGGCGCCGTCCTCGGAGTGCTCCGCCGGCGGCGGCGAGGGTGGACGCGGATTCTGCAGCCGTTCATTCGCTGCGATCGAGGCTGGTGGCGCCTCGGGCGGCGGCGCCTCAGTGGCAGCCGAAGAGGCCTCGGGAGTCGGTTCCGGCGCCGCTCGCCGGGCCGAGGAAGGCCGACGGAACAGTCCCCGAAATCGGCTCATGACTGTGAGCCTACGACCTGCGTGCCCGCGCGTCTAGGCCGCCGACCGCCCCACGAGGGCGCAGGCGCGTTTGCGCTCGGCTAGTAGATGTGCAGCTTGTCCAGGAGGGCAAGCGGGTCGTCGAGCGACTCGAACAGATCCTTGTTGTGTTTGATCATCTTGCTGCGCATGTAGACGCGGAGCCACTGCTTGTAGATGAACAGCTCGTAGCGATCGAGCATGTCCCTCACCGCCAGATCCTGCTGGGAGACGAGCCTCGCGAGGAACATCGCGTTCTCGAAGCCGAGCGAGATCGACTGGAAGTACGGCGATCCGATCGCCGAGTCGCCCGCGAGGAAGACCGGTGAGCGGGCGAAGGGATGGTCGCTCGGCCCCGCCATCAGCCACTGGCGGTTGGTCGCATTGCGCGCGCGGTAGAGGTCCAGCGGTATCCGGACGATCTCGAGGTCGCCGAGAACCTCTCCTTGGGTTTCCTGCTTGATCTCGTCGATGAACCTGTCCATCGACTCGGCGACGTCGGGAGCGTTTTCGCGAAGCCACTCACCGTCGAACCGTGACGGCATCGCCTCGTACTCCTCAGGGCTGATGTTGACGATGCCGGTGACGTGGCTGACGTTGCCGTCGTAATGCGTCCGGTGCACCATCGGGATGAACTTGTACCGCGGGTTGTCTTTGTTCTTGTAGTACTTGCAGTACTCGTTGCAGTCGTATGGCTGGCCGTAGAGAAAGGTGATGACGAGCGCATACTCGAGTCGAACGTTGACCGTGTTCGTGCCGTCGGACGGCTGGTCCGAAGGGGGAATCAGCTGATCTCGAAGCAGCGACCTGCTGCCCGTCGAGTCGACGAGGACGTCTCCGGGCTCGAGCATCGAGACCGCCTCCTCAGGCGTCACGGCGGCGGCGGTGCGCTCCACACCGTGGCCGCGGGAATCGATCAAATCGCTGAGAGAGCGCTCGATCGAGTTGAGCGGGCAGAAGCCCTGCGCCCAGCCCTGCAAGAGGGCGGCGAGGTCCGGAGCGATGGACTGTCTGTACGTCAGGCCCTCATCGAGCTCCCGTGGATCGAAGATCGCCTCAACGCTGTCCCCGTCGATGGAATCGGTTCGGTAGCTCTCGACCGAGTCTGCGACGAGATAGGGCGCAAGCTGAACCATCCGCGTCCGGGTGTACTCGTCGCGCTTCTCAGAGAGGTGCACGGAGCAGCCCTCTGTCGACTGGAGCAGTGCCGTGATCAGGAGACCCACGGGTCCCGCGCCGACCACATGTATGCGCATGCTCATCCGACGGCGCCTTGTCGCCGAGTCGGCAACGCCGGCGACTAGCGCTCGACGAGGATCACCAGGGTCTCGGGCAAGACCCCGTCGAAGGCCATTGCTTCCGCTGCACCTTCGGTCTCCATCGCCGCTGCGACGGCGTCCATGTCGGGAACATCCATGAGGATCCCGGTCCGGGTCGGGTTCTCTGGATCCACAAACGTGCGAATGTTCGTCACCCCCAGTGGCCCGAAGAACTCTTCGCGCTTGGGTGACGCGAGCCAGTGGTCTGTGTCCTTGACGTCGTGGTGAGCGAACACGGTCGGCATCGCCACTCCTCTTGGATGTGTGTGATGACCCCACCACGCAACCTATCTCAGCAACACGCGACGTCGGGGTCGGACGCCGAGGCCGGTTTTCGCGCCGGTGGCCGGTAGGCTCCGAGTGACCGTGGGAGCTCCATCGGGACCAGGGAGCGGCATGGCGGTACGCAAGGGCAGTGCGGAGTGGCGGGGCGATCTCGAGGGTGGCGAGGGCGAGTTCGCGCTGGGCAACGGCGGGACGAGGGCGTCCTACACGTTCAAGTCGCGCTTCGGGAACGAACGTTCTGGAAGCAACCCGGAAGAACTGATCGGCGCCGCCCAGGCAGCCTGTTACGCGATGCAGCTCGCGGCCATGCTCGGCGAGGCCGGAACGCCCGCCAACTCCATCAGCGCGACGGCGAACGTGGAGCTGTCCGATGTCGACGACACGCCGAGCATCACGAAGATCTCCATCGAGGCAACCGGTGATGTTCCGGGGCTGAGCGAGGAG
>Ga0066903_100000923_pt1 | contig 20180 bp, 15 predicted proteins | sample PanSoiMetaGPlot1_FD_67491 | JGI IMG/M metagenome (GOLD analysis project Ga0066903, IMG submission 67491) | Tropical forest soil microbial communities from Panama analyzed to predict greenhouse gas emissions - Panama Soil - Plot 1 (version 2) | ecosystem: Environmental > Terrestrial > Soil >... | reverse complement strand
TCACGGCCAGCGCCTACACGGCCGGCAACTGCGCCGCCGGGCCTGACGGCGGGTTCGAGTACCCGGGCTGCGACTTTCCCGACGGCGCGGTGCCGGTGGACTGCAGCCCCGACGTGAGGTGAGGCGGCCGGCCGAGCTTCCGCTTGGTCGGGCCTTGTCGACGGACGGTCGCGGCCTGAGATAGCCTAGCGCCGTGTCCACCGACGGCGACGACGCTCGCGAAGCCGATCCCCTTGTCGGGCGGACGATCGCGGGCGGTCGCTACACGGTGACTTCCGTGCTGGGTCGCGGGGGAATGGGCGTCGTCTACGCGGCCATCCAGCACCCGGTGAACCGCAAGGTCGCGCTGAAGCTGATCCACCGCGAGCTCGCCGGCGAGCGGCAGATCATCGACCGCTTCATGCAGGAGATGAACCTGACCGCGGCGATCGAGCACCCGCACACGGTGCGGCTGTACGACGTCGGCGATCTCGACGGGCAGCCGTTCATCATCACCGAGTTCCTGGAGGGGCGGACGCTGCGCGACGAGCTGGCGCGCGTGGGCCGCATGCCGCCGGCGCGGGCGGTGGCGATCGGGCTGCAGATCGCGCGCGCGCTGCGGGGCGCGCAGGCCCACGGCGTCGTGCACCGCGATCTCAAGCCCGAGAACATCATGCTGCTCGACCGCTACGGCGAGCGCGACTACGTCAAGGTCCTGGACTTCGGCATCGCGCGTTCGCTGCACCGGACCGACTCCGACGTCCGGACAGGCACGGGCGCGATCCTCGGCACGCCGCAGTACATGTCGCCCGAGCAGTGCGAGGGCAAACCGGTCGACGCGCGCAGCGATCTGTACGCGCTCGGCCTCATCATGTACGAGCTGTGCGCGGGGGCGCTCCCCTTTCCGCCGTCGTCCAGCATTCCGCAGATGTTGCTGGCGCACGTCACGCAGGTGCCGCCCGATCTCGCGACGCGGGCGCCGAACGTGCCGCCGGCCCTCGCGCGCCTGGTCATGTCGATGCTCGCCAAGGATCCGGCGGCCCGACCCGCGGACGCCGACGCCGTCATCGCGGCGCTCGAAGAGATGCCGGGGGGAAGCCGCGGCACGGCACCGGCCCCCGCCGTCGACGGCGCCATCGCGCCGACGGCGGCCGCGCTGACGCCCGCGACGGCGCCGCTGGCGCCCGCGACGGTCGCGCCCGCCGAAACGACGCCGCCCCGCCGCGGACGTGGGCGCGGGATGGTCCTGGGAGTGGTGGTTGGGCTGGCGGCGGCCGCCGGCCTCGCCGCGCTGGCGATCCGTCGGCCACGCGAAGGCGGCGGTCCGGTGACCGGCGCGGCCGCAGCGGACGAGCCGCCTTTTCCGGCGGCGTGCGGGCCGGACCTCGCGCGCCAGCTCGCCGACGCCCGCCGCCCCGGCCTGCCGGACGCGGAGGCGCTACCGCGGCTCACCGCCATCGCCACCGCCTGCCCGTCGGCGGCCGTCGCGCGCGCGCTGCTCGGCACCACGCTGGCGCGCCTCGATCGCGACGACGAGGCCGAACCGCACCTGCGCGCGGCGCTGGCGCTCGCGCCCGGCTACGCCAGCGCGCAGCACAACCTGGCCGTCCTGCTGGTCAAGCGCGGCCGCGCGGCCGAAGCGCTGCCGCTGCTCGACGCCGTGCTCGCCCGCGACCCGACCCACCCGACCGCGCGGGTCGTGCGCGCCCAGGCGCGTCTCGTGACCGGCGACGTCGAGGGCGCCGTCGCGGATCTGCGCGCCCAGACCGATCGCCGCCCCGAACAGGGGAGCGCATGGGCGCTGTTCGCCGAGGCGCTGGCGCGTTCGGGCAACGCCGAAGGCGCGCGCTCGGCCGCCTGCAAGGCCGCCGCGCTCGGCGTCGCCTCGGCGCGCGCCCGCTGCGACGGCCGCTAGCGAATCTGCACCGCTGGCGAAGGCGATCCAGAGCGGCTTGCCCTCTCCCCGACCCTCTCCCGCAAGCGGGAGAGGGGGAAAGAGATGTCCGGTCCCCTCGCCCCGCGAAGCGGGGAGAGGGTTAGGGAGAGGGGCCGCGCGGTTACGGCGCGAGCAGCGCGTTCAAGTCTTGCTTCGCGAGCGTAAAGCCGGGCGCCTCCTCGACCACCTTCCCCAGCAGCGCGCGGGCCTCCGCCTTCTTGCCGGCGTCAGCCGCCGCGAGGCCGCGCCCGTAGGTCACGGCCGTGCTCGCCGCCACCTTCGGGGGCCGTGGCTTCGGCGGAAGCAGCGCCGCGTGCTCGAACGCCGCCGGCAGCGCCGTGCGCATCGTATCGCCGAGCTTGCCTGCCAGGTCGCGCTCCAGCGCCCAGAAATCGGCGGCCGGCCCGTTCACGCCGACCGAGCGCACGATCTTGCCGGTCTCGACCTCGACGACGCGCGCGTCGATCCGCAGCGCGCCCGCCAGATCGAAGAAGCTGCCCAGCACCAGCTCGCGCGCGCCCAGCAGCTTGCCGATGCGCGCCGCCGTGGCGGCGTCGACCTTGCCCGACGCCGCCAGCTTCTGCTCGTCCAGCACCGCGTTGAGGCGCGCACGCTCGACGACGCGGATCTCGCTCAGCTCCGCGAGATCGCTGATCAGCATCTGCGCCAGCCCCTCGCGCAGCGGCTCGAGCTCGGCCTTCTTGCCGCCGTAGTCGAAGTAGAGGATGGCGATCGTCGGCTTCACCGTCTTGCCGGCGGCGGCCCGCTCGGCCCGCGGCACGCCCTGGAAGCCCACGGCGAAGGCGGCGGCAAGCGCGAGCGCGATGAAGCGCGCCGGGGAAGTCACGCCTCCATCATCCTTGCGTCGACTTCCCTGTCAAGGCGGGCGAAAATCACGCGCATGGCGGCCCCCGCCCTCCTCCTCTACGCGCTGTGGGCGGCGACGCCCGCCGCGCCGGCCGCCGCCCGCCCGGCGCCCACCGTCGCCGTCTCGTACTTCGACAACAACACCGGCAAGGCGGAGTACGACCCGCTCGCCAAGGGCCTCGCCGACATGCTGATCACCGACCTCGGCCAGCTGCAGGCGCTGCGGGTCGTCGAGCGCGAGAAGCTGAACCAGATCCTCGCCGAGCTGAAGCTGTCGCGTTCGAAGTTCGTCGATCCCAAGACCGCTCAGCGCGTCGGCAAGGGGCTGGCCGCCCAGTTCATCCTGAGCGGCGGCTACACGCTGGCGGGCGACACCATCCGCATCGATGCGCGTGTCTTCAACGTCGAGACGGGCGCCGTGCTGACCAGCCAGCGCGTCGAGGGCAAGAAGGACGAATTCTTCGCGCTCGAAAAGGACATCGCCGACATCCTGATCGCGGCGCTGGAGGTGAAGCTCGCCTCGGCCGACAAGAGCAAGCTGCGCGCGAACGCCACCCAGTCGTTCGAGGCCTGGTCGTCCTACGCGGCCGGCCTGGACGCCCAGGACAAGGGCGACGCCGCGGCGGCCCGGGCCGCCTACGCCAAGGCGCTCGCCGCCGATCCGAACTATCGCGCCGCGCGGAACGCCACCGAACGGCTCGCCGCCATCTTCGCCCAGAGCGCCAAGCAGACCGAGACGCGTTTCGACTCCTCGTTCCGCGATCTCGATCCGAAGGCGAAGGACTTCGCCGAGCGGGTGAGCGCGCTCCTGCAATCGCTCGACAACGCGCGCACCGACCAGCTCGCGCGCAAGCTGGCGCTGCTCAGCTGGCTCGGACGCAAGAACCTGCTCGCCTGCACGATCGTTTCAGGGCCGGCCGCCGGCAACGCGACCATCCTCAACGGCGGGATCCCGCAGGGGGGCGTCGTCAGCTACTGCCCGCAGGCGCAGGAGACGCTGCTCGTCGCCAATCGACTGGTCGACGATCCCACCCAGTGGGACGCGATCCCGAAAGTGTGCGAGCACTTCATCACGAAGATGCCCGGCGACAAGGCGGTCGTGGCGTACTGCGAGATGCTGATGAGCAGCATTGCATCCAAGAAAAAGGACGGCGCCGCCGAGGCCGCCAAGGAGCTGGCCGAGGACGATGCGTTCGTCCTCAAGGGCACCGCGCCCGGCGACTGGCGACGCGCCCTCATCGACAACCGCCCCGCCATGCGCGCCCTTCTGCAGATTTACGCCGGCAAACCCCGCTGACTGCAGGTTTTGGGCTCCGCCGCCCATGATCAGTGGTGAATCGTGCAGGGGTGAACCGCCGGATCTTCCTGCGGGGCCTGGGCGGCGCCTGCGTGGCGGCCCCCTTTCTGAGCTCGCTCTGTGACCGCTCGCCGCGCGCGCAGTCGGCGTCGACGTCGGCGCCGCGCCGCCTGATCGCGATGTTCACGCACGGCGGCTGTCTCACGACGCGCTTCTTTCCGACCAAGTCGCACGGGGCCCTGACCGCAGACGACCTTCAACCGACGACCCTCAAACGGCTGATCCCGTACATCGACAAGCTCCTCATTCCGCGCGGCATCCGCGCCATGAACGAGTGGACGATCGACATGGTGCGCGGCCAGGGAAACGACATCCATCTGCAAGAGGTGGCGTCGTACTTCACCTGCCAGCCCGTCACGCCCAACAGCAACAACCCGCTCAGCTTCGATCAGACGACGAAGTTCAACGCCAAGCCGGTCGGCTCCTCGCTGGATCACATCATGGCGCAGCAGCTGAGCCCGATGGGCGTCCCGCTGTTCATGCGGGTCGGCAATTCAGGCGGCACCCTCGGCGAAAGCCCGGGGTCGAACATCTCCTACCTGAAACCCGCCAGCGCCGCGCCGACCGACCCGGCCGACATCTATCCTGGCTTCGGGACGCCGACACAGGTCTTCGCCTCGCTCACGGGCCTCTTCCAGAGCGGGTCCGCGCCGGCCACCTACCAGGCCATGCGCGGCAAGCTGATCACGGATCTCGTGAAGGGCGATCTCGGCGACCTGGAGCGGCTCGACATGAGCCAGACCGACCGCAACAAGCTCGAAGCCTGGAAGGCGCTCGTCAATCAGACGACGACCATCGTCACGTCCCAGTGCACGCAGGACCAGGCGACGGCGCTCGGCCTCACGCAGCCGAACGTCGACGCCGCGAGCGGCTCGGCCGTGACCGGCGGCGACATCCTGACGAAAAAGATCACCGACACCCTGGACGGAGCCGACATCTATTCGAACCTCGCGGTGCTGGCGGCGCTGTGCAACGCCAATCCCGTCATCTTCCTCAAGTACCCGCCGAACTACGTCTTCACGGGGCTGGGAATCAACGTCGAGACCGACTCTCTCGCGCATCGGACCGGCAGCGGCACGCTGACCGGCACGTGCGTGCCGAACGTCATCGAGATGCTCGCCACGATCGACGACTACTACACGCAGAAGTTCGCCCACCTCGTCGACACCCTGAACAGCATCGACGAGGGCGACGGGAAGGTTCTGGACCACACCGCCGCCGTCTGGTTCCAGGCCGTCTCCGACGGCTGCGCCAACAACCTGAACAACCTCCCGATCGTCCAGGCCGGCAGCTGCGGCGGCACCTTCAAGACGGGATGGACCGTGAACGTCGACGACGGCTCGCCCGACCTGACCAAGGGCAACAGCGAGCTCTTCTGCGGCCCCGGCGGCTCGAACATGGTCAGCGCCATCGACCAGGCGACCGGAACCGATCCCAGCCTCGCCAACGCGCCGATCAACAAGTACTACTGCAACCTGATGAACGCGCTGGGCGTGAAGGCGGGCGCCGACGGTTTCCCGGCCAAGGGCGGCACGGCCGAGGTGACCAAGTTCGGCATGTACGACAAGACCGAAGACTTCATCGGCGGCGGCACGAACCCGCCCACCATCCACGACCCCGGCGAGTTCTCCACGCTGCGCGGCTAGATCGCGCACGGACGTGATCGGGCGCACTGCGGTGTCGCGACCGATTAACGAGAATTAGTCTCGCGGTGTCGGTTATCGCCGGAATGAAGCCTCTCGCCTCGACTGGTAGCGCGCCGCGGACGCAACGCGCCTCGATGGTTGCTCTGACGGGTGCTGCGATCGCGCTCGCCGCGTGCTCCTCATCGGGCGCGGCCCCTCGTTCCGACGCCGGCTCGATCGACGGCGGCGCGCCCGACGGCGCCGGGCCGGTCGCATTCGAACCTGTCTCGCCCTACACCTACGTGGCGAAGGTCAAGAACGTGCTCGTCGGGCTGCAGCCCACCGACGACGAGGTTCAGAAGGTGATCGCCGATCCGACGCAGCTCGGCGGGTTGATCGACGGCTGGATGCAACTGCCGAGCTCCCAGGAGCCGCAGCTGACCATCTACCAGGAGAAGATGAAACGATTCTTCGAGCTCGCGTTCCAGCAGACGCAGATCTCTGCGGTCGACTTTGCCGACCAAGCCTATCCGAAACAGGTCGGCATCAACAACACGACGATCCCGCTGCTGGTGCAGAACGCCCAGCAGAGCTTCGCGCGCACGATGCTGGAACTGATCAGCGAGGGCCAGCCGCTGACCGACGGCGTGACGACGCACCAGCTGATGATGACGACGGCGATGAAAGAGCTGTACGCCTTCCTGGACGCCTGGCAGGTCGACGACGCCGGCAAGGTGACGGATCGCTTCAAGCAGGCCAACCCGGGGCTCAGCATCACGGTGACTGCGAGCGGAGCGATCCCGATCGCCGACACGCTCGATCCGACGAGCCCGAACTACATGCACTGGTACAACCCCGACGTCGCGACCTACGACATGAACGTCGCGGGGTGCACGGAGGACCCGATCGTCTACCCGGCCAGCGGCATCGCGCTTCATTACCTTCTGTACGGATCGCTCGACGGGCACAAATCGACCAGCGGCGTGCAATGTCCCCCTTCGGGCGGCAGCGCGACGGCGCCCCAGCTGTCCACTTCGGACTTCACCGACTGGACGATGGTGACCGTGCGCGCGCCGCAGGCCGGTGAAACGCCCACCCGGTTTTACGATCTGCCGACGCTGCGGGCCACCAACGAGCTGGTCCTGACCATTCCGCGGGTCGGATTCTTCAGCACGCCCGCGTTCTTCGCCAACTGGCAGACCAACATCAGCAACCAGGCGCGCGTCACGATGAACCAGACGCTGATCGTCGCGCTGGGCGCCCAGGTCGACCGCGTGGACACGACCCCCGTGCCGAACCCGCCGCCGGGGCTGGACGCCACGCACGCGTCCAGCGCCGCCTGCGTCTCCTGCCACCAGACGCTGGATCCGCTCCGGTCGATCTTCGCCGCCACCTATTCGTGGAACTATCACCAGCAGACCGAGGCGGCGTTCGCCGACCAGAAAGGGCTCTTCGTCTTCCGCGGCGTGACGGCGCCGGTCCAGACGATGGACGATCTCGGCGGCGTGCTCGCGAATCACCCGCTGTTCGCGGGCGCCTGGGTGCAGAAGCTGTGCGCCTACGTCAACTCCGCGCCGTGCATCGACGACGACCCCGAGGTGCAACGGCTGACGGCGCTGTTCACGAGCTCGGGCTACGCGTGGAACACGCTGGTTCGCGAGCTGCTCGCCTCGCCGATCACGACCGGCGCGACGGAGACGGTGACGGGCGACATGCGGGGCGAGGTGATCGCGGTCGCGCGGCGCGACCATCTCTGCGCGGCGTATGACGACCGCCTCGGGTTGACGGACGTCTGCGGCCTGGACGCCGTCACCAAGAAGCAGATGCAGGCGACCATCCCGCAGATCGTGGCCGGGCTGCCGTCCGACGGCTACGGCCGCGGGGCGACGATGCCGGTGCTGCCGAACCAGCCGACGCTCTTTTACCGCGGCGGGCTCGAGAACGTCTGCGAGGGGATCGCGACGGCGCTCATCGACGTGAAGGCGGCCAATCAGACGGCGGGTGTCACCTATTGGTCCAGCACCGACCCCGACGCGGCCATCGCCGATTTCGTCGGAACGGTGATGGCGCTGGTGCCGTCGGATCCGCGGGCGGCGCCCGCGACCGCGCTGCTGCAGCAACATTTCGCGGCCGCCATGCAGCAGGGGGCGAGCGCGTCCGACGCGCTCAAGTCGACGTTCGTGACGGCGTGCCTGGCGCCGTCCGCCGTCTCGATCGGACTTTGAGGACGAACATGATCAACCGCCGCCAAGCACTGCTGTCGACGTTGCTGGGGCCGGGCTACGTGGGACTTCGCGCCCTCGCCACCGGGCTGCCGCCGGCGCTGCTGCTCAGCCCGCGGCGGACGCTGGCCCAGAGCATGACCCCGTCGTGCGTCGCGCCCGACAAGGCGCAGTTCATCATCTTCGCGACCTCGGGTGCCGGCGATCCGATCAACGCGAGCGTGCCCGGAACTTACGAGGACGCGAACATCGTTCACAGCACCGACCCGTCGATGGCGCCGACGCCGCTCTCGATCGGCGGGCAAACTTTCACGGCCGCCGCCCCCTGGGCTGGCCTGCCGCAGGCGGTCCTCGATCGAACTGTTTTCTGGCACCTGATGACCGACACGCCGGTTCACCCCAAGGAGCCGGACGTGCTGAAGCTGATGGGCTCGACTTACGCAGGCGAGATGCTGCCGTCGCTGCTGGCCAAGCAGCTCGCGCCCTGCCTGGGGACGATTCAGACGCAGCCGCTCAGCCTCGGCGCCACGTCGCCGTCGGAGGGGTTGAGCTTCGGCGGGGCGGCGCTGCCGATCATCCCGGCCCTGGCCTTGAAGGCGACGCTGACCAGCGCGGCGGGCACGCTGACCAACCTGCAGCCGCTCCGCGACCAGACGCTGAACCAGCTCTACGACCTCTATCGCAACCACGCGACCACCGCCCAGCGCGCCTACATCGATTCGCTGGTGACGTCACAGCAGCAGGTCCGTAACATCAACCAGTCGCTGCTCGATTCGCTCTCGTCGATCAAGGACAACACCGCCGCGTCCCAGGTCCAGGCCGCGATCGCGCTGATCCAGATGAAGGTGACGCCGGTGATCTCGATCCACATCCCGTTCGGCGGCGACAACCACCGGGACGTCGCGCTGGCGGCAGAGACGGCGCAGACCGTGTCAGGCGTGGCGACGATCGCGTCGCTGATGCAGCAGCTCGCGGCGGCGGGGCTGGCGGACAGCGTCACCTTCATGTCGCTCGACGTCTTCGGCCGGACCATCGGTCCGGGGAACACCGATGGGCGCCAGCACAACGCGAACCATCAGGTCTCGATCACGATCGGCAAACCGTTCCGCGGGGGCGTCATCGGCGGCGTGATGCCGGTCGGCAACGACTACGGCGCCGTCGCGATCGAATCGGCGACCGGCGAAGGCACGGCCAGCGGCGACGTCATGCCCATCGAAACGCTGCCCTCGTTCGGCAAGACCATGCTGACCGCCGTCGGCGTCGACGCCGGCACGGTGTCGTCGTCGATCCTGAGCGGCAAGGTCATTACGGCAGCCCTCGCCTGACCGTCGCGCGCCGATCGGCAGCCGCGAATCTGGCGCGCGCGTCGGACGCCTGACGCATCAACGACAGCCGGCACCAACGTGCGGCGAGGTCGTCATTCGTCGCCAACTTATCTTGCTCACCTTTCGCCCGACGGTACCGACTACTAGTTCGAATGCGGTCCTCGTCGCTGGTTCGCGCGTCGCTGATCCCCTGGTCCGTCGTCTCGCTGCTGGCGTTCGGCTGCAGCTTTCAGCAATCCGCGTCGTCGAACACATCGGCGGCGGGCGGGGCGAGCGGGGCGGGTGGCATGGCCGGCAGTCCGATCATCGTGACGAACACGGGCACAGGCGGCGCCGGCGGCGCGCAAGACGGAGGCGTGCCCGCCGTCTGCCCGGCCCGGTGCCCGGCGGGCGAAGTCTGCCTCGCGGGTTCGTGTCAGCCTGATCCGTGCATCGCCGGCGCGGTGATGACCTGCGCGGCCGGCACGACCTGCCACGCGAGCTGCCTCCCGATCGCGGACCGCTGCGCGGGCGTGAACTGCGCCCAGGGACAGACCTGCGTCGACGGCGCGTGCGTGGCCGGCTGCTTCGCGCAACCTTGCAACGGCGTGACCTGCCCCGCCGGGCAGACCTGCAGCCCCGCGACAGGAAAGTGCGTCGCGATCACGCCGTGCGACGCCGCCTGCGGCGCGGGGATGGCTTGCAACCTGGCCTGCCTGCCTCCGAACCCGTGCGCGGGAGTCACCTGCGCCGCCAATCAGCTCTGCGCCGGCGGAAAGTGCGTCGCGAACCTGTGCGCCGGCGTGACCTGTCAGGCGGGCAGCATCTGCAACAACGGCACTTGCTTCGACACCTGTCACTGCAGCGCGAGCTGCGGCAGCAACGGCAGCTGCGTCCAGGGGACTTGCGTCTGCACGCCGAACTGCCCCACCGACGGCAGCCGCGGCGGCATGGACGACGGTTGCGGCAAGACGTGCGCCTGCGGCAAGGGCACGACGCTCTACATGGGCGGCTGCTGCACGCCGAACTGCCCTTCGGACGAGAGCCGCGCCGGCATGTCCGACGGCTGCGGCAAGACCTGCCCCTGCCCCACCGGCGAGACCTTGTATCAAAGCGCCTGCTGCACGCCCAACTGCCCGTCCGACGGCAGCCGCGCCGGCAAGTCCGACGGCTGCGGCAAGACCTGCCAGTGCCCGACCGGTGAGGTCAGCTACCAATCGGAATGCTGCGCGGCCAACTGCCCGAGCGACGGCAGCAAGGCCGGCATGGCGAACGGTTGCGGCGGAACCTGCCCCTGCCCCAGCGGCACCTCGCTGTACAACGGCAGCTGCTGCGCGCCGAACTGTCCCAGCGACGGCAGCCGCGCCGGCATGGCGAACGGTTGCGGCAAGACCTGCCCCTGCCCCACGGGCGAGACCGCCTATCAGAACGCTTGCTGCACGCCGAAGTGTCCCGGGGACGGAACCTGCGGCAGCGACGGGTGCGGCGGCACCTGCGGATGCCCGAGCGGCAGCACCTGCAAGAACGGCGTCTGCTCGGCGAAGACCTGCTCGCCGGCGTGCGGCTGCGGCCAGATCTGCAACAACGGCACGTGCCTGCCGATCACCTGCGATCCCGACACCGTCCAGTGCGGGTGCGGCTGCTGCAACGCCGGCGAGGTCTGCGTCGCCGGACGCTGCACGCCGGGCATCGGCTGATCGCGCCGGCGTCCGTCAGCGCGGCGTGTTCCAGCCGCCCACGTCGGTGACCAGCGCGTCGGCCTCGCGCGGGCCCCAGGTCCCGGGTTCGTAGTCGAACATCGGGCTCGGGCCGTGGATCACCGGGTCGACGATCGCCCAGGCCGCCTCGACGACGTCCTGGCGCGCGAACAACGTGGCGTCGCCGTTCATCGCGTCCCCCAGCAGCCGTTCGTAGGCGTCCATGCGGCCGTCCTGCCCCTGCGCGGGTTCCTCCGTGACCGTCAACTCGACCGGACGGCCCACCATCGTCTCGCCCGGACGCTTGGCGCGCGCGTCGATCGTGATGGCCACCTCCGGGCTGAGCCGAAAGCGCACGGTGTTGCCCATGGCGGGCGGCGGCTCCGGGAAGACGACCTGGGGCGGCAACTTCAGCTCCACCGTCACCTCGGTGACGGTCTGGGCGAGGCACTTGCCCGCGCGCACGTAGAACGGGACGCCCTGCCAGCGCCACGAGTCGACGCGCAGCCGCATCGCCGCGTAGGTCGCCATGTAGGAATCTTTCGCGACGCCCGGTTCGTCGCGGTAGCCGCGGAACTGGCCGCGCACCATGTCGGCGACATCGAGGGCGCGCACGTTGCGCAGCACCTTGGCCTGCTCGTCGCGGATCGCCTCCGCATACATCCCGCTCGGCGCCTCCATCGACAGGTAGCTGACGATCTGCAGCAGGTGATTCTGGATGACGTCGCGGATGACGCCGGTCTCCTCGTAAAACTTCCCGCGGCCCTTGACGCCGAAGCTCTCGGCCATCGTGATCTGGACGTTCTCGACGTAGTTCCGGTTCCAGATCGGCTCGAGAAACGCGTTCGCGAACCGGAAGTAGAGGATGTTCTGCACCGCCTCCTTCCCCAGGTAGTGATCGATGCGGAAGATGCTCTCCTCGGGCAGCGCGCGGTGGAGGACCTCGTTCAGCGCGCGCGCCGAGGCGAGATCGCGTCCGAACGGCTTCTCGACCACCACCCGCGCGCCCTCGGTCAGCCCGGCCTTCCGCAGCTGTTCGATCACCGTCGGAAACATGCTGGGCGGAATCGCGAAGTAGTGCGTCGGGTGTCGCGCTGCGCCCAGCGCGGCGCGCAGCTGCGTGAACGTCGTCTCGTCGGCGTAGTCGCCGTCGACGTACCGGAGCCGATCGGTCAGCAGCTTGAACGCGTCCTCGTTGACGCCGCCGCCGTACTCCGCGAGGCTGCTCCGGGCGCGTTCGATCAGGTCGGGCAGCCGCCATCCCGACTTGGCCACGCCGACCACGGGGAAGTCCAGTCGCCCGCGCCGCGCCATCGCCTGCAGCGCCGGGAAGATCTTCTTGTAAGCGAGATCTCCGGTGGCGCCGAAGAACACCAGCGCGTCGGAGCGGGTTCGCTCTCCCATCGAGAGCGGGATTGTACCCAAGCGGGGCGGTTGTCACACGAAATCCGGTTGCCCTGCGACCGGGTCGCGGATATGACGGCGCCTACGAGGAGGTGCGCGATGGCACAGGTGAAGCCGGTTCCCGAGGGGTATCACACGGTCACGCCGTTTCTGAACGTCGACGGGGCGAACGAGGCGCTCGCGTTCTACAAGAAGGCGTTCGGCGCCGAGGAGCGCTTCCGGATGCCGGGCCCCGACGGGAAGATCATGCACTCCGAGATCAAGATCGGCGATTCGCTGGTGATGGTGAGCGACGCGATGATGAACCCGCCCACCCAGTCATCGATCCACCTCTACGTCCCCGACGCGGACGCGATCTGGGCGCGCGCGCTCGCCGCCGGCGCGAAGGTCGAGCAGCCGCTGGTCGATCAGTTCTGGGGCGATCGCTGGGGCGTCCTGTCCGACAAGTGGGGCAACCGCTGGGGCGTCGCCACGCACAAAGAGGACGTCTCGCCGGAAGAGATGCAGAAGCGCGGCGAAGAGGCGATGAAGAACATGCCGCAGCCGCCGAAGCGGTAGCGGTCAGCGCCGGCGCTTCGCCGCCGGCTTCGCATTCGCCGCCGCCGGCTTCGCCTTCGCCGCCTTCTTCGCTGGAAGATCGGCGGTGTGGGCGAGCGCCTTGCGCATCCACGTCCGCAGCTCGTCGGGCTGTTCCAGCACCGATTCGGGAAGAAAGACCGTGTCGCGCATGATGCGTCCGTTGCCCATCGGGTCGAACATGCTCGCGCCGTCGATCGCCAGCGCCGCCCGCTGATCCGACTCGGACAGCTTGACGACCGCGCCGCGCGCGAACAGCCCGGCGAACATCTGCCCGTTCACCTTCGCGGCCACGCCGCCGAACATGTTGACCGTCGATACGCGGGGATCGCGCGGCAGACAGTCGCGAAACAGCGGATGGTTCTCCTTCGGGATCTTCACCCAGGCCATGCGCGCGAGCCTAGCGCTTGGCCCCGTGCAGGAGGGCCAGCAGGCGATCGATGTCGGGCGACGGCGCCGCCTGTGATTCGGCCAGCAGCTCGCGCAGATGTTGCGTCGTGTTCGACAGCGCCTCCGTGAACGCCGCGAGCAGGATGAAGCGCAGCTGCGCGCCCACCGGGCCGGGGTCGGCCAGCACCCCGCGTACGTCCGCGGCTGGCAACGTGGCGACGATCGACGGAGCGCCCGCGACGCACGACGCCGACCGGCGTGCCCCCTCGACCGCCGCCAGCCCGCCCACCAGCGCGGGCGCGAACCAGGAACCGATCTGACGATCGTTGCCCGCCGGATCCTTCTTGAGGACCGACACGCGTCCCTCGAGCAGGAAGGTCAGCTCGCCCGCGGCGTCGCCCTCCTGGAACAGCGGCTGTCCCGTCGCGAGGCGGCGCTCGCCCGATCGGGCCAGGAGGCCGGCCAGCGGCGCCGGATCGGCGTCGGCGAGCGCGTGCGCCGCCAGCAACCGCTCGGCGTGACGGCGCAGGTCCGGGTCGGTCACGACGTCCCCCCGAGCAGCGCCAGCAGCCCCACCCGCCCCGGCGCTCCCTTGCCCGCCGACGCCGCCCGCCAGGCCTCGACGATCTGGGCGTCGGTCCGCTCGATGCGCCGCGCGAGCCCGGCCAGGATGTGCGACTCCAGCGCGACCAGCGCCAGGTTGGGCGCACCCGGCAAAAACAGCTCCCGCCGCAGCACCAGCGCGGTCGACGGCTCCAGCGCCGTCAGCGTCGCCGATCGGCGCCCGCCCGTCAGGAACAGCGCCGATTCGCCCGTCACCTCGCCCGCTGCGATCTCGTTGACCGTCCGCTCCTTGTCGGGACCCAGCGTCACCGACGCGCGCAGCCGTCCCGCCAGCAGGAAAAACGCTCGGTCGGCCGGCTCCCCCTCGCGGGCCAGGACGTCCCCCGCCGCCAGCTCGACGGGCGGCGCCGCGCGAACCAGCGCGTCGATGTCCGCATCCGAGAGGGCGCTTCGCCCCCAGCCGGTCGGCCCCAGGGCGGCGATGCGGCGGCGAGCGACGGCGGCGGCATCCTCGGTCATGGGGGCTGCACTCTACCAGATTGACCGCCGGGCGCGCGGCGCGGTATCCCGTTCATTCGCTTCAGATGCAAGGCCTGGCGTGACGGATACGGGCGAATTTTCGAAAGTGTCGGTGGCAGCCGGCGGGCGCAAGCCCGTCATCCTGGCCGTCGACGACGAGCCGCAGGTGCTGAACGCCGTCGCGCTGGATCTCCGCCGCCGGTTCCGCGGCGACTATCGGATCATGACGGCCGCGTCGGGCGCCGAGGCGCTGGACGCCGTCCGCAAGCTGCGGCACCGCGGCGATCTGGTGGCGCTGTTCCTGGTCGATCAGCGCATGCCGGTGATGACCGGCATCGAGTTCCTGACCGAGGCGCGCAAGATTCACCCCGATGCCAAGAAGGTGCTGCTGACGGCCTACGCCGACACGGAGGCGGCGATCGCCAGCATCAACAACGTGGCGCTGGACCACTACCTGATGAAGCCGTGGCATCCGCCCGAGCAGAAGCTCTATCCCGTGATCGACGAGCTGCTCGAGGCGTGGGCGCGGGTCGTGCGCGCGCCATGGGACGGCATCCGCGTGGTCGGCACGCTGTGGTCGTCGACCAGCCACGAGACCAAGGACTTCCTGGCGCGCAACCGGATCCCCTACCGCTGGCTGGATCTGGACCGCGAGCCCGAGGCGCGCGCGCTGGCCGAGAGCATCCCCGCCGAGGCGCGCAAGCTGCCGCTCCTGTTCTTTCCCGACGGCGCGGTGCTGTCGGCGCCGTCGCGCCGGGAGATCGCGGAGAAGGTCGGCCTGCAGACACAGGCCGCGCAGAAGTTCTATGACCTGGTCGTGATCGGCGGCGGGCCGGCCGGGCTGGCGGCCGCCGTCTACGGCGCCTCCGAGGGGCTCAAGACCGTCCTCATCGAGCGCGAGGCGACGGGCGGTCAGGCCGGCACCAGCTCGCGCATCGAGAACTACCTCGGCTTCCCGAGCGGCCTCACCGGATCGGATCTGGCCGAACGGGCCACGGCGCAGGCGCGCCGCTTCGGCGCCGAGCTGCTGGCGGCGCAGGAGGTGACCACCCTGCGCGTCGCCGATCCGTATCGGACCGTCGTTCTCGGCGACGGCACCGAGCTCAATTGCTACGCGGTCGTCGTGGCGCCGGGCGTGTCGGTGCGCAGGCTGGAGGTGCCGGGCGCCGAGCAGGTCACCGGCGCCGGCCTCTACTACGGCGCCGCGCTGACCGAGGCGGCCCACTACCGCGATCGCGACGTGCTGGTCGTCGGCGGCGCGAACTCGGCGGGCCAGGGGGCGATGTTCTTCTCGCACTACGCGCGCAGCGTGACGATCCTGGTGCGGGGGAAGTCGCTGGCCGAGTCGATGTCGCAATATTTGATCGCGCAGATCGAGGCGACGCCCAACATCACGGTCATGCCCGAGACCGAGGTGCTGGAGGTCAAGGGGACCGACCGGCTCGAGGGCGTCGTGGTGCGCACCGGCCCCGACGGCGCGACGCGAGAGATCGCGGCGGCGGCGGTGTTCGTGTTCATCGGCGCCCGCCCGCGCACCGAATTCTGCGAGGGCGTGCTGACGCGCGATCCGGGCGGTTTCATCCTGACCGGGCTCGATCTGCTGACCGACGGCAAGCCGCCGTCGAACTGGCCGGCCGGGCGGCTGCCCGCGTTGCTCGAGACCTGCGTTCCCGGGATCTTCGCGGCCGGCGACGTGCGCCACGGCTCGTCCAAGCGGGTGGCGGCCGCCGTCGGCGAGGGCGCCGTGGCGGTCCAGCTGATCCACCAGTACCTGAAGATGGTCTGAGGCGATGGGGTACGCCGACTTTCTCCGCAAGGTGCCGCTGTTCGCGGAGCTGCCCGACGCGGACCTGCGGCACCTGTGCTCGATGATCAAGGAGGTGAACCTGGCGCCGGGCGAGACGCTGTTCGCCGAGGGCGATCCGGGCGAGGAGGCGTACGTCATCGCCGAGGGCGAGATCGAGATCGTCAAGGAGTCGTCGGGGCGCGACGTCCTGCTGGCGGTGCGGACCGCCGGCGACGTGATCGGCGAGGCCGCGCTGCTCGAGATGGCCCCGCGCAGCGCCACGGCCCGGGCCCGCGGCGGCTGCAAGCTGCTCGCGATCCACAAGACGCTGCTCGACGAGCTGGTCCAGGGCAGCGCCTCCGCGGCGCGGATCATGTTTCACACGGTGCTGGCGCGCTGGCGCGCGACCGGGGTGATGCTGCGCCAGTCGGAGAAGATGGCGCAGCTCGGGACGCTCACGGCCGGCGTCGCACACGAGCTCAACAACCCGGCCGCCGCCGTCCAGCGCGGCGCGGTCCAGCTCGCCGAGGCCCTGGAGGATCTGATGGCGGCCGAGCGCGCGCTGGCGCCGCTGACCGAGGCGACGTTCGGCGCCGCGATCGAAGCGCTGCGGCGGGAGCTACGGGCGACCACGGCCCCGGCCGCCGATCTGGACGCCGTCACGCGCGGCGATCGCGAGGAGGAGATCGAGGCGTGGCTGGATGCACGCGCGGTGGCCGACGCGGGCGGGCTGGCGCCGACGCTGGTGACGCTGGGCTACGACATCGCCCGGCTGGATCGGCTGGCGGCGGAGGCCGGCGCCGGCAATCTGGCGACGGTCTTGCGCTGGCTGGCGACGACGCACCTGGTCTGGAACCGTCTGACCGAAATCACCCAGGGCGCCGGGCGGATCGCCGAGATCGTCAAAGCCCTCAAGGGCTACGCGTACCTGGACCAGGCGCCCGTGCAGGAGGTGGACGTCCACGAGGGGATCGACAGCACGCTGGTGATCCTGCGCCACAAGCTGAAGGCCGGGATTCACGTCGTGCGCGCCTTCGCGCCCGATCTGCCGCGCATCTCGGCGTGGGGCAGCGAGCTCAACCAGGTCTGGACGAACATCCTCGACAACGCCGCCGACGCTCTCGCCGATCGAATCAAGGACGGCAGCGCCGAGATCACCATCCGCACCCGCCGCGAAGGGGACTTCGTCGTCGTCGAGATCCGCGACAACGGCCCGGGCATCCCGGCCGAGCTGCAGGACCGGATCTTCGAGGCCTTCTTCACGACCAAGCCGCCCGGAAAGGGGACGGGCCTGGGCCTGGACATCAGCTACCGGATCGTCGTGCACCGCCACCGCGGCGACCTGCGGGTCAGCTCGCGGCCGGGCGAGACGACGTTCACCGTCAAGCTGCCGATCAACGCCACTGCCGACGCCGCGAAATCGGTGCCGCTGCAGGCGGTGCCGCCGCCGAGCGACGCCGAGCTGAAGAACATCCTGAACGGCGTCCGCACGATCGCGGTGGTCGGCCTGACCGACAAGGCGGATCGGCCCGCCCACCAGGTGCCGGCGTTCCTCAAGAAGCACGGCTACCGGGTGATCCCCGTGAACCCACGGCTGACCGAGGCGCTGGGCGAGAAGGCCTATCCCGAGCTGCGCGCGGTCCCCGACCCCGTCGACGCGGTGCTGGTGTTCCTGGGCGCCGAGGCGGTGCCGCCCGTCGTCGAGCAGGCGATCGAGATCGGCGCCCGCACGGTCTGGATGCAGGAGGGGATCATCAACCTCGAGGCCGCCGAGCGGGCGCGGGCGGCCGGGCTGACCGTGGTCATGGACCGGTGCATGCGCGCCACCTGGCTGCGTCTGCTCGGGACGGGGTAGCGTTCTGATAGAGTCGTCGCGCTTGAACGACAAAGCGCAGCGCATCATCCGCACGTACCTGACGCTCACCGGCCTGTTCAACAGCGCGCTCGCCCTGATCTGGGGCGTCAACACGCTGTTCCTGCTGAAAGCCGGCCTCGACATCTTTCACGTCATGCTGGTGAACGCGGCGTTCAGCTTCGCCGAGTTCTTCTTCGAGGTGCCGACCGGCGTCGTCGCCGATACGCTGGGGCGCCGGATCTCGCTGCTGTTCTGTCTGATCACCCTGCTCGGCTCGACGCTGGCTTATGTCGCGTTGCCGGCCGTCGGCCTCGGCTTCTGGTCGTTCGTCCTGGTGTCCGTCGCGCTGGGCCTGGGCTTCACGTTCTGGAGCGGCGCCGCCGAGGCGTGGCTGGTCGACGCGCTCAAGCACGTCGGTTACGACCAGCCGATCGAGGACGTGTTCGCGAAGTCGCAGGTCGCTTACGGCGTCGCGATGCTGGTCGGAACGACGGTGGGCGGCCTGCTCGGCCAGCTGGACCTGCGCGTGCCGTACGTGGTCCGGGCGGCGCTGCTGGTGCCGATCATCTGGATCGCCTGGACCCGGATCGAGGAGCTCGGGTACGAAAAGCGCGCGCTGCACCTCGCGACGCTGCCCGCCGAGATGAAGGCGATCTTCGTCGGGGGCGTGAAGCACGGTCTTCGCCATCCCGTCGTGCGGCCGCTGATCTTCGCGGCCGCCGTGGCCAACACGTTCATGATGTTCGGCTTCTACAGCTGGCAGCGCTACTTCCTGGACCTGCTGGGCAAGGAGGCGGTGTGGGTCAACGGCGTCGTCGCCGCTCTGGTCGGCGCCGCCTCGATCGCCGGCAACCTGGTGATGTCGCGCGTGACGAATTTCATCCGGACCCGCAGCGGTGTCTTGATCGCGTCCGTCGCCGTCCGCGCGGTGACGATCGTGCTGGCCGGCATGGCCACCAGCTTCTCGGCCGCCGTCGGGCTTTACCTGATCAGCAACTTCGTCGGCGGGATCGCGTCACCGATCCGCCAGGGGCTGATCAACCACCACATCCCGTCATCGCAACGCGCGACGATCCTGTCGGTCGACTCGCTGTTCTCCGAGCTGGGGTCGGGCGTCGGGCAGTCGGGCTGGGGTTACCTGGCGCGCAAGCAGGGAATCGGCCGCGCCTGGGTGGCGGCGGGCGCGTTCCTGATCCTCGGCATCCCGCTGCTGGCGCTGGCGCGCCGCGCGGATCCGGAGAGCGATCGTTTCGGCGCGCCGGCGACGGCCGCGCCCGCGGTGGACGCATGAGCGCGGACGGCACGAAGCCGGTGCTGCCCGCGGGCACGCTGACGTTCGTGTTCACGGACATCGAGGGCTCCACCCGCCTGGTCAAGGAGATCGGCGAGGCGGGCTTCAACAACGTGCTCGAGGACCACGCCCGCCTGGTGGCCGGCGCGTTCGACGCCGACGGGGGACACCGGGTGCGCATGGAGGGCGACAGCTTCTTTTACGTGTTCGAGCGCGCCACCTCCGCCGTCGCCGCCGTGGTTGCGGCGCAGCGCGCGCTGGCGACCCACGTCTTCCCCGCACCGAAGCCGATTCGCGTGCGCATGGGCCTGCATACCGGCGAGGCGCGGCTCGGGTCGACGGCCACGGGCGCCGACTACGTCGGGTACGACGTGCACCGCGCCGCCCGCATCGCCAGCGCCGGCCACGGCGGCCAGGTGCTGCTGTCCGAGCAGGTGAACCTGTTCGTGCGCGACGCGCTGCCCACGGGCGTCGCCATCCGCGATCTCGGCGAGCATCGCTTCAAGGACCTCGGTCGCCCGGAGCGCGTGCTCCAGCTGGTCATCGAAGGGTTGCCCGCGGACTTCCCGCCCATCCGGAGCCTCGACGCCGTCCCCAACAACCTGCCGATGCAGGTGACCAGCTTCGTCGGACGCGAGCGCGAGATCGCCGAGGGCGTGAAGCTGTTCGGCAACGCGCGCGTGCTGACGCTGACCGGCCCGGGCGGCACGGGCAAGACCCGCCTTTCGCTGCAGATCGCGGCCCAGGTGGCGCACGGGTTTCCAGGTGGCGTCACCTTCGTGCCGCTGGCGCCGATCGCCGATCCCGA
>Ga0066903_100000922_pt1 | contig 20191 bp, 14 predicted proteins | sample PanSoiMetaGPlot1_FD_67491 | JGI IMG/M metagenome (GOLD analysis project Ga0066903, IMG submission 67491) | Tropical forest soil microbial communities from Panama analyzed to predict greenhouse gas emissions - Panama Soil - Plot 1 (version 2) | ecosystem: Environmental > Terrestrial > Soil >... | reverse complement strand
GAGGTAAATCGGCACCTGAGCGGTCACGTCAAACGTCGGCTGGTTGTAGTACTTGAGGGTGATGTCCCACTGCCCGTACAGGTTGTCCTGCTCGATGAACGGCAGGATCATCACGGACCAAGTGGCGTATTGATCGGCGATTCGGGATGGCGGGAGTACGCCATAGGTGTCGTGGAAGTTGTGGATACCCAGCCCGATCTGCTTCAAGTTGTTTGAGCACTTCATCCGGTTGGCCGCCTCGCGGATCTTCTGGACCGCGGGCAGCAAGAGGCCGATCAGGATCGCGATGATGGCGATGACGACGAGCAGTTCGATTAGTGTGAACGCCCTTCGCCCGAGTCGCGATGGAGAGGATCGCATGAGACGACTCCGACAGTAGATGAAGAAGGATCTCGAATAATCACTCCTGAGTCAGCCACAACACTGCAGGACTTTGTCTTGGAGCGCGGAATTTCGCGTGGCCGCCGCGGACGGGAGCCCCGGCGGTTGTTGATTCGCCTGTCTTCGGGTTCACCCACCGTGGCGCCAACGTCTCGTCCCGGCCGGTCAAGTCCACAGTGATCTCCCCGCCAGCCGGGGCGTAAATGACGTAATCTCGACCGGGGTCCGCGAGGGCCAGACTGCCTTCGCCAAGTCCGGCGGGCTCCCACGGTCGCATCCGCGGGATGGCCGCCAGGAGCGCTTTGTCACACGTCGCCGGCAGCCGCGGCGGTGACCCTCCGGCCGCGACGACCGTCCAGGGGTCCGCCGGCTCCAGCGGGCAGACAATCGCCTTGTCCGGGTACTTCAGCCGGTATTCGCGGACCATTCGGGCGACTGAGGCGTTGGACCGGGATTTACTCCCCTGCCACTCACGAAGCTGCTGCCGCGGAGCCAGGCTGTCGCCCCCCTTCGGGTCGTACGTCCCGCCATCGGCCGTGTACCACCAATAGCGCAAGTCGATCGCTCCCACCGTCGGCCCGCGGACCGGGTCGGCCAGGATTGCGTCCTGCACATCTCTCGTCGCGCTCAGGCTGACGGTCACCTTTTTTCCCGTTTCTTTCTCCCATTCGGCAATGGTGTCGAGCCAGAATTCCACGAACGAAAGTGGACCGGTGAACTCCTCACCGGTCTGGAAGACCACATTCGAGTTTGCGCCCAGCACGTCCAGGCAGTGGCGGATGTAGGCGCGGTGCAACTCCTTGCGGACTGGGTGCGTGACGTCGTAAAACGCGTCGGCCATGAAGACGCGCTTCTTGCCGGCGTAGTTTGGCGGCTCGGGGAAGCCAGTCTCTTGCACACAGTTGGCCGGGCGCCACGGGAAGTCGGCCCAATGCGCTCCCGCTTCCAGCACGTTGTGCTGGAAGTACATCTGCTGCACGAGCACGAGTCCCTTGCGGTCGCACGTGTCGGCGAACGCCTTCAGCCGCCCGAAGTACCACGGGTTGAACCTGGTCAGGTCGTACTTGCTGAGTCCGTCCCACGCAATTCCGCGGCCACTGCGGGCCCACAGCTGCTCGTAAAACGGTGGCCAGACCTCGCCGTCGTTTCGACGGACCATCTCGTGGTCGTCGCGACGCCGGTCGTACCACAGGCCCCAGTGGTGTTCGAGGATGACCTGGCCCCTAGTGCGCATCTGGTCCGTCAGTTCCTCGAGGTCGTCGGTGAATCCGCGACCGATACGGCCGGGTACGAATCGGGTGATTCCGTAGCCCATCTCCGCGGCCCGCGCCGGCAGGATGTGGCCCCGCCACCAGTCGGTTCCGGCCCGGCCACCAGTCAACAGCCGGCCGTCGCAGACGAGCCAGCCGTTTCGTACATCCAGCTTTTTCGTGGCAACAGCGGCTGGTTGAGTTAGCCGCTGGATGCGCTCGCTCGCCACGGCGTCCACCGTTGGCGCATCACCCGGACGGCTCGAGATGTCACGGCGTTTCAGGACGAGAGCGGCTTTCTCGCCGATCCGTTCGGCGAGTTGGGCTGCATACAGGCTGTCCGGCTTGACGAACTCGTTGAGCGATCGCCAGTGGCCATCGCCGACGAACTGGCCCCAAACTCCAATCGCCCAGTTTTGAGCAGTCGGCGGAGCCCGACAAGTGACCACCGGGGCCGTGCACTGCCACAGGACGCTATTGGCCGCTGCCCAGCCGACGCCGTGGCCGTCGGTCTCGCGGTTGGTCAGGGCGAGCGCGCCCCCATCCACGGTCACGTTGTCGTAAAGCACCCCGGTCGCCCAACTCTCGATCGGGCCGCTGAATCCCGACGCGGCGCTGGCCTCGCACTCAACGAACGCGTTCGGCCCAGCCGCCAGGTAGCCGACCGCGAAGTCGTGCCGTCCCTGCTCGGCCTTACACCGCCGGAACAGTGTCAGTTCGCCGCTCGTGTAGAACGTGTGCCGCCGGTACCCACCATCCTCGGACACCGGGTTCTTTGAAGTGCAGTCCTCCACCGTGACGGACCGACAGCCATCCCCAACTCGGATGGCCGATCCAACGAAGTGGGAGAAGCTCATCTGCCGCACCCAGCCGTCGCGGACGTTCTCGAACGCAATCGCGTCCCAGGCGTGCTCCTCGTCTTTGGTGTTGCCGGCGTCAAACGCGGACTGGCAGGCCAGGTTCTCTACGCCGACCTGCTGCACGCGACCCGGCCACTGATAAGCAACCACTCGGGCCGCGCAGAGTTTGGCGTCGAGAGCCGAGGTGAACGGGGCATCGAGAGTGATTGTGTCACCGTCGATGTGCCTGATGGTGCGATCCCATCGGAGATCCATCTTCCCCGGCTGCCAGTCGAGCCACGAGCCCTTGTCGCGGGACGGGAAGCGGTCCATGCCGAGAGCGGCGATCCATGCCTTTGTGCTCGGATGTTCCACCAGTACGGTGTCGCCGACTCGAAGACCCTCGATTGACTTGAGCCGAAGCCGGGCTGCCCCGACCGGCACGTACATGTCGGCGACAGAGTGCGACACCTTTGCCAACTGCCGGTCCGGTTTGCCATGGACTCGAATGAGCGTCCGCCGTTCGGTGCCTGTGGCAATAAGGATTGAGCCATCTTTGCCTGACCCTTGCCCGCGGAGGACAACACCACTTGCAGTGATCCGGACCTGCCCGCTCACCTCGTGTCGACCCGCAAGGAGCAGAACGGCCCCGCGGATTCCGTTCGCGTCCGGTTTCTGCTCGGCCACATAGTCGATTGCTGCCTGGATCCGGGCGGTGCTGTCCCGCTTGGCCGGTGGCACCACGACTCGGACCGGAACGTCCGGGATCGGCTCGGCCCCGCCCATGTAGCCGGCATGGGAGAAGTCGGGGATTCGATTCCCGCGGACATCCGCGTCGTAAACGAGTTTCCTGTCCGGGCCGGGGTACACAAATCGCTTCGATGGGTCGGCGGCAAGAATTGAACCACAGAGGCACAGAGAAGACAGAAGCAACGGACAGGTGCGGCTGTTCGGCCACACGCGCGCATTTCGCGGATCGGACCGCTGATTCATCCTCGTCCCTTCAACCTCTTCTGCCTTCTTTGTGCTCTCTGTGCCTCTGTGGTTACTTCTTCCTGTGGAGCGGATTGGCGTTGTTTTCTGGCTTCGTGTAATCGACGAGTTTTGTCGGATCGATGCCGTTCAGGTACTTCTCGAGGTTCGTGTAGCCGTCGCCGTTCAGGTCCTTGGCGCTATCGGACGGGTCGTTCGGGTCGAGGCCGTACTTCTTCTCCCACCAGTCCGGAATTCCGTCGCCGTCGGTATCCACGGCGATCTCGCCGGCCTTGTACTCCGGCCACCCGCCGACGTCGGCGGGCGTCTCGATGATCCCGGTCTTGGTGGCCGTCTTTCCGGTCCGGACTGACTCGATGACGCGCACATCCACCGGGTCGCGGACCGGCCGGCTAGCCCCCGCGTGCGCGAGCACCAACTCGTACGCTTCCTCGGCCGATTGGGTCGCGACCGGGGCGGCGGGGAACGGCTCGCGGGCCCGCACATCCTTCTCGGTCGGCGAGGGGATGATCTCGTCGCGGTACTTCGCCTGCGGCGCGAACTGCACGCCGCCGGACCAGTTGTCCGTGGAGATCTTCGAGAACCCTTCCACGAAGTTCCCAGTCACATACCACTTTCCCGGCCCCGGGTGCTGGTCCTTGGAATTGCGGGCTTCCACCTTGCAGATGCGGAACCTCAGGTCACCCGCCGTGATCGGGCCGGCCTTGTAATAGTTGTTGACAACGTTGACGCGCGAGCTGCCGTCGCCGCCGTCCATGGTCCGGTGCCGCCAGTTGAAGAGGACGTTGTTGCGGAAGTCGAACTCGCCGCCCATGCCAATGCTGGGGTTACGGCCGGTGTTGCAGGCAAACAGGTTGTGATGGAACGAGGAGTTTGACCCGCCCCAGGTGCCGCCGAAGGCGTGGTTGTTGAGATCCAGCGCCTCGCTGGAGATCGACCACTGGATGGTGATACTCTCGACCGGTAGCTTTTTGTCTGGTCCACCCCCGGGCTGTCTCTCCATGTGTCGGTAGAGGGACAGATTCTCGTCCAGCCCCCAGCTCGCGGACACGTGATCGACGATGACGTTGCCGACCGGGTTGCCGCCGAGCGCGTCGTCCCGCTTCTTGAGATTGCCGCGGCGGAAGCGCATGTAGCGGATGATGACGTCGTGCGTGTTGATCTCGGTCGTGTGTCCGCGGACGCACACGCCGTCGCCCGGCGCGGATTGCCCAGCGATAGTGATGAACGGGTGGTTGATGCTGAGAGGGGTTTCGAGGGTGATGATCCCGGCAACTGCGAAGACGACCATCCGCGGCCCGCTGGCCTCGACAGCCTCGCGCAGCGTGCCCGGGCCGGAGTCTTTGAGACTGGTGACGATGAACACTTTGCCGCCGCGGCCGCCCACGGTCCAGGCGCCACCTCCCTCCGCCCCGGGAAAGGCCGGGAGCTTGGCCTTGGTGAGGGCGGGTCCCGCGTCTGCCTCGGCGCAATCGATCGCCAGCAACATTGCCCCAAGGGCGACGACAAGGAGCCGGTGGGAATGGACAACTTGACGGGCCATTGGACTCACACCGACGGCCGGAGAAATCCGGTAGACCTGTCTTGAGATCTTACTGAGATCTCAGTAAGATACAAGTCAAATCGGTCCCGCTGGTGGATTTCTCATGATCCGTCGGCCCCGACCCCTACCGGTTGGCGCACATGGCAACCCGCAGCGGCACGATCACGGCGAACGGTCACGCCACTCCCCGCGGGCTGCTCAAGGAGAGGGCCTATGAGGAGATCAAGCGACGTCTGCTCAACAACGACTACCCGCCCCGGTCGTTCCTGGCAGAACGGCAGCTTGCCGAACAACTCGGGATGAGCAAGACGCCGGTCAAGGCGGCCCTGGAGCGGCTCGAGCACGAGGGGTTCATTACGGTCTCGCCGCAGCAAGGGATCGTGGTCCGAGATCTCGCCGTCGACGAGATCGCCGACCAGTACGAAATCCGGGCCGCACTGGAAACGTACACGGTCCGTAGCGTGGCCGGAAAGCTGACGGCCGAGCAAGTTGGCCGGCTCAAGGCGAACCTCAAGGCCCAGGAGCGGATCCGCGGGAAAGGCGAGGTGCGGCGTGGCGTGGAGTTGGATGCGGAGTTTCACGCCTTTTTTGCCGAGTGCCTCGGCAACCAGCAGATCCTGCGCGTGATGGTCCAGCTCCGAGAGCGGATGCAGCGGATCATCACCACCGTTTTCCAGCTCAACCCGACGCGAATCGACTCGAGCTACGATGAACACCGAGCGATCGCCGACGCGGTCATCGGCGGCAACGGCGCCGAGGCTGCCCGGCTGATCGAGCGACACCTGGAGGTCGGCAAGCAACTCCTCCTCTCACCCCGCCGCGGGTAATCCGAGACGTCCGACGTCGCCGCCGAGCATATCCGGCCGCGACAAGGACTGAAACTACCCGCCTGATCGTCCGGCGAAGTCTGCTTTGGACCGTGCATGTTTGCCACGAGTCCGTTTGACACAGTAGACTGTGCCGCAACTCGTCCAGCGCTCCAGCAAATCCCCGTCGCCTCTGACCTATTACTCATGGTGTGCCCGTGCGATTCGTTCGTCGGTTCCTCGGCTTTTTGTGCGGAACGGCCGGGGCAATGGGACTGCTTCTCTGCATTGCGGGGATCATCGGCTGCTGGCTATTACGCGCCGAGGTGACGCGGCGCGTGAATGGCACGTTCGGACGCGCCGAGGGCATGATCACCGATGTTCGCGACAGTCTCGATCAAGTCGCTGGCCGCCTGCGACAGACCGAGCGCGAGCTCGAATCCGTCCGCCGGCGCGAGGGGAACCTCGCCGCCCAGCCCCCGGAGGAGCGAACCGCCCGTAGGTCGCTCTCGCTTAAAGCCATGACGGCCGTCAAACCAGACCTGGGCGAAGCGCGGGAGAAACTTGTCACGTCCGTCGAGGCCGGGCTGGTCCTGAATGGACTTCTGGAAGCGCTCGCGGAGATACCGCTCGTCGAACGGACCAGCATCGACACCAACCGGCTCAAGGAATCTTCCGCTCAATTGTCCGAGCTGATCCAGAGGGCAGACAAGCTTGCCGCGTCGCTTGCGGGTCCACCCGCTGCGCAGCCTGACGCTACTCCGGCGGAGGAGACAGCGCGCCTGGCTGGGTTTGTGGATGGCATCATCACTCGAGCGGAGGAAGGCTCGAGCCGCGCACACGCCGCGGGCGAGTCGCTCGCTGACCGGCGCGCAAGCATCGTGTACTGGATCGACCTGATTGCCCTTGCACTGACCGCGGCCCTCATTTGGATCGGCGCTGGTCAGCTCAGCCTGCTGGCACACGGCCGGACGCTCTTTCGCCGAAAACCGCGTCCGGATGCTTCCGTTTGAAGGGGTAAGTTCACGGAGAGATGATGTGCTGCTTGATCGCCGCCAGGACGAGTTCGGCGTTCGAGGAGACTCCGAGTTGTTCCATCATGGCGTACTTGTGAAACGCAACGGTTCTCGGTGTGATCTTCAGCAAGCGGGCGATTTCCTTCATGGTGTGGCCCTCGGCGAGGAGTTGCAGGACCTCGCGCTGCCGGGCGCTGAGTTCCGCCGACTTGGCCGTCGATTCAGGGGTGCGGAGCAGCTTTTCCATGAGCCCCTGCGTTGCCAGCGGCGTGATGTAGGACCGCCCGCGGAACACCTCGCGAATGGCGTGGAGGAGCTCCGATGCGGCCGAGTTCTTCAGCAGAAAGCCCGAGGCACCCAATCGAAATGCCTCCGCCGCGATATCTGGGTCCTCGTTCATGGTCAGGAAAATCACTTTGACCTTCGGCATCACCTGCCGAAGCTGCCGCGCGGTGTCGAGCCCATTGAGAAGGGGCATCGCCACATCCAGGACTACGATATCCGGCTGGAGGCGCTCAGCCTCAGTCAGAACCGCCCGACCGTCCGCGACTCCCCCAACCACGTCGCACTCCGGCTCGAGCAGTCGCGAGAAAGCTTCCCGAAGAAGCCGGTGGTCGTCGGCCAGAAGGACACGCGGGCGGGTCATTGCGACGGGTCCCCGTTCGCGCCGGTGGTCACCAAATCGGGCTCGTGCGGCGTCGCCCGAGCGTTCTCTGGCACTGGCTCGGCGGGCTCGCGTAGCGGGACGCGGACGTCGATCCGGGTGCCGCGCCCCGGCCGGGAGTCGATCACCATCTGTCCGCCGACCAGGTTCAGCCGTTCCCGCATGCTGACCAATCCGAGCCCGCCGTTGCCTTGGGCCGATGTGACATCGAATCCGGCCCCGTTGTCCCCGATCCGCAAGCGAATCCCCCCTGGGATTCCGCTCAGTGCGACGACGGCCTGTTCTGTTTCACCGTGCTTGACGACGTTTCGTAGTGCCTCCTGGACGATGCGATACAGGCACAGTGCGGTGCCGTGTGGAATCGCATCCGGCACGTCGTGATGGGTGAAAGTCACCTCAAGGCCCTGGTGATGTCTCAGTTCCGCACACAGCGCTCGGATGGCGGTAACAAGTCCCAGTTGCTCGAGCTTCGACGGGTGGAGTTGGTGGGAGAGGTCGTGGACTGCGGAGGACAGTTCCTTGACGCGAGTCGAGAGGCCAAGGATATTGCTTGTCACTTCGCGGGTGGATGCCGGCGGCTTCTGACCCAGGAGATCCAGCTCAATCGACAAGAGAGCGAGCCCCTGGTTGAGGTCGTCGTGGAGTTCGCGGGCAATCCGCCGGCGCTCGACTTCCTGCGCTTCCAGAAGGCGGCCGGTGAGCAGCCGCAACTCCTTTTGGCTCGCCAGCAGCCCGTCCTCCGCCTGCCGGCGTGCCGTGATGTCGGTGCACGCACCGATGTAGCCGGCAAAGTCTCCGTTGGGGCCGATCCGCGGGACTCCGCGGTCCAGAATCCATCGGTATTCACCGTCGTGGCGACGAAGGCGATACACCATTTCGAACGGTTCCCGCGCGTCGAAATGACTGCTGTATATATTCAGGCAGCGCATCAAGTCGTCAGGATGGATGCTCTCCGACCAACCCGTGCCTACTTCTTGCTCGGGCCTCCGACCGGTAAACTCCAGCCACGGCCGGTTGACGTACGTGCAGCCCTTATCCAATCCGGACGCCCACATTAGAGTCGGGGCCGCATCGGCCATTAACCCGAACCGGGTCTCACTTTCCCGTCTGGCAAGCTCGGCCCGCCGCCGTTTGACCCGCTGGATAAGCAACCCGACGATCAGCAGCGTCTGCACGACACAAATAGTTATGGCCCCGACGACTTGCCACCGGTGCTCGTCCCAAAAACTTTGCTCCTTATGCCTGACGACGCCCCCAGGGGGTAGGCTTTGCTCGCTGATCCCCCAACGCTGTAGTTGCCGCCAATCGTACATGTCGGTGTTTGCGCTTGCCTGTGGGATCTTGATGGACTCCGGGTTCTCCCCGGCCAGGATGCGCAGGGCCAGGCTGGCGGCGTTATTCCCCTCCGTTTCAAAGCTGAAGACGTGGCCGCCGACGATCCCACGGCCGACGTAGGTGTCCACATGGCCGTAAATTGGGCTATTCGCCGACGCAGCGAGGCGCTCGAGCGCCTCGGAAGGGACGAAGGACTTCCCCGCACCGTCTTTGTGAATGTGGAGGTAGTAGATGATGCTCTGTTCGGGGAGGCTGGCGGTCCGTTCGACAAGCTCATCCATCGGCAGCCCGGTCAGGTAGACGAACTCCAACCGGTCCGCCCGATGGCCAAACGTTCGCCGCGCCTCGGCCGCCCACGCGGTGTCAAAGGGTGCGCTGCCCGCGATTACGTAAACTCGGCGGGTGTTCGGGTGCAGCCGAAGTGCCAGGTCGAGTGTACTGTCCAGATCCATTCGGATGGGCACGCCGACGACGTCGGGCGGTAGATGGCGACTCTCGACCTCACGCTGGTCGACGGCAACGAAAACGATTGGAGCGCCCGGAAAAAGCTGATCGCGGTACTTCAGCGTGAAATCGAGGGCGGATGACAGACCGGCAATCACCAGGTCGACTTTCCTGCCCGCGTACTTGTGGCGTAAAAGCGCTACCTGCGCCTGCACGAATTCGGGGTCACGAAGCCGGACCGTACCGACGTACTCGTTACGGACGTCGATCTGCACGGCCGACTGACTGGCAAAGGTCGACCGAATCGCCCTGTTCACCAGGATCGTCCCAGGCGCACCATCCGTGTCGTCCGGGTAAACGACGACAACCAGCTTGGACGCTTCGGGCCCCGCCGCGGCGACGAGCGGCAGGCAAATCAGTGCAAGAATTGCCCAGACCAGACTTCGGAAGCGAGGCGGCGAGATGCCGGTGCTCATGGCACCTCCTCCAAGATCGGTATGGGGCGTCCGTACCGCGAGTCTCGACCTGACATTCCGGCCGGCCCGACACTTCCCGACCGACGTTAGCCGGGGCATGCCTTGAGAGGTGTCCGGGTAGTCTACACCGAATTCATTGCCCAGCCATCCCGAATCGGCTGTCACTGTTTCGTCTTCACAACTGTCACTTTTGACAGGTGCAATCAGTGCCCTGCCCGACTAGTCTGCTATCCACAACTCGCCGTGCACCATTGGTCCAGCCGCATGTCGCTCGCAGGCTCGGACAGCGTGGCGGAAAGGAACGCCCATGTCCAGCTCACCGCTTGCCGGGCGTCCAGCTCCGCCGGAACTGCTGATCGACCCGCAGAAGCTCCAGCGCGAGTATTACGACCGCTCTCCCGACGTGGACGATAGCGACCAGCTGGTCAGCTTCGGCACCAGTGGCCACCGCGGGTCGCCCCTGAAAGGAACCTTTTCCGAAGCCCACATTCTGGCGATCACCCAGGCCATCTGCGACCACAGGCGAAGCAAGGGAATCGACGGCCCACTCTACATGGGCAAGGACACACACTGCCTTTCCGCGCCGGCCCAGCGGACGGCACTGGAAGTCCTCGCTGCAAACGGGGTGAATGCAGTCATTCAGCGCCATGACGGAGTGACCCCGACTCCCGTGATTTCGCGGGCCATTCTCGTCCATAACCGCGGCGGCACGGACTCCCTCGCGGACGGGATCGTCATCACCCCCTCGCACAATCCGCCCGGCGACGGCGGGTTCAAGTACAACCCACCGAACGGCGGTCCGGCCGACACCGACATTACGAAATGGATCGAGGAGCGGGCCAACGACTACCTGTTGCGCGACAACGCCGGGGTGAAGCGCCTCCCAATCGATTCCGCGATGAAGTCAGCAACGACGCGACAGGAGGACTTTGTTCCGGCGTACGTGAGCGACCTCCGGACCGTCATTGACATGGAGTTGATCCGCGGAGCCAGATTGAACCTGGGAGTGGACCCGCTCGGCGGGGCGGGGGTCCACTACTGGCAACCGATCAACGAAGGGTATGGACTGAACATCCAGGTCGTGAACCCGAAGGTCGACCCGACCTTCTCGTTCATGCCCGTTGATCACGACGGACAGATCCGGATGGACTGCTCGAGTCCGTACGCCATGGCCGGACTCATCGGTCTCAAGGAACGCTTCCGCGTCGCCTTCGCCAACGATCCCGACGCCGATCGCCACGGGATCGTCACGCCCTCCGTGGGGCTGATGAACCCGAACCACTACCTGGCCGTCGCAATCCACTACCTGCTCAAGCACCGACCCGACTGGCCAGTACGAGCGGTGGTGGGAAAGACTCTGGTCAGCAGCGGGTTGATCGACCGCGTCGTCGCCAAGGTCGGGCGGACGTTGTGGGAGGTGCCGGTCGGGTTCAAGTGGTTCACCCCCGGCCTGTTCGACGGCTCGTGCTGTTTCGGCGGGGAGGAAAGCGCCGGCGCCAGCTTCCTGCGTCGCGATGGTACCGTCTGGACGACCGACAAGGACGGTATCCTGCTCGCGCTCCTGTCTGCCGAAATTACGGCTCGAACGGGGAGGGACCCGGGAGAGCACTTCCAGGCGCTGACCGCCGAACTCGGCACGCCTTACTACACGCGGATCGATTCCCCCGCGACACCGGCGCAGAAGGCGCGGCTCCGGAAACTGGTTCCGGCGAACGTTCGCGAATCGACGCTCGCGGGCGATCCCATCACGGCAAAACTGACCCGCGCGCCGGGGAACGACGCCGCCATCGGCGGACTGAAGGTCACGACCGCGTGTGGTTGGTTCGCGGCCCGCCCGTCCGGGACGGAGGACGTGTACAAACTCTATGCGGAGAGTTTCCGAAGCCAGGCGCACCTCGCCACAATTGTCGCCGAGGCGCAGCAGATTGTCGGCAGCGCACTGGCCGGGGCTTCCGCCTGACGGGCGACATTGGAGTCAAGCAGCATCGGGTCGAACCACACGGGAGGGACTTTCTCATGAGCAGCGTCAGCGAGCTGGAACAGCGCATCGACAAGGCGTTCTCGGCACTCAAGGACAAGGCGCAACAGCAAGTGCAGGAACGCCTGCAAGAGTTTCAGGCACGCCAGGAACTACTCAAGGACTACGAGAAGGCGCAGGCCAAGGTTGTCGAAATCGCCAAGCCTCGGCTGGAAGCGCTGGCCAAGCGAGCGGGCGAGCGCGTCAAGGTCACGCCGTCCGTCTCTCAGACGCGGAGGGCCGCGACGTTCGAGTTCAAGACGAATAAGGCACTGATCGTTCTCACCTTTTCTGTCGCTCCGGACCGGGAGGTGAAGAAGGCAGTTGTTGAGTACGACCTGAGGGTGGTTCCGGTCCTTTGGAAGTTCGACAAGCACGCCGAATTCAGCACCCCCATCGCGAACGTCGATGCCGCGGGGCTGACGAAATGGCTCGACGAGCGGATTCTTGCCTTCGTCGACCTGTTCATCCAGATCCATGAGGGTGAGATCGTCGACAAGGCAGAAATGTGCGAGGACCCGGTGGCGAAGATCTCGTTCCCGAAGTTCGCCGCCGGGGCGACGCTCGAGCAGGGAGGCAAGACTTACTACTTCATCGACGAAAAAAACAAAACCGAGTTCGCCAAACAGAAGTAGGCGTAGCGGCGACGTCGGACTGCGCCCGAATGATCCCTGAGGCTGGGACGGCGGTGGCGGCCGTCACCGCAGCCCTCGCCTCTAGTGGGATCGGGAACAGCGGACGGGGTGCCCGTCCGAGCGGGAGGGAAGCCATGAAAGTCGGAGTCGTCGGAAGCGGCCTGGTCGGCGCGACGGCCGCCTACGCCCTCGTCATGCGGGGCGTCGGCCGAGAAATCGTCCTGGTCGATAAGAATGAAGCGCGGGCGGCCGCCGAGGCGGACGACATCCGCCACGCCGTGCCGTTCGCGCACCCGCTCGAGGTCCGGGCGGGCGGATATGCCGATTTGGCGGGCTGCCGCGTGGTCGTGCTTTGCGCTGGGGTTGGCCAGAAGCCGGGCGAGACTCGACTCCAACTCCTGAAACGGAACGCGGCGGTGTTTCGTGAGATCGTGCCGGCTGTCCTGAAGCATGCGCCGGACACGGTCGTCCTCGTGGCCACGAACCCGGTCGATGTGATGACGCACATGGCTGCACAATTCGCCGCCAGTGCCGGAGCCGCCCTGGGCCGCGTGCTCGGATCGGGCACGACTCTCGACACGGCCCGGTTTCGTACTCTGGTCGCGGCCCACTGCGGCGTCGATTCGCACCATGTGCACGGATATGTGGTCGGCGAACACGGCGATTCAGAGGTGCTGACCTGGTCGCTGGTGACCATCGGGGGAATGCCGCTGAAGGCCTTCGCCCGGATGCGGGGCATCACGGACCCCGACAACGTCCGCCAGGCGATCGACGAGAAAGTCCGGCGAGCGGCGTACTCGATCATCGCAGGGAAAGGTGCGACGTATTACGGAATTGGCTGCGCCCTCGCCCGAATCGTGGACGCGGTGCTTCACGATCAGCGGTCAATCCTGACCGTGTGTGCGCCGACCGCGGACGTCCTCGGCGTGAAGGACGTGACCGTCGCCCTGCCCCGCCTCGTCGGCGGGTCCGGGGTGATCGAAACGTTCCCGCTCCCGTTGAGCGAGACCGAGCAGGCCCAACTCCGGGCCAGCGCCGGAGTGATCCGGACTGCCCTGGATGAACTCGAAACCGCCCCGTGAAGGGGTGTTAACAAGGAAGCGAATTCGTGGCCGTAGCGAACGACATCTCACCGGTCCGCACGAAGATCGTTGCGACGATCGGTCCGGCGTCGCGCGCGCCGGGCGTCTTGCGGCAATTGATCGATGCCGGGGTCAATGTCTTCCGCCTGAACTTCTCGCACGGCACCCACGAGGAGCACTCCGCCGTACTTTCCGACATCCGGGCCGCGGGCCGGGAGACGGGTCGATGCGTCGCGGTGCTTCAGGACCTGTGCGGGCCGAAGATGCGGCTCGGGCCGATCCCCGGCGACCTGGTCGAGTGCCCGCTCGGCGAAGAGTTCACCCTGGTGAATGAGCGATCGTCGGACAGTCCCCACGAGCTGACCTGCTCGTACCAGGAGTTGCCGAACGATCTCAAGGCCGGCGAGACCGTCCTCTTCGCCGACGGCACGGTGGCGATGGCTGTAACCAACACGAGCCGGAATCGCGCGCAGTTGAAGGTGACCTTGCCCGGGCGGCTGCGGTCCCGGCAGGGGATAAACCTGCCCGGTTCGGACCTCGCCGTCAAGTCTCTGACGGAAAAGGATCTGCGCGACCTGGACTGGACGGCGGCTCACGCCGACGATGTGGAGTTCGTCGGGCTGTCATTCGTGCGGAACGCCGAGGACGTCGCGTGGCTGCGCCGCGAGTTGCAGGCGCGCAAGTGTCCAGCGCGTGTCGTGGTCAAGATTGAGAAACCGCAAGCCGTGCGGCACCTTGAGGCGATCGTGGCAGTCGCCGACGGCGTCATGGTGGCTCGCGGCGATCTCGGCGTGGAGATGGACGTCTACCGCGTGCCCGCCATCCAAAAGCAGATCATCAGCCTGTGTAACCAGGCGCACCGGCCCGTCATCACCGCGACGCAAATGCTCAACAGCATGGAGCACTCGAACCGGCCGACCAGGGCCGAAGCGAGTGACGTGTTTAATGCCGTCCTCGACGGCACGGACGCGGTCATGCTTTCCGGCGAGACCGCCGTGGGCGAGTACCCGGTCGAGACCGTCGCCACGATGCGGCAGATCTGCTGCGAGGCAGAGGCACATCGGAAGGCCACGGTCCAGCAAGGCCGGCACGAATCGGCCTCCCTTGTTGGTTTTGTCGAACGAATCACCGAGGCCGCGGTGGACGCTGCGTGCCTGGCCACGCAACGACTCGGCTCGCCCCTCATCGTCGTCGCCACCGAGTCGGGCCGGACGGCCCTGGCCCTGAGTAACCGCCGGCCGGCCGCGACGATACTGGCGCTGACGCGCACCGAGCATCTCGCACGGACGCTCGCCGTGTGTTGGGGAGTGACCGCGGTGGTCCAGCCGAAACTGGCCACCGCAGACGAAGACCTGACGTTCGCGCTCGAGTGGGCGCAGCCGCGCGGCCTCGTGCGGTCAGGAGACTACGTGGCCCTGGTCCGCGGTCAGGTGCCGGGAGAAAGTCCGAGCCGGGCTGTTCTGGTTCGTCGGGTGAGCTGAGACTGTCTGCTGAATAGGAGTGCATTGGCATGCACAGGCTCGTACTTCTGCGACATGGGGAAAGCGACTGGAACCGCGAGAACCGGTTTACCGGTTGGACAGACGTGGACCTGTCACCCACCGGGATTGACGAAGCGCGCCGGGCAGCGGAGGTCCTGCTCGATCGCGGCTTCACGTTCGACATCGCATATACGTCCCTCCTGAAACGAGCCATCCGGACGCTGTGGATCGCGCTCGACGGGATGGACCTGATGTGGATCCCCGTGCACCGCTCGTGGCGACTCAACGAGCGGCACTACGGCGCGCTCCAGGGTCTGAACAAGGCGGAGACCGCGGCCCGACATGGCGAACAGCAGGTGAAGATCTGGCGACGCAGCTACGACGTCCGGCCGCCGGCGCTGGAACTGACGGACGAGCGATACCCCGGTCACGACCGTCGCTACGCGAACCTCACGGATGCGGAATTGCCTCGCACCGAGTCACTGAAAGATACGGTCGCGCGCTTTCTGCCGTACTGGCACGAAACGATCGCCCCCGCTGTTCGCTCCGGCAAGCGCGTGCTCATCGCCGCTCACGGCAACAGCCTGCGGGCACTCGTCAAGCACCTCGATGGTGTCAGCGACGCAGACATCGTGGGTCTGAACATTCCGACCGGGGTGCCGCTGATGTACGAGCTGGATGAGAACCTGCGACCGATCCGCCACGAGTATCTCGGAGACGCTGACCAGATCCGAAAGGCCCAGGAGGCTGTCGCCCGACAAGGACAGGCTACGGGAGGAAAGAAGGCATGACCGCCGCACAACTCTGGAAGCGGTACCAACGGTACCTGTCCCGGATCCCGGCGCTCGGGTTGACGCTCGACGTCAGCAGGATGGGATTCGCGGACGGGGCACTCGACCACCTCGATTTGAACATGGTCGCTGCGTTCCGGGAAATGGACGCGCTGGAGAAGGGAGCAATTGCCAATCCGGACGAAAAGCGAATGGTCGGCCACTACTGGCTGCGCGCGCCGGACCTGGCACCGACGCGCGAAATCGCGGCCGAAATCCGCAAGACCATCGCCGATGTCAAGTCGTTCGCCGCGGAGGTTCACACCGGAAAGGTGCGCCCGCCCAAGGCAGAGCGGTACACAGGCGTTCTTTGCATTGGCATCGGCGGTTCCGCTCTCGGGCCGATGTTCGTTGCGGACGCCCTCGGCGACCCCGCGACCGATCGGATGCGGATCGACTTCATCGACAACACCGATCCGGACGGGATCGATCGGGCCCTGCGCCGCCTCACGGGCAAACTTCCGGAAACGCTCTGCGTCGTTGCTTCCAAGAGCGGCGGCACGCCGGAGACCCGCAACGGCATGCTCCTGATCGCCGACGCCTACAAGGGGACTGGGCTCGATTTTCCCAAGCAGGCGGTTGCGATCACCATGCCGGGCTCGCGGATGGACAAGACGGCCGAGAGCGAGGGCTGGCTGGCCCGGTTCCCGATGTACGACTGGGTGGGCGGCCGAACGAGCGAGCTGTCCGCGGTCGGCTTGTTGCCCGCGGCCCTCCAGGGACTCGACATCGACGGCCTACTCGCCGGCGCGGCCGCCTGCGATGAAGCCACCCGCGACCGGAACTTGAAGAACAATCCCGCCGCCGTCATGGCCCTGATGTGGTTCCACGCGACCGGCGGCAAAGGTCAAAAGGACATGGTCGTGCTGCCCTACAAGGACCGGCTGCTCCTTTTCAGCCGCTACCTGCAGCAACTGGTGATGGAGTCGCTTGGAAAACAGCTCGACCTCAAGGGGAACCGCGTCGAGCAAGGGCTTTCGGTCTACGGCAACAAAGGCTCGACCGACCAGCACGCCTACGTCCAACAGCTCCGCGAAGGGGTGCCAAACTTCTTTGCCATTTTCATCCGAGTACTGGAGGACGGCGGATCTTCGCGCGAGGTCGAGGCCGGTGCGACGGCCGGTGACTTCCTGCACGGCTTCCTGCTCGGAACGCGGGCCGCTCTGTACGAGAACGGACGTGAGTCGATGACGATCACGATTCCGCGCGTCGAAGCCCGGACGGTCGGCGGGCTAATCGCCCTCTTCGAGCGGGCGGTCGGACTGTACGCGAACCTGATCGGCATCAATGCCTACCACCAGCCGGGCGTCGAGGCCGGAAAGAAGGCGGCCGCGTCCGTGCTCGACTTGCAACGGAAGGTGGCCGCCGCCCTGAGTGACTATCCGCTGACCGCCGACCAGATCGCCGCCGACGTGGGGACAGAGGACGCCGAATCGGTCCACCTGCTCCTGGAGCACTTGGTGGCCAATGGGCGCGCCCAACACGCAGACCCGGTCGCAGAAACTTTCCGTCGGGTCACGAAAGGAGGCGGACGATGACGACTGCCGTGCCAACCGACCTCGACCAACTCTGCGTCAACACGATCCGCACGCTGTCGATGGACGCGGTCCAGGCGGCCAACTCCGGCCACCCCGGGTCACCGATGGGCATGGCGCCGATCGCGTACTGCCTCTGGCGGGAGTTTCTGCGTTTTGACCCGCAGGACCCGATCTGGCCCAATCGCGACCGGTTCGTCCTCTCGGCAGGCCACTGTTCGATGCTTCTGTACTCGATGTTGCACTTGACGGGGGTGAAGGCAGTCAGCAAGGACTACGAGACCCTTGGCGAGCCGTCGGTCCCACTCGAAGCCATCAAAAAGTTCCGGCAACTCGACAGCCGGTGTCCTGGCCACCCGGAGTACCGATGGACGAGCGGTGTGGAGACCACCACCGGTCCGCTCGGCCAGGGATTGGCCACCAGCGTCGGCATGGCACTCGCCGGCCGTTGGCAGGCGGCGCACTACCACCGGCCCGGGTTCGACGACCTCATCAACTTCAATGTTTACGCCCTGTGCGGCGATGGCTGCATGATGGAGGGGATTTCCGCAGAGGCGGCCTCGTTGGCCGGACATCTCAAGCTCTCCAACCTCTGCTGGATCTACGACAACAATCGCATCACCATCGAGGGGAACACGGCCCTGACGTTCTCCGACGACGTGGCCACTCGATTCATCGGCCATGGGTGGAATGTCACCCGCGTCGGTGACGCCAACGACCGGGAGATGCTGGCCCGGGCGTTCCGCACGTTCCTGGCGACCCGCGACCGGCCGACGCTCATCATCGTGGACAGTCACATCGCCTATGGTGCCCCCAATAAGCAGGACACGAGCGGGGCTCACGGCGAACCCCTTGGCGAGGACGAAATCCGGCTGACCAAGCGGAACTACGGCTGGCCAGAGGACGCCAAGTTCCACGTTCCCAACGAGGTGTACGAGCACTTCGAACAAGGCATGGGCAAGCGCGGAAAGGATCTCCGCGACGCCTGGTTCGCTCGCGTCAAGGACTACCGGGCCAAATTCCCGGAACTGGCCGACGAGTTCTACCGGCTCCACCACCGACAGTTGCCCGAAGGCTGGGACCGCAATCTGCCGACCTTCCCCACGGACGCCAAGGGGATGGCGACGCGCGACGCCTCTGGGAAGGTTCTGAACGTCATCGCGAAGAACGTCCCGTGGATGATGGGCGGCTCCGCGGATCTCGGTCCGTCGTGCAAGACACGTCTCACGTTCGACGGGGCCGGGGAGTACTCGCCAGAGAACTACGGCGGCCGAAATCTGCACTTCGGCATCCGCGAACACGCCATGGGTGCCGTCCTCAACGGCATGGCCCTCGTGAAGGTTCGCGCGTACGGATCTACGTTCCTCATCTTCAGCGACTACGCCAAGCCGGCGATCCGCCTCGGCGCGCTGATGGAATTGCCCGTCATTTATGTCTTCACCCACGACTCGATCGGCGTCGGCGAAGACGGACCGACGCATCAGCCGGTCGAGCAGGTCGCGGCCCTTCGCGGCATCCCCGGGCTCATCGTCCTCCGCCCCGCGGACGCGGCCGAGACCGTGGAGGCCTGGCGGGCGGTGGCGAAACTGCACCACCAGCCCGCCGCCTTGATCCTCACCCGCCAGGCCGTCCCGGTAATTGACCGCAGCAAGTACGCTTCGGCAGCGGGAGTGAGCCGCGGAGCCTACGTCCTCGCCGACGTACAGGACGGCAAGCCCGACGTGCTCCTGCTCGCTACCGGCAGCGAAGTCACCCTTTGCCTGGACGCCTACGAGAGACTCCGGGCCGAGGGGATTCGGGCGCGAGTCGTCAGCATGCCATCGTGGGAGTTGTTTGACGATCAGCCGAACGAATACCGTGACGCAGTCATCCCGCCCTCGGTCCGGGCCCGCGTCTCCGTCGAGCAGGCCTCCACGTTCGGCTGGTCGAAGTACGTCGGCGACACGGGACAGAGCATCGGCATGCGATCGTTCGGTGCGTCCGCGCCCCTCAAGCAGCTCTTGCAAAAGTTTGGCTTCACGGTTGAGAACATCGTCGCAGCCGCTCGGGATCAAATCCGCCTGACACCCCGGAGGGCGGATAGGTGACGATCTACGAACGGGCTCTCGAAATGGTGCCGGACGGGTCTGTCATCGGACTCGGCTCGGGCCGGGCCGCGTGGGCGTTCGTGCAACTTCTCGGCGAGCGGGTCTCGTCGGGCCGGCTGAATGTTCGCGGCGTCCCGGCCTCCGAGGCGACGGCGCACGTCGCGGAACAGCACGGCGTGCCGCTCGTAGATCTTGCAGGGGCCGGCGAGCTCGCATTGACCGTCGATGGCGCTGACGAGGTGGACCCGTACCTCGACCTGATCAAGGGCTATGGCCGGGCCCTCCTGCGCGAGAAGGTCGTCGCGGTTTCCTCGCGGCGATTGATCATCCTGGTCGGCCAGGAGAAAATTGTGCCGCGGCTCGCGACCCGTGGGCAGATCCCAGTCGAGGTTGTGCCCTTCGCGGTCCCTCTCTGTGAGCGGCGACTTCGCGCATTGGGGTTGCGCCCCGCATTATGGACTCAGGACGGCAAACCGCGGGTCACCGACAACGGCAACAACATCCTCGATTGTGCGACCAACCCGCTCTCGGACCCAGTGCGACTCGAGGCAGACATCCGCGCAATTCCGGGCGTGGCCGGGACCGGCCTGTTCCTCGGCATGGCGGACACGGTTCTCATTGGCGACGACCGCGACTTCCGACTGACCGCTGAACGCCGACGAAATGGCTAGACGGCGACAAGAGTACTGAGGTCCCCTTCTCCCCCGGCATTGCGGGGGAGAAGGGGGAAAGAGGCCCGGAATCTGACGGAGGAGGAAGCCATGACCTTGCTCGACT
>Ga0066903_100000920_pt1 | contig 20197 bp, 15 predicted proteins | sample PanSoiMetaGPlot1_FD_67491 | JGI IMG/M metagenome (GOLD analysis project Ga0066903, IMG submission 67491) | Tropical forest soil microbial communities from Panama analyzed to predict greenhouse gas emissions - Panama Soil - Plot 1 (version 2) | ecosystem: Environmental > Terrestrial > Soil >... | reverse complement strand
GGGCTGCGCATCGTCCAGGTGAGCGACGTGCACATCGGCGACGTGCTCGGCCGTCCGTTCCTCGAGGACATGGTTCAGCGGTGCCAGGCGCTCAAGCCCGACCTGGTGGCGGTGACCGGCGACCTGGTGGACGGCCGGCTCGAGCGTCTCGGGCCGACCATCTCGGTGCTCCAGAACCTGCGCTCCCGCTACGGGACGTACTTCATCACCGGGAACCACGAGTACTACTCGGGCGACGTGGAGTGGTGCGCGGCGCTGGAGCGGATGGGGATGACCGTTCTCCGCAACCGCACCGTCACGCTCCGTGACGGGGATGCCCGGCTCGACCTGGTCGGCGTTGACGACTACGGACAGCGCGAGCGGCCGCGGGGGTGGAACCTCGAGGCGGCGGTGGCCGGACGGGATCCGGAACACCCGGCGGTCCTGCTCGCCCACCAGCCCCGGGCGGTGGAGGAAGGCGTGGCGAAGGGAATGGGGCTCCAGCTTTCGGGGCACACCCACGGTGGGCAGATGTTTCCAATCACGGGGCTGGTCGCAGCGCTCTGGACCTACTCGGCCGGCCTCTACCGCGTGGGGGACGCGCACGTGTACGTGCACCGCGGCACCGGCTTCTGGGGACCTCCGATGCGGATCGGAAGCCCGCCGGAGATCGCAGCGATCACGCTCACCGTCTGAGCGCCGTCAGGCCGTTCAGTTCGCGCCGGCAGCGGTCTTCGCCGCCACGACCTTCACCACCGCGGTGGATCCGGGGAAGCGCTCGCCCTGCATCGGCTCGACGCGGCCCCCGAGGTACTGGCCGAGGAACGCCTCGGCGCGGGCGTTGAAGTCCATCGCGTTCTCCGGCCGGGCGAAGCCGTGTCCCTCGTCGGAGTAGACGACGTAGGTGACCCCGAGGCCCTTCTTCTCCAGCGCGGCGACGATTTGCTCCGACTCGGCCTGCCTCACCCGCGGGTCGTTGGCCCCCTGACCGATGAGGAGCGGCATCCGGATCTTGTCCGCCGAGAAGAGCGGCGAGGCCGACTCGAGCAGCGACTTGTCCTTCGGATCGTCGATGTTCCCGATCCGCCGGTCGAACATCGCCCGCGCCGGCTTCCAGTACGGAGGGACCGACTTCAGCAGGGTGAAGATGTTCGATGGACCGACGATGTCCACCCCGCAGCGGAACACATCGGGGGTGAACGCCGCCGCAGCCAGCGTGGCGTATCCGCCGTAGCTCCCGCCCATGATGGCCACCTGGCCCTTGTCGGCCACGCGCTGCTTCACCGCCCAGTCGACCGCGTCGAGGAGGTCCGTCTGCATCGCCTTCCCCCACTGTCGGTTCCCAGCGTTCAGGAACTTGCGGCCGTAGCCCGTGCTCCCGCGGAAGTTGACCTGGAGGACGGAGTAGCCGCGATTGGCGAGCCACTGCGCGTTCAGGTCGAGGGTCCAGCGGTCGCGCGACCACGGGCCGCCGTGGACGTAGAGAACCATCGGTCCGGGGGCAGTGGCTCCGACCGGCCGGGTCAGGTAGCCGTTCAGGACGAGCCCGTCCCGCGCGGCGAAATGGATGGGCTTCCTCTCCGGGAGACCCGCCGACTCGAGCTTTGGTCGGTCGGTGAAGAGGAGCTTTCCTTGTAGCGACGTCCGGTCGAAGGAGAAGAACTTCGTCGGGCCCTGCGCGTCGCGGAACCCCACCACCCAGGTGCGATCGGCATGGTCGCGGGAGACGACCTCGGGGATGCCGTGCGAGAGGTGCGCGAGGATGTCGAAGTCCTTCTTCACGGTAGGGTCGAGCAGCTTCCAGGCCGGCAGGCCCTGCTCGAACACCACGCCCTCCACCACGTGGCGGGTGGGGTGCACCGACACGTCGGAGGGATCGACCCCGGAATGCACGGCGAGGACCTTCTCGGGGCCTCCGGACAGCGCCCGCTGGACCACCCGGGCCGTCGGGCCCCCGGCGCTGGTGACGTAGAGCACGCTCTTCCCGCCTGCCGTGAGGTCGAGCAATTCCAGATGGTCGTCCGGACCGACGCGGGTGAGGGTGCGCCAGGGCCCTTTGGCGGAGTCGCGGACCAGGAGGTCCTCTCCCCCGTCGGGTCTGGACGTGACGCCGGCCTTGACGAGGAGTTCGTCGGTCGCCGCCCAGGTCTTCACCAGTCCGGGATTCTTCGTGTCGAGGACCGCCTCACCGCTGCGGAGATCGAGGCGGTAGACGTCCATCCTCGAACGGTCCTCGCGGTTCATCTGCACCAGGACCTCGGACGGCCGGCGCGGACTGTCCGCGAACAGGTCCGCGCGGACGCCCTCGAAGGGGGTCAGGTCACGGATCTGCTTGGAGCTCAGATCCACCGCGAAGACGCGCCAGTTCTCGTCTCCCTTCACGTCCTGGCTGTAGAGGATGGTCTGGCTGTCCTGCCCCCACCGGAACCGGCGGATGGGGCGTTGTCGGTCCGCGCTCACCGGCGCCGCGTCGTCGTTGCCCAGGGTCTGGACCCAGACCTGGAGCACGCCCTGGTTCGCCTGGAGCCAGGCCAGCTTCTTTGCGTCGGGAGAGATCTGCGGCTTCGTTCGCTCGGGATTTCCGAACAGCACCTCGCGCGGAATGAGCGGCGCCTCGGCACGGGCGGCGACCGCGAGGAGGAGGACCGCGAGGGCGAGGCGACGCACGGGAGTCCGGGCCATGAGCCCACCCTTCTAGCGCAAGAGTGCCACTGGCGCGGTGGTGCCGGTTCGTGGCAAGGCTTCTGGTCCTGAGCGTGCGCTCCGCAGCCCTTCGATGGTGGCCGGCGTGGCTCCTGGTCGCGGGAGGCCTCCTCGCGCTCGGGACGCGCTTCGTCGACCGGGACCTGGTCTCGTACGTCCTGGACGAGCCGCTCCTCCAGGATGCTGCTGTCCGCGACGCGCGCACCGGTCGATGGGCGGACATCTCGGTGCTCCAGGGAACGCGCGGCGTCCGCTACGGGCCGGCGCCGCTGTGGTTCTACACCGCCGTCCACCGGGTGGCCGGTCCGCGTCCCGAGGCTGGCATCGTCGGAGCGGGGCTGTTCCTCACCGCCGCGGTGGTGCTGCTCTCTCTGGCGCTCGCCCGGCGGTCGGAAGCGTCGCCGCTGGTCCTCGGCGCGGCGCTCTGGCTCGCCGCCGCCTCGCCACTCGCGTTTCTGTGGAGCCGCCAGGCCTGGGACAACCCGCTGCTCTCCGGCTTCGCTGCGCTGACGGTCGCCGCGCTCGCCCGTCCCGGAGCCGTGCGCCCGGTGACGGCTGCTCTCGCCGGGGTGTTCCTCGGGCTCGCCATCGGGACCCATCTCATGGCCGCTCCGTTCGTGGTCGCGGTCCTCTGGGTCCTCTTCACCGAGCGCCGCGGCTGGCGCGAGCGGCTCCTCGCCGTCGGCGCGCTGATCGTGTTTGCCGCGCTGGTGTTGCTCCCTTACCTCCGGGCCCTCCTCCACGTGCCCGCCGCGGCAGCTCCGGTCGCGCCGGTGCCGGCCCTCGCGCGCCTCGAACGCGCCGCCGAGGCCCTGGTGACGCCGTTCGCCCAGACCGCAGGCATGGGGCCCGACTACTTCCTCGACTCCGAGGCGGTGCGCTTCGGGACCGAGACCGCGGCCGGCCGGGCGCTTCCCGTCCTGGGCCCGGTGGTGACCGCCCTCGTTGCCACCGGCGCGCTCCTCGGGCTCCTCCGGGGGCGCCGCGCAGCCTCGCCCGGACTTCGGCGGGTGGCGCGCCTTGGCCTGTGGGCGTGGGCGCTCCACGCGGCCTTCCTCGGGCTCCTCGCCCTTCCCGCCGAGCCGCACTATCAGCAGCCGGTACTGTGGGTCCCGGTGGCCGGGTGGGCCATTGCGATCGCAACGCTGTGGCCCCTGCGACCCCGCGCCGCGCAGGTCTTGGCCGGCCTCGCGCTGGTGGTCGGCCTGTGGGGCCTCTCGGTCCAGCGCTCGTTCCTGGGGTGGATCCGTTCCAACGGGGGCACGCGGGGCATCCACTACGGGCTCACGCTCGGGGCGCAGCGGCAGGCGCTGGACGAGGCCTGCGCGGCGCCGACGCCCGGAGTCGCGCTGCAGACCCAGGTGGTCGTCTTTCCGCAGAGCCTGCGTTCGCTGTCGCACACGGAGCCGGCCTGCCGGAACCACCGGGTGGAGGTCTGTGGCTTTTCCTGCCCACCGGTGCCGCGCGGTTGGACGGTGGTGACGCTTCGCTATGCCGGCCCCGGCGCGCTTCTCGCTCCGGTACGCCCGTGATTGCGCTCCGCATCCCTGGTCGCTAGGCACCGGCTCCGACCGATGAACGCGCGTCCCTTCGAGGTGACCGATGGCCCGTGAGACACGAAAGCGCTGCGGATGGGTGGGGGACGATCCCCTGTACATCCGCTACCACGACGATGAATGGGGACGGCCGGTGCACGACGACCGCACGCACTTCGAGTTCTTGGTGCTCGAAGGTGCCCAGGCCGGACTGTCCTGGTCGACGATTCTCCGCAAACGGGAGGGCTACCGACGGGCGTTCGCCGGATTCGATCCCGAGCGGGTGGCCCGTTTTCGCCCGGCGCGCATCGAGACGCTTCTCAAGGACGCGAGCATCGTGCGCAACCGGGCCAAGGTGACCTCGGCGGTCGAGAACGCGCGTCTGTTCCTCGAAGTGCAGCGCGAGCACGGCTCCTTCGACGCGTTCGCCTGGAGCTTCGTCGGTGGAAAACCCATCCAGCGCCGGCCGCGGACCCTGAAGGACATTCCAGCGACGACGCCGGAGTCAGATGCCTTCAGCAAGGCGCTCCGGGACCGAGGGTTCCGTTTCGCGGGGTCCACCATCGTCTACGCGCACATGCAGGCCTGTGGGCTGGTGAACGACCACGTCCGGACCTGCTTCCTCGCCGCGAACCGCTGAGCCTCAACGCGCAGCGCCCCTGCGCCGCTCCCCCGGCCCCCCCTGGTGCGGGGGGCTGAGCGCTGCGCAGCAGAGCTCTGTCACTCGGAGGCGCCTTTCGAGGAGTCGTCCGGCGGCGGTGTGGAGTGCCCGGAGCCACCCTGCCCCGACCCGGGAGGCTCGCCGGAAGGCTTCACGGTCTTCGGATCGATCCCCAGCCGCCGAACGGTCTCCTGATCGGGGAAGCCAGTCGCGGCGAGCCCCTGACTCTCCTGGAACTTGCGGAGGGCGGTGGTGAGCGCCCCCTCTTTGGGAGTGTCGGAGGTGAGAAACCCCTTGTCCGTCAACGCCTGGGCAATCTTCTCCCGTGCGCCTGGCTCGAGCACGTCCGCCGGCGAACCGGCGAGCGGCGGATGCTCCGCTGAAGTCGTCGCGGTGGCCTTTGCGGGGCGGGCTTTCGCCTTCGCGCCCTGCTCGGTTGCGGACTTCGGCTCGTTCCTCGTCGCGCCGTCGCCGTGCGCACACCCGAGCACGAGCGAAAGCAGCGCGTCGAGCGCGAGGGTGGCGAGTCTTCCGGAGATCATGGAACCCAAGGTAGGGCCGGCGATCCCCCCAAGCGAGGGCCTCGGCGGCCGGGACGAAAGGGCCTCGAATGCCTCTCAGCTCCCAACACGCTGCGCGAGGAACTCGACCGCCTGAGCCTCGGCCCAGAAGCGCGGGCGGAAGAGGCTCCCGGCGAGGAACCCCACGTGCCCGCCGCGGGCGGTGCGGAGCAGCTGGACCCACGGCCCCGGGACGGCGGCCGGGAGCGTCTCCACCGGAATCATCGGATCGTCCTCGGCGCTGATGCAGAGCACCGGACGCCGGATCTGCCCGAGGAGCGGACCCGAGCTCGCGCGGCTGTAGTAGTCGTCCGCGTCGCGGTAGCCGTTGCTCGGCCCGGTGAAGGCGTCGTCGAAGGCGCGGAAGGTCTGGGCATGCCGGACCGCATCGGCCGACAGCCCGGACGCCGGGTGCTCACGGAGCTTTCCCAGCGCCTTCCTCCGGAGGGAGAGAAGGAAATGGCGGCGGTAGATCGCGCCACCGCTCCACGGGGCATCGAGGGCGCGGGCGCAGGCACCGAGATCGAACGGCGTGCTCACCGCGGCCGCGGCATCCACCGGCGCGTCGTCGCCGGTCTCGGCCAGGAGCTTCAGCAGCGCATTGGCCCCGAGCGAGAAGCCAATGGCGAAGAGCGGCCCGCGCACTCCGGACGCGCGGATGTGGCGGCACACCCACCAGGGATCCTCCGTCTCCCCGGAGCAGTAGGACCGGAGCGCACGGTTGAGTTCGCCACTGCAGCTCCGCCACGCCATCGCGACCGCGCCCCACCCGCGCCGGGCGATCTCGTTCAGGGCGGCGCGGACGTAGCCGGAGGAGGGAGTTCCCTCGAGCCCGTGGAGCACGAGAACGTGCGGCACGTCGGCTGGAGCATCGAGCCAGTCGAGATCCAGGAAGTCACCGTCGTGGGTGTCGATCCGCTCGCGGCGAAGCACCGGAGGGCGGGGCCGGCGGAGGATGTGGGCGAGGATGGTCTGTCGCTGGGGTCCGGAGGCGCCCCAGGCAGGGCGGAAGGCCACGCTGGGGACGAAGGGCGTCGCCGCTGCCGGTCGCGTGGCGGAGACAGGGCGCAGGAGCTCGGGCCGCCGCACGTCCGGGCCTGGGGATGACAGCGTGGGGCCGGACATCAGCGCTGCTCCGGGACCCGCTCCCCGGGCGCGTGGGCCTCCCCGGAGGTGACCGCGCCGGCGTCGACGGCCTGGACCGACTCGAGCGCGCCAGCGACAGCAGAGACCTCGCTGGAGAGAGTGTCCAGGCTCTGGCGGAGGCGCTCCGCGGCGGGCTGCTCCTGTCCGGACTCGGCGGTGGACCGGAGGGCGAGGACCTGCGTGTGCAGACCCTCGAGAGTGTAGAGGAGCCGGGTGCGCTCGGCCTCGAGTCGAGACGCAGCGGTCAGCAACGAGGCCCGCTGACTGCGCTGTTGCTCGAGCGCCTCCAGCGCCTCGCCCAGCCGCTGACGGGTGACGGTGTCCTGCTCGGCGGCGAGCCGGCGCTGCAGCGACTCCCGCTCGGACTGGAGGCGCGCGTCGTCCTCGGGGCGAGAGAGGGCGCGGATCTCTCGCTCCCGTCGCTCGAGAGCGTGCACACCGTCGCGGAGGGCCTGGACGGTCTCCTCGGGCTTCTGGACGATCGCCCGGAGAACCGGGGGCGCGGTCTTGATGTCCTCGAGGAGCTGATCGCAGAGCTCGTCCACCCGCGCGAGCCGCGCATCGACCGCAGTCTCGTCCACGGCAGCGCCCTCGCCCTCCACCACCGGCGGACGGCTGCCGATGAGCCGCCGGATGCCCTCGAAGGCCATCCAGAGGACGATGAAGAGCATCCAGTAGGGAGCGCCCTCGACCACCACCCAGGTGAGGACCGCCGCGCCGATCAGTAGCCCGGCTCCGGCGCGTGGGCTCCGGCGGCGACCGGCCCGGCGGGCGGCACGTCGCTCCCGGCGCTCCTCGCGGCGGAGCCGGCGACTCGCACGCCGGTCGTCCTCGGCCGCAAGGGCCCGCTTCATCCTGCGCACGTCCGCCTCGAACCGGTCGCTCACGTCCTCGTCCTCGGAAGACGCCGAATCTGCCGGTCCCGGGACCCCCGCGCCACTCCCAAACGTCGTCTTCCGGGCAGACGCTAGTGCGCGTGACGGTGGTGCGCGTCCGAGACGTGGGCGTGGGCGTGGGTCAGGGGGGCGTGGCCGTGCGGATGCACGTGCGGACCGGTGGCGTCCATTCCCTCGGGATGGGCGTGCTGGTGATGGGCATCGTGGACGTGCCGGTGGGTGTGCTCGAGCGCCTCGTGGGTGTGCTCGTGCCCGTGCCGTTCCCGGACGAGGACGGCCACCCCGACGACCATCACGGCCCCGGCCGCGAGCTGGACCATCCCCAGCCGCTCCCCGAGCACCGGAACGGAGAGGAGAGCCCCGGCGAACGGGGCGGTGGCGAAGAAGGCCGCCTCCCGGGCCGCTCCGAGGAGCCGGAGGGCGAAGGCATCGAGGAGGACGCTCGCCCCGTAGGCGAGGGCCCCGAGCAAGAGCGCGGCGGCGACGACCCGTGATGCTGGGAACCGCTCCCCGAGCGCGAGGGCGAGGGCGACCATCCCGGTGCCGGCGCCGAGGGTCTTGGCGATGACGAGCTGCCACGGGTCCTTTCCGGCGAGGCCCTGGGTGAGGTTGTTGTCCACGGCCCAGGCGGCGCAGGCGGTCACCAGAAGAAGGACGCCCGGGAGGGTCGACGCGCCCGTCCCCGCTCCATGGAGCGTGAGCAGGCAAGCCCCGAGAAAGACCAGGGCGGCTCCGACTGCCCCGCGGGGTCCCAGGTGCTCGCGAAAGAAGCTGAGCGCGACGAGCACGGTCAGCGGCCCTTCTAGGTTGAGGAGCAGCGCGCCGCTCACGCCGGAGACGGTCCGCAGGCCATGGACGAGGGCGAGCGGGCCGACGACGCCTCCCAGCAGGACGATGGCCAGCACGCGAGGAAGGTCGGAACGGCCGAGGCTCGCCTCGTGGATGTGATGGCGGGCGGCCAGCCGGACCGAGCTCACCGCGAGACCTCCGCCGAGGTACAGGAGTCCGGCGAGGAGCACCGGAGACACCTCGGGAAGAAGCCGCTTGGTGATCGGCACGCTCGCGCCGAAGAGGACGGCGGACAGGAGCCCGGCGACGGCGCCGAGGAGCTGCGGGCGTTCGGCCTGATTCATCCTCCGCCTCGGTCGGCCATCGAGCAGGCGGGAGGGGGGCGCGCAATCACGGTTCGAGAATAGCCGGATCGGCACGAACGCCGAGTGACGGCCCTGAGATGCGCTCGACGAGCGTCGGCGGGTGGCGCCGGAACCCTCCCTGCCTCACCCGCGCCGGAGGCGTCGCGGCCTCCCGAGCCGGATTCCGTCACTCTTCCTCGGCCTCGGGAGCGCGGGGCCGATCGGATCGGGACACACCGACCGGAGGCGGCACCGGCCGCACTCGGCTCCGGACCACACCGACTCGTAGAGCGCAGTGACCCGATCGATGGTGTCGAAGTCCTCGGTCACGACGCCCAGCTCGAAGTTGCGGGCGTCGGGATGCTTCGCGCCGAGGCCGGCGCCGGTCAGGTTCGCGCTTCCCAGGTAGACCCAGGCCCCGTCCACCCGGACGCACTTGAAATGGACCCGGGGACAGATCTTCAGCTGGAGGCCGCCGCGGACCAGCGTCTTCGACCGGTCGAAGGCCTGCCGGAAGGGGCGGCTGGGCAGCTCGGCGTGGAGGAGGCGCAGCTCCACCCCGCGGCTGGCCAGGGTCCGGAACAAGGCGAGCACGGGGGCGAAGCGGCTCCGAGCCCGGACGAGCGGAGCCCCGGGGGCGGGGGGCTGGTGCTCCACCATCATTGCCTTCACGTTGGCGGTGGCGATCCAAACCGACTCGCGGGCCGCGGCCATCTTCTCCAGCACCACCGTCCGGTAGAGGTCGACTCCGCTCAAGAGCTCGGCGGCGATGGGGCGCACGGTCGAGTCGTTTTCCCTAGCACCTCGGGCTGATGCCCTCCGGCGCGCGGGGCCCCCGGGTGGCGTACGCTACGGGCCTGCCGTGGAGCTCTCCGTCGCCAACCACCCGCTGCTCGCGCTGCGCGCCTTCGTGACGCAGTTCCCGTCGCCGCTGGGGCGTCTACCCCGGGACGTGTACCGGGATCTCCTAGCGCCGGGAGCCCGCGGGCCCATGCAAGACCGGGAGGAGGTGCGGGCGACGATCCGCGATCTGCTCCGGCACGGCGGATACAGGCCCACCGGACGAGGCAAGCCCGCGTCCGAGTACCTGGTCCGCGCCGCGGCGGAGGGAAAGCTCGGGCCGATCAACGCCGCGGTCGACGTGGGGAATGCGGTCTCGCTCCACACCGGCCTGCCGATCAGCGTGGTCGACGTCGATCGCCTCAGCGCGCCGGTCCGAGTGGACGTCGCGCCAGAGGGCGCCCGCTACGTGTTCAACGCCTCGGGCCAGGAGATCGACCTCGCCGGGTTGGTGTGCCTCTTCGACGCCGGCGGCCCCTGCGCGAATGCGGTGAAGGACTCGGAGCGGACGAAGACCTCCGACACGACCACGACCACCTTGACGCTGGTCTGGGGCGCGGTCGCAACCGGCGGTCTGGTGGACGAGGCCGTCGGCTGGGCCTGGGAGCTGCTCGGCCGGGTGAACGCGACCGTGGATTCGGTGGATCTGACCAGGGGCGACGTGCGGTAGAACGCGCCAGCGTCCAGGCTCAGCCCCCCGCACCAGGGGGACGCCTGCGGAAGCGCACTGGGGCGCGCCAGCGTCCAGGCTCAGTACATCTCGCTCACTTCGACCGCCCGGGTGTCCTTGAAGCGCCGCTCGAGCTTGGTGAGCACGGCCCGCGCACGCGAGGCGACCCGGAAGAGCGTGGAGTCCAGCACCTCGATGCGCAGATGAAGCTCGCCGGGAGCATCGCCCGGCTTCGGGGCACGCGCCCATCCATCGAGCCGCACGTCCACCGGAGCGTGGAGCACCGCCGCCAGGGCGGTGAGCTGCTCCCAGGACAGCTCGAGGCCGAACTTCCTGGACGAGGCCTGCGCCTCGAGGTCCTTGAGTCCTGCCGGCCACGCCGCGCTCACGTCGTCCCGCGCCTCGATGTACCGAAGCGTCCACTTGAGACGCGATCCGGGTGGATCGGCAATCCGGAGGATCTCCGCGAGGCTGCCGCCCAGCTTGCCGTGCTCGTCGGTGTCGAAGATCTCGAGGGCCCGCATCCCGTGAGAACCCCGAGGTTAACCGGGAAACGGCCGCGCTCGGCCCTCTCGAGCGAGTCGCACCTGTACGGCAGACCTCGCACCCCGTCTCCAGAGATGGGTCAGAAGTTGACCGCGGTCCGAACGTACACGCTGCGCCCCGGCGCCCAGTGGCTCCCGTTGAACCCGTTGGAGATGCGGTACGCGTACTGGGCATCGAAAAGGTTGACGATGTCGATCGCCAAGGTCGGCCGAAGCGGAAGATTCAGGAAATCGTGCGCGAGGGTCAGGTCCACCCGGACCCAGCCCGGGACGTGGCTCTGGTTGTTGGCTCCGGTGCGGAGGCCGCTCCCGTAGGCAACCTCCATCGACGCCAGCGTCGGTCCATCGCGGTAGGCGGCGCCGCCGTTCGCGGTCCAGGTCTGGGAATGGTCGAGGATCTGCCAGTCCTGGTTGGCGAGGTCCTCGGCCGAGAAGAGGTACTTGGCGCTGGAGATGCCCTTGCCCTGTGCCGTTCCGAACGACACGTTGCCGAACGCGGTGAGCTTCTGGGTGAGAACGACGTCGATCGTCGCCTCGATGCCTCCCGCCCGGCCCTCGGCGAAGTTGTACGGCGTGGTGATTCCTGTGTTGCCAATCTCCGTCTCGTCCAGCTGGTCGGTGGAGAGCCGGCCCCAGAGGGTGAGCCCGAGCGTCAGCTGGGAGATGACCCTCGCCCTCAGGCCCACCTCGGCGTAGCGATCCTTCTCTGGACGCAGGTCATACGGGATGGGCTGGTCCGGGGGGACCGCGTTGCTGAGGCGAGCGCCTGCGGCCACGTCGGTCACGGAGGGAGGGATCCACAAAAGGCCGAAGAACGCGTGGGCCACCAGGTCGGGGGTGAAGGCCCAGGCGGCACCGATCCGAGGGCTCACCCCCACGTCCGTGGCGCGGTTGCTGCCCGCTCCGGGGGTGGCGGTCTGGAAGTCCGCCCGGAGCCCGCCACTCAAGGTGAGCTTCCCGACCGTGTATCGATCCTGGGCGTACGCGCCGCCGGTGGTGGCGGTCGGCTCGTCCGCCCCCTGGCCGATCCGGACGAAGTCCGGCGGCGGGGTAAAGGCGCGCGCGTAGGAGTCGTAGGCGGTGCGGCCCCAGAGCTGGTCCAGGCTCAGGCCGAACTTGAGGGTGTGCTGGTCACCGAGCCGCTGCAGGTAGTCCGCCACCATCCCGACGTGGTCCGCGCGGCGATTGACGTTGCTCGCGCCTGGGCAGTCGAGCGGATCGGTCGAGCCCGGAGGACACAGTTCCTGGGTCGGCCCGAGGGCGTGCTGGGGGTCGCCGAAGAACTTCGCGGTCGAGTGACGCACGTACCCCGCTATGCGCAGCGACTTCGCGGCCGAGAAGTCGTGCCGGTAGGAGAGGATGCCGAAGAGATCGTTCTCGGTCTCGGTCTGCTGTGTGTCGGGCGGAAAGTAGGGGGGCGGCGGATTCCCGTACTGGTCGGGCGTGGTGTTCCCGGGCTGCAGCGTCGGATCGATCGGGATCTGGAAGCGGTTGTGCGCGTAGCTGAAGAGCGTGGAGAGGTGATCGCGGTCGTTGAGATCCACGTCCGCCTTGGCGAAGAGATGCCCCTGCTGCGCGTTGTTGTTGAGGTAGGTCGTGGGATTCGGCGGATCGAGGCCGCGGTTGGTCCACTGCAAATTGCCGCCGACCAGGTAGGAGACCGACCCGAGCTTCTGTCCCCAGTAGCCGCTCGGGGACACGGTCTCGAAGCTGCCGTAGAGGAGCTCGGCCCGGCCCTCACCCTCGGGCGGAGGCCGGCGCGAGTTCAGGTTCACCACCGCGGCGAGCCGCTGGCCGTACTCCGCCGGCAGGCCGCCGGTGATGACCTCCATGTTCTCGACCAGCCGCGGGTTGAGGAACTGGCCGAACAGCGCGGACACCGTGTCCGGCAGCTGCACGCCGTCCAGCTGGTACTGGATGTTGGCGTGGTTGCCGCGGACGTAGATCTGCCCCAGCGCGTCGTAGACGAACCCCGGTTGGGTCGCGAGGATCTCGTTGACCGATGCCGAGTCACCGCGCGGGCGCGCCTGGACGTCCTCCCGCTGAATCTGCGCCGTCGAGCCGGTGGTGGTCGCGGGGCGGGGCGCCTCGCGCTTGGGGGCGACCACGGTCACCGTCTCCTCCAGCGTCGGAAGGGTGACGTCCAGCTCCAGCACGTCGCCGGAGGCGATCAGCACCTCTCGGTCGTCCATCCGCCCGTCCGGAGCGGCGAAGGTGATGCGGTAGCGCCCAAACGGCACCTGCTCCAGCTCGAAGTGTCCGGTAGCGTCGGTGTTGTGCTGGTCGACCGAGACCGTGCCCCGGAGGAGCGTGACAACGGCGCCGGGAATGGGATGGCCCTGCTCGTCGTGCACCGAGCCGTGGATGATGCCCAGGTTGGCGGCGAGAACGGGCGGGCTCCGCCCGATCAGGGCGAGCAGGAGAATCAGGACGGCGCGTCTTGCACGAACCAACGGGTGCTGCGTGCGACGGGGCATGCGGGTTCTCGTCGGGACGTCGACTGCACAGGACGGCTCGGGCGCGCCGCCGGACGACGGCGGCGCACGGGGAACGGGCGGCGAGCGTCAGGCCGGGGGGGACTGCTTCGGAGCGCGCAGGAGTGTCCACCCGCGTGAAGCTTCCTGCGGCCGAGGCGGCAGGCCTGGCTCAGGGGCCTCGGGCGGAGCGACCGGACCTACGCTGACCATCGCGGCTGTCCGACTCGCACGCAGGACCCAGAGCGCGGGGCAATGCGGATGGGCATCGGACCGCACCGCGGAATCCGGAGCGCGGTCGAGGCCCGGGACGGTCGCTGGAACGGGGGCCTGGTGAGTGGGTGACGAGGTGTCGAGATCGACGACGACCCCGTGCTCCCAGCAGACGCCGTGGGGCGCGGCCGCGAGGTGGACGATCGCGCCGACCTGGAAGAGGACGAGCGCCGCCGCGCAGAGCGAGGTCCAGCGCGGCCATGTCCATCCCGCTCTCATTGTCGAGGCGCCGGGGTCCTAGCCCACGGACGGTGCGGCCGCAACGGGTGGGGCAGTCGGGCGGCGCCTTCAGCGCGCGACGGGTGCAACATCCTGCCGCGGAGCCTCAGCGGCCTGTTCCACGGGGAGGACGGCGAAGAACGTGGCGCCCTGGCCGGGCGTGCTCTCGACCCACATGGTGCCGCCGTGCGCCTCGATGATGCGGCGCGAGATGTAGAGGCCGAGCCCCTTGCCTCCGCCCTTGGGCTCCGCCTGCCAGCCGCGCTCGAAGACTCGCTCCAGCTGCTCAGGACCGAGGCCCGTTCCGGAATCGTGGACCCAGAAGCGGACCTGGGCGGCCTCGCGCTCCGCCCCCACCTCGACCTTCCCACCAGCGGGCGTGAACTTCACCGCGTTGTTCACGAGGTTGAACACGACCTGCAGCAGCCGCTCGTGGTCGAACTCGAACGACAGATCCGCCGGCCAGGTGCGGGCGAGCTCGAGCCGTCGCTCGTCGGCATCCATCTGCTGGAGAAGGCAGGCCGACTCGAGCACCAAGGCCAGGTTGCCTCGCTGCCGCTGGACCTTGATCCCCCCCTCCTCGATCCCGGCCACGTCGAGCACCGTCTTCACGAGCCCGAGCAGCCACTGGGAGCCACGGGCCACCGACGCGAGCGCGCGCTGGGCCTGCTCCCCTCCTTTGCTGAGCCCGCGCTGGGCGTGCAACCGGAACGAGAAGAGCGCGTTGGAGAGATCGTGGGCGAGCACAGCCACCATCTCGTCCCGGGAGCGGGTGGCATCCTCGGCCCGGCGGTAAAGGACGGTGTTCTGCAGCAGCAGGGTGACTCGGCGGGCGAACTCCTCGACCAGCTCCCGCGCCACCGCCTCCGAGTCCGATTGGAAGCTCAGGAAGAGCGTCACCGTGCCGCGCACGGCTGCGTCGACGACCAGCGGTGCCGTCACCCAGGTCCGGACCACCGGCCACATCGGCCGGGCAGCGACTTCGTCGTTCCAGCGGCCGAGCACCGCTGTTCCGAGGCTCCAGGCTTCCCGGACGCAGGGGGAAACCTGGAGCTGCAGCGTCTCCATCGCCTCGGAGTTCATCTTCCGGCGGAGGGGCTCGCTTCGCCACGCGCTCGTCTTCCGGCCGTCGAACTCGACCCAGCAGCCGTCGACGGCACCGAAGGCAGCAGCAGCGGCGATATCCTCGAGCAGCGTGCTCGAGCCGAGCGGGATGCGAGCCAGCCGGGCACCCGCCTGGCTCAGGAACCGGAGGTTCTGCTCTGCCGAGGCGCGGCCGGTGACGTCGTGAAAGGCGACGCGGACCTGGCCGAGCTGCTTGGAGGTCTCGACGACCGGAAGGACCACCACGTCGACGGTGACGGTCTGCTGCTGGACCGTCCGGAAGGCGATCTCGGTGTGGGTCTCGGTCTTTCGGGTCGATGCACTGCGGAGAACCGCCCGGAACGCCAGCGGATCGGACAGCCCCACCACCGTCTGCAGCCGGCGGCCGACCAGTGCAGCGCGGTCCTGCCCGAGCAGGCGGGACGCAGTGAGGTTTGCCTCCACGATCCGACCATCGGCCTCGAGGGTGAGGTAAGCCACCGGTGCGAAGTCGAAGAGCTCGACGTATCGTTCCCTCGACGACTCGAGCTCCTCCTGCGCCTCGCGGAGAGCGTTGTTCTGTACCTCGAGTTCGATCTGGTGGACCCGCAGCTCGTGCAGGAGCCGATCGCTCTGTTCGAGCGACGTGCGAAGCTCGGCAACCTCGTGGAGGCTTGCCGACAGCCTCTCCGGTCCATCCACCTTCGGGCTCACGTTCGGGTATCTCCGATGCCCTCCAGGAGGAGCAGCACCAGCGGACTCCCCTCGCCGACCCGCGGCACCCGCGTCCCGTGGGCGCGGCGGAGCCCGGCGACATGCTGGGACGGAAGCGCGAGGTTCCGGAACGGTACTCCCTCGCGGACCACGCGCTCGAGCGCTCCGCGGAGCCGACCATCGCCCAGCTCTCCGGAACCGAGCTTGTCGAGCTGCACGCCGAGCAAGGTCACCTTCCCCGAGCCCAAGCTGTCCACAGCTGCGTCGTTTGCCCAGGTGACGCGTAGCTCGGGATCGACGATCAGCGCCGGAAGCGGGATGGCGGACAGCGCCACCAGCTGCGCCTCGGCCTGGCCCGCCGCCTGTCCCTCCACGTCGAGAAGACTGAGCACCGCTCCGCCGATGACGTGGTCAACCGTCCGGTAGGGACGGACCCGGAGCTCGAACCAGCGGCCGTCGGCGGCGTGGACCTCCTGCTGCGCAGGCACCAGCCGGTCGATGACGTTCCGGCACACCCGCTCCAGCTCCACCTGAGGCAGGAAGGGCCGGAGGATCGAGACGGGGCGGTTCAGGTCCTCGGAGGAGAGGCCAAAGAGCTTCTCCGCCGCCTCGGTGAGCCGGCGAAGCCGGAGGTCCATCCCCACCATCACCACCGGGGTACCCACCGACCCGAGCAGGTTCACCAGGTCATCGTTGCTGACCGACAGCTCTTCCATCCGGCTCTGCAGCTCGTCGTTGACGGTGGTGAGCTCCTCGTTGGTGCTCTGCAGCTCCTCCTTGGAGGTCTCCAGCTCCTCGTTGGTGCTCTGCAGCTCCTCGTTGGAGGACTGGAGCTCCTCGTTGGCGCTCTTCAGCTCCTCGTTGGAGGTCTCCAGCTCCTCGATGGCGGACTGGAGGTACTCCTTGGTGCTGGCCAGCTCGCGTTCGAGGTCCTCTGCGCGGCCGTCCGGCGGCGGCACGCGAGCTACCACGACTGGATCATCCGGCTCGTTCGACTCGTCCTCTTCGCGGAAGAGGACCAGGAGGCTGCGGGTGGCCGTCTCGGGATCGCGGAGTGGATGGACCTCGATCGCCACCGAATGGATCGCGTCGCCGATCCGCAGGCCCAAATGCCTGGCCGAGGTGGGCACGTTCTCCGCCAGCGCCCGGTGGGTGGCGGTGCGCAGCTCTACGTGAAGCTCCGGACGGGCGAGCCGGAGGAGATTGAGCGTCGCAGTTCCGGGCTGAGGCTCGAGGTACGCGCCGGTGCGGCCCCGGAACTGGAGCACGTCGAGCGCCTCGTTCACCAGGACACCCGCCGGTCCGAATCGCTCCAGCACCTTCCGGTCGGCGAGCTGCTGGAGGTTGGCCAGCGGGCGCAAGGGATCGGCTTGTGAGGCCCGGGCGCTCCGCACATCCCGGAGCGTCACCCCGTCGAGGTCGAAGATCCCAGAGCTGGCCACGCTCTTCTTCACGTAGATGCGGTTCTTCTTGTCGAAGATCGAGAACAACTCGGGCGTGTCCCCCACCGTCTCGCTCGAGCCGAGAATCAGGAACCCCTCGGACCCAAGCGCGTAGTGCAGAACGCGGAGCACTCGCTTTTGCAGCGGCGTCTGGAGGTAGATGAGGACGTTGCGGCAGCTGCAGAGGTCGAGACGGGAGAAAGGTGCGTCGCGGGTGAGATCGTGGGTCGCGAACACCACCAGCTCCCGGAGCCGCCGGCCGACCTCGTAGCCGTTCTCCCGCCGCTGGAAGTAGCGGCGCAGGCGCTCGGGGGTGACGTCGGTGGCGATGCTGGGCGGATACTGCCCGAGGCGCGCCCGGGCGATGGCCTCGTCGTCGAGGTCGGTCGCGAAGATCTGCAGCCGGAACTCCTGCGCCCGATCGCCGAGTGCCTCCAGGAGACTGATCCCCACCGAGTAGGCTTCCTCGCCAGTGGAGCACCCAGGAACCCAGATGCGAATCGTGTCCCCTGGCTTCTTCCGCTCGAGGATGCGGGGAAACACCACGTCGCGGAGGATGTCGAACGGCTCTCCGTCGCGGAAGAAGTTGGTGACGTTGATCAGGAGGTCCCGGTAGAGCGTCTTCAGCTCACCGGGATGGGCCTGCACCAGTCGGACATAGTCCTCCAGGCGCTCGATCTTGTTGAGCGCCATGCGCCGCTCGATCCGACGCTGGACGGTTGCGAACTTGTAGAAGCTGAGGTCGGTCCCGAAGGCCGAGCGGATGAGGAGGAAGAGCTTCTTCAGCCCCTCCTCGCCGGCCGGCGCCACCGCCCCGCGGGCGACGTAGGGGTGGCGACTGATCCGCACCAGCTCGTCCGCGATGGCCTCGGGAGCGAGCACCGAATCGGCCCCTGCCGCGGCAGCCGTGGGCATTCCCTGGAACCGGGCAGTGGCCGGATCCTGGGCGAAGGTGAGCCCACCGGCCTCGCGGATTTCCTGGAGGCCGCGCATGCCGTCGAGCCCCGTGCCGGAGAGCACCACGCCCATGCACCGTCCGCCGCAATCCCTCGCCAGCGATTGGAAGAAGAAGTCCACCGGAAGCAGCGGCTCGCCCGCCGGCGCCTTGGGGACGTCCATCACGTGGAGCTTCCCCTGGAACATGGCGAGATTGACGCCCGGGGGAATCACGTAGACGTGATCCGGCTCGACCGTGAGCGCGTCCGTCGCCTGGTGCACCGGAAGCTGGGTGGAGCGGGCGAGGATCTCCGAGAGGTGGCTGTCCTTTCCCGGCGCCAGATGCTGAATGACCACGAAGGCCATCCCGGTGCGGGGGAGCCGGCTCAGGAACGACTCGAGAGCCTCGAGCCCGCCCGCGGATGCCCCGACTCCGACCACCGGAAACCCGATGGAGGACTCGCGCACTTCCGGCTGAGCGGGCCCCGCCGCGAGCTGGGTCTGCCCGTCCCCGTCGGTCCGCGGAGGGGTCTCCCGGGCTTCCTTGGCGAGCTCCGGAGCGTCGACCGGTGCACCCGCCGCCCCATCTCCGGAGGCAGGCGTTGGCTTGGGCGAATCACTCATGGGGGATCCCCGACGGACCCACAGATCGCGGGTCTACGGGAGGAAGTCAACTGTGGGGCAGTGCTGCCGCATGGCACCTGTCGCCCTAGCTTCAGCGCATGGCCAGCGCCACCGGAAGCGAGATCTGTCCCCACCGCGACATCGTGGTGATCGGGGCGTCGGCCGGAGGGCTCCGCGCCCTGCGTGAGCTGGTGGCCGGGCTTCCGCCCGACCTGCCTGCCGCCGTGTTCGTGGTGATGCACTTCTCGCCGGAGCACGCGAGTAAGCTCGGCGAGATGCTCTCCCGCTGGGGGCCGCTCCCGGCACGGACCGCGCTGCACGGCGACCGCATCCGTCACGGGCGGATCTACGTCGCCCCGAACGACAACCACCTGACGCTCCACCGGGATTTCGTCCGGGTGACCCGGGGTCCCAAAGAGAACGGCCACCGTCCCGCCGTGGATCCGCTCTTTCGCACGGCTGCGAGGATGTACGGGAACAGAGTGGTCGGTGTTGTCCTCACTGGTAACCTCAGCTGCGGAACCGAGGGCTTGCAGGCGATCAAGGCGGCCGGAGGTGTCGCCGTGGTGCAGAGCGATCCGGAGTATTCCGGGATGCCCCAGAGTGCACGACTGCACGTGGAGGTCGACCGGCTGGTGCCGATGGACCGCATGTCCGACGTGCTCACCGAGCTGGTGACGGAGCCCATTCCCGAGACGGCCGAGAGCGAGGTGACCGGCCCCCGCACCTTGGCCGCGCAGCCCTCGCCGATCGTGTGCCCGGCCTGCAACGGGTCAATGACCGAGACCGTCGAGGGAGGCCTGCTCCGCTTTCGCTGCCATGTGGGCCACGCATTCGGAGTGGACAGCCTCCTCGCCGAGCAGAGCGAGTCGCTCGAGGCGGCGCTCTGGGCGTCGGTGCGGGCGCTGGAGGAGACCGCGCAGCTGGCGGACCGGCTGGCCCTGTCCGCCGAGCGAAAGCTGTCGCCCCGGTTCCGCGAGAAGGCGAACGCGCTGCGCCAGCACGCCGCGCTGATCCAGGACATCCTCCTTCACGGAACGACGGTCGAGCCCGAGGATGCCGCCGTCGCAGAGGCCCCGGTCGAACAATGAGCTCGAACGGCCCGACGGTCCTGCTGGTGGAGGATGCACAGGACCTGGGACCACTTCTGCGAGACACCCTCGAGGAGTGGGGGCGCCGGACGCTACTGGCCACGAACGGCGCCGAGGCCATCGAGCTGCTGCGGCACGAGACCGTGTCGTTGATGCTCCTCGACTACGAGCTGCCGGACATGTCGGCGGCGGGTCTGCTGGAGCGGCTTCGCTCCGGGCCACTCTCGATTCCACCGGTGGTCCTGATGACAGCCCGGACGCGGCCTGCCGAGGAGCCCTGGCCGGAACTGGTGGACGTCCTCCCCAAGCCCTTCGAGCTCTCCCAGCTGGCGCGGATGCTGGACCGCCATCTCCCGGCGGACGTCAGCAGCCGTTGACACGCAGCGCAGCGTGTCGTTCCGGCCACGGTGAGGTGCCAGAGCGATGTGTGCGACGCGGCACAGCACAGAACAGGCGCTGATCAACCCCCATTCGCTGCAACTGTGCTGGTTGCTCCCCCGAGGGCCTTATAGGGAGAGGGCTCGCATTCGATACCGGAGGGAGTCGCCATGGCAGTCGCCCGCGCCCACAAACCGCTCCTCTTCGAGCAGGTGGCTGCTCGCATGCGCGATGCGATCAATGCCGGCATCCTCGCACCGGGAGATCGCCTCCCATCGGTGCGCGAGCTGAGCCA
>Ga0066903_100000919_pt1 | contig 20203 bp, 19 predicted proteins | sample PanSoiMetaGPlot1_FD_67491 | JGI IMG/M metagenome (GOLD analysis project Ga0066903, IMG submission 67491) | Tropical forest soil microbial communities from Panama analyzed to predict greenhouse gas emissions - Panama Soil - Plot 1 (version 2) | ecosystem: Environmental > Terrestrial > Soil >... | reverse complement strand
TGGGGAGAGCGATGAGGCTCAAGGATCAGGTGGCGATCGTGACCGGCGCGGGGCGCAACATCGGCGAGGAGATCGCCAAGCTGTTCGCCGCCGAGGGCGCCAAGGTGGCGATCGTCGATCTCGACCGGCCACGCGGCGAGCGCGTCGCGACCGCGATCAAGGCCGCAGGCGGCGAGGCCGAGCTGTTCGTCGCCGACGTCTCCAAGGGCGCCGACGTGGCGGCGCTGGTCAAAGCCGTCGTCGACCGCTACGGCCGCATCGACATCCTGGTCAATAACGTCGCGATCTCCGACAACAAGCACATCTTCGACATCACCGAGGAGGAGTGGGACCGCGTGATGGCGGTGACGCTCAAGAGCCAGTTCCTCATGGGTCAGCAGGTCGGCAAGCAGATGGCGGCGCAGGGCGGTGGTCGCATCGTCAACATCGGCTCGACCTCGGGCTTCATGGGGCGCAGCCGCGCAGTGGCCTATTCCGCCGCCAAGGGCGGCGTGGCCAATCTCACCCGCGCCATGGCGACGCAGCTCGCGCCGCACAAGATCCGGGTCAATGCGATCGTGCCAAACAAGATCGGCTCGCCCGTCGGCAAGGACGAGTTCGATCCCGCCCGCCCGGTGCCCAACATGGTGAAGCGCCCCGGTCAGCCGGCCGAGGCGGCCAAGGCGGTGCTGTTCCTCGTCAGCGACGATTCGTCGTTCATCTACGGCGCCAACCTGTTTGTCGACGGCGGCGTCTCGGCGATGGATTTGTCTTAACGGCTACTTCCCCGTCCACTTGGGCGGATTGCTCGCCTTGATCCGCCGTGCGTCCTTTACCAGCTCCTTGATTGCGCCGGTGATCGGCAGCGACAGCCCGGCGCGGTCGGTCATGTCGGCGACGATCTGCATGTCCTTGAGCGCCCAGGTGAACGAGATCATGTCCCATTCCTTGAGCGCGTCGGACGCGCCCGAGCTCATCAGCAGCGCCTCGCGCAATTTGACGAGATCGATGCCGGTGGTTTCGGCCAGCCGCCCAGCTTCGATCAGACCCACCGCGTTGATCCAGAGCAGCAGGTTGTTCATGGTCTTGCCGACCTGCCCGTGTCCGACCTCGCCCAGGTGGACGTAGTCGCTGCAGAAGCAGCGGTAGACAGCACGCCCCCGCTCGACCACCTCGCCCTTGCCGCCGACCAGCGCCAGCAGCGTGCCATCGTCGGCGGCGAAGCGGCCGCGGCAGATCGGCGCGTCGAGAATGTCGACGCCCTGCGTCTGCGCGCGCTGGTCCAGGGCCTTCACCGTCTCGGGCTTGGCGGTCGATGACACGGCGATGATCGATCCGCGTGCCAGGCCGGCCAAGAGCCCACTGGCGCCCAGCACGACCTCGTTCACCTCGTCGTCGTAGCCGACGCCGATGATCACGAAGCTTGCGATCCGCGCCACCTCGGCCGGCGTCTTGACGGTGGTCGCGCCCACCTCGCGCGCCTTGGCGAGCTGCTTCTCGTCGATATCGCACGCGTTCACCTGATGACCATGCTTGATCAGGTGCTTGAGCATGGCGAGCCCCATGCGCCCCACGCCGACGATGCCGACCCGTTCCTTCGCTGCTGCGTCCGCCATGTTTGTCCCTATGCTTTCGCCTTCAGCATCTGCGCCAGCGGCTTCGTTGGATCGGCGAGCTCGCTCGCATCGACCGGGATACGCCGCTCGATCAGCCGTCGCGCCATTGCGATGTCGCGCTGCGCATTGATCCCCACCGCATAGACGATGTTTGCGCCGTCGAGCTCGAGCATCAGCGTCGCGCTTGACCCGATCGCGCGCCGCACCCGTGCGCTCGGTGCTGCGACCTGCCAGCCCACGCCCTGGATGTACATGTCGAACTGCTCGGACCAGAACGACGGCGCGACGTTGTAGGCGACGTCGCCGCCGCCCGCATTGCGGCCGGCGATCGCGCCATGCTCCTGCGCATGGCGCCAGTTCTCCAGCCGCACCGGACCGTGCGGCCCGGGAAAGCGCGTGCAGTCGCCGGCCGCGAAGATCGCGGGATCGCTGGTGCGGCCGTGGTCGTCGACGATGATGCCGTCCTGCGCCTCGAGCCCGGCGGCTTTCGCCAGCGCATCGTCGGGCGCAGCGCCGGTGCCGACCACGATCAAGTCGGCGGTGATCTCGCCGCCGTCGGCGGTGACCACTGCCAGCTTGCCATCCGGCGTGTCGCGCAACGCGGTGACTGCGGTGCCCACGCGGATATCGACCCCGCGGGCGTGGTGGCGCTCGTGCACCAGCGCGGAGGTTTCCGCATCGCAGACCCGCGCCATGATGCGCGGTGCGATCTCGATCACGGTCGTGCGCACCCCGAGCTCGGCGGCGGAGGCCGCGACCTCGAGCCCGATCAGCCCGCCCCCGATCACGATCAGCGCCTTCGCCTGGTCGAGATGCGCCTTGAGCGCGCGCGCCTCGGCCTCGGTGCGCAGGTAGTAGATGCCTTTGCGTCCCGGCGGGAAGGTCGGCAGCACCCGGTTGATCGAGCCGGTGGCCAGCACCAGCGCGTCATACGGAATGCGCTCGCCGGCCTCGGTCACGACGGCGCGGGCCGCGCGGTCGATCGCGCTCACCCGCAGGCCGCCCTTGAGCAACACCCCGCTCCCCGCCACGCCCTTGGGGCCCGCGATCGGCGCGTCGTGCACCTCCGCCTTGCCCATCAGCACGGTCTTGGACAGCGGCGGCTTCTCGTAGGGTTCGTGCTGCTCGTCGTTGATCAGCACGACCTCGGCCGCGGCGTCCTGCTGCCTGGCGGCGAGCGCGGCGGCGACCCCCGCCGGGCCGCCGCCGACCACCACGATCCTGCGCGCCGTGCCCATGCATTCTTTCCGTTCTCGCTCCGACCGACGCCGTTATTGACACGTCGGCGCCGCCGCGCCTAGATGGCGGAACAACGGTCCGCGGAGCGGAACGCAAGACATTCGATGCCTAGGAAGAGCGCAGCAGCCGGCAAGAGCGCCCCCCAAGTCCCGCCCGCGCCCCGCGTGCCGCGCGAGCGCCTGTCCTCGGTCGCCACCTCGATCCGGCTGCTCAAGGCGTTCTCCGAGGACGAGGTTGAGATCGGCATCAGCGCGCTCGCCCGCCGCCTCTCCCTGGCCAAGAGCACGGTGCACCGCCTCGCCGTCACGCTGGTCTCGGAGGGCCTGCTGGAGCAGGACCGCGACACCGCCAAGTATCGGCTCGGCATCGCGCTGTTCCGCCTCGGCGCGCTGGTGCGCCGCCGCATGAATGTCTCGAACGAGGCGCGGCCGTTCCTCTACGACCTGCGCGCGACGGTGAACGAGAGCGTGCATCTCGCGATCCTCGACGAGACCGAGATCATGTATGTCTACAATCTCGAGAGCACCCACGCGATCCGCATGCGCTCCGACATCGGGGTGCGCAAGCCGGCCTATTGCACCGCCGAAGGCCAGGCGATTCTGGCCTACGCGCCGGACGAGACCGTGGCGCGGGTGATCGCCTCGGGGCTCGCGGCACGCACGCCCAAGACCATCACCAGCCCGGAGAAGTTCGGCCGCGAGCTCGCGCTCACCCGTCAGCGCGGCTGCGCCATCGAGGACGAGGAGAGCGAGCTCGGCATGGTTTCGATTGCGGCGCCAATCCGCGATGATGCCGGCGACGTGGTCGCCGCGGTCGGCATCGCCGGGCCGGTGACGCGCCTGACCCGGAAATCGATCGCGGCCTTCATGCCGCACGTGATCGCGACGGCGGACCAGGTGTCGACGCGGCTCGGCTATCGCCGATAGCGAATGGCGAATAGCGAATAATGGAAAGCGCCCTTTCTATTCGCTATTCGCTACTCGCTATTCGCCTTTTTACGCCCGCAACGCCGCCAGCATCTCCTCGATGTACTCGTCGCCGTTGGCGATCACCAGCATCTGCGCGTGCGGCCGCAGATTGGCGAGCGACTTCGACAATTCCTCGTCCGAATGCTGCTCGCTGCCGATGATCAGCGCCGTGGTCATCACCTTGCGCGCCGCGCAGGCCTCGCCAATGACCGCGGCGGCCTGCGCGCAGGTGCCTGCGCTCGCCACCATCACCACCAGGTCGGCGGTCGCGACCTCCTCGAGCAGCGCCTTGGTGCGGCCGGCGAGGTCAGAGAGCCAGGCTGCCATCGACCAGCCCTCGCCGGCCGCCGCGCTGGCGAGCGGAGCGAGCGGCCAGCGCGGCAACTTCTCGGTGCGCGCGCCGGACTCTCGCCCTGAACCGGGCTCGACGGCGCGCGGTGGCGCGCCGTCGAATTTCAGCGAGGTGAAGAAGGTCGCCCGCTGCCAGTTGCGCTGCGCCGCGTGCTTGACCACCTGCTCGGCCGCGGCGTCGAGCGCCACCACCTTGACCGCGCGCGGCTTGGAGTTGGGGTAGTCGACCCGGTACCGCGCCTCGGCAGCCGAGCTCATGCGCGCGCTTTCGCTGTCCATTCTTGCGTCCTCTGCGATCCTGTGACTTATGGAAACAACTTTGTCTGCCGTCAACGAGGAGTTTCCCTGCATGGCCCGTATCGCTCTCTGCAGCACTGCCGAGGTTGCCCCCGGCACGCCACTGCGGGTCGAGGCAGAGGGCCTGGCGCTCGCGGTGTTCAACCTCGGCGGCGAGTTCTTTGTCACCGACGACCAGTGTACCCACGGCCCCGGCCTCCTGTCGGAGGGCTTCATCGAGGGCGACGTAGTCGAGTGCAACTTCCACAACGGGCAGTTCAACATCAAGACCGGCGAGGTGGTGGCGCCGCCCTGCATGGTGCCGATCAAGACCTACAAGACCTTCGTCGAGAACGATCGCGTGATGATCGAGACCGAGTAGCGAAAGGAGTGCGGCGATGAAAGCGATTTGCACCAACGGCGTGAAGACGCTGCTGCTCGATCTCATGCCGGCATTCGAGCGCAAGGGCGGCGCAAAGCCCGCCATCACCTGGGGCGCGACCGCCAACCTCGTGAAGGAGCTGGAGGCCGGCGCCGCCGCCGATCTCGTCATCCTCACCGCGGAATCGATCGACGACCTGAGCAGGAAGGGCATGGTGGTCGCAGGCAGCCGCGTCGACATCGCGAGCTCCGGCATCGGGCTCGCCGTGCGCAAGGGCGCCAGCAAGCCCGACATCTCCACGCCCGACGCGTTGAAGGCGGCGCTGCTTACGGCCAAGTCGGTATCCCATTCCAAGTCCGGCATGAGCGGCATCTATTTCCCGACCGTGCTGGCGCGCCTCGGCATTGCTGAGCAGATGAAGAGCAAGATCGTCATGCCGGAACCCGGCACGCCGGTGGGCGAGGTCATCGCGCGCGGCGACGCCGAGATCGGCGTGCAGCAGATCAGCGAGCTGCTGCCGGTCGCGGGCATCGAGATCATCGGGGCGCTGCCGCCGTCGCTGCAGAAGACCACCATCTTCTCCGCGGGCATTCCATCCAAAGCGAAGGAGGCCGATGCCGCGCGCGCTTACGTGAAATTCGTAACGGCCGAAGCCGGGCCGCTGCTCAAATCCAAGGGACTCGAGCCGCCGCGGTGATTCGTGCAGCTACACAACGACAATATTGCAGGGAGGACATCATGTGGTCGAAAGCTTTCGCCTTCGCGAGTCTTCTCGCGTTGACTGCATCCACCGCAAACGCCGCAGAGGTCACCGTCATCGCCTCGACCGCCATGCGCGAGGTCATGGACGAGCTGGTTCCGATGTTCGAGCGTGCGAGCGGCAATAAGATCGCGATCAGCTTCCTGTCGGGCTCGCTGCTGCCGGTGAAGGTGAAGGAAGGCGCGCAGGCCGACGTGGTGGTGACCACGCCCGCCACCATCGATGACCTGGTCGCGGCCGGGAAGGTGGGTGCCAACACGCGCGTCGATTTCGTGCGCTCCGGCGCGGGCGTCGCGGTGCGCGCCGGCGCGCCGAAGCCGAATGTTGCCACGCCTGACGCGTTCAAGGCCGCCCTGCTCGCGGCCAAAACCGTGGGCTACAGCCAGGGCCCGAGCGGCGTGCATTTCATGACCGTGCTCGAGCGTCTCGGCATTACTGCCGAGGTCAAGGCCAAGGGCGTGGTGCCGCCGCTCGGCACCCGCGTCGGCACGCTGATCGCCGAAGGCAAGGCGGAGATCGGCGTGCAGCAGATCACCGAGCTGCTGCAGATCCCGGGCATCGACTTCGTCGGGCCGCTGCCGAAGGAGCTGCAGGCCAACATTGTCTATGCGACCGCGATGCCCACATCGGCGAAGGAGAAGGCCGGAGCCGCGGCGTTCGTGAAGTTCATTTCGTCCGAGCCCGCGCGGCCGCTGATCAAGAAGGTGGGATTGGAGCCGGCTTCGTAGCCCGCATGAGCCCAAAGCGCGTCCGTGACGCGCTGATGGCTCATCAAGGCTACGACCTCACCGATGCTGGGTGATCGTATCCACCAGCGCCAGCCGGCCCTTCTTCACCTCGGCGAGCGCGCGGCGCAGCGCCGGCCCCACATCGGCAGGCTTGTCGATCGGACCCTCGCCCCAGCAGCCCATGGAGCGCGCGAGTGCGGCGAAGTCCGGCTCCGGCCCGAACAGGTCCATGCCGATATGCGCCTTGGTCTCGTCGGTGCCGCGCAGCCGCGCCATGCGGATCTGGTGCTCCCAGTCGTTGTAGTAGGCGCGGTTGTTGTGCATCACGACCAGCATCGGGATCTGGTACTTGGCGGCGACCCAGAGCGCGCCGGCGTCGAACATCAGGTCGCCGTCGGGCTGGATGTCGACCACCACGCGACCCTTGCCCCGGTGCGCGAGCGCGACGCCTAACGAGATACCGATTTGGGTCGAGGTGCCGAGCTCGACCCCCGGCGTGCGGTAGGGCTTGTCGAAGTCCCAGAGCTTGCGCACCTGCTGCTTGAGGTTGTTGGCGGTGAGCACCCAGTCCTCGTCCTTGATCACGTCCCAGATCTCGAGTGCAAGGCGCGAGAACGTCATCGGCGAGGCGTCCCAGTCCTTGCGGGCGTCCTCCTGCCATTTGGCCCAGACCTTGTCGTGCCGCTTCCCGATCGCGGCCTTGCGCTCGGCGATGCGTGCCTTGAGCCGTGCATCACCCGTGATGCGCTCGCGGGAGATGCGCGTGAGCTCGGGGATGCCCAGCGCGGTGTCGCCCAGCGCGCGGATCGAGCACGGCTGCATGCGGCAATAATCCATCGCCCATTTGCTCATCTTGATCTCGGCAAAGCCGATCTCGACGAAGTCGCAATGGGGCGGCGTCAGCTGCTCGCGCGTGCGCTTGGCGCTGTTGAGCTCGGTGAGCTGCTTCTCCCAGTCCTGGACGTCGAGCCCGACCACCAGGTCGGTGTGCTTGAGCGACTCCTTGTCCATGCTCAGGCACAGCGGATGCTTGTTGGGACAATTGAGCGCGTTGTTGACGTCCCACATCGCGGTGCCGGTGGTTTCGGCCAACTCCACGATGCTTTCGAACCCGCCGGCGCGGCGCCCGGCATACTCCGCGAGCAGCATGGGATGGTCGGCGGCGAGCAGCTTGTCGGCGATGGCGGCGATCGCCTTGGGGTCGGGCGCCATCGGCGTCGGCGTGGCGGCGGCGCTTGCCGGCGGCAGCACCACCGGCCGCGCCAGGGGCTCCTCCTGCAGCGCGGCGTCGTAGCACATGTAGACCGGGCCCTGCGGCTGCGTGGTCATGATCGAATAGGCGCGCGCGAACGACTCCGGCACGCCCTCTATCGAGGTCGGCTGGTAGTCCCACTTCACGTAGTCGCGGATGGCGTTGCCCTGCACCAGGGCCGAATGCGTCCAGTCGATGTGCGGCCGACGCTTGGCCTCGTCCATCGGGCCGGTGGCGCCGACGATGAAGATCGGCACCCGGTCGATATAGGCGTAGTAGATCGCCATGCAGGCATGCAGCAGCCCCACCAGATTGTGCAGGATCACCGCCATCGGCTTGCCGGTCGCCTTGGCATAGCCGTGGGCGATCTGCACCGCGATCTCCTCGTGATTGCACAGCATCATCGGCGGTTCGTTGCCGCCGTAGTTCACCAGCGAGTCGTGCAATCCGCGGAAGCTCGCACCGGGATTGAGCGTGATGTAGGGGAAGCCGTAGCGCTTGATCAGGTCGACGATGACGTCGGACTGCCAGCCGCGGTAATTCTTGTCGGTGCCCTGCGTTCGGTCGGTCTGCTCCTGCATCACAGCCCCCACTCGTCGACCGATAGTCGTCACTTCCGGATGAATTCGGCGACTTTGCTCGTGAGCGCCTTGGGTGTCTGATAGAGGTCACGCACCAGCTTCTCGACGTCCTCGCCGCTCACCGGATTGATCTCGAGGTCCGCACGCCGCGTCTCAGCGACGAAATCCGGGTCCCGCAAAGTTTCGAGGAACGCGTTGCGCAGCGCCTCGGCGCGATCCTTCGGCACGCCCGGCGGCCCGAGGTACGGCCGCCCCATCACCTGGCGCGCAAACACGAGCTTGAACATCTGCTGCTGATCCTCGTTCTTGGCGAAATCCATGATCAACGGCACGTCTTGCAGGTCCGGGTGCTTGGCGAGCGAGAGTTGCACCAGGACGGTGATCGACTTGTCGTCGATCCAGCGTTTGTGCGTCGCGAGCACGCTCGACCACGACCAGCCGCAGCGGCCCTTCACTTCGCCGCGCTCCATCGCCAGGGTCACGTCGTTGCCGCCGGGGTAGCCGGTCACGATCTTGAACTTGGTGCCGAGCACGCCGTTGAGCACAGCGGGAAACTGGTCGGTGTCGGCGGCCTGGCCGGTGCCACCCACGACCAGCTCCTTGGTGAGGAGATCCTCGAACCTGGTGATGCCGCTGCCCTTCCAGGCGACGCAGACGCTCACCTCGTTGTTGGCGCTGCCGATCCAGATGAACTTGTCGGCCTGGAACACGGCGCCCTTGGAGCCGAGGAGGGGATCGAAGCCGGTGCCACGCCCGATCGTGCCGATCGCGGTGCCGTCCTTGGGCGCCACGTTGTAGAGCCAGTTGGCGAGCCGCAGGCTGCCCGCGCCCTCCATGTTCTTCGGCACGATCGTGGGATTGCCCGGGATGTGCTTGCTCAGATGACGCGCGATGGTGCGGGCATAGAGGTCGTAGGCGCCGCCCACGCTGTAGCCGATGTAGAGCTCGACGTTGCGGCCTTTGTAGAACTCGGCGGGCGTCTGCGCGGAGGCGGGGACGACCGCGAACGTGAGGGCTGTGACGAGTACGGCATGGGTGCAAATCGTAATACGCATTAGGTGACTCCGTGGCGTTGCCCCCGCTTTGTTTGTTATTCCGGCTAGCGCGTCGTACATTATAGCCCGCATGAGCGAAGCGACATGCGGGGCACTCGCGCCATCCACGGATGTCGCCATCGCGCGTCGCGGAGGCGCGACGCGCTCATGGCTCATCCGGGCTACGCCGATTTCGGTTGTGCCTCATATCCCGGCGCGGTCTCCACCTGGTCGAACCAGTCGAACCCCATCTCCTTGACGATGCGGTTGCTCATCACGATGAAGCGGGTGTCCGCGCTGGTGGCGAAGTGCTGGTGGGTGGTGAACGGCGGGATGTAGATGTAGTCGCCGCGCTTCCACTCGAACTTCTTGGGCACGTCAGCCCATTCCCACTTGAAGGCGTCGAGACAGTCGAACTTCATGTCCCAGTGCAGGTCGTAGCCTTCGCCCTCGACCACGAAGATGAGCTCCTCCCACATGTGCCGGTGCTTGCCCGAGCGCTCGCCGCCTTCGAGGAACTGCATGTAGGCTTCCACGCAGCATTCGCGCGTGCTCATCTTGTGATTGACCAGGTGCTTGATCAGGCCGTCGGGCGAGCGCTCCCACGGCATGTCCTTGGCCTTCACCACGTTGAGCTTGGACTCGTAGCTCTTGCGGAACTCCTGCGAGGCCGCAATCGCATCGGCGTGAAAGGTGCAGCTGGCGTCGCCCGAGAGCGCGGCGGTCTTTTCGGTGAACATCGTCGGCATGGCTGTTGCTCCCGCTCAGAGATCGCTCGGCGGCTTGTAGCCGTCCTGGCCGGGCGGCAGCTTGTCGGGCGGCCACTCCACGATCTTCTGGAACAACAGGTGCATGAACAGGAACATCGGCTTGGCCTTGAATACCAGCAGGATCGTCTCGTCCTGCGGATCGTCGTTGAAGTGCTGGTGCACGCAGCCGTTCTCGACGATCATCACGTCGCCGGCCTCCCACTTGATATGGCGGCCGTCGTGCACGTCATGGCCGTGGCCCTTGAGCACGTAGAACACGGCGCTGTTGAGATGCCCGTGCTTCTGCCCATACGCGCTCGGGGCATAGGCCTCGATGTGCGATTCCATCGACTGGATGATGTTGGTGGCCTGCGGGCTCACCACGCTCTTGCCGAACTGGCCCGGCCCGCCCTTCCACGGCACCTCGCTCGACGGGTAGACCCGCTTCTCCTCGAGCAGCGCCTTGTAGAGGTGGCTGTAGGTGCCTTCGAGCGCGCGCACGAAGGTGCGCTTCTTCGCCCAGCGCTCCCACTTCTCGTGCTTCTTCTCCTCGGCGTATTCGTCCGGCTGGTTGTGGCCGATGCCCGGCCGCGCCTGCTCGTACATTCCGGTCATTGACGTGGCACCTTCCTGCAATCGGCCGCGCGTATGCTGCGCCGCCGACTTAAGGCTCGCGTGAGCTGTGATGAAACCATAGGCGCAGTGATTACGGGATTACGCCCACGCGCGCAACGCTGGGCCCCCGCAGCGCGTTTCATCTGGCGGAACATGCTCGAGGGAAAAATGGACCCACGCGGCGGGCTCCGTGGGACTTGCGGAAGCTCTTGTCGCATGTCCAGCCGCGGCATTGCGAACTAGTCTCTGCACAAAATATCACGAACGGAGGACCTCATGGACGGTGTGCGTCGCACAGTCTGCACTTTCATCCTGACGGCTCTGCTTGCGTCGCCGCTGGCAGCCGCGGAGCCTTGGCCTACCCGCCCGGTCAGGTTCATCCTGACACTTGGGCCGGGCAGCGGAGCCGACATTGGCTCGCGATTGCTGGCCGACCGGCTGAGCAAGAAATGGAACCAGCCGGTCGTGATCGAGAACCGTCCTGGCGGCGACGGCATCGTCGCGATCACCACTTTCGTGAGCGCCCAGGACGATCACACTCTGCTATTTGCCCCGAGCTCGTCCTTCATCGGTCACCCCTACCAGCACGACAATCTGCCCTACAAGGCTAGCGATCTCGCGCCCATCGCGCGGGTGTCCAACACCGTGATCGCGATTTCGGTGCCTGCGGACTTGGCCGCGAAGACGCTTGGCGACGTGCTCGATCTGGCGCGCGCCAAGCCCGGCCAGCTCAACTGGGCCGGCCTGACCGGCGCCCTCGACATCATATTCGAGGGCTGGCTCAAGAGCGTCGGCGTCGACATCAAGAAGGTGCCTTATCGCAACCCGGTCGACGCCGCCAACGATCTGGCCACTGGCCGCGTCCAGCTTTACGAGTCGGCCTATGCCATCGCGCGCCCGCAGGTTCAGGCTGGCAAGATCAAGGTCCTCGCGGTGACCAACACCGCGCGCGCCTCGGCGATACCTGACATCCCGACCGTCGGTGAAGCGGGTCAACCGGCTCTCACGATGGATGGGCTGGTCGGCCTGTTCGGCCCGCCAACGATGCCGCTCGATCTGCGCGAGCGCATCGCCGCCGACATCAAGGAGGTGATGGATGCCGATCCGGTGATCAAGGATCGCCTGATCAGCACCGCTCAGCTTCCCAATCCCGGTGGGCCTGCCGAGTTCGCCAAGTCGATCGATGAGCAGCGCGCCGTCCTGGCCAAGGCGGCGAAAGACCTTGGCATCGGAGCGAAATAGCTGCGCAACTGCGGCAACTACTCCGCGGAGTAGAATTGCGTGGCGCTGCGCTGCTTGAGGTCGCCGAACTTCAGCACCCGGGCACGCAGCTGTGCGAGCTTGCCTTCTTCCGCGAGCGCGAAGCCGCATACCTTCTCCGCGGCCTCCTTCTCGCTGCGAGCCTCGACCTTCTGCCAGCTGTGCTCCGGATTCCATTGGCCGTCCGGCCAATGCTGCACGTGATAGGTCTTCTTTGTCTGCATGGTTGTTTCCCCGAACTCCCGAAGTGGCGTGCGGGTACCGGCGGTTTTTGGCGACAATCAGACCTACCCTGGTAAGCATTGTGGAATTGTCGTGCGGACTTTTGCCTTATGTTTTGGTGGTGTTTTCGTACGGCCCATCATCTCGCCCGCAGCACGCCATTGATGGGTATCGCGCGACACGATCTCGCGTGAACGCGAGATCGTATAGCGCGTGCTCAAGCGCGTTCACGCGCGTCCGTCGACGCGCTATGGACGCGCGTAAACGCGCTGGTGCTCCACCCCTCCTACGAGTTAGCGTTTCTTCTTCGCCGCCGTCTTCTTCTTCGTCTTGCCCTTCACCAGCGGCAAGCCCGCGGTCTGCGGCCGCGCCACTGCGGCCAATCCCTGCATGCGCGGCAGGCCCGCTGCCGCCCACATCGCCTCCGCCTTCTGCAACCGCGTCACCCAGTATTCCCAGGCGCGCTCGACCCCGCGGGGCCCAAGATTGTGCGCGCCGCACTTCTCCGCCTCGCCCGGCGACAGCGGCGAGAGCGTGCCGATCGCCATGGCGCGCAGCTGCAGCTCCGCATTGCGGGTGGTGTAGATGCAGCGGAACACGCACTCGCGCACGCTCTTGCCGACGAGCGACGCGCCGTGCCGGCGCAGCAACAGCATGTAGTGCGACCCGAGCGCGCGGGCGTGCGACGCGCCCTCCTCGGGCGTGCGCACCAAGAGGTTGGTGTCGCCGAACTCGTCGCGGCTGTCCCAGAACGGCACCTTCGGCCCGAGCGTGCCGCCCAGATGAAACAGCGGCACCAGCTCGACGCCCGTGGCGCAGAACGGCAGCACCGAGGGCGCGTGGTGATGGCACACGGAGTTGACGTCGGGGCGCGCTTTGTAGATTTCGCCGTGGATCACCATCTCGCTGTAGAGCCGCACGCTGGTCGGAGCCACGGGCTTGGAATCGAGCGTCATCTCCAGGATGTCCGAGGGCTCGACCAGCTCCGAGGCGCGGTGGCGCGAGATGAAAAAGCGGTTGGGGTCCTTCGGGTTGCGCGCGCTGATGTGGCCGAAGGCATCGATGATGCCCTCGTTGGCGAGGACGCGGTTGGCGACCGCGAGCTCGTGGCGCAGCTCGGCGAAAGCATCGGGCATGGGGTTTCCTCGTGTTGGGAGTGAATGTTGCGGGCGTTCATCTGATCTGCGGCCGTGCGCGGGGCGCCGCCAGGTCCGGATGCGGGCGAGGTGGCTGAACTGGTCCGGCGCGAAGGATTGCGCGTGGCCGATTCACCAAGCTTTTTCGAGCGGCGCCCCCGCGCAAGTCGGTCTGCGCAATGCGCTAGACATGTTGCCCCTCGCTCATGGGAATGTCGCGCAGCGTGCTGGGCGCGAACAGCTCCTCGAGCTTCACGCGGCGATCGGAGAGGCCGTGCTCGTGCACGTATTGCAGCAGCGCCTCGATCGTCGGGCGGTTCGGCTCGATGCCGTAGGGGAACCAGTCCGGTCCGATGATCGCGCGCTCCTCCTCGAGCAGCGGCTGCAGCCAGGCCGAGCAGACCTTGGGCGAGCCCATGTCGGCCAGCAGGGCATAGGCGTGCTCCTTGGCCTTGCACAGCGCCTTGTACAGGCTCATCGCCACCCAGGGGTCGCGCTCGTAGACGTCGCGGCGGATCACCACGGTGTGCATGATCGGATAGATCTTGGTGCGCCGGTAATAGTCCTTCTCGACCTCGGCATAGTTCGGGAACAGCCGCTGCACCTTGGGCGAGCCGCGGCGGAACGCCAGCGGATTGTTCGCGCACATCATGAAGTCGATCTCGCCGCGCTCCAGCATGTCGCCGAGCTCGGCACCTTTCGGCGCCATGGTCAGGCGGATGTCTCCCGGCAACTTGCGGCCGAGCCGGTCGGCGCGGCCCTGCACCCATTCGACGTCGCTCGGCTTCACGCCGTACTCGTGCTCGAGCATGCCGCGGGCATAGACTGCGGCCGTCATGGTGTATTCCGGCACGCCGCCGCGCTTGCCCTTGAGGTCGGCCGGCGACCTGATGCCCTTGTCGGGGTTGATGAAGATGTAGCCGTGGCGGAACACGCGCGAGGGGAAGACGGGCAGGGCGATGAACGGCGCCTCGCCGCCGCTCACCAGCGTGGCGTGATTCGACAGCGACATCTCGGAGACCTCGAACTCCTTGAATTGCAGCATGCGCCAGAAGATGTCGGGCGGTTGCGAGGCGATGTAGTTGAGCTCGATGCCCTCGGGTTGGATGGTGCCGTCGCGCAACGCGAGCGTGCGGTCGTAGGGGCCGCAGGCGAAGGTGAGACGCAGCTTGCTCATTCGGATTGTCCTTGATCGATGACGCGACACGCTGTCGCGACGGTCGGGGCGAGTCAAGCGGCGCTCTCGCCGCTCGTAGGTTGGGTCGAGCGCCCTTGCGCGAGACCCAACAACGATCTCGGCGCGTTCCGAGGTGTTGGGTCTCGCAAGAGCTCGACCCAACCTACAGATCAGGCGCCCGGCGGCACGAGCTTCGCATACCACTCGTAGATCTGTTGCCCGGTCCAGTGCACCACGCCGTCGTGGCGATTGATGTAATCGTAGAGCTGCTCGAAATATTTGATACGGTGCGCGGCGCCGGTCACGTACGGATGTACGCCGATCGCCAGCACCCGCGTCGACTCGGCCGACTCCTCGTACAGCCGCTCGAAGGCGTCGGCGGTGCGTTTCAACAGCACGTCCGACTCGTGATGATGCGACACCATCAGCGTGATGTCGTTGATCTCGGCGCTGTACGGCACCGACAGGATCGGCCCGTGCGCCGTCTTCACCCAGAACGGCTGGTCGTCGAGCACCCAGTCGCCGAACCAGGTGAAGCCGCACTCCGTGGCGAAATCCAATGTCTCGTGGGTCTGGCCGCGGCCTGGTCCAAGCCATCCCGTCGGCTTCTTGCCGGTGAAATGCTCGATGATCTCGATCGACTGGCGCATCACCGCGCGCTGGTCTGATATCTGCTGGATCGGCATCTGCACATAGCTGTGCGCCATGAACTCCCAGTGTGCGTCACGCGCGGCCTTGGCCACCTCCGGATAGGTCTTGCAGACCTTGGCATTGATCGACATCGTGGGCGTGACGCCGGCCTTCTCCAGCGCGCGCTTGAGCCGCCAGAAGCCGACCCGCATGCCGTACTCGTACCAGGTCCAGTTCGGCATGTCGGGGATCGGCGTCTGGCCCATCGGCGGCTGCGAGAGCTGCCGCGCCATCGGTCGGGTGATCTCCCACTCCTCGATGTTGACCACGGTCCAGACGATGATGCGGCCCTTGCCGGGCAGCTTGAGCGCGGGACGCGTGAAGGGCGAGGAATAGCCGAAGCGTTCGCGTGGAAGTGTCATCGATGTCCCCTGCAGTCGCGCGATGCGGCAATCGGCCCGAGCCAGCCTTCTCGATTGCGTTGGCTTATGCTGGCAGATATTTCCTGAATGCCATAGCCTCGGTTGCGAATAGTCGGGAGCCCGGTGAATGTCGAATGCCTTGCGTCGTTTCGTGCGTTCTTGCTCGATCGCAGCCTTGACCGTGTTCGCGGCCGCTGCAACCGCGTCGGCGCAATCCTATCCCGAGCGCGTCGTCCACATCATCAATCCGTTCCCGCCAGGCGGCTCGGTCGACATCACCGCGCGCCTCTTGGCGCAGAAGCTGAGCGAGAGCCTGCCGCACCAAGTCATCGTCGAGAACCGCGCGGGCGCCGGCGGCAACACCGGCGCCGACGCGGTCGCCAAATCCGACCCCGACGGCTACACGCTGCTGTTCAGCGCGCCCGGACCGATCGTGGTCAACCAGACGCTCTACACCAAGGGCCTGCCGTTCGATCCGGCGAAGGACTTCGCGCCAATCGCGATCTTCGCCTTCACGCCCATCGTGCTGATGGTCAACCCGGACATGCCGGTGAACAACGTGAAGGAGCTGATCGCCTTCGCCAAGGCCAACCCCGGCAAGGTCTATTTCGGCTCGGCCGGCATGGGCTCAACCCCGCATCTCTCGGGCGAGCTGTTCAAAAGCATGACCAGGACCGAGATCACGCACGTGCCGTATCGCGGGACCGCGCCGGCGATGAACGACCTGATCGGCGGACACATCCAGATGTTCTTCGACCTGCTGCCCGGCAGCCTGCCGCAGATCAACGCCGGCAAGGTGCGCGCGCTCGCCAATGCCGGCGCCAAGCGCCCGGCGGCGCTGCCGGATCTGCCGACAGTCGCCGAGCAGGGGCTGCCAGGATTCGACTCGTCGTCCTGGGTGGTGCTGGTCGCGCCGGCGAAAACGCCCGCGCCCGTGCTCGCCAAGCTGCGCGAGGCGGTCGGCAAGGCGATCAAGTCGCCCGACATCGTCGCGCGCCTGCGCGAGCTCGGCTCCGATCCCGGCACCGCGTCCGAGCCGGAGGTGCGCGCGTTCCTGGACGCGGAGACCCGGAAGTGGGCCGAGGTGATCCGCGTGTCAGGCGCCAAGGCGGACTGAAGCGACCCGCCGTTGCCCGCGATCGACGCGTGACCGGCGGCCGACACCGGAGTAGGATATTCGCGCTGTGGATGCGGGTGCTGGCCGACGCGCGCGGGTGATCGCGCCAAGACAGTGGTCGAACTATGATCAAGGCACTGCTGCTGGATCTGGGCGGAACGCTGGAGGTCGATGACCGCGTGCTGCCGGGCGTGCCGGAGGCACTGAGCGCATTCCAGAGATTCCAAGCCACGGACGGCAAGCCACTGGTGATGTGCCTGGTCTCGGATTTCACGATGCCGATGCCGCGGACGCCGCAGGCCATCGATGCCGCGTTCGAGGATTACCTGAGGATATTGGATCGCTTCGATCTGCGACGCTTCTTCGAGCCGGTTACCGAGCGCGTCACTCTGTCCACGCACGCTGGCGTGCTCAAGCCGGCGCGTCTCATCTTTGAAACCGCGCTGAAGCGGGCGAAGCTCGACGCGACGATCGAGGAGGCTCTGTTCATCACTGAGGACGCGGATCACATTCATGCGTGCCGCAAGATGAAAATGACCGCGCTGCAGTTCGGCATCGATTTCACCGACTGGACGAGCGCCCCCTCGATCGTTGCCCATCTCATCGATCCCGCGAATGAGAGCAATCTCAAGCTGGTGCTCAAGCCGGTTCTGGCGGCAAAGCATGACGTGCAGCTGGATTCCATTCGCAGCACCTCGACCGGCGAGGTCCAGGGGAGAGGCCGGCAATGGATCAAGCTCGACGCGCCTGACCTCGGGGATTTGCGCGGCGTGCATGTCGAGGTGCCGGTCGAGCTGGAGGCGAAGGTCGATCCGACCGGCCGGCTCCGGGACGTTCAGGTGCGCCCGCCTTCGGACGATTACCTGTCGGAGACGTTGGACAACGTACGAACCCTGATGTCCAACCGGCAGGTCGAGGGCAAGGCCTCCGGCTCGCGCGATTCGTCCGTGATCCCCACCCATCGAGTGGAAACCGGTCCTGACGGGAGGCGGTACCTCCGCCGTCGCCTGTTCACGGCGATCTAGACCAAGACAACTTTCCTTCTGGTGCCCCGCCGCATCCGCATCCGCAGAGAAACCTCACGCGCGTCAAGACTTTCTTCCCTCCCACGGAGCGCACGACGTGAGTATAGGGCTGCGGCGCCTCGTCCTTGTCCGACGGGCCGGCCAAAGCCGAGGCTTGCGCGCCCATCGCGATGCGGTCATTGGCCAGCAACGTCTCCACAAAGGCGCCGACCTCGTCCTCGGTTCGATTCATCTCCGGCAACGCTCCCAGCAGGGCGGCGCGCGCTCCCGATGATCCGACCAGCACCGGTTCACTCTGGATGGCCACGACCCCGCGCAAGCGCTTGTCGATCGAGCCGAGGGGAATCTCGCGACGGTGGACGACCTCTGCGACGCCTTTGCCGAGCTCCTCGAGCGGCCGCACGGCAAGCTTCGCTCCCTTCTTGGTGCGCATTCGCTCTCGCAAGTCGGCAAGCGTCGACGGCGCGAGCGTCGCCTTGGTCCGCAAGACCTTCGGCGACGGTCCCGCCAGCGCCGCGGTGGGCGCGATCATCGCCGAGCTGCCCAGCATGACCCCGTGGTCGGCGAATGCCTTGCCGATCCGTTCACGGTTCTCGCCGTCATTCTGCTGCTCGTCCGCCTTGACCATTGCGCGCCCGACCGCTTGGAAGAACCGCGGCGAGGCCGGCGCTACGCGCGCTGCACCGACGAGCAGCTGGCCGGTCTTGACCGCCGCCGCCGCCAGGGCGGCCTCGTCTTGCGTGTCCCCGGAGGTGAAGATTGCTCTCAGCAGATCGTAGAAGCAGCCGGTGAAGACACGGCTGAAGCTGTGCGCCTCGCGGCTCAACAGCTCGGGCGGGTCTTGGAACCGTCCGGCCGGAAGCGTGCTCGGCAGCTGCCACTTGAAGCTGTTCAGCGCTCTGCGCGGCAGCGACGGCGCCACGTTTCCGAACTGCTTTCGGGCTGCCGCCGCCAGATACTCGGATGTCGCCTCGACGAAATTCGGCGCGGAAAGATCGGGAGTAGCCCGCAATAGTGCCACTCGCGTGGCGCGATCGGCCAAGCTCGTAAGGATGGCGATGCAGTCACCGAACGATTCGTGAAATGCTGCTTCCTCCGGAACAAGGCTGCCGAACAGCTCGGGGCGCTGGGAGTCGAGCAAGGCGTGCCCGACCTCGTGGCTGACAGTGTCCGTGCTGTTGCCGGAAAAGATGGTCTCTGTCCCGTTGTCGAAGTCGAAGAAGCGGACGCCCTGACCGTCATAGTAGGCGTTCAGGCGCTGTGGTCCGAACGTTCGGCCATCGTCGAATACCGGGCTCAGATCGATGCGACTGGGGTCGTCCGAGCGATCGGCCCACCGGGCCAGATCACCTGCAAAGCCCTCCCAGGCTTCGACGGCCGCAAGCGCGGCTTCACGACTTTGCCAGAACAGAAAATCCCTGGTTCCGAACTCGTACGGGTTCTCGACGTTGTGCTGCTCGAAATTGAAGTCGGCGCGCCCCGCGGGGCGGTCGGGACGCGCCGGCTGTTGCCGCATGTCGATCGAGTCTCGGGCGTTGGGATCGTTCGGGATGAAATTGATGGTCATGTCGTTGTCCTCATCCTTCGTCGCGCGAGAAGCTGATGTGGCTTAAGGTAGCAATATGTTATAATATATCTCATCGGTTGTAAATGGGCAAAAAGGGTCATGGCCTAAATTTACCGCCATCGAGACCCTCTCCAGGCTGGCCATCCACGCGGATGAGATGGCGGAGCTGAACAGCTGCTCATGCCGAAGCTGGCGGCGATCAGTTCTGCTTGATCCCGGCGCTGGTGATCACCTCACGCCATTTCGTCACGTCGTCGCGGATGCGGGCGCCGAGCGCCTCGGGCGAGCCCGGCTCCGGCTCGACGCCGTGCTTGGCGAAGGCGTCGCGCACCTCGTCCTCGCTGAGGATGGCGATGACCTCGCGATTGAGCCGCGCGATAATCGTGGCCGGCGTGCCGGCGGGCGCAACGATCGCCTGCCAGAGCGAGCACTCGTAGCCGGCGAGGCCCGACTCGGCGATGGTCGGCACGTCGGGCAGCGCCGGATTGCGCGTCGCGCCGGTCACGGCCAGCGCACGCAGCTTGCCGGCGCGGATGTGGGAGAGTGTCGGCGGGATGGTGCCGAATTGCATCTCCACGCGGCCCTCGAGCAAGTCGAGCGTCGACTGCGCCGTGCCGCGATACGGCACATGCGTCAGCGCGATGCCCGCCATCTTCTCGAACAGCGCGCCGGAGAGATGCGCCAATGTCGCCTGCCCGGCCGACGCATAGTTCAGCATGCGCGGCTTCGACCTCGCGAGCGCGATCAGCTCGGCCACCGTCTTCGCCGGCACGCCGGGATAGAGCGCCAGCACGAAGGGCGAGCTGCCCAGCATCGACACCGGCGCGAAATCCTTCACAGGATCGTAGTTGAGCGTTGTGGTGGAGGCGGCCACCGCATGCGTCGAGGTGTTGGCGAGGCCGAGCGTGTAGCCGTCGGCCTCGGCGCGGGCGACCTGCTCGGTGCCGATGGCGCCGCCGCCGCCGACGCGATTCTCCACCACCAGCTGCTGGCCGAGCCGTCCGGAAAGCTTCTGCGCGACCAGCCGCGCCACCGTGTCGGAGCTGCTGCCGGGCGTGAACGGCACGATGAGGCGGATCGGTCGCTGCGGCCAGGACGCGCCGCCGGTCTGCGCCTG
>Ga0066903_100000918_pt1 | contig 20206 bp, 35 predicted proteins | sample PanSoiMetaGPlot1_FD_67491 | JGI IMG/M metagenome (GOLD analysis project Ga0066903, IMG submission 67491) | Tropical forest soil microbial communities from Panama analyzed to predict greenhouse gas emissions - Panama Soil - Plot 1 (version 2) | ecosystem: Environmental > Terrestrial > Soil >... | reverse complement strand
CGCCTCCCGGGCGGGGGTCCGGCCCTGGCGGCGCGGCCGGGATGACCTGGCGGTGGCCTGCCGGTACGCCTCGGCCATCATCCGCACGCCCGCCCTCGGGTCACGCTCGGCGGCGCGCTCCTCGGAGACCAGCCGGCGCAGCATCACGGCGGCGGCTTCGAGGTCGTCGGCGCCCATGTTGTGGATGTCGGCGGGAACCTGGACCGGCTTGCCGCCGTCACCGCGGGCGGCGGCTACCAGGGCGCCGACCACGTCGTGGCGGTCCTGGTCGTCGGTGCCGGGGGCGAGGTCCACCTCGGCCAGCAGCGCGTCCAGGGCCGACAGCGCGTCGGCGTGCCGGCCGGCCTCACCCGGGGCGAAAGGGCCGCCGCCGTCACCGCCGTTGCCCAGGGCCGGCGGTCCGGGCGGGGCCGATGGCAGCGCCGCCGCCGGGGAGCTGGTCACCTGCTCGGACAGGTGCGCCGCAGCAGCCGACGCCCGCAGCCGCTCCGCGATGAATTCGGAGGAGTGCGGCACCCAGTTCCACAGCCGGTGGATCGCGGTCTTGCGCCACATGGCCACCGTGTTGTCACCCTCGGCGGGCCACGCCGGTCCCCAGAAATCCATCGTCTTGGCCCGGCCCCGGTAGCCCATCACCGTGTCCTTGGACAGGACCGCCACCTGCGAGATCCCCCCGGTGGTCAGCCGGGCGTAGGCGTAGACGGCGCGCAGCGGCCCGCGCTCCTCATCGGAGGCCAGGCCGTCGTCCGCGATCTCGTGCTCGGGCAAGATCATGCCCGGCTGCCAGCGGAACGCGTCGTTGCGGCGGACCACCTCACAATGCACCGACTGGACGCCGCCGGAGCGGTACATCATGTCGATCTCGCCGGCGTAGTCCACGATCCCGACGATGTCCCGCACCCCGGTTTTGGTGTTGCCGAAGTGGGTCAGGTGGTAGGTCTCGCCGGGGATCAGCCCCATCCGCGCGCAGTCCGACAGCGCCACCATGAGCGACGCGGGGTTGGCCATCGCGGCGGTCGCTAGCTTGCGGTCCTTGCGCAGCACCCCGACCGCTAGGGCCACGTACTGCTCGGGGTTGACGTGGGCGGGCACCACGCGGGTGAACCACCCGAGGGCGTCGTTGACCTTCTGCTCGATTGCGGCGAATGACACATCGTGCTGCTGGGCTGCCTCGCCTCGTTCGGCTAGGGCTCCTGCCACGGTTGTCTGCCTGGTCGGCCTGTTCATGATCTGTTCCTTCTCCCTGTGGGTCGGTGATTCCTAGAATCTAGACGGCGGGTCGGACGGTCAGGGGGGCCAGCCGTCCAGGGCGCCGGGGTGGTAGCCGTCACAGTCGGCGTCCAGCGGGCAGCCGCACGGCCGGCGCATGACGTGATCGAAAACCTCGACGGGCATCTGGTAGGAGCGGGCAGCGAACTGGACAAGGAGCGACACCCGCCGCCATTTCTTCCCGGCAGCCAGCGCCATGCCGGGCTCGGACAGGTCCACCATCCGGTCGGCCAGGTCGTGATAGCCGGTCGAGCACACCGAGTCGCATTCACCGCCGTGGTGCGCGTCGTGCCACGCGTTGTACGCCACCAGCGCCGCCCACCCGGTCACCGCTGCCCCCACGATCCGCCCGACAGCTTGTCCACCGGGGTCTTGCGCTCGGTCGCCGCCGCCGCCGCCGGCCAGTCGTTGCGCAGGGCCTCGGTGTCGTAGGAGGTGTGGTCGTACTGCGATCGCGAGCACACCCGGACTTCCTCTCCCGTGGCCGGGTCGATGGCGTGCGCCCAGGTCGCGTTGCCCATCCGGGCCAGCAGCTCGTTGGTGACCAGCCCGTCACGTTCCCTGATCCGCTTCTGGGCTGCCTTGACCGCGGCCCGGCGGCGGGCCAGCTCGACCGGGACCCGCACCGACACCGGCTCTAGGTCGGAGGACACGAACCGCAGCGCCCGGCCCGTCGCCGGCTTCCAGTCGATTGGCGGCGGGTCCTCGTCGGAGACCCGCTCCAGCATGATCCGCGCCTGCTGGCGCATGATCGCAATGTCATGGTCGGTGTCGGCGGACCGGGTGATCGTGACCAGGATCAGCCGCCACGGCATGACCGCCAGCACCGGCACCAGCACCCGGTCCGCGCCCCACACGTCCATCTGCCACAACGCCTGCGCGTAATAGTGCAGGGGCACCACCCCGGCCGACGCGTTGTACCCGTCGCCGGTCGCGTCGGATTTGAGCTCCACCGGGAACGACTCCGCCACGCCGGGACCCAGCTCCTGGTCGGCGGAGGTGTCCCAGCCGACGTTGTCCAGGGTGGCCGCCTGCCACGGCCGTTCGCGGGAGCAGTACAGGCCGCCCTCCGTTAGCTGGATCTCCGGGCGGTCACGGGCGAGCATCTGGCGGATCTCGGGCTCCAGGGCCTTGCCCCGCTGCATGGCGGCGTTCTCCCGCTTGATCTGCTGGCCGGTGACCTTCTCCGCGTACACCGACCACGGGGACCCGTACTCGGGGGGGGCCAGGCCGCAGCAGGCGGCGATGTCGGAGGCGGTGATCAGGGCGCGGCGGCAGGCGTGCCACCGGTCACGGTCGGCGGTGATCTCCCCGTTGGTCATGACCAGGGCGGCGTGCGGGTGGGTGGCGGTCGCCTCGGTCGCGGCGGCTTCCCAGGTGGTCGTCATCGCGGTGTCCCTTCTCCCAGGGGAATCCTGCTTAGGGGTACATCATCACGCGCGGGTCTGACAGAACGCGACGAGCCGGGCCTCCACGTGGGCTGCCCGGCTCGTCTGGGAGAAGTGACAGAGCATGACCGGCGCGGGGCCGACCGTCTCTCCACTTGCCCGCAAGCGTAGCACGCCGCCGTGACAATCAGCCCCGGACGGCACGCCGGCGGCGGTAATGCTCGGTGAGCCACCGGCCCGGCTGGTAGCGGGTCTGCCGGGGTTTCACCCACCGGCCGCGCCGCCACTCCGCGATCCGGTGACCGCAGCGTAGGCACCGCTTGGCCTTCCCCCGGTCCAGCCTGGTGGTCGCCCCCGGGTGCGGGCAGGGTCCCGGGGTCACTGCGCGGGCCTGATCACGAAATAGGTCCGGTCGCACTGCCCGCACTTCACCGTCACGGTGCGGAACGACGTCGCCCCCCGGCCCCGGGCGCACACGAACCCGGAGGACACGACCTCCCACGGGCCGTCGTGCCCGCAGGCGTCCAGAAACTCCCGCTCGTCGTAGGTGTCCATCGTCGTCAATCCTCGTTCACCCACGGCGGCTCGGGCGGCGGGCCGACCGAGAACCGCCAGGCGTCGTCCTCGGCCAGCGGATACGGGTCGGTCAGGTAGCCGGCCCGTTGCGCCCGCGAGAAGTGGACAAAGCCTGTCGGCTGGTCCCAGCGGTCCAGGCACTTGGCCCCGGCCACCGCGCGGCAGAACGGGCAATCGTGGTCGAGGGCGGCGGCGATCCCTTCCCGCCGCTCAAAGTAGCGGTCCAGCGACTCCAGCGACGGGCCGCCGTAGACGGCGCTCACGCCGTCACCTTCCAGGTCCACATGCCGTCCCGCTCGCACAGGCGGCCATCGGACTTGTCCAGCGCCACCACCCGCAGGGCATCGTCGGCGTCCTCGACCGTGGCCCCGGTCGCGCGGGCGACGTCGGCGGCGGTGACCTCGATCCCCGGCCGGTCCGTCACGTAGTCGGCGGCGGCCTCGATCAGGTCGATCTGGCGGGCGTACCGCTTGAAACACGCCACCCGGTCGATGCCCAGGTCGTAGCCGATCTGCCCCCACGACAGGTCCGCCCGGCGGTAGGCCCGGATGGCGCCCAGGACGGCCCGGTCAATCTCGCCCCGGATCTCCAGCAGGTCGCGCACCACCCACGGGTCGGCGGTCTCGGCGCGGCGCCCGTAGGCCCGGATCATCCGCCCGGCGAACTGCTTGAACGCCGTGTCGTCGTGACGGGACCGGTTGGGTGTTGTTTCCGCCCCGGCAACGCCATTTTCGCCGTGCCCGGCGTCCGGGCCGGCCTGCGGGTCAGCGACCAGGGCAAGGGCCTGGCGGGTCTGTGACGCGCTCATGACGCGCTCCGTCCGGGGAACGGGGTGCCGTGCGCCCACGCGTCCCACTCGGGACCCAGGTCGGCGGCGGCCAGATCCTCGGCGCGCTCGGCCCGGCCGGTGTCGTCACGGTCGGCGTCATAGGCGGCCTCGGCCCGGTGGGCCTCCAGCATGTCCCGGCAGGCGCCGCGCGAGGCGCCGCCGGTCCGGGTCCGGTAGCCGCACGAGCACTTGACCTCGTAGTCCCAGGTGCCCCGCATCGCGGCGGTGTGCCGGATCAGCTCGTCCCCCGCGTAAACCCACCACGTCGCGGTGTGCTTCTCGGTGTCGTTTGACTTGGTCATGTCGTGTCCCTTCTCCACTAACCACTATACCCGCAAACGGGTTGGGGTACAAAGTAGAGAGGGGGGTTTTAGGCCGCCATTTCCAAGATTTTTGCGGGCCGGGACTCGCCGGCTTGCGGCGGGTGGGCGGTGGGTGACCGGGTCAGGCGTTAGGATGTCGGACCAGACGTGCTCTGCGGACTCCGGGCAGCAGTACGGGCCGGCCCCCCTGCCAAGGTTGACCGGCCCGACAAAGCTCTCCACCGTCCGCGGAGATGACCATCGAGAACCCTGCAGAGGACCAACCGATGATCGAGGACAGGCTATCACCCGCAGGCGGGACCGCCACGCGACACGCGGCCGAGGTGTCGTGATGTGGGCCAACGTGGATGCCGATGCCCACGACTCGCGCCAGATCAAGGATCTTGTCTGGCTCGACCGCGACGGGTGCGCCGCCTACGGGATGCACTGCCTGGCCGTTAGCTGGGCGGTCAAGGACATGGATCTGTCCAGGCCGGACGAGGAGCTGGGCATGATCCCGCGCTACCTGCCGACCGCCCTGGTCGGACAGGGTGGCGACCGGCTGGCCGCGCTCCTGGTCAAGCGCGGGCTGTGGGTCGTGGCCGAGGACGGCTGGCAGGTCGTGAACTTTGCCCGAGACCAGCAAGCGGAGTATCGGCGCGCCCGGATCGCCCAGACCGCCGCCGCCACCGCCGCCCGCCGCGCCCAACGCAACGACGACCGCGACGACCAACGTAACGACGACCGCGACGACCAACGTAACGATGGACGTAACGATGGACGTGCGAACGGTCAAACGTCGGTCCAAGAACTAAGGTCTAAGAAAACAACGGAACCTATCGGTTCCGTTGGGGGGGCGCTTACCAAAAATCGCGGCAAGCGCCTGCCCGAGGACTGGCAGCCAGGGGCAGACCTGATCGCCTGGGCCTCGGCGAAATACCCCGGCGTTGACCAGGACACCGAAACGATCAAGTTCCGGAACTACTGGCTGGCCAAGTCCGGCCAGAGCGCAACCAAGATCGATTGGGGGCGGACCTGGCAGAACTGGATCATCAGGGCGTCGGAGATCGGCGGCTCTCGGCGCGATCTTGACACAACCGTGGCCGGGGGCATGTCCCTGGTCGCAAAACTCACCGAGCAGCAAGGGAGAAGGGATCAACCATGACCGACAACCCATTCGAGCTGACCGCCGAGGAACAGGCGGCGCCGCTGACCAGGCGTGGCGCGGCTATCGCGCTCACGATGGCCGCAGGGGTGGACGGGCGGGTGGACGCCACCTCGGAGGCCCAGGCCGCCATGTGGGAGATGATCCTCGGCAGGCGGGGCTACCGCGCCGGGGACGTGGTGGCCGCCGTGATCCACTACTACGCGCAGCCGGTCGAGCAGGGGGAACGGGTCGAGCGGATCATGCCCGGCCACGTGACCGCGATCATCGACCACTGGGACGGCCAGCACTACTCGCCCACCGGTCAGCCGCGCCCGGTCGGTAATCCCGAGGACCAGCCCACGATTACCGGCGAGGAGTACGCCCGCCGTCAGGAGCTGGCCCGCCGTGAGCGGGCCGCGCTGGACGGCGGCCAGTCGTGACCGACCTGCACGACCTGACCGGAGACGCGGACGGCATCCTGTCCGACCCGGCCGCCGCATGGATGGCCGGCCCGCCGCCCCACGACCTGCGGGCCGAACGGCAAGTCCTCGGCGCGATGCTGTGGGGTCCGGAATCGGTCGAGGCGGTGTGCGAGACGATCACGCATGAGGATTTCTACCGCCCCGCCCACTCGGTGATCTTCAAAACGATCATCATCATGCACGCGGCCGGGATGGCGGTCGATTGCCTGACCGTGCGGGAGTACATCGAACGGGCCGGGGAGGTCCGGGCGCTGGGCGGGGTCGAGCGCGCCGCGGGCTACCTGCTGGACCTGTACTCCGGGCTGGACATCCCCGGACCGGCCCGCGCGCTGGCCGCCGCCCGGATCGTGTGGGACAGGTCCGTCAAGCGCAAGGCCCAGGAGTCGCTGACCCATGCGCTCCAGACGGTCGCCATGGACGGGGAGACGCTGGAGCTACTGGCCCGAGCGGTGGACGAGATCGAGGACGCCGCCGCGTACGCCGACGAGTCGTCCGACCCGCTGTCCGGGCCGCTGCGCGCGGGGGAGTTCTCTACGCGGGCCAAGGTCACTGCCCGCCGCGTGGTGATCGAGGGCCTGCTCACCGCTGGGGACAGGTGCGTGATCGTCGCCCCGGAGGGCGGGGGTAAGTCCACGCTGGGACGGCAGGTCGCCGGGTGCGGCGCGGCCGGGGTGCACCCGTTCACCTACAAGCCGGTCCCGCCGTGCCGGGCGCTGATCCTCGATTTCGAGAACCCGCACGACTACCTGGCGGACGGGCTGGATCAGATCCTCACCGTGGCCCGCTACTGCAAGGGCTGGGACGAGGACCGGCTCCACGTGTGGTCGCACCGCCGCCACCTCGACGTCCGCAACCCGGCCGACGCGTTCCGGATCATCAAGGTGATCCGCGCGACCCGGCCCGATCTGGTCGTGGCCGGCCCGGTGTGGAAGATGATCAGGCCCGGGCGGGAAGGCCCGGAGGCCGCCGCGTGGGAGCTAACCGGGTTCTTTGACCGGCTCATAGAGCGGTTCGGGTTCGCTCTGTGGCTGGAAACCCACCCGCCGACCGGGATGGGCAATCGCCGCGAGATGCGGCCCAAGGGCGGCGAGGTGTGGCAAGCCTGGCCGGACTACGGGCTGTCGCTGGTCCCCTCGACGGCCAAGACCGAGCCCGAGGGCGCGCTCCGGGTGGAGAAGTTCCGGGGTCACCGGGTCCTGGGCCGGGACTGGCCCAACATGTTGCACCGGGCCGAGTCGGCGGGTCAGTGGCCGTGGGTGTCGCGGTTCCCCGAGGGGACGTTCCGGTGAGCCGCCACCGCCGGCTGGCCCGCAAGCTGACCAGCTCCTCCCGGTCACGGCGCCGCAACCGCGCCGGCCGGCAGCTAGACCGCCAGATGCGCGCCCACCTGGCCGAGGTGCCCGCCCCCGTCCTGGCCGCCGCGATGGACCTGCCGTGGTCGCTGCCCGGCGCTGACCCGGCCAGCGACATCGCCGCGATCGGTGACAGTACCCCGTGGGACGATCCGCCCATGACTGCTGACCAGCTGTTCACCGGGCTGGCCGTCCCGCCGCGCCGGCGGTCGCCGCTGTGAGCCCGCTTGTGGCCGGGCTGGACCTGTCGCTCGCCTCGACCGGGTGGGCCCGGGTCCGGGGCGGGCTGATCGACACCGGGCTGATCCGCTCCGAGCCGCCGCCCGGCCTGGCACCGCGGACCATCCCGTGGTTCCGCTCGTCGCTGGCCCGTATCGCGGACCTCCAGGCCGCCCTGTTCGACGTCACCGAGGGCGCCGACCTGATCGTGGCCGAGGGGCCGGCGCTCGGTGCCAAGGGCAACGCGCTGGACCGCATGTTCGGCCTGTGGTGGATGTCGCTGCAAACCCTCTACATCACCGGCATCCCGGTGGCCGTGGTCACCCCGTCCCAACTCCAGCGGTTCATGACCGGCAAGGGACGCGCCGCCAAGCCCGAGGTCATGGCCGCCGTGATCAAGCGGCTGCCCGGCAACGTGACCTGCTTCGATGACGCCGACGCGCTGGCCCTGGCCGCGATGGGCTGCCAGCACCTCGGCTACCCGCTGGCCCCGATGCCGGCGACCCACCTGGCGGCCATGTCCAAAGTGGACTGGCCCAAACTCACCGAGAGGATCACTCATGGCAGCCAAACCTGATTTCGCCCTGGCCGGGACGATGCCCGGCGACCACGGCCTGCACGCCATCCGCGAGTCGGTGCTAGCCGACCCGCGCGCCCGCCGGATCGCCATCGTGGAGATCGTGTTCCGTGACGGCAAGGTCCACCGTCCCGAGGACGGCCCGGACGAGCACACCGAGATCATGACCATCGTGGAGTTGGAGCCGGTCACCGACGCCGCCGACCAGGACCAGGCCCGGGCGATGATGGCCCGCGCCCGGCTCAACCGCACGGGCCAGGGCCGTCTGGACGACGACGAGAACGCCTCCGCGTCGGCGGTGTCCTGACCGCATGGTGTTCTACTTCGCGACGCCGAGCGGGCCGGGTGCGGTCGCCGCGATGATCCGCGGCGACATCGGGCAGATGGTCACCCCCGAGCAGCACAACGTCATCCCGCCCGGCGTCGCCTGGTGCCATGACAACGGGTGCGGCCCGGACGCGGACGGCAACCCCGGCACCAAATACCCCGGCGACGAAAAGTACCTGGCCCGGCTGGTGCGCCACGCCTGGGCTAAGGACGATTGCTGGTTCGCCACCGCCCCCGACGTGCTGGGTGTGGAAGCTCGGCCCGGCCGCTGCCCGGCTGGCCGCGCAGGCCCGCGCGCTCGGCAAGCCGGTTCACATGGGGAGGGTCAGTTCGTTGAAAAGGATCAGGTACGCCGCGCATATCGGCTGCGCCTCGGCGGACGGCACGTTCTTGCGGTTCGGGGCTGACATCCGGCTGCCCGAGCTGCTGGGATGGGGCCGTGATCTGCGCGAGCGGCGCCCGCTGTTCGCCTATGACGACATGCAACCGGAGGGGTCCAGATGACCACGCCCGCACCGCCCGGCCCGCCGTCCTCGTGGGTCGTGACCCACGTCAACATCCCCGAGGAGGTGATCCCCGGGCAGCGTCTTGGCCGTCACGTCCGCCACGACTCGCGGTCGCTGGCCTACCGGTTCACCGCCGCCGGGGGGGTCACCCTGGCGACCACGTCGTGGCCGCGTCACATCGGCATCCTCGATCAGGGCGACGTCGGGTCGTGCACCACCAACGCCGGGACCGGGGCGCTGGGCTCCGACCCGTCGTGGCCGAACCTGCCCGCCGATCACCCGCCGCTGGACGAGGCGCTGGCGGTGGCGATGTACTCCGACGAGGAGAAGATCCTCTACGGCCAGCCGTACCCGCCCCAGGACGGCGGCGGCGACGGCCTGACGACCTGCCAGGTCATGAAGGCCCGCGGGCTGATCTCCGGGTACACCCACTGCCTGTCGCTGGCCGACGTCCAGGCCGCGCTGATGACCGGCCCGGTGATGCTGGGCGTGAACTGGTACTCCAGCTTTGACCGGCCGGCGTCGTCGGGGCTGGTCAAGATCAGCTCTGCCGCGTACGTGCGCGGCGGTCACGAGGTGCTGGCCCGGGTCCTGGACGTGGAGGACAAGCTGGTCGGGATTGACAACTCGTGGGGCACCGGGTGGGGGGTCGGCGGGTCGTTCACCATGTCGTGGGCGACGCTGGACCGGCTGCTGCACGAGCAGGGCGACGGCACGGTGCCGGTCCCGCTGTCCGTCCCCGCCCCGGTGCCAGCTCCCCCGGTGCCCGAGTCCGCCGACACGGCGATGGCCGCCGCCGCGCGGGCGTGGCTGACCGCCAAGGGCCTGTAACCGGTCCCGTTTGCCTGTCAGACGGTAGGGGTATACTGTGAGGTGAATGGCGGGGGGACAGGCTCCCCGTCAGGGAGAAGGGACAGCACATGCCAGCCAACGTCGATCAGATGTTCTCAGTCCGCGAGGTGCCCTGGCACCGCGAGGGCACCGTCCTGGACGACTACCCGCAGTCGTGGGACGAGGCCAGGACCCTCGCCGGCCTCGACTGGGAGCCGGTGTCCGAGCCGGTGTTCGCGCTCGCCGGGATCGACCCCGGGACCGGGAACCCGATCTACGAGCCGATGGGCGACTACCAGCGGATCACCCGCTCCGACACTGGCGCCACCCTGTCGGTGATGTCGGACAGCTACCAGATCATCAACCACTCCGCGTTCGGGGACATTTTCGAGGCGGTCCTCAAGCAGGACAACGTCAAGGCCGAGACCGGCGGGTGCCTGGACGGCGGGCGGAAGGTGTGGATGCTCGTCAAGCTGGACGAGCCGATCCTCCTGCCCGGCGACACGTCGGTGACGATGCCGTACCTGGGCCTGACCAGCCGCCACGACGGCAAGGGCGGGACCACGCTGCGGGCCACCGCCATCCGGATCGTCTGCCAGAACACGTTTAACGCCGCCGAGATGGAGGGCGAGCGGACCGGGTCGGTGTTCACGTTCGTGCACCGGGGCAAGTGGCAGGAGCGCGTGGCCGACGCCCGCGCCGCCGTCATGGGCGCCCGCGACGACCTGGCCCGTTACGTGGAGATCGCGCACAACCTCCTGGACGTGAAGATCACCAAGCTGCAGGCGGGGATCTTCGTGACCGAGTTCATCCCGGCCCCGCCCAAGGGCCTGGCCACCGAGCGGGTCATGGCCAACGTCGAGCAGGCGCGCACCAAGCTGCGCGAGATCCTGGCCTCCCCCACGGTCGAGGGCGCCGGGATCGACGGCACCGCCTACGGCCTGGTGCAGGCGGCCGGGGAGTACCTGGACCACGTCCGGACCGCCCGCACGTGGGAGACCCGGCTCAACCGGACCCTGATCCGTCCCGAGCCGCTTAAGCACTCGGCCGTCAAGCTGGCGCTGGAGGTCGCCAAGGCTTGACCCGCTGACGGGGGCCGGGCCTGTGCTTCTGGGGATGAGGCACAGTCCCGGCCCTCCTGGGAGGCCCGCCCCGACCGTTTCCCGGGACGGGCCTGTCAGGGGGAGAACCCGGAGGAGGAGACAGGGATCATGGAAACCTACGACCCCGCGCGGCACATGCTGGCCGACGACATCGCCGCCGCGACCACGCCGCCGGTGGCCCGCAAAACCGTGCTCATGGCCCAGACCAGGGCACGGTCCGCCCGCCGCCAGGCCGACCTGCTAGCCGCCGAGGGGATGGACCGGGCCGAGGCTGACCGGCGCGCTGACAACGGCCCGTGGCAGTTGCCCGAGCAGGCCGGGAAGATCACCCGGCGGCTGCCCGCCACCAGGATCGGTGACGACGGGGACCGGGTGGCCAGCCACGACCGGACGGTGACGCAGCCGTTCTGGCGCCGCGAGGACATCGCCACGTGGCTGTACCACCGCCGCGGTCCGGGGGGCCGGTCAGCCGCCGACGCCGAGACCGCCGAGGCGGTGGCGTCATGACCGCGCTGGAAGCCCGCAGCGCGGCCGAGGTGCTGGACGATGCCGAGGGCCTGGCCCGGGTGCTGCGCCTGATCTCGGGCGGCAAGCTGGATCTCCAGCCGGTCACCGCCGTCCCCGGGATGCCGCATCGGCGGGTCTCCTGGGACGAGGCGCGCATCGACGCCGCCGCGCTGGCCAGGAGGCCGTCATGATCAGCCAGGGGCAGCGGTTCGACGCGTGCATATTCGCCGCGCTGGACGTGGCCGACGCCGGGCAAGCCGACGCCATCGCCCGCGAGTTCCCCGCCCTGTGGGCGGCCTGGGCACAAGGTCCGGCCCCGGACACGGGCACGGCGATGCGCCGCGCGGTCAAGCTGCGTGACCCCAGGCTGCCGGTGGCAGTCCAGCGCGAACAGGCCCGCGTGGCGGCCGAGTCGCACCCGCCGTGGTGTGACCTGCTGTCCGCGCACCGGCCGCCGTTTGAGTGCGAGCCTGCCGTGCCGTTCCCGCCCGGCCTGGACCCGTCCGAGATCCACCACCACTCCGAGAACGGGCCGGCGGGGTGCCCGCGCTGCGACCTGGCCCGGCAGTTCCCGCTGGAGGCCGCCCGCGCGATCGAGGACCGGAAGGCCGCCGAGCCGCACGTCCACGCCGCCAACGGCCCGGCGACCTGCGCCCACTGCCGCGTCGTCCGCGACGCCGAACGGCAGACCGTCGAGTCGCGCGGCGGGTGCGACCGGGAGCGCTGCCGGTTCCCGTTCGGCGCCCACGCCGTCACTTGCCAGGTGATGTCATGACCGCCACCTGGCAGCGCAGGCCCGCCCGCACGGTCGGGCAGATGGTCACCGCCTGCTACCTGCCCGACCTGGACGGCCAGGACTACCGCGACATGCACGCCGAGCTGCTCCGGGTCGCCCGCATGGCCGACATGGACGCCGCCGCCACCGAGGCTGATTTCGGTGACCTGGGCGCCCCGGTGCTGGTGGTGCGCTGGCACGAGGACGGCGACAGCGCCGGGTACACCTACCTGACCGTGGAACCGGGCAACCACCTGGGATATGACTCGGGCGGCCGCCGGCTGACCGAGTGCACCGACGCCGAGCTAGCCCAGTGGTGGGTGTTCATGTCATGAACGAGGGAAACCAGGACGACCGCACGGAGGACCAGCTGGCCGCCATACTCGACCTGTGGGGGTCAGGCGCCCCGCCGGACACCAGCCCGGACAACCCGTTCGCCAGGGCCGCCGCCGAGATGTTCGCGGACGACCCGGCGCCGGACCCCGGCCCGGTGCCACGGCTGGACGGCGACATGATCGTCAAACGCTGGTGGTACCGGTGAGCCGGGTTCATGCGCACGGACTCAGCGAACCGTGCACGGACACCCTCCCCGTGCTGGACGAGGAGCAGGTCTGCGACGGATGCCGGCTGGGTGAGTTCCACCCCGCATTCTGCGGGCCGCTGTACGGGCCGCTGTGCCGCGAATGCGAGACCCTGCGCCTAGAGACCCGCCCCGAACCCCGCCCGCCCCGGAGTGTCGATTTCGCGTTGCCGTCGCGGCAACACCACAACAGGGCGCCGTGGATGCCCCTGGTCCCGGTGGTCTGCGCGCTGCTCGGGGTCGTGTCCGCCGTCACGGGCTGGTGGGTGCCCGCCGCCGAGGGCGCAGCCCTCCTCGCCGGCGCCGTGGTGGTGCACCTGATCCGGTCGCAGTCCAATCAAAAGGGAGAATGACAGACAGTGAGCCATCACGTCCTCGTGCGCCTGCCCGACCCGGACGGGCGCACCGCCATAGCCGACTACCGCCAGCCCGTCGTCCACGTGATGCACCGCATCCTGGCCCGGCGCATGATGACCCCCGCCGACTGCCGCCGCAACCCGGACAAGGCCCCCGGCTCGGCCGCCGACCTGGCCGACTATGAGCTGATCGCGGAATGGCTGGACCACTGCCCCGACGCGCAGTGCCACATCCCGTTCGACTCCTGCACCCACGAACCGGCCCGCCCCGATCCCGGGTTCTCCCCGCCGCCGTACAAGCGGCCCGTCCTGGACGGCCTGTGGTGAGCGGCGCCTACCCGTTCCCCGCGTTCCCTGACGGCACCGCAACCCAGTGGCTCCTGCTCGGCGGCGAGTCCGGCAACCCTGACTACCCGGTCCGGCTGATCGCCTGCGCGAAACTGTGGGACCCGGCGCTGTCCTACGACCCGCCCGTGTACCGCAACCTGGCCGACGACTACCCGGCCCCGGCCGGCCTGAAAGTCCACGCGGCCCTGTCCCCCAACGACACGGTGATGATCGACGCCGTGGACTGGCAGACCGCGCTGGCCGAACTGTGGCGCCGCTGGTCCCCCGAGCACGGCAAGACCACCCCCGGCGCGCTCCCCGGCCCGCCCCCGCAGATCGGCGGCCCGCCGTGATCTGCCACGGCTGCGGCTCCCGCCGCCACCGCCACGCCCCCGTCCTCGCGTTCCGATCAGGCCGCTGGTGGTGGACCGCCACCCTGGCCGCGCTGCTCCTGCACGCCCACATCCCCGTCCCGCTCCTGTTCGCGTTCGCGGTCGGCGCCTCCTACCTGGCCGCCGCGTGGATGCGCGCCTACCTGGCGTTCACCTGGCTGGAGACACAATGACCGCATTCGATGAAGGCGCCCGCGACGCCCGCCGCATCCAAGAGCAAGTCACCATCCTGGAAGGCCAGCAGGTCACCGTCTCATTTAACGTCGAGGTCCACCCCGACACCGACTCCCCCAAGGCCCTGTCCGAGTACATCGCCGGCGCCCGGTCGGTGCTAGGCGACGACGCCCGATTCATCGCCTCGGTTCCGGTCGGCGCCACCACCCGGCCCGCCACGCTGGAGCGCACGCGCGGCGCCTGGCACACCGGGGCCTGGTCCGCGCAAGCCGGCGGCGGGGGAGCTGGCGGCGAGTGGGGCCAGCTAGGACCCGGCTCGCTGTGGTTCGCCCCGGACGGCGCCGACCCCCCCGAGAGTCCCGCCACGGTCGGTTGGGTGTACCTGGGCAAGGTGGCCGCGCAGTGACCGGGCTACAGGCTGGCGGGTGAGGTGTGACACATCAGGGCACGGAGCGCCGCAGGCCGGTTTCCGGGGGCCTGGGGTGTGCTAGTGACACTGTGACAATTGCGCAGCCGCAGGTCAGGGGTTTGCGGGGGTTGGCCTGTCACAGTTGTCACGTGACAGTAAACGATCTTGCGTCACAGGCGGGCGGGGGTGCGGGTGGCCCAGGTCGGCCAGTAGCCTCCGGGCCGGTCGCGCCGCATCCACCGGGCGCGGCCCCGGGTGGCGTAGGACAGGGCCACGGCGACGGCCTGGCGGCGGTCGGGGGTGTCGGTGTGCCAGCCGTGGGCGGTCATCCACGGCTCGGCCGACGCGGCGGTGATCGGAGACCGGCCGTCCCAGGCTTCGGTGGCGTAGCGGCGCAGCATGTGGGCGGTTCCGCCCCGGAACTTGGACCGGGGGACGCGGGGCCGGTAGCCGGCGGCGGCAAGCTGGCGGTCTATGGCGGCGATGGCGGCGACGTGGGCGGCGCGTTCGGTGAGCAAGCTAGCCGGGGTCGCCGTCATCGTCCGCGGGCGGCGGCGGGTCTGGCGTTGCCTGCGCCGGGCCGTCGTGGGGTGGCAGCCCGTGGTCCAGGCTGTGGCCGTGGAACGTCATGCCCGGTAGAAGACGTGTGTGCTCGTACCGTCCGCGCGGTAGAAGACGGACGGCGGGGTGGTCGTCCCGGCCCGGTAGAAAACATGCTGTGCCGGGGCGGCGGCGGGTACGACCGACGCGGCGGCGGCCCCGGTGGCGGCCAGCGCGGTGATCGACACGCCGGCGACGGCGAGCTTGGTTGCGGTGAATTTCACGTCATGCTCCTGTCGGTGATCGGATTCCCCGCCCGTTGCCCACAGGATGCCACGCCAGGCGGTGCCCAGGCCACTACCGTGGGCGATGACCAGGGGAGGCGAGGATGGCTGACTGGCGGGTGGCGCCGCAGCGTTTCGAGGCCGAGGTGCCGCTCGGCAAGCTGTCGGAGTGGCCGGGCAACCCCAACGAGGGCGCCGAGGCCGTCCTCTCGGAGTCGCTGGACAGGTTCGGGTTTTTCGGCGCGGTCTACGCCCAGGAATCCTCGGGCCGGATGATCGGCGGCAACCACCGGCTCCGCAAGGCCCACGAGCGGGGGGCGCCAAGCCTGCCGGTCATCTGGATTGACGTGGACGACGAGACCGCCGAGGCCATGCTCCTGGTCGATAACGAGTCCACCCGCCGCGGGACCAACGACCCGGCCAAACTGCTGGCCATGCTGCGCCGCCAGCCCGACCTGACCGGCACCGGGTTTACCGCCGCCCGGCTGGAGGCCCTGGTCCGCCAGCAGGCGTGGCGGGACGCCGAACGCGGCGACAAGCTGGAGCTGGCCGCGGTCGCGGTCCCCGAACCACGCCACGAGGTGGAGCTCGGCCAGGTCTGGGGGCTGGGGGATCACAAGCTGGCGGTGGCTGACCTGCTGACCGGGTGGCCGACATGGGTTCCGCTGCTGCGCCCGGGGTGTGTGTTCCTGCCCTATCCGACGCCGATGGCCCCGCACGCCGACGTGGGCAAGCCGCTGGTGCTGGTCCAGCCGCACAAGTACCTGGCCGGGGTGCTGCTGGATAAGTGGGAGGATCTGACCGGGACCGCCCCGGTGCTGATCCGCGAGGTGGTGGTGACCGGGTGAAGGCCACCGGGGGGGCGTGGGACCCGGCCGTCAGGCCGCTGTACTTTGCCGCCGCCGCGTCCACCGCGCTGCCGCTGTCGGAGCGGATGCCGGGCAACGTGCTGATCGCTGTCAATGACGTGATGACCGACAAGGCCGAGCGGGTGGCGCTGGCCTGGCCCATCGAGTCGGGGCGGCGGGTGCTGCTCGACTCGGGTATCTATGCGATGACCCAGGCCCACTCCCGCGCCCACGGCATGTCGATGGCCGAGGCGCTGGCCCTGCACCCGGCCCAGATCGACGGTTTCACCGAGCTGCACGCCCGCTACTGCGAGCTGGTCAACCGGTACGGCGACCGGTTGTGGGGTTACATCGAACTGGATCAGGGCGGGGCGGTCAATAAGCGGCGGATCAGGGCCGGGCTGGAGTCGATGGGGTACGCGCCCATGCCGGTGTATCACCCGCTGAACGACGGCTGGGACTATTTCGATGAACTGGCCGCCGGCTATGACCGGATCTGCCTGGGCAACCTCGTGGACGCCGGGACGGCGCTGCGCCAGCGGCTCCTGCACACCCTGTGGGAACGCCACCGCGCCTACCCGGACCTGTGGGTGCACATCCTGGGCCTGGCCGGTGACCCGATGTGCTTCTCCTGCCCTTTCGAGTCGGTGGACACCTCGACCTGGCTGGGGATGGCCCGTTACGGCGCCGCCAAGCACGAGTCAGCCATGCTGCGGTCGGTGGCCGGGCTGGGCCTGCCCTACCGGGCCGGCATCGGCGGCGGGGTCCCCCGGCACAACGGGCTGGTGCTGGCCGCCGAGGCGCTGACGTTCACCGGCACGATCTGGGCCGGTGCCCAGGACCGGATCACCGGGGAGCTGGGCCAGTCCCCGCTGCCCCCCTACGCGGCCGGGGAACCCCTGCCGCGACCACGTGAGGAGAAGTGACAATGTACGAGATCAGCAAGGACTTCGAGTTCGCCGCCAGCCACCGCCTGGCCGGGTTGCCGCCCGGTCACAAGTGCGCCCGGCTCCACGGCCACAACTGGACCGTTACCGTCATCGCCCGCACGCTGACGCTCGACGGCGCGGGCATGGTCATCGACTATGCCGACCTGGACCAGGTGGGCGCCTGGATCGCCGCCACGCTCGATCACCGCCACCTCGGCACCGGGGACATGTGCGACGAGGACGGCAAGGTCACCGACCGGGCCGCGGTCGATTTCAGCCCGACCGCCGAGAACCTGGCCCGGTTCATCCTGGACAAGGCCCGTTACCTGCTCGGGATCATCGTCAAAGAGGTGATCGTCCGCGAGACCGCCAAGACGTCAGCGCGGGCGGTGTGACGTGCCGGTGTGGGCGTGGATGAGCCTGGCGGCCGGGTGCGCCCTGGCCGGGTTCGCGGCCGGGTACGCGACCGTGTTGTGGATGATCGGCCGGGGAATCGGGAGGAGCCTGTGACCGACACCACGCTAGTGATCAACGAGGTGTACCGGGCCTGGCAGGGTGAAGGCCCGTCCGCCGGGCGGCTGTGCTCGCTGGTGCGGCTGATGGGCTGCAACCTGGCCTGCAACTGGGCGGTCGAGGGCGGCGGCCGGTCGCCGTGCGACGAGTCCCAGACGTGGGACGCCGCCCGGTTCGACCTGCGCGCCCAGGGACACCGGGTGGAAGCCGAGGAGGTCGCGGACCGGGCCCTGGCCCTGGCGGGGCGCGGCGACGGGCAGGTGGAACGGCTGGTCATCATCACCGGGGGTGAGCCGCTGCTGTGGCAAGATCACGCCGGGTGGCTGGTGCTGCTCGACACCCTGGGCGACGCGGGGTGCCGGATCGAGATCGAGACCAACGGGACCATAGTCCCGCACACCCGGTCCAACTACGAGGTGACCGCCTACAACTGCTCACCCAAGCTCGCCAGCGCGGGGATGCCCAGGGAGCGGCGGATCGTCCCCGAGGCGCTGGAGGCGCTGGCCGCCGACTACCGGACGGTGTTTAAGTTCGTCGCCGCCACCCCCGCCGACCTGACCCACGTCCGCCAGCTCCTCGGCCAGTTCGGCATCGCACCGCACCGGGTGTGGATCATGCCCGCCGGGACGTCGCGGGCCGGCCTGTGCGACCTCGCCGCCAAGCTCGCCCCGGACGTGCTGGCCGAGGGGTGGAACCTGACCTTGCGCCAGCATCACCTGATCTACGACACCACCGGGGAGCCACGGTGAGCCCGGCCCTGTCATTCCCCGAGGGCGACCCGGCGCGGCTGACCTACACCGACCGGGCCGCCGACGCCGAGTACCACGCCGCCGCGCTGGCGGCCTGCCTGGGGCTGCCGGTCGAGGTCAGCGAGGATCTGCGCCGCACCCCGGCCCGCATGGTGTCCGCGTTGCTGGAATTGACCGAGGGGCTGCGCACCCCGCCAGACCCGGCCGCGATCTTGTCGCGGACGTTCGACCCGCCCTCCCCCAAATACACCGCGATGATCGTCGCCCGTGACATCGCGTTCACCAGCGTGTGCGAGCACCATTTGCTGCCGTTCACCGGCCACGCCACCGTCGCCTACGTCCCGCAGGAGGGCGCCCGGCTGGTCGGCCTGTCCAAGCTGGCCCGGCTGGTCACCGCGCTGGCCGCCCGCCCCCAGATGCAGGAACGGCTGGGCGAGCAGGTGACCTCCTCGATCATGGAACACCTGGACGTCCTCGGCGCCGGGTGCGTCCTGACCGCCGTCCACACCTGCCTGACCCTGCGCGGCCCCCGCAGCTCCACGGCGTCGATGACCACCAGCCACCTGGCGGGCCGGTTCTACGAGCCCGAGGTCCGCGCCGAGTTCCTGTCCCTGATCAGCATCAACGGAAGGTAAAAACGATGACCCCTGCGGTAGTGCTCGTGTCCGGCGGCCTGGACTCCGCGACCTCGCTGGCGATCGCCATCTCCGAGGGTTTCACCCCGTACGCGCTGAGCTTCCGCTACGGGCAGCGTCACAGCGCGGAGTTGGAAGCCGCCCGGCGGGTGGCCGCGTCCCAGCACGTCGCCCGGCACGTGACCGCCGACATCGACCTGCGGGTATTCGGCGGGTCGGCGCTGACCGGTGACATCGACGTGCCCGTGCACGACTCCGCCGACGACCTGGACTCCGGGATCCCGGTCACCTACGTGCCCGGCCGCAACACGGTGTTCCTGGCGTTCGCGATGGCGTGGGCCGAGACCCTGGACTGCGGCGACATCTTCACCGGGATGAACGCCCTGGACTATTCGGGGTACCCGGACTGCCGGCCCGAGTACCTGGCCGCATTCGAGGTGATGGCGAACCTGGCGACCCGGGCCGGGGTGGAACACCGCCGGCACCTGGCCGTCCACGCCCCGCTGATCGACCTGACCAAGGCGCAGATCATCGAACGCGGGGTCGCGCTCGGCGTGGACTACTCGCTGACCCTGTCCTGCTACCAGCCCGCCGGCAAGGACGCGCGCCCGTGCGGGCGGTGTGACTCGTGCCTGCTGCGGGCACGCGGGTTCGCCCAGGCCGGGCTGGACGACCCGGCGCTGACCGGGACCCCGGCATGAGCACCCGCAAAGCACGCGAGGTGTCGTCACACATCGTGATCGACCTGCCGGAGGGCAGGCTGGAGGCATACCACTACGCCGACGACGCGGTGACCGATTTCGGGGACCCGCCGCTGGTCATCGCGGGCACCGCCCCGCCCCCGGTGTTCTACCTCGACGGCGAGCAGATCACCGAGGACCGGGCGCGGGAGATCGTCCAGGCCAACATGGACCGGTCATGACCGGGCAGCACCCGTCCGCGCCGCGCATCACCCCGCCCGGCGTGATCTCCGAATCAGGGCCGGCGCCCGGCGGGGCGTGGGGCCGGGCGGTGTTCTCCGCTGACCGCGCCTACCGGTACCGGCTCTCCCGCCAGTGGGCACAGCCCTACCGGCCGCTGGTGTTCGTCATGCTCAACCCGTCCACCGCCGGCGCCCGCGACGACGACCCGACCATAACCCGCTGCCGCCGCATCGCCGGCCGTGAAGGCTGCACGGGGATCGTGGTCGTCAACCTGTTCGCCTTGGTCGCCACCGACCCCGACCGGCTCCGCTTCGCCCCCGACCCGGTGGGCGCCTGCAACGACGAGTTCATAGCCGA